>Ga0255773_10000122_pt1 | contig 78236 bp, 92 predicted proteins | sample 011ome_17_FD_179971 | JGI IMG/M metagenome (GOLD analysis project Ga0255773, IMG submission 179971) | Coastal salt marsh microbial communities from the Groves Creek Marsh, Skidaway Island, Georgia - 011502XT metaG (version 2) | ecosystem: Environmental > Aquatic > Marine > Intertidal zone >... | reverse complement strand
TCTTTATCAGATAATAGAAAGTCTTAAAGTTTCAGACGATGAGTTATATCAAGAAATATCAACTTTAGATATAGACTATAAAAATGGATGGAAAACTAGTAATTACACACAAGAACTTCAGGAAAATCTAGATAAAGATATTGCTATTGGTTATACGTCAAGCGGACCACACAGATGTGACTTCACAATATTATCTAATAATAGACCAGTTAAGGAATCTGGATCAATGTCTACACTTGTCTTGTCTTGCCTAGTAGTTTACTTAGCAAAAATAAATCTGTTCCACGTGAAACATGGCTATAAACCTACATTACTTATAGACGACCTATTCTTTGGAATAGATGATAAAAACCTTAATACTGTGATAAAATTACTTGTTAATTCGAAAGGGAACATAATTGTTACATGCCCGAGTATTTACGAAGAAATGTTGTGTAAAGTTGTTGAAGGAAATAGAGAAATCACTGTTTTAAACATAGGAGACAGGTAGTGTCAAAAAGTACATATACATCAGACAGTATAAAAGTATTAAAAGGATTAGAGGCTGTACAAAAAAGACCAGGAATGTATATAGGAGACACAGATGATGGGAGCGGCCTCCATCAGATGATCTACGAGGTAGTAGATAATGCTATAGACGAAGCTCTCGCGGGTCACTGTAAAAATATAGATATTATACTTAATGAAGACTCATCCATAACAGTTAAGGATGATGGTCGTGGTATACCTGTTGATATTCATAAAGAAGAAAATAAATCAGCAGCAGAGGTAATAATGACAACGTTACATGCTGGCGGTAAATTTGATGATAATTCTTATAAAGTATCAGGTGGTCTTCATGGTGTAGGGGTGTCTGTAGTAAATGCATTATCTGAGAGACTTTCGCTAGTGGTGTATAAAGATGGGTCAGTTTATGAACAAGAGTATTATAATAGCGTACCAGTAAAACCACTTAAAAAATGTGGTAGTTCACAGATAAATGGCACATCTATACAATTCTTACCAAGCACAAAATATTTTAAAGATTTAAACTATAAAGATGATGTTATAAAAAAAAGACTTAAAGAATTAGCTTTTTTGAATTCAGGCATTAATATTTCTTTTTCTAATGAAATTTTAGGAACTAAAGTAACGTACTATTATGAAGGCGGTCTTAAAGAATATATAAATGAAGTGCTTCAGAATAAGAAAGAAATTCATGATGAGCTGATCTATGTAGAACCATATAAAAAAGGGAATGATTCTGTTGAAATTTCTATGAAATGGACATCATCTTATACAGAACAAATTCTATGTTTTACTAATAATATCTATCAGAAAGACGGGGGAACACATTTGAGTGGTTTCAAGTCCGCACTAACCAGGTCTCTTAATAGTTACTCTAATAAAATGAATAGTAAACAGAAATTTGAAATAACCGGCGATGACTGTAGAGAAGGACTTGTTGCTATTATCTCCATAAAAATGTCTGACCCTAAATTCTCTTCTCAAACAAAAGATAAGCTTGTATCTTCTGAAATAAAAACTTTAACAGAAACTACGTTATCTTCTAAGCTCTCTGAATTTCTAGAAGAAAATCCAAAAGATGCCAAGTTAATAATAAACAAAATCCAGCAGGCTGCAATAGCAAGGGAAGAGGCAAGAAAAGCGAAAGACCTAATTAGAAGAAAAGACCCTCTTGGTATTGCTAACCTCCCTGGTAAGCTTGCAGACTGCCAAGAAAAAGACAGAGAACTATGTGAACTATTTATTGTTGAAGGGGACTCAGCAGGCGGCTCTGCAAAACAAGCAAGAGATAGAAAAACCCAAGCAATACTTCCTTTAAAAGGAAAAATAATGAATAGTGAACGCTCACAAGACTATAAAATATTATCTTCAACTGAAGTAGGCTCTTTAATATCTGCTTTAGGATGTGGGTTCAACCATGATTCTGATGATTTTGACATTACTAAACTAAGATATGGAAAAATTATTATTATGACCGATGCAGATGTTGATGGTGCTCATATCAGGACTTTACTATTAACACTATTGGCGCGAAAATTGAAACCGCTATTTGATGAAGGAAGAATCTTCATTGCTCAACCTCCTCTTTATAAAATAAAAAAAGGTAAGACAGAAAAATATATTTCAAATGATGAAGAGCTCAACACGTTTTTATCAACATCTTTTTTTGATAATAAATATATTATTTCAGAAAACAATAAAATAAACCCGCAAGAGTCAAGTAACGTTTTAATCAACTACTCGCGGATCCCTTCTATCCTCAAGAATATCAGTAAATCAAAAGATAAAATTGTATTAAAGGCCATGTCATTCATCCCGACACTTTCTGTAAAAAATAAAAACAATACAACAGATCTTGATAAATATATTCAATACTTAGCCGATACTGTTAGATTATTATCTCCTATTAATATTACGTATAAATTTTCATATGAAATTCTCGAACATGAATCTTTTCAAATAAATATTATTAAAAAAGTTAATGGGATTGTTGATCCTGCTGTACTACCTATCAATAAAAAGTTTTTCTCTTCACAGACCTATATCAATTTAATGTCCATAAATCTATATAAATTCCACAGAAAACAACTGTCTCTTGTTGGAGACTCTCTCAACGAGAGCTTTTCTAGTATGCATGAACTTTGTGAATATGCTCTAGAGACTTCTAGAAAGTCTATATCTCTCCAAAGATATAAAGGCCTTGGAGAAATGAACCCTTCTCAACTTGCTGAGACAACCATGAATCCTAAAACAAGATCACTGCTGCAGGTTGCTCAAATACCTGATGATGATTACACTGTTTTTGATACTTTGATGGGTGAAGATGTTGAAAAAAGAAGAGAGTTTATTGTAGCTTCATCCAATATGTTAGATCACGTAGACGTTTAATGAAAATTGTCACTTGGAACATTAACTCAATTAACGTAAGACTGCCGAACATCTTAAAATATTTAAATGATTACAAACCAGATGTCTTATGTCTGCAAGAACTTAAATGCATAGATGAGAAGTATCCGTCAGAAGCACTGCAGAACGCTGGGTATGAAAGCGTCCAATCATGTCAGAAAACGTACAATGGTGTTTCAATAATTTCAAAAATAAAAGGCCAAAATATAGAGCTTAATCCTGTGCATGTAACAGATGATGAGAAGAGGTCTATAGCGGCAACCTACCACGATATTCGAGTCATTAATTTCTATGTTGTCAATGGTCAGGCTATTAATTCTGATAAATATTTGCATAAGCTCAATTGGCTTGATAAAGCATCTAAGTATATTAGCGAACAACTTAAACTGCATCCTAAACTCATTGTCCTGGGAGATTTTAATATTGTTCCGAGGAAAGAAGATGCTTATAACTTCTCGTCAGATGATATTTTATGTTCTGACAAAGAAAGAGATGCACTTCAATCTATTATAAACCTCGGCTTAAAAGATTGTTACAATGATAAAACAAATGAGTCTCCTTACACATGGTGGGATTATCGTGGCGGAGCTTTTCATAGGGACATTGGGTATAGAATTGATCTTTTATTAGCAAGCGAAATAACACATAAATCCATCAAAAAATATGAAGTCCATAAGGATACAAGGCACAAATCATGGTGCAAAGAACAGCCAAAAACATCTGACCATGCACCAGTTATGATAGAGATAGGAAATCATATCTAGACTAATAGGCATAGTCTGCTATATTTATAATAGAGGTATATATGTCTAGCATAATGGTAATAAACGCTAAAGGTGGTTCAGGCAAAACAACAATATCTACTAATCTTGCCGCTTATTATGCAGTAAATTCATTTAATGTAACTCTTGTTGATTTAGATCCTCAAGCATCTTCATTAAATTGGCTTTCATCAAGGCCAATAACAAAGGCTAAAATCAAAGGACTATCATCTCTTCCCAACAAAACACCGTCTAAAGTAAATGATATTACAATTATTGATGTGCCTGCAGCAATATATGGCGCTAGATTAGAAACATACATAAAAAAAGCCAGGAAAATAATTATACCTGTGCTTCCATCTCCCATAGACATGTCTGCTGCGAGTGACTTTCTTAAATCCATAAGAAATCTCGGTAGTGTTGTCAGAAACAGGACAGATATTTGTCTTGTGGCAAATAGATGTAGAGCTAATACAAATATATTTGAAGAGTTGGATGATTACCTGGTGAAGGAGAAGGGCATAAGGTATGTTACCGCTTTTCGCGACAATACCAATTATATAAATGCAGCAAAGAAAGGTATTGGGATATTTGAGATGGGCCAATCTATGACCGCACAAGATAGAGAAGAGTGGAAACCTTTGATATCGTGGCTCAAAACTAAAAGAAAATAACTTTATCCTAAACTGTCTTTGATACCTTCTTTTATGTCCTTGTATTCAATAATATCTGGAAAAATCTTATTCATTAAAGATACGTCTAATATCCTTGATTCGTTTATGAAACTCTTTCTCTTCGAGTCATAGGTTTTATTAGCTTCTGCGTAGTCAATGAATTCTGGATATTTCATATTTAATTGATCATATATATGTAGATAATATTCTGTTGTTTTAATTGGTGCACCATCACTAACATTCATTATTATGTTGTCTGTATTATTATTTGTTAGTGTTTGTATGATTATATTTGATAAATCTTTAGCATTAATTAGGTTTGTGTGTTTACAAATCTCTTTTTTAATTAGTGGTAATCTGTCATTTACTCTCTTCAAAGGTAGACGCCCTATGCCGTATATACCAGGAACTCTAAGTATTGTATACTTGATTCCACTATTTTTAATTTGATATTCGGCATCAGCTCTTCTTTGTGCTCTCTCAGTAAGGGGCATTATTTTTTCGTTTTCATTTACTAGCGCATCTTTTCTGTCACCATAAACACCACTAGTACTTATATAAATAATCTTTACGATCTTTTTTTTATCAATCGATGACAAAAATTTAACCAATATCTTATCTTTAAGCCCTTTATTTTGTGGAGGAGCTAGATAAACAACATAACCATCCTTATCTATAATTTCTTTTAATACCCCATTGTCATTAGATACATCTACAGAATAATTATGTGCACAATTATTTTTTTTTGACCTGCAGATTCCTACAAAATCATATTCACTACTGAATTTAGCAGTAATAAAATTGCACACATACCCATTGCCTATTAAATATACTCTATCCATTTATCTCGCATATCTTATTAGCTAACGTTTTGATATCATAGATATCATCAATCATAGTAATCGACGCTACATCATTCTTGTTTAAAATTTGTTCATCAGACTTATCAAGAATAAAAAAATGTATTTTTTTTAAATCAGCTTTTTTTTCACTTATTAGGGGCTCTATACTGCTTTTACTAAACGCAATTATTATGCATTCTTTAGATGTCATCTCAGCTACTTTAGCTAAGTTATCAAGATTTAGAATACGTTCGTACACATCACAGACATTAAATTTTATATCTTTCTCTTTAAGATAGTTGATTATTGTTTCTCTTCCGCCAACACCCTTTAGAAGCAGCGTTTTACCGAGACTGTACATATCTGACTCTATTTTTTTTATTAAACCTACGCTTGAATACTCTTCATTTGGAATAAGACACTTTATCCCAAACTTTTTCTCCACCCAGTTTTTGCAGTTTGGCCCAATACCATATACTCGCTCCGCGTTATATATATGGTTATTGCTTGAGTCTATTTTCTTAATAGCATTGGCACTTTGGATAATAATAGTTTTATACTCATCATCGATAGGATACCTCTCGATATGTTGTATATCCTGTATAAGACAATCATAAAAATCAAAACCATTACTATTTAATAACTCAGATAGTTCATCCTTCATCGAAAAATTAGATACAAGTATCACATCTAGCATTTCAACATCCTTTTTGCTCCTAGTTTTATAAATACATCAGATAGTTTGTTTGCAAGCTGAATATGATCTTCTTTTTTTCCTGAAACTTTATTTTTTATAAAATCTTTACCATTTAAAGATCCCACATAACCGGTCAGTGTTAATAAATTATTTTTAATCACAGCATGCGCTCCAATAGGGGATAAGCAGTCGCCATCAATATTTTCTGCAAATAATCTTTCAGTGATGCTACAAATTTCAGTGTTTTTATCTATAACTTTTTTTATTTTTTTTATTATTGTCTCATTTGTAGACAAACACTCTAAACATAAAATTCCTTGTCCTGGCGAGGGTAAAAAATCGTTTAAGTCTAAACTTTCTGTAATTACATCAGACATATCCATTCTTTTGAGCCCTGCTTTTGCAAGTATTATACCGTCTAAATTATCTCCTTTAAGCTTCTTAAGTCTTGTTTGAATGTTTCCCCTTATTTCTTTTGTCTTTAGATTGCCGTATTTATTCTTTACCATTGCCTGTCTTCTTGGGCTAGACGAGCCTATTGTGCCTTTTTGAACATCTGCTAAACTCTTATGTTTTTTCGAAATGAATACATCTCTAGGATCTTCTCTTTTCATTATTGTGCTAACAGCAAATCTAGGATCAACTTTTGCAGGAACATCTTTCATAGAATGTATTGCTATGTCTGCTTCTCCACTAATCAAACAACTCTCAAGCTCTTTTAAAAAAAGACCTTTTCCTCCATCTCTTTTGAATGTTTGGCTGTCAACTTTGTCACCCGCAGTTGTCATAGGCACAAGAATAATTTCGCTGAAAGTCTTATTATCTATTAGATAATCTCTGACCATATTCGCCTGTTTTAGCGCTAAAGGACTTTTTCGAGTCGCCAGTTTAATTTTATTCATGATTATTGCATTACCAAATTTTCAGTTATAGTATACTTGCAATATGGCATATATTAAAACTTCAATGAATTTATTATGAAAAACTCAACATGGTCAGGAAGATTTAAAAAAGGGCTTGATGAAGACGTACTTGAGTTTTCTGAGAGCATTAGTATCGACCATCTTCTGTTTGATTGTGATATAAAAGTTTGCATTGCTCATGCAGAAATGCTTTCTGATTGTAAGATAATTTCTAAAAAAGAATCAAGGTCTCTTGTCAAAGGGCTGAATGCTGTTCAAAAAAAATATGATTCAGGAAAACTTTCTTTGTCTATTAAATACGAAGATGTACATATGAACATTGAACAGGCTCTTACTAAGGAAGTTGGCGAACTTGGTAAGAAAATACACATGGGTAGGTCCAGAAATGATTTGGTCGCTACAGATTTTAGACTGTACCTTAGAGAATTTTCAGATCTAATGATACATAAATTAAGAGACATTAGACATTCATTAGCACTTGCTTCATATAATAACGCAGAAGTTATATTTCCAGGGTACACGCATTTACAGCTAGCTCAGCCTGTAACTTTTGGGCACCACCTGCTTGCATGGCATGACATGCTTGCCAGAGATGAGCAGAGAATGGAGCAGACAAAAGATAGATTAAATATATTACCTTTAGGAAGTGCTGCGCTTTCAGGTACGCCATACAATATAAACAGGAAGATAGTAGCAAAGAAACTTGGGTTTAAGTCCGTCTCTACTAATTCTATGGACGCTGTTAGTGACAGAGATTTTGTGTGCGATTTTGCTTATACGTGTTCAATGACCATGATGCATTTGTCTAGAATATCGGAAGAGCTTGTTTACTGGATGAATACGCACATAAAGCTTGTAGATATTGACGAGGCATTTTGTACTGGATCATCTATAATGCCACAGAAGAAAAATCCAGATGTTCCTGAACTGATAAGAGGAAAATCTGCCTCTGTTATTGGATCACTCTCATCTCTATTTCTTTTATTGAAAGGTTTGCCGTTAACTTACAATAGAGATTTACAAGAAGATAAAAGTATATTGTTAAACTCCCTTGATACCGTAACAGCATGTTTAAATTTAATGCCAAAGCTAATATCAACCATGAAAGTTAATAAAGATAGAGCATTAGCTTTGTCAAAACAGGACTTTTCAAATGCAACAGATTTGGCTGACTATTTGTCAATGAAAGGGGTGCCCTTCAGAACATCTCATGAGATTGTTGGTAGTATAGTCCAATATGCTGAATCAAAAAAAATTAACTTGAACGAAATATCTTTAGATGATTTTAAAAAATTCTCTAGCAAAATTGGTAAAGATGTTTACAATGCTATTGATATTGAAAAATCAATTCGCTCAAAAAAAGCCATCGGTTCAACATCGCCAGTCAATGTAAAAAAACAGGCCAAGAAAATTCTTACATCTATGAAGCTATATGGATATGCTAAAACTTAGAAGCATTATCATAGTCATATTCATAACTGTTTCGTATGCACAAGCAACAGTCCCTCAAACAAAAATTCCCTCTATTAAAGAATTTATAAATGACCATAGCGGCTTATATGATTCTTATCTATACGGCATAGAAAGTGGTTTTGAATGGGCATCAGAATTTTATTTCAGAAAATATAAAGTTGAACTCTATTGCAAACCGAATAACATTAATTTACCAGCTATAAAACTAAGAGAGATTATTATGGAGAGTATTAACTCTAAGCCAGGCTTCTTTGAGAAATATGAAAATGAGCCTTTAGTTGGCCTTGCACTAAGAAACGGTCTTATAAATCAGTTTCCTTGTCAATAACCCTTGTTAGTATGAAACGAATTTTGTAATATACTTATTCATATAGGGTAAATTTACAGGAGGAGTAAAAATGGCAGATCATCCAGTACCAAATGGAGATGACATTATATTACCAGACGGAACTGTTGTAGGTTCTTGGAACGGTGAAGACGTTAAGGACCTTCAGGTTGAAGTCCAGCGCATAATGAAGGAACAAAAAGAAAGCGGAGCTGATAGAAATAATCTTTTAATTCGTTTTGGCATTCCGCACTTTGATCAAACACCCGATCATCTTAAACCTTTTATTGCTTACGCACTTTGGGGCGTTGATAAAAAGGGAAATTGTTTGACGCATAGACGTGCAGATCACATTGAAACAGTTGAAAAAATCAACGAAAAATATGGAAGTGAAACTGCTATGGCTGCTGCACAAAGGCACCGCGAGTAGTCTATATTAATATAAAGGGCAGTTATTCTGCCCTTTATCATAATTTTCCATGTAACCAGCCAGACAGGTTTTCAATCATTCTCTTGCTGATTGTATGTCCGCAGTCATCAATAAACTGTATCGGCTCATAGCCATTTAACTTAAGAAACCCAACAGACTTATTGTAGGTATCGATTGTTATAGTCATATCTTTATTACCGTGGGCAATATAGATTTCAAGATCTTTATTTGTTATGGACAGTTCTTGTGCTGAAGGGATATAACCGGATATCGCTATTATACCCTCGCACTTTATATCATTTGCCAAGCCCAATGATAATGATAAAGCAGCACCTTGCGAGAAGCCGCCTAGGTAGTTTCTTTTATTCTCATCAATATGCTCACTAAGAAATTGTGATATTAACTTTTTAGAATGAAGTAACCCCTTATTATCTTCCTCTACTTTACCATCTATGTTCGTTGGTAAAGGATACCAAGACCTTTTCCCTCCATCCATTGAGGCATTAGGCATAATTACATGAAGTCTTCCGTCAAGATTAAGGTTCAATAATTTTATAAATGGCTCAAAACTCCAGTTATTAGCGCCATAACCATGGAACCATATTAAATTTATATCTGCACTCTGTTTGTCACCAATTGTTATAATGTCTTTATTCATCTTTTTTAAATCTTCCTGATATGTAAATCTAATTTAGATTATAATAGCAGAATGAACATGCGTACATTAAAGAAATATATATGGATACTAATCATTGTAATTTCACCCTTACTTGTTACAAGTTGTGGCAATAAGGGTCCTCTAGTCCCTCCATCAAATCAAATACTAAAGAATTACTAAATTGAAATTATTAGAATATAATTCTGACCTATTATTTTTTGATGGCATGAACATCGATGAAATTTCTAGCAACCTTGACACGCCATATTATTTATATTCTGAAAATCTTATTAAAGAAAATATCAATAGTTATATGAAGCATGCTACTAAACAAACGCTTTTCTGTTATTCAGTAAAAGCAAATTCTAATCTATCTATCCTTAAATTAATTGCTTCAATGGGAATGGGTTTTGATGTTGTATCCAAAGGAGAATTGTATAGAGTAATGAAGGTAGGAGCAGACCCAAAAAAAATAGTTTATTCAGGTGTTGGAAAAAGAAAGGATGAGATAAAGTTCGCTCTTGAATGTGGAATCCTCTGTTTCAATGTTGAGTCTGAAGGAGAGCTTCATGCTATAAATGAGGAAGCATCACTCATGGAATGTGTGGCTAATGTATCTATTAGAGTTAATCCTGATGTTGCAGTAGAAACTCATCCATACATATCCACAGGTATGAAAGAAAATAAATTTGGAATTCCTTACAAGGATGCTCTAGAAATTTATCTCAAAGCATCTAAATTAAAATCACTTAATATAACTGGGATCGATTTTCATATTGGATCACAGATAACAACCATTGAGCCTTATCTTGATTCTTTGAAATCTATAAAGTCTTTGATTGCTGAGTTAGAAAAAAAAGGCATCAGCATATCGCATATTGATGTTGGCGGAGGACTAGGCATTAAGTACCAAGATGAAAATATTATTAAAAAAGATGTTTTTATAAACACAATAGTTAGTGAATTAAATGAACTGAACATAATGATTCTGTTTGAGCCCGGCAGGTCTATTGTAGGTGATTGTGGAATCTTGGTAAGCCGAGTGCAGTACATCAAAAACTCAGACGAAAAAAACTTTTTAATTCTCGATGCAAGCATGTCAGAACTGATAAGGCCTCCGTTATATAATGCCCACCACAATATAACAGCGGTACACAAAACAGATGTTGTGAAAAAGAACTATGATGTAGTTGGACCTGTTTGCGAAAGTGCTGATTTCCTTGGTAAAAACAGACGGTTGAACGTTAATGTTTCTGACCTGGTTGTAATCGAGGACGTTGGAGCTTACGGTTTTGTTCTGGCCTCTAACTATAATACGAGAGCTAAACCTGCTGAATATATAATTAGCAATGGCAATATAAATAAAATTAGATCAGCAGATACACTAGATCAAATTTTAGCCAATGAACTTTAGTGATCCGTGTTCCTGAAAAAGAACTTATGTGTAGCAATGAACAGGCAGTTTCATATGCGAACGCAAATTTCTCTGAATCTAACAACATTTTCATTAAGAATACATATCAACATGTAGAAATCGATATCTATACTAAGTTACTAGACATAGGTTGTGGCGATGGAGAAATACCAATAAGAATATCTAAAGAGACTAATTGTGAAATAACTGCAATAGATGGATCTCAAGCAATGTTGAATGAATTTAACAAGAAAATTAAGAAAAATAATGTTGGAAATATATTTTTACATAAGAAGCTAATCGACCATAATTTGTTTCCAGGTAAATCATTTGATGTAATAATTTGCAACAGCGTGCTACATCATGTATCAGACTTATCTCTATTTTGGAATACGATATTTAGATTAACTAGAAAGAATGGCATCATATGTTTAATGGATCTTATAAGGCCTAAGTCCAACAAAGAAATGGATAATGTCTTATTAAAACATGGAGGAAAAGATCCCATATTATTAGATGATTTTAAAAATTCACTAAAAGCCGCATACACAATAAATGAGGTTTCACAACAGCTTGAAGGTTACAATAATATATCATTCAATATCAAACCTATATCGGATAGGCATTTTTTTGTTAACATAGAGAAGACAGATGACACGGTATACTAAACTAAACAGTCAAGGAAATGACTTTATACTTATTGAATCAAATAAGCATTTTGATAACTTTACAATTGATGATATCAAGCACTACTCACGTCGTGATGTAATCGGTTGCGATCAATTTTTTATTGTGGATGCATCTGACCGATCAAATATATACTGTGATGTATACAATCAAGATGGCACCAAAGCATGTCAATGTGGTAATGGACTCAGAGCTACAATGCTCTTTCTTAATAAGAAATATAGCATTACAAAGACTAATTTAATTGTTTGTGATGTAGCCTATAGAGCTAAAATAAATAATAAGGAAATTTCTGTTGATATGGGACAGGCATCATATATCGATATTAAAAATGAATACACAAATCATAAATATAGTATTAAGCAGTCAGGGATAGTTGTCACTATAGAAAATATATCTACAAGAATGTCCTTTTCTTTTATACCTTTATCAATAGGCAATAAGCATTGCGTAGTATTTTCTGATTATTGCAGTAAACATAAAGATGAAATTTCATCAGTTATTGATGAAATATTTAATAAAGAAATGAATGTCGGCTTCATTTCAAACGCTCAAGATTTTATCATTGACGGAAAGGCGACTATAGATCTTGTTGTGAATGAAAGAGGAGCAGGATATACAGACTCATGTGGGAGCGGAGCAACTGCTGCCGCAATCTGTATGTTTAAATTGTATGAGCTTGAGCATGAATGTAAGGTTAACTCCTCTACCATTTCTGTAAGACAGAAAGGAGGAGTTCTGTCTGTTATAAAATCTTACAATCCAGATAGATACAAACTTGTTGGACCGAGCGTTATAGAAGGAGAGGGAAATCTTGAATAGTTATGATAAATATATTGAAGAATTCCTTAGATATTTACAATTTGAAAAATTATATACCAAAGATACTCTTATAAATTATAAAATTGACCTGAATCAATATTCAGATTATCTTAGCACAGCTAATCTTTCTCTTTTAAATATCAATAAAAAATATATTGAAAAATTTTTTATAAACATTCACAGTCTCGGGCTATCACCAACATCATTAGCAAGAAAAGCTTCAACTTTAAGATCATTTTATTTATATCTTTTAAAAACTTCACAGATTAAATCAACGCCAATGTCTGGAATTAAAACGCCTAAACTTTCAAAGAAGATTCCAAATATACTATCAATTTCAGATATAGATATGCTGTGTGATATCAAAGAGCTAACTCTAGCTGCTATTAGAGATAAGGCTATAATAGAGTTAATGTACAGTTCAGCACTTAGGTTGAGCGAACTATCGCAACTCGATCTTGATTCTATTGATATTACTGCGTGTTATGTAAAAGTTATAGGCAAAGGTCAAAAAGAGAGAGTTTTACCTTTCGGAGCAAAAGCATTAGATGCTTTGAACGTATGGCTCGTAAAAAGAGCTGAAAAAAATCCTATATCTAATGCATTATTTATAAATAAGTTCGGTGACAGATTGTCAAATCGTTCTATTCAGAATAGAATCAACTTTTGGGTAAAAAAACAAGGCTTGAATTGTAAGATATCACCCCATACATTAAGACATAGTTGTGCTACACATTTATTAGAAGCTTCTGGAGATCTTAGAGCTGTACAAGAGTTTTTAGGACATGAAGATATAAGTACAACACAGATATATACTAATATGGATTTTGAACATTTGAATAAAGTTTATAAAAATAGTCATCCGAGAGCATAAAATATGAGTAAGAGCGAAACTTTTCATGGAACAACTATAATTGGCGTTAGAAGAGATAATGAGGTTGTGGTTGGCGGTGATGGCCAGGTTACACTTGGTAATACTGTAATGAAAAATAATGCAAAAAAAGTCAGAAGGCTTTATAAAGAACAAGTCCTTGCTGGTTTTGCTGGAGCTACAGCAGATGCCTTCACCCTTTTTGAGAAATTTGAAGGTAAACTAGAAAAATATAGCGGTCATTTGACAAGATCTGCAGTCGAATTAGCTAAAGATTGGCGAACGGATAAGATGCTTCGTAATCTTGAAGCACTGCTGATAGTCGCAGACAAGGATGTTTCTTTGCTTATTTCGGGTAATGGGGATGTAATAGAACCTCAAGACTCTATAATAGCAATTGGTTCAGGGGGTTCATTTGCCCAGTCATCAGCAAAAGCTCTTTACGAAAATACTGATTTATCTGCTGAAGATATAGTTAAAAAATCACTACATATTGCGTCCGAGATTTGTATATATACTAATTCAAACCTAACAATAGAGAAGATTAATGTCTGAGATGACACCTAGAGAAGTTGTTCAAGAGCTTGATAAACATATCATAGGTCAATCTGATGCAAAACGAGCTGTAGCAATAGCTCTTAGAAATCGATGGAGAAGACTCCAGTTAGATGAGGATATAAGAAATGAAATCACACCAAAGAATATTTTAATGATAGGGCCTACTGGCGTCGGAAAGACTGAGATAGCTAGAAGATTAGCACATCTAGCACAAGCTCCCTTTATAAAAGTTGAGGCTACTAAATTTACTGAAGTTGGATACGTTGGCAAAGAAGTTGATTCGATAATAAGAGATTTAACTGAAATTTCTATCAATCAGGTTAAATCTAAAGCTATGACAAAAGTAAGCCATAGATCGGAAGAATTAGCAGAAGAAAAAATTCTAGATATATTGCTTCCTAGTCGTGAAGATAATTTTAACATTACAGTTGATGCAAATAACGATACTAAAGAAACCAGACAAGCGCTAAGAAAGGATCTCAGAGAAGGCAAACTTGATGATAAGGAAATTGAGATAGATGTGAGTGCTAATGTACCTTCATTTGAAGTAATGGCACCGCCGGGGATGGAAGAAATGACAGACCAGTTGCAAGGTATGTTCAAAAATCTCTCCAATAACAAAACAAAAAAACAAAAAATGAAAATCAGAGATGCGCTAATTGTACTGTCAGAACAAGAAGCAAGAAAACTAATCAACGAGAATGATTTAAAACAAGAAGCTGTAAAACGAGTTGAACAAAATGGAATAGTATTTATTGATGAAATTGATAAAGTTGCATCAAGAGCTAATGCGGGTGGAGCAGATGTCTCAAGAGAAGGAGTTCAAAGAGATTTACTTCCTCTTGTAGAAGGATCAACTGTTAACACGAAACATGGTCCAATAAAGACAGACCATATTTTATTCATAGCGTCCGGGGCATTTCATCTATCAAAGCCTTCTGATTTAATACCTGAATTACAGGGTAGGTTGCCTATTAGAGTAGAATTAAGTGCATTATCAGTTAAAGACTTTGAGCTTATTCTAAAAGAACCAGATTACTCATTAACAGAGCAATACATTGCGTTAATGAAAACTGAAGGTATTGATGTTACATTTGATAAAAGCGCTATCACTAGATTGTCTAAAATAGCCTGGACTGTAAATGAAAAAACGGAAAATATTGGAGCAAGAAGGCTGCATACTATTATGGAAAGACTGCTTGAAAAACTATCTTTTGACGCTAGTGACATTAGCGAAACTAAAATTATAATTGATGCAGACTACGTGGATAAGCATCTAAATGAGTTTGCTGAAAATGAAGACTTAAGTAGGTACATTTTATGATTAAGCCAACAGAGTTAAGATATATAAAAAAAACAAACACATTGTCTATTACATTTGAAGATGGTTTTAGTGGTGATATTACATCAGAATATCTCAGATGTTTCTCACCATCTGCTGAGGTTAAAGGACATGGACCAGGACAAGAGGTGTTACAGGTTGGTAAAGAAGATGTTGTTATAGACAAGCTTGAGCCTGTAGGAAACTATGCTGTAAGAATAGTTTTTGACGACGGACATGATACCGGATTGTATTCATGGGAGCATTTATACAATCTATGTAAAAACTATAAAGAAAACTGGCATAACTATTTAGAGAGATTGCAAGAGGCAGGACATACAAGGAAAAAACCATGAGCAAAAAAGAAATTACTTGCAACACAGCCCCATCAGCGATCGGCACTTATTCACAGGCAATATCTGCTGGTAACCTAGTCTTCATCTCTGGCCAGATTCCTCTGAACTATAAAGACATGACTGTCATTGAAGGCTCTTTTGAAGAACAAGTTGAAACTGTTATAAATAATATAAAAAATATTGCTTCTGATGCAGAATGTACCTTAAACGATTGTGTTAAGTTTACCGTTTATCTAAAAGATATTGAAAACTTTGCTTCTGTTAACGCGGTTATGGATAAGCATTTAGAAAAGCCTTATCCTGCAAGAGCTGCAGTTGAAGTCAGTAGACTTCCTAAGGATGTTGAAGTAGAAATCGACGCGATATTATACAAAAAATAAACAATGAATAAATATTCTGGTGAAAGTACTCAGAGTATAAGTCTATTAAAAGGTGTTGGTTCAAAGACACAAGCTTTACTGTCAGAAATAGGCATAGATTCAATATTTGATCTTTTATCAACTGCTCCAATAGATTTTATCAATAAAGAAGAAACGCCAACCCTGGATAATATACATACTGGAGATATAGTTGTTGTTTCTGGTGAAATTATCAAAACAGTAAAAACACCTGGATTTAAACCAAATTACATAATCACAATCACATCACATCTCGGGATACTTACAATAAGATTTATTCATAAAATTATAATATTCATGAATTTGCAGGTAGGGATGAGAATTAGAGTATCAGGAAGTATAGCTAATAAAAAAAATAAACTCGAGTTTATCCATCCTGAAATTGAAATCATTAAAGATGGTAATAACTTAGAAAAAATTATTCCAAAATACTCTATAAGAAGCAAAGTATCACAATCAAAGTTTAGAAAACTTATTAGACAAGCATTTTCCATTTTTTCATATGATTACAAGTTCTCATGTCTTGATAATTATTTTTATAAAGAATTTAACGCAATGTCTTTATTGAAGGCCTTTAAAAAACTTCATTTCCCACAGGATGATTATGACATTGCACTGTATAACTATAATCTTGCAAAACAAAGATTAGCTTTTGAAGAAATTTATTTACATAAACATGAATTTCTAAAAATAGTTGATAAATATAATAAAAAAGATTCATATTTGTTAAATGTTAGCAATGAAGAACTTGAAAAGTTCTATAACTCTTTACCTTTTGAACTAACAAAAGGTCAGAAGAATGCAGTTGGTTCGATATCTGACTCATTTAGAAGTAGCAAGCCATCAAAAGTGCTTGTTCAAGGTGATGTTGGTTGTGGGAAAACTATTGTCGCAGTTATAGCCTGTTTATATGCTATTAAAAATAACCTTCAGTGTTTAATATTGGTACCAACCGAAGTTCTTTGTTCGCAACACTTTGAGACGTTTAATCATTATCTTAGCGACCATTGTAAAGTTGCTATGGTTAGCGGGAAAAGTTCATTAACTCAAAAAAATACGATTAAACAAGAATTATCTAGTGGCAAAATATCAGTAATTGTTGGAACTCACTCTCTTTTGTTTAACAACTATACATTTAAAAACCTAGCCGTTGTCATTATTGATGAGCAACATAAATTTGGAGTAAAACAAAGAGAGAAGATATCTTCAAATTATGTAAAACAACCACACTTAATCTATATGTCAGCAACGCCAATACCAAGAACACTTGCTCTTGTATTATATGAAAATATGAACTATCTAACTATACCTGACAAACCATCAAATAGAGTAATTACCGAAACAGTTGTTTATAGTGATAATTCTCGAAAAGAAATTGAAGATACTGTTACAAAGCATCTAGCAGATGGTATGCAAATATATTGGGTTTGCACAAGGATAGAAGATACAGACGATGATGATAAACATTCTGTGAGCGTATTTTCTGAAAATATTAGAAAAAGATTTAATAGCTCTTCTGTAGAAGTCCTGCATGGCAAGTTATCAGCTGAAGAAAAAATTAAAATAATCAACAATTTTAAACTTGGAAAAATAGATATATTAGTAACAACCAGTGTAATAGAGGTCGGCATAGACTGTACAAATGCCAATTGTTTAATAGTTGAAAACTCAGAACTATTTGGCCTGGCACAACTACATCAGCTCAGAGGAAGAGTTGGGAGAGGTGTAACCAGAGGGCATTGTTATCTTGTACACTCAGATAATACTGGCCTTGATGCAATAGATAAACTTAAGTATTTAGAGAGCCATCATTCTGGCTTTGATGTTGCAGAATTTGATCTTAAAATTAGAGGAACGGGAACGTATCTAGGTAATAAACAGTCTGGAATGCCAGATAATTATCGCGTATGTAACATCAATGACATCATGGAAAATATTTCATATATCAAAAAATTTAAATATGAATTATCATCAGCAGAAATTAACGCATTAAAAAAACGTTGGAAAGTAAAAGAAATAGATGAAGTTCAATTGTAAAAATAAGTGGGTGATAGAGAGAAAGCTTAAAGACTTGCCAGTAGGACTAAAAAGAATACTAGTTGATAACGCCTCACTAACAAAGAGAATAATAAAAAATAATCAAGAAAAGGTTAAGTTGATATCTACTAAGACAAGACTAACCAGTAATTTTGATAACAATTCTAAAAAATATGTATATGAGAGAAAGGTTGAGCTCAAAGGAGAACTAAAGTTAGCAATTAAGGCTGTCTCTTATACACCTGTGAATGTAATCAAAGGCAAAATTAACTCGATAAAAATTCTTAAACATAAATCATTAGCAAGGCTATTATTCAAAGGTAAAGAATTTTCAAAGCATGCAGTTCGTTACTCTGTTACCAGAAATGATGTTTTGAGAATTACGCTATTTAAGAGAAATAATGCAATCATCAAGGTAATAGAAACATTTCCCAAGCACAATAACTATGAAAAACTATCATTGATTGAATGCAGAAAAAATATCATTAATTGAAGATAGTTTAAGAATCTTTTTAGAATTCTCATAGCTTTCATCGCCCAAATATACAGCCCGTGATATTCCAGCCGATAGTCCAACTTTAATATTATTTATAGTATCTTCTATTAAAAGCGTTTTAGTATAATCTAATTTAAATCTACTTTTCAACATATACCAAAGTTGTATGTTTTCTTTGACATAATGAAGTTCATGAGCGCATATCATATTTTCAAAGTATGGATTCAGATCAAATTTTTCTAGTTTTATATTAAGAGTTTTTCTGTGTGCATTAGTTATTAAAATTAATCTAAAATTATTCTTCAGCTTATTTAATGTTTCTGTCACCCCTTCATATAGTTGAATTCTATCAAAGCTAATTGAAGATCTTTTTTCTGCTTCAATGTCAACCTTGAGCATGTTTGACCAATAGTCAACATCATACCAGTCTTTTGTATTTTTCTTATAATTAAAAATTTGAACAGCCAGACGCTTAGCATCCTCAAATGATATGTTTTTATTTTTAGAGATGACACTAGGTATTTGATTTTGCCAAAAATTATTATCATAAGTATTATCAAGAATTACACCGTCCATATCTACTAACATGCACTCTATATCTTTTAATATCATAAATCATAATGTATCATCCTTGTAACCTAGAGTATATAATGCCAAAAATTATTAAAGAGAAATCAATTTTTAAATCGAAGCTTTTTAATATTAAACAGGCTCAAATTAAATTTGATAATCAAATTCTAGACTATGAAATTATATCCGGGACTGGAAGTGGCGCTGTTCTCATAGTTCCAATTTTAGATGATGAAATTATTTTTATAAAAGAATATGCTGCAGCAGTTGATGACTATATGATCACCCTCCCTAAGGGAAAGATTGATGATGGCGAGCAATTAATAGAAGCTGCTAATCGAGAATTACAGGAAGAAGTTGGATTTAAATCAGACAGCATTTCACTGATTGATAAAATCTACCTTGCACCGGGATACATTGATCATATCACCTATGTGATGATGGCAACTAATCTTAAACCTTCATTGCTTCAAGGCGATGAACCAGAAGGTCTTGAGCAGATACGGGTAAGTAGAAAAAAGATAGACATGTTTCTTGATAAATCACCCATAGTAGATTCTAGGGTGTTTGCTGCTATCCACTTTATTCAAAATCATGGTAAGTAAAAGCATACTCACATATATTCCTGACTTTCTCAAACTCTGTAGAAGAGTTGGAGACATTCAACTTAATGGTCAAAATAATTTAAATATCAATATGAAATCAGACAACAGCCCCGTTACAAATATTGATTTACGTTCAAATGAAATTATTACAAATTACTTATCCACTACATTTGTTAATGATGTAATTATTTCTGAAGAAAACGTTAATCAGTACGGGCATCAAAAAGCATATTGGCTCGTTGATCCTATCGATGGTACTAAAAACTATATAAAAGGGGGTAAAAACTTTTGCATATGTATCTCCTACATAGTGTCTGGTTATCCAGTATTCGGCATAATTTATATTCCTGCTACTAAAAAGTTTTACTATGGCTTTAAAGATAATGGAGCATATATTATTAAGCAAGGTAAAGAAGCTCAAAGAATTTTGAATAGTGATGAAACAAAAAATAATATTTATGTCAGCACAGTTATAAGGAAAAATGTTGTTGAAGTTTTAAAGAAACACTTTAAAACGTCAGAACTTATATACATGTCCAGTGCTATTAAATTTACTAGAATTGCTGAAAATAAAGGACATTTTTCGATGAGGCTGGGTCCAACTCATGAATGGGATACAGCTGCCGGGCAATGCATTATCGAAGAATCCGGAGGATTATTTTTAGATAGAAATCTCAATAGATTTTCTTATGGTCACGATGATAAATTTCTTAATGGCCCTTTTTTTATAATAAATGGGAATTTAGATTCTCATGAAAACTGCATTAAGGAGTGTCTTTCTTTGATTTAATCGATTTAATAAAAGCTTTTTTGTTAAGCTTTTTCATGATTCGATACTTTCCTTGTAAACTTTTGCACCATGTTGACATGGATTTTTCATAATCTCTTAGTTTATTTTCAGTCATAAAATTAATTGTATGCTATCATTTTTTATTAATGATGTTAAAGAAACTTTTTACAACCATCTCATCAGAAGGCTATTATAATTTTACAAATATAATCATACCATGGCTTTTGTTCTTATCATTAATTTTCATTAGTCTGGGTTTATATCAAGGACTTTTAATTGCTCCTTCTGATTATCAACAAGGAGATGCCTTTAGAATCATGTATGTACATGTGCCTAGCGCATGGATTTCACTTTTTGCTTATTCTATAGTCTTTTTTTCTGCATTAATATCAATTATTTGGCATATAAAAGTTTATGATTTAATACTTCTAGCATCATGTAAACTTGGGGCTGTATTTACATTCTTTACACTGACCACAGGTGCTATATGGGGAAAGCCTATGTGGGGAACTTGGTGGGCATGGGACGCTAGACTTACATCCGAGCTTATATTATTTTTTATATATATCTCAATTTTATTGCTACATGGATCTTTTGAAGATAAAAGAAAAGCCTCAACATCTGTAAACATTTTAGCTATTGTAGGTTTTATAAATATTCCAATAATACATTTTTCAGTAGAATGGTGGAACACACTTCATCAAGGCCCATCTGTAATAAAATTAAGTACACCAAGCATAGCTGGTGACATGCTAACCCCGCTTATCATTACAGCATTAGGATTTACATTTTTCTTTCTTGGTACTATGTTGAAATCATCACAGAACATGCTTCTTAATAATGAGAAGAATAAATCGTGGACTAAATTAGTCTAGGCTGTTCTTTAAGCCTAGTGCTGATGCAAAAGGCGAGATTATTAAAAAGAGTATGAGAAGAACTAATAAAATCAATAATTCAGAATGATAGTTGACGCCAGATGTTGCGTTAAAAACAGAACTAGTTCCAAATATTAAAACAGGTATATCCATAGGCAGAACTATTGTTGATAATAAAAGATTATTGCCTTTAATGCTGAGCGTAAGGGATGCTGCTACGCCTCCAATGAGAGAAATTGTCAATGTACCTAAAATCAAACTACCAAGGAGAACTAGTGATGTATTCAGATCTGATGTAAGAAGGTAATTCATGATAAAGCCAACAATTATTAGTGGTGTAATTGTAAATAACCAATATGATAAAATCTTTGCAAGAACATTAAACTCAAGCGCATCTGAATTAATTACTATATTTTCAAGCGTGCCATCTTCATAATCCTCTTTAAACATAGTTTCCATATTGATAAGACTTACCAAGAGGCATGCTAGCCATATAATTTGAGGAACTATGCGTTCATAGCCGCCGGAAGTTGAGTTAGCTAAGCTAATTGAAAAAAATGTGAGTACTAATAATAGATATATAATCGGCATGAATACTTTGTTGCCAGAGTTTAAAATTACTCTCATATCCCTATGCATTATTGAAATAAATGTATTCATGGCAATTCAATATTTACAAAGTCATCTTTTGAGCTGTGACTAGTTGAAATAACTATCCCGTCAGCATTTATATGCTCTTCAATTCTTTTGTGAAACCTATTAATTGTTTTTTTGTCGAGGCCAGTGAATGGTTCGTCAAGTACCCATATCTTAAAAGATAATAAAGATAGCTGAATTAAACTAACAATTTTTTTTTGACCATGTGAGAGAAACTTGATCTTATAATCAATAGTATTATCTATCTCATAATACTTTAATTCTTCAATCAAGTTTTTGAAAGTACTGATTTTATCGTTAAACTTTAATATAAAATCTATATTTTCTCTGACAGTCAGTTCTTGCTTTAAGCCATATTTATGACCTATATAAAATAAGTCATCATTTATACTAATAGAATCATCAAGATGTACGTTACCAGAATATTGCGACGTGATACCCGCAATTATTTTAAGAAGTGAAGTTTTACCAACACCATTACCGCCATGAATATTAATTTTCTGCCCTGAAGTTACAAGCATTGAAATATTATTAAGTATTTGTTTTTCTTGCTTGATTAGACCTACATTTTCAAGACTTATAATAGTTTTATCCACTTTTAAAATAACTTTGTTGCAGAAAGAACTATTCCATCTGGGTCAGAATATATATATTGATTTTCTATAAAAGTGACTTCAGCAAAATTTAAATCTAATCCATATTTTCCAATATCTCTCTTTTCACTTTTATTTGGAACTAAGTTTAGAGCTTTAATGGAAATATTTATATTATTTATTTCTAAACTATCTCTTATGCACCCGTTTACAATGATGCCAGACCAGTTGTTCTTGGCACCTAATGCTGCTAAGTTATCACCTACAAGCGCACAATTTTCAGAACCTTTTCCGTCTACAACCATCACGTATCCAGAACCATCTTCTTGAAGAAGCTTTTTAACGTAAGAGTTATCCTCTATAGCCTCTACAGTTTTTATCTTCCCATAGCAGTGAGTATTAAAACCAAAAGATTTAAATATTGGTTTTGCTATTTGTAAATTATGTATATCACATAAATCAGCTGTATTAAATTTATTCATCTTTTATTATAAACTTGATTCTTTTTAATATTAACAGAGCAGGTATAGCTATTAAAGAACAAAAAATAAAGTACATATCCCAGTTTAATAATTCGACTAAAAATCCAGAAGTCCCTGATAAAAATGTTCTCGGCAAAGACATAAGTGCAGTCATAAGAGCAAATTGTGTAGCAGTAAATTCTTTGGATGTCATATGAGCTATAAATGCTAGGTATGCCGTATATCCCATTCCTGCAGCTAAGTTTTCTAAAGTAATTACACTTATCAATATTATCATGTTATTTCCGGCATAATATAATACAGTGAAACCGAGAGTAGCTATTAGCTGAAATACACCAAAATAAATCAACGATTTATATAAACCTATTTTTAATGATAATGCACCTCCTATAAAAGCACCTAGCAACGTAGCTCCAAGCCCAAAAAATTTTACAACAGTTCCTATTTCTGTTTTTGTAAATCCTATTTCTAAATAGAAATTAGTGCTTAGCGAATGCGCCATTGTGTCGCCTACTTTATACATAAGCACAAAAAATAAAATTAAATATGGTATATATCTATTCAGAGCCAGTTGTTCTTTTGAATAACGGGTAAAAAACTCTTTGAATGGATCAACTATAGATTCTCTAAGTGAATTTGGTTTTATAGATACGCTTGGTTCTACTGATAATAAAGTTGTAAGAACACCTATCAGCATAATGAATGCCATCAATGAATAAACGAATGAATATGTATATATATCTGCAAGAATGAGTCCACCAGCTCCTGCTGCTAATGCACCAAATCTATACCCAAGGACATATGCTGAGGCTCCAATTGTCTGTTCCTTTTCTGATAGACTTTCCCGTCTGTATGCATCAATCACAATATCTTGGGAAGCTGAGAAGAATGTTACAGCCAATGAGAGAACAGCAACATTATATAAATTTATTAATGGATTAGACTGTCCGAGTGAAAATATAGAAATTATTAATAGTACTTGAGCAAGCAAAAGCCATCCACGTCTTCTACCGAGCTTACTGATAACATATCTATCAAAAAGAGGTGCCCATAAGAATTTTAAAGAGTAAGGTAAACCAATTAGTGCAAATAACCCAATAGTAGATTTGGATACATCTACATCTGTTAGCCAAGCTTGCAGAAGTGTAATTGTTAATAATAAGGGTAGACCTGCAACAAAACCCATTAGCAAAGATATAAATATTTTTTTCTCAGAATAGGGTTTAATAATATCTTTTATTGAATTATATATCATAATCTATAATGAGCGGGGCATGATCAGAAAACTTTTTTTCCCTGTAAACAGAAACATTTTTAACTTTTTTAGCAATATTATCTGTAACCATCTGATAATCTATCCTCCAGCCAACATTGTTATTATAAGCGTTACCTCTATTGGACCACCATGTATAGACATCTGTTTCTTTACATTTTATTCTGAAAGCATCTTTGAGTCCTATTTTATTTATTAACCTTGTCATCCATTCCCTTTCCTCAGGCAGAAAGCCTGAATTATTTTGGTTAGACCTCCAGTTTTTTATATCATCTTTTGTATGAGCAATATTATAATCTCCACAGATGATTAATTTCTTTTTCTTATTTATCTCTTTTTTTATAAATTTTTCAAAATAATCCATAAACTCATATTTTAGATTCTGTCTTAGTTCTCCAGAGGATCCAGACGGAAAATACACCGATGCTATAGAGTAATCTTCATATTCTGTAAGTATAAATCTACCCTCTGATTCAAAAATCGATTTTGAAAAGGATGTTTGAATTTTTATTGGTTTATGTTTTGTATATATAGCAACGCCACTATATCCTTTTTTTTCGGCAACATTTAAATATCTTGAATATCCTTTTATCAAAAATGACTCGCCACTAATTTGTTCTTCTAAAGCTCTTGTTTCTTGCATACATATGAAGTCTGCTTTAGTTTTACTCAGCCATTCAAAAATTCCTTTCTTTTGGCTGGCTCTAATACCACAAACATTTACTGTTATAACTTTCATTTTTGTTTTCATGGTTATGTTATCATTAAATTATGGTCATACACTATGTTTAATAAAAAACAAGAATTTATTGAATTTACTATTAATGAAAACATTCTAAGATTTGGTGATTTCACTTTAAAATCAGGAAGGCGCAGTCCATATTTTTTTAATACAGGCCTTTGCAACAATGGTAAATTACTCTCAGTGCTAACATCATATTATGCTGATTATATTTACGATCACTCACTTAAATATAATTTCATTTTTGGTCCAGCTTATAAAGGAATTACACTTTGTTCATCAATATCGCAAAGTTTGTTTAATAAATATTCAGCTATTACCAACTATGCTTTTAACAGAAAAGAGGCAAAAACCCATGGGGATAAGGGCGACTTTGTTGGCTGTGAAATCAAAGGAAAAGCTTTAATTGTAGATGATGTCATATCATCAGGCTCCTCAATAATTGAATCATATGACCTACTTACCAGGCACGATGTTCAATGTACTGATATATTGGTTGCATTCAATCGTATGGAAATTGGCGATAAGTTGATGGCGTCCACAGAAATCTCAAATAATTATAATATTGAAACTCATTACTTAATTAATCTGGAAGACATATATGAATATATAAAATCAAATACTAGTTACAAAAAACATATTCAAGATATGGAAGAATATATCTCTAAATATAAAGGTTGTTAGAAGAGCAGCTTATAAGCAACAATAATAGTTACAATCTGGTAGGCAGCTTTTATCACTAGGTTTGATTTACTTATAGCTATCATCGCTCCAATGTAACCTCCCATCAAAGAGCCTACTAACAGTATTGGAAGGATAGTTATATCAATAGTTGATATTAAATATAAAACTATTGCGCCCAACAAATTATAAAATAGCCCTACGACAAGCAAGGTGTATCCCACAGCTTGCTTAATTGACATATTGTATAACTTTGTGAGCATAATGGTATAGAGTAAACCGGTCCCAGCTGATAGCGAACCATTAAGAAAACCAATGAAAAATAATAAAAGATATACTATTGTAGGATTTAAATTCTTATTTACATTATTGTCAGTTTTTATAAGAGATAAAATAAAAACACCAAGTATTAGTATGCCTAGAATTTTTCTAGCAATATCCTCTGGTAGAAACTGAATTGAAAAAGCACCTACTATTACGGCAGGAAGGCCTACTATTAAGCCTTCAAGCAAGATTCTTTTATCAGGCTTATTTTTTTCAAAAAACTTAATCGATGCTCCAACACCTAATAGAACAGTAGAAATCTTATGTGTCGCCAGAGCTACAGGGAAACTTATTTCATATAATAGGAGGATGGCTGGCAACTGAATAATACCTGCTCCACCACCAGAGAATGCTGAAAATAAATTTGATAAGAAAGAAATGAAAAATAAAAGAATATATTCCAAATCTTATGTTCTTCTTATCATTGTACCTACACCTTCATCTGTGAAAAGTTCGAGCAACAAGGCATGTTCTATCGTTCCATCAATAATTTGAACATTATGAACACCCGCAGACACTGCTTCGAGGGCAGATTCAACCTTGGGAAGCATACCTGATGATATAGTTCCTTTTTTCACATATTGCCTTACTTGTTCTGCATTCATAGATTTTATTAGATTGCCATTATCATCGAAAATTCCTGTAGTATTTGTTAATACAACATATTTACCTGCTTGTAATATCTTAGCAATTTTGCCTGCCACAATATCAGCATTAATATTATACGTTTTATAGTCTTCTCCAATACCTATAGGTGCAATCACAGGTATGAAAGATGTCGAATCAAGAAGGTTTACAACACTAGGGTCTATGCTTGCAACCATACCTGTATTTTTAAAATCAAAGTTTTTATTCTTTCCTTCCCCAATCATTTTTTTTGCTCTAATTAGGCCGCCATCCTTTCCTGATAAACCTACAGCTCTACCGCCATGACTAGTTATTAAATTTACAATTTCTTTATTTATCGATCCACCCAAGACCATTTCAATAAGGTCAATAGAGTTTTCATCAGTCACTCTCATTCCATCAACAAATTCACTTTTTATGCCCATTTTTTCTAGATAATTAGTTATTTGTGGCCCACCACCATGAACAATAACGGGATGTAATCCAACCTGTTTTAACAGCACGACATCTCTTGCAAAATTATTTTTGAGCTTATCATCTATCATCGCATTACCACCGAATTTTATCACAATCACTTTATTTGCAAGTTTTTGGATATAGGGCAACGCTTCTATAAGTACGTTCGCTGTAGAAGGTATGTTTGCAGTATTTTTTCTTAGTTCAACTTTCTTATTCATAATTTTAGAACGGTAATTCTAACGTATTATCAATTTCAAGAATAGCATTTTTAATTTCATTTTTAATGCTAATTAATCCTTTTTCACTTAATGATTCGAAGCGAAGAGTTATTTTAGGAGATGTATTTGATGCTCTTATTAAGCCCCATGATTCAGAATTTGATATCTTTATTCCATCCAGATCTGACACAGTATAATTTGTAAACACACTATTTTTCTTAAATGCCTCAATAAATTTAAAGTGATTATCTTTTGGAAAATCTATATCAATTTCAGGAGTAACATGAGTTTTAGGTAGCTCCATAAGTTCTCCTATCATATCAGGGTCATTAGATAGGATTTCCAAAAATCTTAGAAATACATATATACCATCATCAAAGCCATACCATTTATCATTAAAAAAAATATGTCCACTCATTTCTCCACCAAGTTTCGCCCCTTCTTTTTGAATAGTCTGCTTGATAAAGGAATGACCAGTCCTAGATTCAATCGCTATACCCCCTGAATTTTCAATAGTTGTTCTAAGATTGCGAGTGCATTTAACATCGAATACAATCTTTACATTGGCACTTTTAGAAAGTATAGACTTTGAGAATAAAATCATTAATTCATCAGGCCATATTACATTACCATTGTCTCTTATAATTACGAGACGATCGCCATCTCCGTCAAACGCAACTCCATATTTTGCATTTGTACTTTTTATTTTTTCTTTAAGAGTTTTTAAATTTTCTTCTTTAGTCGGGTCTGGATGACAATTTGGAAAATTCCCATCTACTTTTTCATTGATTAAATCAGAACTAATGTTAAATGAGTTTACAATATCCTTTATAACATTACCTGTGACTCCGTTCATACAATCTATAATAATTTTCTGGCTAATATTGATAGATAAATCATCATGTATCCTTGCTATGTATTTACTACTAATATCTGTGCAAATATTAACGGTTCCAACTTTACCATTGTGTGCTTGCATTTTATTATGCTTAATCCAATCTCTTAGTTCATAAATATCTTTGTCAAATAATGGGTTGCCATCAACAATCATTTTTATACCATTGTACTCTTTGGGATTATGACTTCCTGTAATCATAAAGCCATTAGGTATACACAATGTTTTAGTAGCAAAGTACAACATTGGTGTTGGTATGGCACCACAATCTATTACATCTACCCCGTTATCGATTAGCCCATTTATTAATGATCTCTTTATTTTAGGCCCGCTCAGTCTGCCATCCATCGCTACCACTGCTTTAGGTTCATTTATTTTCCTAGATAAAGCGAAACCTATTTTATAAGCAATATCTTCATTTAAATCCTCCGGATAGATACCCCTGATATCATATGCCCTGAAGATATTTTCATTCATTGTATTCATTACTTTCCTGAAGAGCCGAAACCTTTTTCTCCTCTCTCTGTTGATATAAAGTCATCAACTAATTCAAATTTAGGATGTTCAATTTTTAAAAAAATCATCTGAGCAATTCTTTCCAGAGGCTGGATTTGATAGGAACTATTACTTCTATTCCAACATGATATCATTAGTTCACCTTGATAATCAGAATCTATTAACCCTATCAAGTTACCGAGAACAATACCTTTTTTATGTCCTAGTCCAGACCGTGGAAGTATTGTGGCTGCATAGTTTTTGTCTTTAATATAAATTGCTACTCCTGTAGAAATCAGAACTGTCTCTTGAGGTCGCAGGTCTATGGTACCTGATATTGCTGCATGCAAGTCTAATCCAGCAGAACCGTCAGATGCGTAAGTTGGAAGTTTTTTGATAATATTATTAACTATCTTAATGGAAACTTTATCTAGCATTCTTGATTTTAAGAATATTAGATTTAAATCTAGATGCTATCTTATTAATAATCACTTTAGCTAATTCTTTTTTTGTGTTCTTTGCCACTGGCATTATTTCATTTTCATCTATTATAATAATTTCATTATTATCAGACTCAAACCCTAGTCCCTTTTGATGATTTGCTTCATTGGCTATAATCATATCTATACCTTTTTCTTTAAGTTTTAATTTTGCATTATTTCTAATGTTTTTTGTTTCAGCCGAAAAGCCAACAGCAAATACTTTACCATTTTTTATCTTAGCTGTTTTTAGAATATCTCTACCTCTTACTAGATTTATATTCAGTTCACCATCTTCAGTTTTGTGTTTATGATTCAGCATATTAGATGGTCTATAATCTGATATGGCCGCTGCAGATATAAAAATATCATAATTTGATATATTATTAATCACTTCCTCATACATCTCCGTAGATGTCTCAACATCCTTACATGAAACTCTTTTAGGTTTCTCTAGCTTAACGGGTCCACTAATTAATTTCACATCTGCTCCTAGGTCTCTGGCATGTTCAGCAATTGCGTATCCCATTTTTCCAGAACTATAATTACTGATAAACCTTACAGGATCTATAGGCTCCCTTGTAGGCCCAGCAGTTACAAGAATCTTTATACCATCTAATGCTGCATAACCTAGAGATTTACTTAATTGATCAATAATTATTTGCGGGGATGACATTCTCCCATAACCAATATCTCCACAAGCATGATTTCCATAGTCTGGCCCAATAATTACAAACTTATCTTTCGATATATTTTCTAAATTCTTTTGCAGAATAGAGTTATTCCACATATTTGGATTCATAGCTGGCGCTAAATAAATTTTGTTCTTAAACGCAAGACAACTTGTCGACAATAAATCGTCACCCAATCCTGATACAATTTTATTCAGCGAGTTTGCCGTACATGGTGCAATAAGCATTATATCAGCCCATTTAGAGAGATCTAAATGCAAAAAAGAATCATCATGCTCAGATTCATCTATCATGACCTTATTCTTCGATATACACTCAAGGGTTTTTTCTGTAATAAATGATGTTGAGGCTTTAGTCATAATGACTTTCACGTTTGCGCCGTTTTTTATGAGATTACTGACGAGTTCTGCTGCTTTATAGGCAGCTATACTTCCCGTAATTCCAAGTAATATATTTTTATTGTGTAGATTTTTCACAATGTATATTCTCTAGCGTATTTAATAGTTTATCAATATCTTTCTTAGTATGATTCGATGTTAGAGTAATTCTTATTTTATCCTGATTCCTTGGAACAGTGGGATACCTTATAGCTTGTACTAAAATTCCGTGCTTTAAAAACTTATCTCGTAGAGCAATCGTAGACTCTGGGTTACCAAGTGTAACTGTTTTGATAGGCGTACTTGATGAGTTTGTATTTATATTTCTATTCGTAGACATTTCATTAAAATAGTCAATATTTCTATGTAATTTATTAAACCTTGTTTTATTTGAAGCCAGTATCTTTAAGCTTTTTCTTGTAGCGTCAATTATACATTGTGGCAATGCAGTAGAATAAATATAAGGCCTACCTTTTTGAATAATCATATCTATCATATCTTTACTACCACATATGAACGCTCCTAATGTTCCTACAGCCTTACCAAATGTTCCTATATATGCATCAACCTCTGAGGGGTCAATATTATGTGATGAGCATGAGTTTTCAATAATTGCACTAGAATTATCACATTTAGCAACACCAAATCCGTGTGCATCATCTAAAAATAATAATGCTTTATATTTATTTCTTAGTTTATTGTGTAGTCGTAAATTCGCAATATCTCCTGACATGCTAAATACAGCTTCACTAAATATAATATTTTTATTTTTGGAGTCGAGATTCTTTTCAAGCTCACTATTATCTAAATGTTTATATCTTCTCATCCTCACTTTACTAAGCTTAGAAGATTCAATTATTGAGTTATGCGACTCTCTATCTTGTAGTACATTTATTTCGTTATCAAAAATATTCAGAACACAGAGATTTGCCATATACCCACTGTTTACAACAATACATGCTTCAGTAGATAAATATTCTGAAATCTCTCTTTCAAGATAATGATGCGATTTTGAGAATCCTGTAATTAGTGGTGACGAACAAGATCCAGCACCATTGTCGTTTGCTGATTTCAAAAGCATTGATATAACATGAGGGTTTTTGGACATGCCAAGATAGTCATTGCTCGCAAATGAGGTAACTAACTTGTTTTTGATCTTTACTTGAGCTAAATTTTTGTTATCAACAACTATGCGTTTACGCAAATAGCCAGAGTCTTTTAGTTTGTTTAATTGCTTTTTGAATAATGACAAAATTATAAAGTTTTAATGTTTAATTTATCCATAAGAACTTTATCATGGTTTATTGATGAATTTTTAGTTGTAAGGAGTTCATCACCATAGAATATTGAATTAGCTCCAGCAAAAAAGCACAATGCTTGCATTTCATCATTCATGCTATCTCTTCCGGCAGATAATCTAACAAATGTTTTAGGCATTGTAATCCTCGAAACAGCAATGATCCTTATAAAATCAAAATTATCTACATTTTCATTTTCTGAGTATGGTGTACCATCTATTTTAACAAGCTTATTCATAGGAACCGATTCCGGTTGTTCCTCCATGTTACATAACACTTGGATTAGTTTAAGCCTGTCGATGTTTTCTTCACCTAATCCTAATATCCCGCCCGTACATACTTTTATTCCAGCATCTCTGACATACCCAAGAGTATTTAATCTATCTTGATAAGTTCGTGTTGATACAACTTTACTATAGTACTCCTCAGAACTATCTAGATTATGGTTATAATAATCTAAACCACACTCTTTCAATGATTCAGCTTGTTCTTTTTTTAACATACCTAAAGTAAGACAAGTTTCTAATTTTAGATCTTTTACAGCTTTGACCATACCTTTGATTTTTTCAAGGTTACTATCATTTAAGTTTCTCCACGCTGCACCCATGCAAAACCTTGATGCACCTGATGCCTTTGCAGCTTTAGCCTGCTCGATAACCTCATCAACTGAAAGGAGTTTTTCTATTTCAACATCAGTATTGTATTTGATACTTTGTGAGCAATACTTACAATCTTCCGGACAGCCACCAGTCTTTATAGACATCAATGTCGAGACCTGTATTTTATTTGGATCATGATTCTCTCTATGAACGGTTTGTGCTTTAAAGATTAAATCATTAAAAGGCAAACGATATAAATCCTCAATTTCTTCTAGTGTCCATTTCTTTAAATCTTTATTCATAAATGTAGCTTAATAGTAGTCCAAAAAAGATTATTAATCCAAAATAATTATTATTTTCAAATGCAGAAATGCACTGATAGGGTATTCTTTTTGTAGCTAATATTTTTTGATATACAGATAGCATAAGCGCAATGAGTAGAGAAATATAAAAAAATAATTCTAACTCATTTATTAATCCAACTATAAATAGTAAGGCTAGAGTTAGGACATGAAGCTTGAAAGGGTAACTTATATCTTTGGTACCAAATAAAATGGCAGATGATTTATTTCCTATTTTTAAATCATCGTTTTTATCCGCGATAGCATAATAGGTATCGTATGCTATAGCCCATGATATTGTGGCCAAATATAACAGTATACATGAGGCAGTTACCTCGCCTATTTCAGCAATGTAAACCATTGGAATACTCGAGCCAAAGGCTATGCCTAAGATTAGTTGCGGTATTTTGATAACTCTTTTTGCTAATGGGTAAACTACTATCAAACAAAATGAGACGATTGCATAGATTAAAATATCAAAACCAATCATAAGTAACAATAAAATACATAAGGCAATGAGACCAAGAAAAAGAATGAGAGCTTCGGTGGTACTTACTTTACCATTGGCGACTACTCTTTCTTTTGTTCTCTCCACTTTTGAATCAATTTCTTTATCAAAAAAATCATTGATCACACAGCCTGCTGATCTTGTCAATATTACACCTACTATGAATAGAAACATGATAAACATATTGGGTTGGCCGTTTGTTGCTATAAAAAACGCCCACAACATTGGCCATAACAACAAATAAATTCCTATTGGCTTATTAAGTCTCATTAATAATAAATAGTTATTTATTTGGCTAATCATTTTAGATTTTTCCGTCAAGACCCATTTGATAATACTTATGAATTAAATTATCTTGATTTTCTAACAGCCAATCGATTGAAGGTTCGTTATTCATAGCTTTCTTAATTGCTTGATGTGTAGCTTTTCTATGAATATCAAAAAGTATTTTATGATCTAAGTTGTCATCCTTAGATACACTTGGGTTGAGCCAAACTGAAACTATAATACCAAGTTCATTAGCTTTATTTTTATCTATAGTGCCGTCCCTGACAGAATCTAAAACACCATTTGCAATAGCACCCTGAACAGTTCCCATTAATATATTGGTGTATCTTGTATTGTCTACTGACACTTTACTGACCATCAGCGTCGCTGGCTTGACCATGATATCAGTATTCATGATTGCTAGTACTTTTGAATGCCCTTTTGCCTGATCGCCTAAGAGATTTGCAAACGCAGTTCCAAAGGGCCCGTCTAATTCACCAATAATTACTTCTGGTTCAGCTGCTGTTCCTGCTGGTCCACCAGCTACAAGTGCTTCTCCTACACGCATTGTCATTTTCTCGCTCATTATGTACTCCTACTTTTAATTTTTTGACTATGATATAGTTTTTACATAATTATTTAAACATACATTATGATAAGAAAATTTAAAGAATTCATACCATCTCTAGGGAATCAGGTGTTTGTTGATGAACAAGCAACGGTAATAGGAGATGTTTCATTAGGAGACGACGTAAGTATTTGGCCTCAATCAGTAGTAAGAGGAGATATAAATCCCATCTCTATAGGTAGAAGAACAAATATACAGGATGGCAGCGTTGTCCACGTAACGCATAAAAGTGAATATTCTCCCGGACATGAATGTAAGATTGGTGCAGATGTAACGGTTGGACATGGATGTATAATTCACGCATGTACCATTGAAGATATGGCATTAATTGGAATGGGTAGCGTATTACTTGATGGATCAACTATTCAATCAAATGTAATTATTGGCGCAAAGTCTTTAGTTCCCTCAGGTAAAGTTCTAGAGTCTGGTTATCTTTATATTGGCTCTCCATGTAAGAAGATACGACCATTAAAAAACTCCGAAATCAAATTTTTAAAGTATTCGGCAGAACATTATGTAAACACAAAGAACGATTTTCTAAAGTTCTCTTAATTTTTCTTCTAAGCTGTATACATCAGGGATAAGATCATTCCATATTACAAAAGAGTGCTTAGCTTGTTGAATTAGCATACCAAGTCCATCATGACATATTTTTGCCCCATTATTATAAGCCCACGACTGAAAGGCTGTTTTTGTTTTACTATAAAATAAGTCATAGCAAATTGTCTTTGCATCAATTAAGTCATTAGGGAGAACTATTTCTTCTTTCGACATACTTATAGGTGTCGTATTTATGACCAAGTCATAATCTGTATCGCTTCTATGGAGTCTTAGTCTACTATTTTTGAAAAATGTAACTAAATTATCTGCATTAATTTTCGTTCTATTTAAAATTGCAATGTTTGATTCTGTTGATTGTTGAAGAAGAGAGCTTATTATACTCATCGAAGATCCTCCGGCACCAATGACTAGTATATTTGAGCAGCTATATTCAATCCCTTTTTGAGTTAAATCATCTATAAAGCCGATTCCATCTGTATTATAACCTTTGATTTTATTCGATTCACTTATAAGTGTATTGACGCTTCCGCAGAGGATAGCCGATGTATCTAATGAATGACATAATTTGAATGCAGATATTTTAAATGGGATAGTTATATTTAATCCTCTACCTCCATTTAAAAAGAAAGTTTCTATATTTTTTTTAAAATTTTCTTTAGTCGCTTCAATCTTTTCATATACAAAATCATTTAAGTTAAACTGCGAAGCAAAATATTTATGTATTTCTGGAGACAAGCTATGTTTAATCGGATTACCTATTACAGAAAACTTTAGTTTAGCCATTGTGCTACTTCTTTAGCATAATAAGTAAGGATCGATGACGCGCCAGCTCTTCTGATAGATGTTAAAGTCTCTAATACAAGTGCCTGCTCATTTATTGCTTTATTTTTAGCAACAGCTTTTATCATTAAATATTCACCACTGACATGATATGCAAATACAGGTATTTTATAAGATTCTTTAATAGATGATATTATATCTAAGTATGGTAGTGCGGGTTTCACCATCACAAGATCAGCTCCTTCTCTAAGATCTAAATCAACCTCTCTTAAAGCTTCTGTTTTATTAGAGTAATCCATTTGATAAGTCTTCTTGTCAGCTTTACCCAGTGAATTTGCTGATCCAACTGCATCCCTGAATGGGCCATAATAATTAGATGCATACTTCGCTGAATATGATAATAACTTTGTATTAAAGAATTTATTTTTTTCTAGTCCATTTCTAATAACTTTTATCCTTCCATCCATCATATCTGACGGAGCAATGATATCTGAGCCAGCCTTTGCATGGCTAATTGCTTGTTTAAGTAAAATAGCATTAGTTTCGTCATTTAGTATATATCCCCTCTTATCTAGAACGCCATCTTGTCCATGTGATGTAAAAGGATCTAATGCAACGTCACTTATTATAATTAAATTTGGGAATTTATTTTTTATTCGTTTGATACATTCTTGAATAAGGCCGTTTTCATTAAATGCCTCAGCTCCATCATCTGTTTTCAATTTATTTGAAATTTTTGGAAATAGAGCTACTGCGATTATTCCTAATGACATTATTTTTCTAATTTCTTTTAGAAGATTATCAATAGAGTATCTATTAATACCTGGCAATGAGGTAATTTTTTCTGTTTTATTTTTACCCTCGATAACAAACATTGGCTGTATGAGATTATGAGGAGATAGCGAGGTTTCCATGACCAGCTTACGCATACTAGCATCACTTCTAAGTCTACGCATTCTTAGAGTTGGAAAATTTTGCTTTGATATGTTTTTCATTTGCCTTTTCATTTTAAGAGAAGATGATATATTAATCTATCAAGTTTTAACATATGAGGGTCTTAGATGAGAATTTGGCATGAAAACTATACACTTGAGCACGTAATTGCTCTAAGAGATAACAATTTAAATAAACATTTAGGCATAAAGTTTACAGAAATTACTGATGACTCGATAACAGCAACCATGCCTGTCGAAGACTTTACGCGTCAATCTAGGGGTGTGTTACATGGAGGTGCATCTTGTGTTCTAGCAGAAGCATTGGGAAGTATTGCGTCAAATTTATGTCTTGATATGAAAAAACAAAAAGCTGTAGGCCTAGAAATTAACGCAAATCACATTAGGCCTGTTAGATCAGGTATTGTTACAGGTATTACTAAAGCCGTTGCACTGGGCAAGTCTGTACATGTTTGGAATATTGAAATATTCAATGAAGCAGGCAAGATGAATTGTGTATCACGACTTACTACTGCAGTTGTTAATCTAAAAGAAGACGAAAAAGAAAAAAATATAAAGCTAGTCGACAGTTTACTTTCTAGCTAGTTTAAACATTTTTAGTAATTTATTTTCGTAATCTTTGAAATCATAATCTTTGTTCCATGATACTAATGGTGGCATAGACATTAATATTGATTCTGGTCTACCCCCTGACTGTAATCCAAATAATGTGCCTCTATCATAAAGTAAATTGAATTCAACGTATCTCCCTCTTCTATAAAGTTGAAATGCTCTTTCTTTTTTTGTAAATTTTAAGAGCTTTTTCTTATTAAAGATAGTCGAGTATGAATCAATAAATGTCTTAGCACACTGCAAAGAAAAATCTTTACATTCTGCATAATCAAGTCTGTTTAGCTGATCATAGAAAATTCCTCCTATACCCCTGGGTTCATTCCTATGAGGCAAGTAAAAATAATTATTACAAGTGTTGTTGTATTCTTTATAAAAGTTTTTATTAAATTTATCACATAATGCTTTTGCAGAGCTCTTCCAGAACAACACATCTTTTTCACTTATAAAGTATGGAGTTAAATCAAATCCTCCCCCAAACCACCAAACATTTTTAGAGCCTATATTTGCTTCAAAAAATCTTATATTCATATGTGAGCACGGGATTTTAGGATTCCAGGGATGGATAATTACAGACACACCTGTGGCATTAAAACTTTTCAAACCTTTTATACCTGTCTTCTCTAATGCGCTTGTTGGTAATTCTTTACCAGTAATACTGGAAAAATTAACAGCGGCTTTTTCAATATACTTTTTACCTGCTATTTCACAGCTTCTTCCACCACCACCTTGCTTATGTTTCCATCTAACAAAATGTTTTTTGCTAGTTACATCAAGATCAATAAGTTGATTGATTATTTCATCTTGAGTTCTTGTATATAATTTTTTTATTTCCTTTGTTTTCATTTTATCTTCTTAATACTTCATTCGAAATCATATCTCTAACAGTGGATGGCTTTTTCTCATTACCAAGTTTACCATTAACAATACAACTTACTTTTCCATCAAACAATTTTTCAATTATGGTAATATCATTTATATATTCTTGATTCGAATAGTTAGCGCTAGTAGATATAATAGGGCTCTCTAGTTTGTTGCATATATCTTTTACTACAGGGTGTTGAGTTATTCTAACTGCTATACCGTCATCACTTTTCAACCATGAGGGACAGTTACTATTAGCCGGAACAATCCATGTCACAAAGTCTTTGCTTTTTAGAATCTCATCCTGAGTTTTATTGACATCAATAATATCAGCCAAAAATTCTGTTTGAGAACTTATTAGAATAAACCGCTTGTCGTAATGCCTTCCTTTTAGTTGGAATATCTTTTCTACGCTATGTTTATTATAAGGATCACAACCAATGCCATATATTCCTTCTGTGGGATATATTACTATGCCCCCATCTTTAATAATATCAGATGCATCTGAAGTATTAATTTTAGGTATCATTTTTTAGCACGAGCTCTTCGCGCTCTTCTTTTAGGGGCATTTTTAATCATTTCTATGCATGTAATTTCATCCAAAGACTTAGGATCAACGTCTTTTGGTATGCGAGCATTCTTTTTACCATCAGTTACATACGGTCCATACATACCATTAAGGACTTTTATTCCAGATGATTCAAAAATACTTATTTCTCTATTAGCATCTATCTCTCTCTTATCTTTTATTTTTACAATAGCATCGGACTCTGTTAGAGAAAAAATATCGATATCTTTCATGGAAACATTTGTTTTACCACACTTTACATAAGGGCCAAATGGTCCGATATTGATGAGTATATCTTCATCTTCAAATTCCCCAATTTTCTCAGGTAACTTAAATAAACGAATTGCATCATCAAGTGTAATAGAGTCAATATTTTTCTTTTGCTCTGGTGTAAGCGCTGCCCATTTTGGTTTTTCTTCATCATCTTTTGTACCCATTTGTATAGTGGGGCCATATCTAGTTAGCCTGACAGTAACGGGCCTTTTAGTCTCAGGATGAAATCCTAAATCTTTTAATTCTCTTTGTTCTGATATATCAACAGTTTTAATTTTGTCATCAAGGTTTGTTTTAAATGGCTTATATGTAGTTTCGACACATTCCATGTATTCTTTTTCGCCGTTAGCTATTTTATCCAAATCTTCCTCAAGTCGCGCTGTGAATTCGTAATCCACTAAGTCATCCTTAAAGTGATTGATAAGCGTTTCATAAACAACTTTTGCTAACGCAGTCGGTTGAAAATTGCTTTTCTCAGGATCAACATAATTACTTTCCATAATTTTATTAATTATAGTTACGTATGTTGACGGCCTACCTATACCAAGTTCCTCCAAAGCCTGTATAAGACTAGCTTGATTATATCTTGCAGGAGGTTGAGTAAATTTTTGTTCGATGTCGACATTATTAAGTATTAGCTCATCACCTTCTTTTAAGCTCTCAAGTATTTTTTTGTTGTCTTTTTCTGTTTCATCACTGTCGCTAAAGCTATATATTTCTTTATACCCTGGATACTCAAGATACGAACCAGAGTATTTAAAGATAAATTCATTTTCCATAGATAATTCAATAGATACAGTCTTACTTCTAGAGTCTTTCATTTGTGATGCGAGAGTTCTCTTCCAAATTAAGTCATATAACTTAAAATCATTCTGCTCTAAATATTTTTTCACACTATCAGGTGTATTTTTCATGGAAGTAGGCCTTATTGCTTCATGAGCTTCTTGAGCATTTTTTGATTTACTTTTGAATACCCTTGGTTGATTTTCAGCCAGTCCGGGATGATTTCTGTCCAAGTATGATGATATGTCTTTAAGGGCATCTATAGATAGATTTGTTGAATCAGTTCGCATGTAACTAATTAAACCTTCTATTTGACCTTTTCCTATATCCATTCCTTGATAGAGTCTTTGTGCTATAGCTGATGTTTGTTTTACAGATAATCCAAGGCTAGTGTAGGCAGTTTGTTGGAGAGATGCTGTTGTAAAAGGAGCCTTTGGTCTAGTTTTCCTCTGTCCTTCCTTGATGTTTGTGACTTTTACACTTTTATATTTTTCTATTCTCGCTTTTATGCTTTCTGCTTCATTCGAATTGGTTATATTTGTTATATTATCTTTTTTTATTTTTTTCTTTTCTACATGAGTCAATTCAATCTGAATATCTTTTTTGCTATTTGAGACATTTGCAAATAGGTTCCAATATTCAACTGGATTAAATGCATTAATTTTAATCTCACGCTCTACAATTAGTCTTAAAGCTGGGCTTTGAACTCTTCCCGCTCTTGCATCACGGCTAACTTTTTTCCATAAAAACTCAGAAATATCATAACCCATTAGGTAGTCTAGAGTTCGTCGTGCCAGATATGCATCCCATAATGATGTAGAGATTGATCTCGGTCTTTTTAGAGCATCTGTAACTGCATTTTTGGTAATTTCATTGAAAACAACACGATGAGTTTCCTTGTCCTTTAGGAATTTTGCTTTATCCAGAATGTCATAAAGATGCTTTGATATTGCCTCACCTTCTCTATCAGGATCTGTAGCAAAATATATTACATCAGCGTCTTTTGTATGCTTCTTAATATCATCTATAACTGTTTTTTTATTATTTGATACTTTCCAAACAGGCTTAAAGCCATCATCAACATTTATTCCTTTTCTAGCAGAGGATACGAGATCTCTGACATGACCAACAGAAGCAATTACTTTAAAATCAGGGCCTAAGAACTTTTCAATGCTCTTAACCTTTGTTGGTGACTCTACTATCATTAAGTTTTTCATAGCTATCCCAGGCTTAATTATTCTTTTTTTTACTTTATACTATCAAAATAACAATAAGTACAAGATATTAGATTAAAAAAATGACATTGAGAACAATATTACATTATCCTGATAATAGATTGAGACAGAAATGTCCTGACCATGAATTATTTAATAATGATTTGAAGACTCTTGTCTCTGATATGTTTGAGACTATGTATTTTGAAAAGGGTATCGGCCTATCTGCAATACAGATAAATGTTATCACAAGAGTAATTACAATTGATGTCTCTAAAGAACAAAATCAACAATTAGTACTAGTCAACCCTATAATCACCGAGAAGAAAGAGCCTGTTTTATTTGATGAAGGCTGTTTATCTGTCCCTGGTTTCTATGAAAAAGTAGAGAGGTATAACTGTATACGGTATCGTGCTAGGGACATTCATGGAAATGAGTTTGAAGATGATGCGTCTGAACTATTAGCTATTTGTATTCAACATGAAATTGATCATTTAGATGGTAAGTTATTTGTAGATTATTTATCAGATATGAAAAGATCTAAAATTGAAAAGGGCATACTAAAACAAAAACAAACTTCTTCTCAGGCAAAACGAATAGAGAATCCTTATATAAAGTGACTAAGCTCAAAATAATATTTTTTGGCAGTCCTTATTATTCAATACCCATATTACGGAAAATTATTTCACTGGGGCATGAAGTTCCATTAGTAATTTCTCAAGGTGCAAAAAAAAATAGAAGGGGAAAATTAGTACATACGCCGGTATATGAATTTTGTAAAAAAAATAATATACAATGCATAACACCTTCTTCATTGAAGGATAGTACTCTAATTGAGTCAATAGTTAAGGATATAGATTTAGGATTTATATATGCCTATGGAAAATTAATACCAAGTAAAATTATTAAATTATTTAAACTTGGAATTATGAATTTACATTGTTCACTATTGCCCAACTATCGTGGTGCTGCACCTGTTCAACATGCGCTTATTAATGATGAAAAAAAGACAGGTATTACCTTTTTTAAAATAAACGAACGTCTTGATGATGGTAAGATTATTCTCAAAAAAGACTATAAAATAAAAGATTCAGATGATTGCACAAGTTTGCAAGATAGTTTAACAAAAATTGCATCACAAAATTGTGACGAAGCAATAAATTTGATGCATGGTCAAAAATTTATCCTAAGCTTACCAGATAAACAAAATGTTTATGCTAGAAAAATCTTAAAAGAAGATGGAATCCTAGACTTGAAAATGTCAGTACGTACTATGTTCAACAAAATAAGAGCCTTAAATATATGGCCTATAGCACGCTTATTGCTCTTTGATGAGCAAATCAAGATCTTAAAAGCAAATTGTGTGGTTGCTAAACATGAATTTATTCCTGGTCAAATTATAGAGTTTAATAAAAATGAATTTGTCATAGCGGGAGTAGATGGATATTTATCTATCGAATTTTTGCAGCTTGAGGGTAAGAAGGCTATCTCCTCACGAGATTTATTTAATTCTAACGTCAAACTTAAAGAAAAAATTATAAATGCAAAAGTAAACATTTAATAAAACATTATAATTTAAATATTTTATGATGTAGAATTGCAGCAAGACACATCTATGAAAAAGATAGCAGTATTAGGCGGAGGTCAAGTAGGTTCCTCGTTAGCAAAGATTCTCACCGATGATGGCAATGATATAACCCTAGTTGATATTAATTCGTCTGTTCTAGAGAATCTTCAAGAAGATAATGATATTAAAACTATTCATGGTAACGCATCATCACCATCTATTCTTGAACAAGCTGAATTAAATGACAGCGACATATTAATAGCTATAACTGGTAGCGATGAGGTCAATTTAGTGTCATGTCATTTGGCAAAAAAAATGTTTAATGTACCAACAGTAATTGCAAGACTTCGAAATTCTGAATTCCAAGCTAGTACATCAGGCTTCGATTTAGATCTATTCTCAATTGACTCAATAATAAGTCCGAGTAAGCTAGTAACTGACTTTATAAAAAATATTATAGAACACCCAGGAGCATTTCAAGCTTTTGATTTCGCAGATGGGAAATTACAGGTTATAGGTGCAACTGTCCTAAAAGACGGCCCGCTTGCTGGGAAAAAATTATCAGAATTTAAAAATCATCTTCCTAATGTAGATGTCAAAGTTGTTGCTCTTTATCGGAATCGTAAAACAATCCCAGTAAATGGGTCTACGATTATAGAGATAGGAGATGATATTTTTTTCTTGGCAACTCCAGAAAATATGAGATTTATAAGTGAACTAAGTAAAAACCAATCTCGTATAGAAAATATTATGATTGCTGGCGGTGGAAATGTTGGTATGACGTTAGCAACTGCACTATCTAAAAAATTCTCCACAAAAATTATTGAAAAAAATCTATTACGATCAAAATACTTATCAGAATCTCTAGAAGATACTGTAGTTTTGAATGATGATATTTCTGATGAATCTCTTTTAGAGAATGAAGGTATCGAGGATGTTGATTTTTTCTGCAGTGTTACAAACGATGATCAAATGAATATCTTATCCGCAAAATTAGCAAAAGATTTAGGCGCGAACAAGTCTATTTCAATTATAAATAAACTTTCATATAGAAAATTAGTTTCAAAGGAAATAGATGTTGTTGTATCACCTGAAGATGTAACAATTGGCTCGATACTTACATCTGTTCGTACAAGTGATGTTGTTAAAGTACACTCTCTAGGATTTGGCGAAGCCGAAATATTGGAAATCATTATTCATGGAGATAAGAATACCTCCAAAGTTGTTGATAGAAAAGTTTCAGATCTCGAGCTCCCTACAGGCTGTAAGATAGGAGCAATATACAGAGATGGAAATATAATCTTGATTCATAATGACCTAACTATTAAGAGCAATGATCGTCTAATAATATATTTGCTTCATAAAAAAGATTTCTCAAAGTTAGCAAAGCTTTTTCAGGTTAGCATTGGCTTTTTTTAAATGAATTATTATCAAATTTTAAAAATTACAGGAATTATTCTTCTAATATTTAGCTTCTTTCTATTAATACCTTTAGTAGCAGCTATTTACTATGCTGACAATGTTGATAATTTCATAAAATCATTTTTAGTAGTCTTCTTTATTGGCCTGTTAACTTACTTACCAAACAAAAGAGAAAAATCACAAATTAGAATAAAAGAAGGATTTTTAATAGTCACCATTTTCTGGTTTGTATTGAGTATCTTTGGTTCCATACCATTTTTATTCGATTCAAAATTAAATATATCATTGATAGATGCAATTTTTGAGTCTACATCTGGATGGACAACCACTGGGGCAACAGTAATGACTAGCATAGAATCTCTCAGCCCTCCCTTGTTGTTATATAGACAGTTGCTGCAATGGCTGGGAGGAATAGGAATTGTGGTTTTAGTCTTAGCTATTTTGCCAATATTAGGTGTGGGCGGTATGTATTTATATAAAGCTGAGACATCATCTCCCATCAAAGATAATAAATTGTCCCCTCGTATTACCGAGACCGCAAAGAGTTTATGGGGTGTCTATGTAATTTTAACGTTTGCTTGCGCTGGATTTTACTACTCAGCAGGAATGAATTTCTTTGATGCTATTTCACATAGCTTCTCAACGGTGTCTATAGGCGGTTTCTCTACGCACACTGATAGTATTGGGTTTTATAACAGTTATTATATAAAAATAATATGTATGTTTTTTATGTTTCTTTCTGCCTTGAACTTTGTGCTTCATTTTTTATTATACAAAACCAAATCTTTTCATAACTATTTTATAAATTCAGAGGCCAAATCATTTTTAATCATTATCTTCGGCTTACTTATATTAATTTCATTTTTTTCATTCGGAGGGCAATTACACAAGATTGATAATATTGACTTAATATTCCACGTCGTATCATTTGTCACAACATCTGGGTTCACCGTTACAGATTATGGTTCATGGCCTGTTTTTATTTTAACAGTTATATTCTTATCTAGTTTTGTAGGGGCTTGCGCTGGCTCCGCAGGTGGTGGAATAAAAGTGATTAGAATAACAATCGCACTAAAATCTATTAAGAAACAATTATTAAAAGTAATACATCCAAAAGCTCAAATATCTATTAAAGTAAATAATAAAAAAGTGGAAGATGTAACAATAGAGACTATCTTGTCTTTTATAATACTGTATATTCTATTATTCTTTTTTTCTGCCTTACTGATTATGATGTCAGGGCATGATCTATTAACATCATTTTCTGCTACTGCAGCATGCATAAATAATCTTGGTCCTGCATTGGGCGATGCATATGGAAATTATTCTGCACTTAATGATTTTTCTAAATCAGTACTATCTTTGATGATGATTATTGGTAGATTAGAAATATATACTTTTGTAATATTAATAACAAAATATTTCTGGAAATACTAAATAATGTCTAAACCCTTCATATCAATAAATAATCCTTTTGGTGATAATTATCTGAAAGGAGAGAGATTCTCGTTTAGATACTTTGCTCCTAAATACTGGTTAACTTGGATATTGCTTTTATTATCTTATCCAATCGCTTATCTACCAGGATCACTTAGAGATTTAGTAGGCTGCTTAATTGGCGAAATAATTCAAAGATATGGAAAAACTGCCAGAGAAATTATAACAATAAATTTAAAAGAGACTTTTAAAGATATATCGCAGATTGAGATACAAAATATTTGTAAGATGTATTTTAAAAACCTCGGATGCATGTATGTAAACTTACCTCAACTCTGGTGGAAGTCTGACTCCAGTCTCCAACATATAATAGACAAAGAAGGTACACATCTTGTAGATGACACATTGGAAAATAATCAAAGTGTAATATTGCTAGCTCCTCATTCGCTATCATTAGAGTTTGGCGGAAGAGCAATATCTAAATATGATGTCTTAAGCATGTATAAGCCATTTAAAAATAACTTAATTAACTGGTTTATTGGCAGATCAAGATGTTGTAAAGAGAACGACAAGGCTATTATATATCCAAGAAACATGCAGGGCATGAAATCAATTATCAGAAAAATGAATCGCCCGAGTGTACTTTACTTTTTAGCTGACGAGGATATAAGCGTGGATAATTCTATATTTAGTAAATTCTTTGATACTAAAAAAGCTTCTCTAAAATCAGTTAGTAAACTTGCTAAAATAACAAAATCAAAAGTTCTTCCTTGTATCTGCACATATGATATCAACACTCATAGGTTCCTTTTCAAAGTTTTCCCAGAAATTAAGGATTTCCCGTCTAACGACATACGAAATGATTGTGCAAAAGTAAATACTGTTCTAGAAAAACAGATTCAGGTTGATAAAACTCAATATATGTGGACACTTAGAATCTTTAAACATAGACCTGACGGGAGTGATATCTATAAAATATGAAATTCCATTCTATTAACAAACCAGTCAATCAATACATGCTCAAGGTCAATGATAATCATGTGATCAATGTTGAAGAATATGGCAATAAAAACGGCATTCCTATGTTATTTCTTCACGGCGGTCCTGGAGCAGGGGCATCACCTGTTTTCCAAAAATATTTTAACCCAAATAAATACCGTTTAATCATGTTTGATCAGAGAGGTTGTGGTAAATCCATTCCATATGGTGAAGTTACTGAAAATACGACTCAAAATCTTATTCAAGATATAAATTTGATACTTGGATATTTTAATATTGATAAGACACATATTTATGGAGGATCTTGGGGATCTACACTAGCATTATTGTATGCAGAGGCACATCCTGAAAAAGTTCTTTCTTTAATATTAAGAGGCGTTTTCTTATGCCGCAAGGATGATATAAATTGGTTTTATCAAAATGGCGCATCCGAGATATATCCACAATATTGGGAAAACTATATTTCAATTGTTGATCAATCAAAAAGAGAAAATATTTTATCTGCTTATCATGAGATGATTTTCTCTAGTGATGAAACTATTTCAAATAGAGCATGCAAAGAATGGTCTCTTTGGGAAGGAAAGTCATCCTGTTTAATTCCCTGTAATAATGTAATCAATTCTTTTGATGAATGTGCTGTGTCACTCGCAAGGATAGAATCACATTTCTTCATGAACAACTGCTTCATAAGAGAAAATCAAATATTAGAGGATATAAATAAAATTAAAGATATACCATGCATAATCGTGCATGGTCAGTATGACATAGTATGCCCTATACGTCAGGCACATGATTTACATAAAGTTTATGATAATTCAGAACTTATAATTGCTAAAGATGCCGGCCATTCATTATTGGAACCTTCGATCAGTAAAGAAATACTTAATATATTTGATAATGTTATTGAATAAATATTTACTATTACTAGTTTTCTCTGCGATTATATTCACTGGATGTAGCGCTGATAAACAAACTCCAGATTTAAAAAGAGAAAAAATAATTTATCAACAAAATCTTGAAGAAATATTTGATGGAGAACATTACTTTGTTAATTATAAATACGGAGAGTTTTCACTAATAGAACTATTTGATGAAAATAATGATAGTGCAATTCTATTTTTACATGGACGAGGTTTGCACCCTAACGAACAAAAACTTGCATATCCAATTAGAACAGAACTAAGCAATAAATATAATACTTATAGTATACAGCTGCCCGTATTAAAGAAATTGTCTACATATTACGACTACACTAAAATATTTTATGATTCTGATGAAAGAATAAAATCTGCCATAGAATATATTTTGACCAAGAATGCAAATATCACAGTAGTTGCTCATAGCTGCGGAGTTCATATGTTAATGTCTCTGATTAACAATGAAAAGCTATCTGAAAATATCAGTTCACTTGTGTTGATTGGAAGTGGAGCTGTAGATAAAGGCCAAAAACTACTCTATAAGTATCCGTATTCTAAGATACTTGTACCAATATTAGATATATATGGAGAATATGATTTTAATTATGTAATTAGTAGGGCTGATGAAAGAAAGAGGATAATAAAAACGATCAATGATAAGTCTAAACAGATTCAAATTAAATCATCTAATCATTATCACGAGGATAATAGTTCTGAACTAATAGCTCATGTAAAGAAATGGCTTACTAATCAATAATATATTAATATATGGCAATGAGAATCATTAAAGAGTCTAGAAAGACTAAAGAAACAGATATCAAGCTTACATTAAATCTAGATGGTAACGGTGAAAGTAATCTTAATGCAAATTTACCTTTCTTGGAGCATATGCTTGATCAAACGACTAGATATTCATCTATTGATCTTGATTTGAAAGCTGAGGGAGATCTTCAAATAGATGCACATCATACTGTTGAAGATATCGGCATAACATTAGGAGCAGCATTTGATAAAGCTCTTGGTGATAAAAAAGGAATAAACAGATTTGGATACGCTTATATTCCTCTTGATGAAGCACTATCTAGAGTTGTAATAGATTTTTCAGGTCGACCAGGCCTCACTTACAATGTTACTTATCCCAGAGCAAGAGTTGGTGAATTTGATATTGAACTTCTCAGTGAATTTTTTCAAGGATTCAGCAATCATTCAAAAGCAACAATTCATATCGATAATATTAGAGGGAAAAACGCCCATCATATAGCAGAGACAATTTTCAAATCGTTTGGTAAAGCAATTAAAATGGCTATTTCATTCGATGAAAAAAATATCAATAAAATTCCGTCTACTAAAGAATTCCTTTAATGAAAAAAATTTCTGTAATAGATTATGGAATGAGCAACCTCCATAGCGTGTTGAAGTCATTCCAAAAAGTAATAGATAAAAAATATTCATTGTCCATAGCTAAGACGATAAAGGATTTACAGGATGCATCAATTATTATTCTGCCTGGACAAGGTGCCGCAAATTCATGCATGGATAGACTTAACTCAAAATTTCCCGACTTAGATAAATTTATTATCAACAGACCTTTTTTTGGAATATGTCTAGGTTTTCAAATTTTATTTAATGAATCATCTGAGGATGGAGGAGTTAAATGTTTTTCTATAATTGATGGAACAGTTACTGATTTTAAAAATACTATCAACAGAAAATTTAAAATACCTCATATGGGGTGGAATATTGTTAATCAAAACCAAAGTCATCCAATATGGAAAAATATTTCTGATAAATCTTTTTTCTATTTTGTGCACAGTTACTATGCGCAAGCTACTAAACTATCTGATGAATTATCAACTACCGACTATGGGATAAACTTTACGTCCTCAGTAATTAAAGATAATATTTTCGCTTGTCAGTATCATCCTGAAAAGAGCTCATCTAATGGCTTACAATTATTATCCAATTTCATAACATACTCAGAGGGCATTTAATGATCATATATCCCGCAATCGACATAATAGATGGTAAATGCGTAAGACTAACTAAAGGGGATTATTCTCAGAAGACTGTTTATTCAAATAATTTGCTTGATATTGCTGCTAGTTGGGTAGAGGCTGGTTCAAAATATTTACACATCGTTGATCTTGATGGAGCTAAAGCTGGCAGTACTGTAAATTTCAAAAATATTATAAAAATAAGACGATCATTTCCAAATATATTTATACAAGTCGGTGGCGGTATCCGAGATAAAGATAGTATTGAAAAATATTTAGCACATGGTGTTGACAGAATTATCCTTGGAACAAAAATACTTAAAAATAAAGAATTTATTTATACCTTGGATAAAGCTACGAGAAAATCCCTTGCAATAGATGTTGCAATTAAAGATGGAGCATTAGCCGGTGATGGGTGGGAAAATACTGAGAATGAGGATGTTGAATCATTTATAAAGTTTCTTGAATCTCATGATATTGAAATGTTTGTCATTACAGACATCAGTAAAGACGGAATGATGCAAGGCATAAATAAAAAATCAATAGGGTCCGTTTTAAAATTCGTAACAACACGAGCTATTATTTCTGGCGGAGTAACTTCAAAGCAAGATATAAAAAATATTTTAACTATGAATAAAGAAATAATTGATGGAATGATTATTGGAAAAGCACTTTATGAAAATAAAATTTCACTCTCTGAGGCTATTAATGAGTGTTGCTAAAAGAATTATACCTTGCTTAGATGTTGATAAGGGTCGTGTTGTAAAGGGAACAAACTTTGTAGATATTGTTGATGCTGGCGATCCGGTTGAAGTTGCAAAAAAGTATGACTCTGAGGGAGCAGACGAAATTACATTTTTAGATATAACCGCATCACATGAAGGGAGAGATACTATACTGAGTGTTGTCGAGAAAGTTGCTAATGAGGTATTTATTCCATTGACTGTTGGTGGTGGGGTGAGTGACTTTAATGATGTAAGAGATTTACTCTCTGTTGGCGCTGATAAAGTTACTATAAATACTGCTGCAGTATCTAATCCAAATATTATCAACGATGTAACTGAGAAAATTGGTCGGCAATGTATTGTTATTGCTGTTGATGTTAAAAAAATTGATAATGAATATTTTGTTTTTACACATGGGGGAAGAAAAAATAGTACGCTATCAGCATATGATTGGTGTATGGAATGCCAGAAAAGAGGAGCGGGTGAAATCCTGCTGACCAGTATGGATAAAGACGGTACTAAAGACGGGTTCGACATTGAAATACTTAATACAATATCAACTGATTTAAATATTCCTTTAATCGCATCAGGAGGAGCTGGAAATCTCGAACACTTACATGAAGCAATTACAAAAGGTAACGCAGATGCAGTTTTAGCTGCTAGCATCTTTCATTTTGGTGAGTTTTCTATTACAGAAGCAAAAGAATACTTGAAAGGAAAGGGCATTTTAGTAAGATAAATTTCCTGAGGAATTCAAATGAATAATATTATTAATAGATTAGAAAAAATTTTAGAAGAAAGAAAAAAATCTGACTCCGATGAGTCATATGTATCTTCTTTATATAGAAAAGGAAATGATCATATATGTCATAAGATAATTGAAGAATCAAAAGAACTAATAGATTCCTCGTATGAAAATAAAGAAAATATGGTACATGAAACCGCTGATTTATTGTTTCATGTTTTAGTATTATTAGCTTCACATGACATTAAATATGATACGATATTAAATGAATTAGAGAAAAGATTTGGAACTTCAGGTATAGAAGAGAAGAATAATAGAAAAAGATGAGGAAATAGAATGTTAAGCGGAATATCTCCATGGTCAATACTACTTATTTTAATCATAGTTGTTGTATTATTTGGTACTAAAAAACTTAGAAACGTCGGTGCAGATTTAGGCGCTGCGATGAAAAGCTTTAAGAAATCCTCTAGAGAGGAGTCATCCAGTAGTAAAACAATTGATGATGATAACCAAAATAAAAATTCTTAGAAATGTTTGATATTGGTTTTTGGGAATTATTTTTTTTATTCCTTCTATCATTATTTGTCTTAGGTCCTGAGAAGCTTCCAGAAGTCGCCTCATTTCTTGGAAAACAATTCGGCAGAGTACAAAGATATTTTAATAACGTCAAAAGCCAAATTGATGATGAAGTTGACAGCACAGATATTAAATCAATATTAAAAGATCAAGAGCTGTCTATCTCAGAATTGCAACAAAGAATTAAAGAGGCAAGTGATGAACCAAAATCAGACAAATCAAAGTAAAAATTCATTCATACCACACTTATTAGAACTTAGAAGTAGATTAACAAAAATATTATTGTTTGTTTTAGTTATTTTTATCTTACTTATTCCGTTTTCTGGTCAAATTTATAATATTTTATCTATACCATTACTTAACGCATTGCCTCAGGGTAGCGAAATGATTGCTATTGATGTTGCATCACCTTTCTTGATTCCTTTCAAGCTGGTAATATACCTATCCATATTTATTGTTATCCCGTATATTCTTTATCATCTTTGGTCATTTATCGCACCTGGATTATACTCACATGAAAAGAAGCTTATTTTTCCTCTAATTGTTTCGAGCAGTATATTATTTTACTTAGGCGCTGCATTCGCATATTTTGTTGTCTTCCCGCTAATATTTGTTTTTTTTATAGGTATTGCGCCTACAGATGTTGCTGTAATGACTGATATCGGGAGATATCTTGATTTTGTTATTGCTTTATTTTTTGCATTTGGATTTTCATTTGAAGTGCCCATTATCACTGTACTATTAATCACATCTGGCATAACAACTAAAGATAAACTAATATCAAAAAGACCTTATATAATTGTTGGCGCTTTTACACTAGGGATGTTACTCACACCACCAGACGTTATTTCACAGATTCTTCTTGCTCTTCCTATGTGGTTACTTTATGAATTAGGATTATATTCTTCAAAATTTTTTAAAATAAGAAAAACTTCTAATGAAACTGAAGAAGTATATAATGACATAGCTAACAAAGATTAATATGAATAATACGCAATCTCGAAAAATTTGGTTCGTTAGACATGCTCAGTCTGAATATAACAAAAAGCAGCTTTTTACTGGTTGGCATGACCCGCATCTCACTGAAGAGGGAATGGCCGCAGCTATAAATTTGCAAAGTGAACTGTCAAGCATTAAGTTCAATCATGTATATAGTTCACCCTTGTTGCGCGCAGCCACAACTGCAATTTGTATAGTTGGAGATGACACCAGTATTGAATACGATGATCGTCTAAAAGAGAGAAGTTATGGGGATTGGTCAGGGCTCAATAAAACTCAAGTGAAACAGCAAATAGGCGAAGCTTCTTTTTTTTCAGCAAGAAGAGGGTGGGACACCAGTCCACCTAATGGTGAGAGCTTAAAAGATGTAAGTATTAGAGTCATAAGTTTTATTGAATCTCTTCCAAAATCTGGAAATATATTAGTTGTTTCTCATGGCAATACAATCAGAGCTATTAGCGTAATCCTCGGAATCAATAGCAAAGAAGATGTTTCCTCTTATGAGATTCGAACTGGGACATACTTACTTGTAGAATGATAAAGCCGACATCATGTCGGCTTTTCATATACGGAGGAGGTTTGTATATAAGTATATTATCATATAATTATACTATATCAAGACCAATATTAGATGATATTTTATCCCATACTTTTAGTCTTAAATTTAATGAATTTATTCCAGCCTGATAGGCTACTTCAAGATTTTTATCTGAACAACATAGTATATCTAACAGCTTAGAAGACAATGGTCCATGCCTTTCTCCGTCTATATCAATATGTCTATTCAAGTATGTTGTAAACTTATTAGTAGCCCTTGCATCAGTAACACTCTGGACAATATGCTCAAACATATTCGGTATCACCTTCTCTCTACCTAGAGTAAAACTTCCTACAATTTTTGGAAGATCACCTGAAAGCGCTGTGTCTAAATCAAATTTTATAAAATCTTTTGCTTCATCTAAAATATCTAAATTATTTATACAGTTGTGTGCATTATCTTCTCCATTAATACAATCTATAAGTTCTAATATTTTTGAACTATCTGCACCTATCTCTTTCATTGCTTCGAGATATATTTCAAAATGAGATACATATCCTATCCCTTCGATATAATCACTTTCTTCAGATAGAACTATCTCATTTATGAAACTGGTTAACCCATTTCTTGTATTCTCTGTGGGCACCCATGGGAGCGAATTTCTTGATAAACTAAATTGCAAAGATTTTAAAAGACTCATAAAGCCCCATACAGAAAATATATGAGATTCCATAAAATATCTAATATGCTTGGTTTCAAGTTTCTTATGAAACAGCTTATGCTTATATATTTTATTTTTTAATACAATAATTTCTTTTTTAAGATATTCAAGATTATCCATATTCTTGTTGGGCCCGGCAGGACTCGAACCTGCGACCAATGGATTATGAGTCCACTGCTCTAACCAACTGAGCTACAGGCCCTATTTAGTCTAATTATAAAACCATGTTTTTCTTTTTTCTAATATACTTCTGATGGTACTCTTCAGCAATCCAAAACTTGTCAGCCATGCTTATTGCGGTAACAATGTTACCATTAAAAGCTTCTTTGTTTAAAGTTCTTTTAAGTGCATCTGCTATAAGATACTGATCATTATCTAAACAAAATATCTCTGATCTATACTGTGTCCCTATGTCTGGTCCTTGCCTGTTATATGCAGTTGGGTCATGTATCTTAAAAAAAACCATAACAAGGTCTCTATAAGTTATTTTATCTGGATTAAAACTAACTCGTACAGCTTCTGCATGATCTGTTGTTCCTGTACACACATCTTGATAGCTGGGATTATTAGTAATACCACCAATATATCCAACCTCTGTGTCAAGAACACCTGGTGTAGTCAAATACTTTTCCTCAATTCCCCAAAAACAACCTGCTGCAAATATAGCTAAATCAGTCATTATCTAGAAAACTCTTAAGGTTTTGTGCTCTAGACGGATGCCTTAGTTTTCTTAATGCTTTAGCTTCTATTTGTCTTATTCTCTCTCTTGTGACGTCAAACTGCTTGCCAACTTCCTCTAGGGTATGGTCTGTATTCATATCAATTCCAAATCTCATTCTTAATACCTTAGCTTCTCTTGGTGTCAGACTTGACAATATATCACGAGTAGAATCTGAGAGGCCATCGTTTATAGTTTGGTCTAATGGTTTCTCAGCATTTTCATCCTCGATAAAATCTCCAAGGTGAGAGTCTTCATCATCTCCAACAGGAGATTCCATCGATATTGGTTCTTTTGCAATCTTAAGAACTCTTCTGACTTTTTCCTCAGTCATATCCATGTGCTCGGCCAACTCTTCAGGTGTTGCTTCTTTTCCATTTTCTTGAAGCAGTTTCCTTTGAATTCTATTTAGTTTATTTATTGTTTCAATCATATGGACCGGTATACGAATTGTTCTTGCTTGATCCGCAATAGATCTTGTAATCGCTTGTCTAATCCACCATGTTGCATATGTAGAAAACTTATACCCTCTCCGGTATTCAAACTTATCTACAGCCTTCATTAAACCAATATTGCCCTCTTGTATTAAATCTAAGAATTGCAGACCGCGATTTGTATACTTTTTAGCAATAGAAATTACTAGACGGAGGTTAGCCTCTACCATCTCACGTTTTGCATTTCTCTCTTTAATTTCCCCTGATCTTCTATCTTTATTTATGAGTTTTATTTCTTGAATCGTTATTCTTTGACTTGATTCAATCAAACTTAATTTTTTATTTATTTTTATAAATTCTTTATTAAAGGTTTCTTCATCTGTTGTTGCTTTAAGATGATTATTTTTAATTTCATCAAGTATCTTAATGTCCGTCTCATTGTTTTTAAAAATTTTCAAAAACTCTTTTTTAGATAAGTTAGTTTGTTTCAAACATAGAGAGAAAATATCTTTTTCATATTTAACAATATTTCTTGATATATCCTCTATTCTATCTGTTAGTTTCTCAATAAATAAACTAGTAAATTTGAAAGTAGAGATTTCGTTTCTTATTTTTTCAAATATTTTTTCAGCTTTCGCAGCATCCTTTTGTGATTTATATTTTTCAAAGTATCCTTTTATTATCTCTACCTTTTGTGCAACTAACTCTTTATCTGGAGAATTATCAATAATTTCCTCTTCTTCAGACTCATCAATATCCTCTTTATCATCAGATGAGCTTTCTTCGGGGATTTGTTCTGTTTTAAATTCCTCATCAGCCTTTTCTTTAACATCTAAAATATAATCAGATATCTGAGAGTCTATCTCTTCTTCATTTTTAAATAGTTTTAAAAAAAAGCTAACTGACTCTGGGAATCTTTGTATGGCTTTATATATTAATTTCTGACCCTCTTCTATCTTCTTGGCTATTACTATTTCACCAGCTCTATTTAAAAGCTCTACAGTTCCCATCTCCCTCATATACATTCTGACAGGATCTGAAGTTCTTCCAAACTCTTCATCTAGATTTGAAAGTACTTCAACGGCTTCTTGTTCTGTAATTTCATTATCATCATCATCAGATATTTCTTCATCACCAATAACAACTTCTGTTTCTATATCTTTATTACTTTCAACAACCTTAATCTTAAGATCTGTTATGAGCTTTATAATCCCATCAATCTGATCAGCATCATATAGATTGGTAGGTAATAGATCATTGATTTCACCAATTGTAAGAAAGCCCTGTTGCCTACCCTTCTCAATGAGCTCTTTGATTTCTTTTTGTTTAGTTTTAGATAAATTATTGCTTGGCATTGATATATTCTTCTTCGAAAGTGAGGTATTATATCACTAATAAAATTGTAAATAATAAAAAAATGTGATTTCTAGTTAATTTTGGGGTCATATTTATAAATTTCAAGATAATTCATGACCGAAACTTACACACCTGAGTGTGACTATAATATGCATGCTCCTAATTTTGAGCTTAAGGGAGTAGATCAAAATCTCCATAGTCTTCAGTCGTGCCGAGGTCCAAAGGCAACTCTAATAATGTTCATCTGTAATCACTGTCCGTACGTCCAATCTATTCTCGAACAATTAGTAGTTGAGGTGAGCGTTTTGCAAAAAAAAGGTGTTGGCTGTGTCGCGATTAATTCCAATGATTATGATACATATCCGGAAGACTCCTTCGATAACATGCAAAAAATCTCAAAAAAATTAGGTTTTAGCTTTCCATATTTACTCGACGACACTCAGTCTGTAGCACATAGCTTTAAATCAGTATGTACTCCGGACTTTTTTGGCTTTGATGAAAATCTTAGGTTACAATACCGCGGTAGATTCGATGATAGAAAAATGACCAAACAAATGTCAGCCAACTCGAGTGAAATGTTTAAAGGCATGATTGAAATAGCTAGGACAGGTATTGGTCCAGCAAAACAAATTCCAAGCGTAGGATGTTCAATTAAGTGGAGATAAAATGAATAATCGCACATTAGCAAACGCAATAAGATTTCTCAGTATAGATGCTGTGAATAAAGCTAATTCAGGGCATCCAGGCGCTCCGATGGGTATGGCTGATATTGCCACAATCTTATGGAGAGAGTTTCTCAAACATAATCCAAAGAATCCGAACTGGTTCAATAGAGATAGGTTCGTTCTTTCTAATGGGCACGGATCAATGCTTCTATATTCTTTATTACATTTGAGCGGTTATAAATTATCCATTGAAGACATCAAAAATTTTAGACAGATAAATTCTTTAACACCAGGCCACCCGGAGTGTGATATAACCGATGGAGTTGAGACAACGACAGGTCCATTAGGACAAGGTCTTGCTAATGCGGTAGGTATGGCAATAGCAGAGAAGAATTTAGCAGGAGAATACAACAAGGTTGGGCACGAACTTATCGACCATCACACATATGTATTCGCAGGAGATGGATGCTTAATGGAGGGTGTCTCTCATGAAGCATGCTCACTAGCAGGAACTTTAAAGCTCAATAAGCTAATTATGTTTTATGATATGAATAGCATATCAATTGATGGGAATGTAAATGGATGGTTTACAGAGGATGTGCCAGGTAGATTTAAAAGCTATGGATGGAATGTGATAAAAAATGTCAATGGACATGATTTTGTTAACATTAGAAATGCCATTAAAAGTGCAAAAAATGAAAAAAGTAAACCAACTATAATCTGCTGTAAAACAGTTATAGGTTACGGTTCACCTAAATATCAAGGAACTAGCGCTGTACATGGCGCTCCTATTGGTACTGATGAAGCTGATATAGTTAGAAAAAGATTAGGGTGGAAAAATAAACCATTTATTATACCTCAGGAAGTTTATAAAAGTTGGGATGCTACTGTCAAGGGAGCGAAATCGGAAGGCCATTGGGATAAAAAATTAGAAAAATATAAAAAGCTTTATAAAAAAGATTACCAAGAGCTTAGGAGGCGAATCAAGAATCAGGTACCTAGCAGAGTAATCTCTAGCTTAGATAAATGTATGCTTAAAAATTATAAGCCAATGGCGACAAGAAAATCATCTCAAGTTGTTATGACAAGCTTTGGAGAACATATGCCAGAACTTATTGGTGGTTCAGCAGACTTAAAAGGATCAAATCTCTCATACTATGATGATATGAGCATATTCTCACCAAACAACCCAGCAGGTAAATATATTTATTATGGCGTTAGAGAGTTTGGCATGTCTGCCATATCAAATGGAATTCATCTTCATGGAGCAATGAGACCATTCGCTAGTACATTTCTTATTTTTTCTGAATATACAAAAAATGCGATTAGGATGTCATCCTTGATGAAGTTGCCAATCATATATATATTTACACATGATTCAATCGGTCTCGGCGAAGACGGACCTACTCATCAGGCTGTTGAACAGATATCATCTCTTAGGCTTGTTCCAGACCTTGATGTTTGGAGGCCGGCAGATACTCAAGAAACTGCAGCAGCATGGAAACATGCATTGCTAAATCAAGAAAGACCATCAGCATTTGCTTTAACAAGGCAAACGCTTAATGAATTACCTAAAACAAAGATACAAAGTACCAATATGAATAAGGGTGGATATATAATTTATGGCAAGAGTAATTCGCCAGATGGTATTATTTTAGCATCCGGTTCTGAAGTATCGCTAGCAGTAAAAGCAGCACAAGAACTCGGCGATAAAAAGTTAGATATACGAGTCGTATCTATGCCTTGTCAGGAATTATTTGATAGACAGCCTGCATCCTATAAAAATAAATGTATACCTAAAGACTTTGATAACATACTTGCTGTCGAAGCTGCTAAAGGAGATAGTTGGTACAAATATATTGGCAAAAAAGGATCTATGATAACTGTGGAAACTTTTGGTTTATCAGGTACCGGAAATGATGTTATGAAGCATTTTGGTTTTACAGTTAATAATGTAAAAAAACAAATTAAAAAATTAATAAATAAAAATAGGTGATCAAATGACTATAAGAGTAGCAATAAATGGTTTTGGCAGGATTGGAAGAAATATACTGAGAGCTAAATATGAAAGTGATAAATATCAAGATATACAAATCGTTGCCATTAATGATCTTGGTGACAGTAATATAAATGCGCACTTATTAATACACGATACTGTTCACGGTAAATTCAACACGCCTGTAGAAGTGAGAGAAGATAAGATTATTATAGATAATTCCGATGAAATCTTAGTTACGTCTGAGAGAGATCCCAACAATCTTCCTTGGGAAAAACTTAAAGTAGATGTTGTTTATGAATGTACAGGAATCTTTGTTTCGAAAGACAAAGCTGGAGGACATATCAAAGCAGGTGCCAAGAAAGTTATTATTTCTGCTCCAGGTAAAGAAGTCGATAATACAGTTGTTTATGGTGTAAACCATGACACTTTAACAGACCAACATCAGGTAATATCAAACGCATCATGCACAACAAATTGTCTTGCAACCGTTATAAAGAATATTCACAAAAATCTAGATATCACAAATGGATTAATGACAACCATTCATGCTTATACCAATGATCAAGTATTAACAGACGTATATCATACTGATTTAAGACGTGCTCGTTCAGCAACACAGTCAATGATTCCTACAAAAACTGGAGCTGCAGCTGCTGTTGGTTTAGTAATGCCTGATCTAAATGGTAAACTTGATGGCTTTGCTATACGTGTTCCAACTACTAATGTTTCTGTTGTCGACTTATGTTTTAACACAAGTAAATCAACTTCAGTAGATGAATTAAATAATCTTGTTATGGAATCTTCCAATACTGATATGAAAGATATTGTCGGCTATAATAATTTGCCATTAGTATCTGTAGATTTCAATCACTCATCTTATTCTTCTGTATTTGATGAAAGTTTAACCAGAGTATCTGAAGGTAAACTTTATAAAATATGTGCATGGTATGATAATGAATGGGGATTCTCTAACAGAATGTTAGATGTGACGATTCATTGGGTTAAATAAGTGACTCTAAATAATATATCTTCAAAAAGAGTACTTATTAGATTTGACTTTAATGTACCAATGAATGAAGGAAAGATCATAAATGATTTTAGAATAAAGCAGTCACTTGCAACTATAGAACTCCTTCTAAAAAATAAAAATAAGCTTATTATAATGTCTCATTTAGGAAGACCTAATGAAGGTGAATATGATAAAAATAATTCACTAGAACCTATAGCAAAATATCTTTCAGAACTGTTATCTAAAGATATTAAATTTATTAGTACATTAGATGAGCAAGTTTCATTTGATAACAATGAAATATGTTTTTTAGAGAATGCAAGATTTAATATTGGCGAAAAATCATGTGATGAATCTTTGTCTCAGAGATATGCGTCATTAGCTGATATTTTTATTTTTGATGCTTTCGGAGTGGCACATAGAAAAGAAAGCTCAACATATGGAGTAAGTGAATACCTAGAGACTTATCCCGGTTTAAATATTAAACATGAAATCTCAACAATCAATAAACTTATCAAAGAAAACTCAAGACCCATGACGATAATAATTTCTGGAGCTAAGGTGTCTACAAAACTTATTGTTATAAAAAAACTCTTAAGCAGATGTGATCATATGATTTTAGGTGGAGGAATTTTGAATACTTTTTTAAAAGCTAAAGGATATGAAATTGGTCTATCATTGTTTGAGGCAAACTTGGTGAATGAGGCTAAAAATATATTAAATTCTGAGTTAGCATCAAAAATCATATTTCCATCAGATTTGCTTTGTGAATCAGTCAATCAAGCGAAGAATAAAGATATAATTGATATAATTAAAGATGATTGTATATATGATATAGGAGAAAATAGTCTTCAAGAAATTAAAAAACTTATTAATAAATCATCATCTGTATTTTGGAATGGACCACTAGGTTATGTTGAAAAGAAACCATTTGATAATGGTACAAAAGAATTAGCAAAGACTATAGCAAAGCATAATTGTTTTTCTATTGTCGGAGGGGGTGATACACTACCTATCATCGAAAACTTAAATTTACAAAATGATTATAGTTGTCTTTCAACAGGCGGAGGCTCTCTTTTAACTTACTTAGAAGGTGAATCTCTACCGATACTTGATAAATTGAATTTATAAAATGAAAAAAAGAACCAAAATAATTGCATCTCTCGGTCCAGCATCTTCAACTGCAGTGAAATTAAAAAAAATGATGCTTGCAGGTACAGATGTATTTAGGATAAATCTTTCACATACCAAGATTGAAGATGTTGACCGTATAATCAAATTGGTGAGAAATGTAGAAAAAAAATTAGGAAGGCCTGTCGCGGTTATGTTAGATCTTCAGGGTCAAAAAGTAAGAATTAAAGGCTTTGCAAAAAAAACTCATATAACTTTAAAATCTGGCGATAAATTTACTATAGATGCATCATTAAAAGATGATGGAAATCAAAAACAAGTCGGAGTTACTTTTAAAAATCTTTATAAAAATGTTAAACAAGGCGATGAGTTACTATTAAGTGATGCATTGATCAAACTTAAAGTTGAAAAAGTAGTTTCTAAAAAAATTTATACCATAGTTGATCGTGGAGGAAAACTTAAACCATACCAGGGATTAAATAAAAAAGGGGGAGGGCTTTCATTATCGGGTATAACAGCAAAAGATAAGTCTGATTTGAGAAAGTCACTATCATTCGAATATGACTACTTAGCAGTATCATTTGTTAAAGATGAAAAAGATATTCAAGAAATTAAAAAAATTATCAGAAATAAAGATATTAGAATAATCTCAAAGATTGAAAGAAATGAGGCTTTAAAAAATATTGATAAAATAACAAAAGAGTCAGACGGTCTTTTGGTTGCTAGAGGTGATTTAGGTGTTGAAATAGGAATTGAACAATTACCCGCTGCTCAAAAATTTCTAATAAGGAAAGCAATATCATTTGATAAGCTAGTTATTGTTGCAACGCAAATGATGGAATCTATGATTACGAACAGAGTTCCAACGCGTGCAGAGGTGTTTGACGTTGCTAATGCTGTTAGTTCAGGTGTAGATGCTATAATGTTTTCTGCTGAAACAGCTATTGGCAATCATCCGTCTGAAGTTATAGGTGAGGCCAGCAGGATTTGCATAGAATCTGAAGGTGCATATATAAGACCCCTATCTGTAGATAGAGTAGTACCAAAAACTTTACCTGTCGATCAGGTAATTGCTCTATCAGCAGTTTACAGTGCCAAATTAACTAAAGCTGTAGCTATCGCTGCATTGACTGAAACAGGCTCAACCGCTTTATGGATGTCTAGGGTGCAGTCTAATATTCCTATTTATGCAATGACACAAAATATTAAAACCAGTAGAAGAATATGTTTGTACAAGGGTGTGCAGTCAATAAAGCTTGATAAGTTAGAGGAAAATCATGCTCAAGCTAATATGCAGGTTATTGGCCTTATGAAAGAGATTGGTACGGTGAGAAAAGGAGACTATGTAATCATTACTAAAGGTGACTTACTCGGTACCAGCGGAGGAACTAATGCAATGAAAGTTGTTGAAGTTGGCAATATGTTAGAGATTAATGAATAGGAGACGAAGTATGGATAAAAATATTTTACAAGAAACAGCAAAAAAAATGATGACTCTTCCAAAAGGTATACTAGCTATGGATGAGAGCAGCCCAACAATTGCCAAACGTCTTGCATCCATTAATGTAGAAAATAATGAAATTAACAGAAGAAGATATAGAGAACTAATTGTTACATCGCCTGATCTTTCTAAATATATAAGTGGAGCAATATTATTTGAAGAAACATTCGATCAGAAGATGGAAGATGGGACTCTTTTTAGAGATTATTTAAATTCAATAGGTATTCTCCCAGGAATCAAAGTTGATAAAGGCGCTAAAGATTTTTCGTGTCATCCTAATGAAAAAATTACAGAAGGATTAGATGGACTGAGAGATAGGCTTGCAAAGTACTATAAGGATGGCGCAAAGTTTTGTAAATGGAGAGCTGTAATAACTATTGGAAAAGATATACCTTCCGAAGGTTGTATTGAATCAAATATGAATTCGTTGGCAAGATATGCATCTTTATGTCAAGAGAATAATCTTGTACCAATTGTTGAACCAGAAGTGCTTATCAATGGGACACATTCTATTGAAGATTGTGATAAAGTAACTAGATCAACACTTCATTCATTGTTTAGAAATTTAGAAATGCTAAATGTATATTTACCAGGTATTGTTCTAAAGCCTAGTATGGTTATTTCTGGTGAAGATAATTCTTCTCGAGCAGATAAAGACAAGGTTGCAAATATGACAATTAATTGTTTGAAAGACTGTGTACCAAATGATACATCTGGAATAGCCTTCTTATCTGGTGGACAAACTGATTGTGAAGCTGAAGAGCATTTGAACATTATGAATAAAAATCATAGCCTCCCGTGGAGAGTAACATTTTCTTATGCGAGAGCTATTCAGGCTGCTGCGTTAGCAGCATGGTTAGGCAAGGATGAAAATTTAATTAAATCACAAAGTATATTAATTGAAAGAGCAAGTCGATGTTCAAGAGCATCTGTAGGTGATTTATAAAAGCTTAATAATTCTATTTGCAATTACATTTGCTGATTTAGTATTTGTGAAATTAATTATTGGGATTTTAGTATATTTTTTAATTTCATTTATATTATCCATTTTATTTTTGTTTTTTGTGTTTAGAACCAGTAAATCTAAACGTGCTTTATATTTATCAAATGCTAAAATATTTGATATCGCAGAACTAATACAGCCTAGTTCATCTTTGATGACTAAAATATTTATTGATTTCACTAATTTCATAAAATCAATATTTAAACCATCTAAAGCTAATGGCGAAAAAGCTCCACCCGCACCTTCTATTAAAACCGGGGATCTATAAGATAAGATCTTTAGTTTTTGATAGTAATTTTTTATATAAATCTTTTTCTTGGCTTCTCGAATAGCTAAATATGGAGATACAGGAGGTAAAAATCTATATGGATTCAGCTCATCTAGAGTTTGATAATTTTTTAAGATTTTATAATACATAGCTGAGTCAGCAGGTATGAGTGTTTTTTTAATTTTTTTACACCCAGTTTCAATAGGCTTAAATGCCATGAATCCATATTTCTTATTTAATACTTTTATTAACTTTGTACCAATATATGTTTTACCTACATCAGTGTTTGTACCTGTAATAAAAATATACTTATTCATCTTTAAGCATTTGGTAAACCTTTTTATACCTTGAAGTAATAATATTTTTTATTTCTTTTGGAATATTTATCTGAGTTTCATCCCATTCAATTTCTTTCAAATAATTTCTAAAAAATTGTTTATCAAAGAAATCTATATTTTGATTATTAATATCCTTTGCCAAACAATATCTTGAACAATCAGGTGTAAATATTTCATCGATCAGTATGATGTCACCATGATTGTCATATCCAAATTCGAATTTGGTATCTATAAGACATAATCCTTTGCTGAGCGCATATTCATGAGCATATTCATATAACTCGAGACTCTTATTTCTTATATATGTAGCTTTATCTTCTCCTACCAACTGAACCATCTGATCAAAATTAATATTTTCATCCTTATCGCCAACCTCTGCTTTTGTTGATGGTGTAAATATTGGAGCTTTTAGCCTATCATTAAGCCTGAGACCGTCTTCCATTTTAATATCAGAGACCATACCATTCTTAATATATTGATTGTAGGCAGACCCAGATATGTATCCTCTTACTATTGCCTCTATCCTTATGGGCTTACATTTTTTTACTAGAAGACAAGACTCTGATGTTTGTGGAAAGAGCTTACTAAGAGCCGAGTCATCCAAGATGTGATTTTTAATTATATGTTCAGTTTTTTTGAACCAAAACTTTGCTATTTTTGTAAGTAACTTTCCCTTTGATGGAATCTCATCTTCGAAAACAAAATCAAATGCGGATATTTTGTCTGACGTTTTGATGAGTAGCTTATTTTCAGTATAGTTAAATATTTCTCTAATTTTCCCGGAAAACAAAGGCTTGTTTTCCAGGAAGAATTTATCAATTTCACCCATTAATTTTTAAGCTCGTTCATATATTTTGAAAATCTATCTTTATTTGTTGCAAACTTTTTTTCTTCAGAAGTTGCAAACTGAGTAGCAGACGATAAATTTTCTAAGTTTTTGCCAACTGCTATTACACCTACCATACCTAGAATATAGTGTGGTGTGCATTTATACCCATATACACCTTCCTTAGTAAAAGTAATTTTTAGCTCTTCATTAATCTTGCCATTCCATTTAAGTGATGAATCTGCACTCATTTGCTCAATAGATGCTGTGTTGTGTCCAGGATTTGTTGCTTTCCATGTAACTGTATCTCCTGGATTAATATTAAGAACAGCAGGCTTAAAAACCATCATTTGACCATTTGATGAGCTAAGCATTTCTACTGTATGATCTGCAGCATTAACTGGGATACTTATAATAAATACTATAAGCATAAGTAACTTTCTCTTTATTTCCATGATTTCTCCTATAATAAAAGTTCCTAATTAATTTGTTTGATATTTTATCATAAAAAAAATAATTTTAATTAAGGGAATGAATGACTTATACTGACTGCAACCACCATTAACAAATGAAAGATTATATTATAGCCCCATCAATCTTATCTGCAGATTTTGCAAATCTAGGAAATGATGTATCTGACGTTATTAAAGCAGGAGCTGATTTTATTCACTTTGATGTAATGGATAATCATTATGTTCCTAATTTAACAATTGGCCCATTAGTTTGTGAAGCTCTGCGTTCATATGGAATAAAGTCAACTATAGATGTTCACTTAATGATAACCCCTGTAGATGAAATTATCCCTCAGTTTGCAAAAGCAGGAGCAAACTATATTACTTTCCATCCTGAGGCAACAAAACATGTGGACAGAACAATTAGGCTCATTAAAGATCAGGGATGCATGCCTGGAATTGTTTTAAATCCAGCCACAAGTGTATCGGTACTTGAATATTGTCTTGAGCAAGTTGATATGGTTTTATTAATGTCTGTGAATCCAGGTTTTGCAGGTCAGAAATTTATTGATTCAACTTATGAAAAAATTACTGAAGTCAGAGAATTGATAGACGCAGTAAATCCTAACATTCGATTAGAAGTGGATGGAGGTATAAATCTAAAAAATATAGCAAAAGTTGCTGAGTGTGGAGCGGACACATTTGTAGCTGGTTCAGCAATATTCAACTCACAAGATTACAAAAAAACTATTTCTCAAATGAGAGAACTTATTTCACAATCTTAATAAAGATAGATGGAATTTACAGATTTTTTAAAAAAGGTTAAAGACGGCTTCACTCTAATACCTATCATTAAAGAAATAGATTCTAACGATTACAATGCAATTGATATTTATAGTCAATATTTTGATGAGAGAAAATCATTTTTCTTTGAATCACTTGAAGGAGATAAAAATTGGAGTCGATATACAATAATAGGATGCTCATCCGGAGACTATATCAATGTTTTTGGAAACAATATAAAGCAATACAGTAATTTTTTGCTGGATAAAGAGCATACGAATTCAAATCCTTTTAGATGGATAGAGAAACATTTCTCATCATATAAAGTTTTCATTCCTCATAATCTCCCATCTTTTTGTGGTGGATTTGTAGGACATTTTTCTTTTGAATCAATATGCTATTTTGAAGATAGTATTGTGCAGAGTAATCAAGAAAGTGACGTTAATGCTCCAGATATATCTTTGATAATATGTAAAGATTTTATCGTATTTGACAAAGTAAATAATAAAGTCTTTATTGTAGTTTTTTCAAATAATACAAAAGAGGATTATCAGTCTAGCATCAAAAAAATAGACGAGTATTCATCTAAGTTAAATAAAAAGTTAAGCAACAAGTCTACAGATACGAATAATTATAGAATCAATTTACAGTATGACTTTGAGAAAAAAGACTTTATTTCTGCTGTGAAGAAAATTAAAGATTATATTAACAAGGGCGATGTAATGCAGGTCGTCCTTTCACAAAGAATGAGCATAGACTTTAAGGAAAAGCCGATTGATTTTTACAAGGAACTTAGAAAGATAAATCCATCACCTTATATGTATTATTTAAATATGGGAGATTATACTGTTGTTGGATCTTCTCCGGAAATACTCGCAAGACTAGAAAATGATAATGTCACTGTAAGACCTATTGCAGGAACACGCCCAAGAGGGAATGATATTCAACAAGATGATAATAACGAAATTGATTTATTGAATGATAAAAAAGAGCTCGCAGAGCATTTGATGTTAATTGATTTAGGCAGAAATGATATAGGAAGAATATGCAAAGCCGGGACAATAAAAATTACCGATAAGATGATTATTGAGCGATATTCTCATGTAATGCATATGGTTTCTAATGTAGAAGGGAAAATTAATCCGAATCTAACAATGTTTGATGTACTAAGAGCAACTTTCCCTGCAGGAACAGTCTCAGGTGCTCCAAAAATTCGAGCACTTCAGATTATCTTTGAGCTTGAGAGTTTAAAAAGAGGAATATATGCTGGAGCAATTGGATACTTAGGCTGGAATGGTAATATGGACACTGCTATAGCAATACGAACATGCGTAATTAAATCTGATAAACTTCATATTCAGTGTGGGGCAGGAATAGTTTATGATTCTATTCCTGAATTAGAATGGGATGAAACTATTAACAAAGGCAAAGCTATAATTAAAGCATTAGAAAAACTTAGAGAAAAAGCATGATTTTGATGATAGACAATTATGATTCATTTACATTTAACATAGTTCAATATTTAGGGGAATTAGGTGCAAATATATCAGTAAAAAGAAATGACAAAATAACTTTAGATGAAATAGATAGAATAAACCCAGAAAAAATTGTGATTTCACCTGGACCCTGTACTCCTAATGAAGCAGGTATTTCTATCGAAGTGGTTAAAAAATATTATAAAATAAAACCTATCTTAGGCGTATGTTTAGGGCACCAAACAATAGGTCAAGCCTTTGGGGGGAAAATTGTTGCAGCGAAAACCATTATGCATGGAAAAACATCAAAAATAACTCATGAAGCAGATTATTTATTCAAAGGCATCCCCCAACAGTTTACAGCGACAAGATACCACTCTTTGGTGATTCAAGAAGAGTCATTTCCTGACTCACTTATTATAACAGCAAGAACACATGATAGTGATTCAGATACTGAAATTATGGGACTGAGACATAAGAAACATAATTTATTTGGAGTACAATTTCATCCTGAATCAATTTTAACAGAATTTGGACACAAGCTTCTAGAGAACTTTTTAAATGTATAATTTTGAAAGCATACAGGCAAACTTAAATAATGGAATAAATCTATCTATTGAGGAAGCATGTTTTGTTTCTGAAAAAATGTTTGAAGGCTCACTAGATGATAATCAAATAAAAGAAATACTTATTCTTTTAAATAAGAAAAATATTTGTTCAGAGGAATTGATTGGTTTTGCTAAAGCTATGAGGAATATTTCAACTAAAGTTGAAGTTAATGATAAAGTCATTGATAGTTGCGGGACCGGGGGCGATGGAATAGGCACGTTCAATATATCAACTTGTGCATCTTTTATTGCAGCAGCATGCGATGTTAAAGTTGCAAAACATGGGAACAAAGCAATCACAAGCTCATCGGGAAGCGCTGACCTACTCCATGATGCAGGAGCTAAAATTGATTTAGAACCAGAACATGTAAGTAAATGCATTACACATGTTAATTTCGGTTTTATGTTTGCTCCACTTCACCACATGGCGATGAAGAATGTTGCTAATTCTAGAAAAAGTCTTGCCCCAGAAAAGACAATATTTAATATGTTAGGGCCTATTACTAATCCAGCAAATGCAAAAATTCAATTGATAGGTACTTATAATAAAGAAGCAATGAATCTTATTGCGAACGCATTATTAGAGTTAGGAACAGAAAGTGCATTAATTTTAAATTCTAGAGATGGAATGGATGAAGCCAGTATTTATGATGTAACAGATGTTCTAGAGATTAAAAATAATAATATAACTAGCTTTACAATTGACCCAATAAAATATGAGTTAGTTGGAGATGATTTAGAAAATATCAAAACTAACACTGAAAGAAGCAGTTTAGATATTATTTATTCTGTTATAAATAATACAGAATCAGATGCGAGAAAAATTTCAATTCTTAATGCAGCACTTCTTGTCATGTTATACAAAGAAATAGATTTGAAAGTTGCTATAGCACAATGTAAAGACTCTTTAGATAGTTATCTAGTGAGGGATAAATTTAATCAATATATTGATTTCACCAATCAGGTAGCAAAAAATGCTAAGTGAAATAATTAAAAATAAACTCAATGAAGTTGAAAAACTAAAAACTAAGATTGATATTTCAAACTTAAAATTTGATCAAAGAAAAAGTAATTTTTATAAAAACTTACTTAATAATCAAAATAATAAAAAGAACTCTATAATTGCTGAAGTAAAGAGAAAGTCACCAAGCAAAGGAATATTAGATGATAATTTAAATGTAGCTGAAATTGTTAAAAAGTATGAAGAGGGTGGCGCTTCTTGTGTGTCAGTATTAACAGAAAAAAACTACTTTAATGGATCAAATGATGATTTATTAGAAGCAAAGAGCTCAGTCAATTTACCAATACTTAGAAAAGATTTTATATTAGACCCGATACAGATCTATGAAAGCAGGATGTTGGGAGCAGATTGCATTTTATTAATTGTTTCAGCTCTATCAGCGGATATGTATTTACAGCTGTCGGACTTAGCTCATCGACTTGACTTAGATGTTCTTACAGAAGTTCATGACAAAGATGAGCTTGAATTTGCTTTAATGCATAAAGCTAAACTAATTGGTATTAATAATAGAAATCTAAAAACTTTTGATGTGGATATAAATACCAGCAAAAATCTGTCTAAAATCGTAAATGAGGATAATATTGTTCTCATAAGTGAGAGTGGTATTCACAGCAGAGAGGACATTATGAATCTTAATAATGAGGGGATATTCACATTTTTAATTGGCGAACATTTGGTAAAATCTAAAAATATAATAGATGAATTAGAGGTGCTAATAAATGGAAAATAACTTAGGTATGCGACACCTTGCTTTAAAAGTTAAAAATTTTGAAAAATGTTTTAATTTTTATACACAAGTACTTGGTATGAAAATTGATTGGAGACCAGACGATAACAATGCTTATCTAACAAATGGATCTGATAATTTAGCACTGCATTATGATAGCAATGTATCTGGTGACGCAAATGATTCTCGATTAGATCATTTTGGAATATTTGTCAAAAACAAAAATGATATTGATGTTTATTTGAAACATATGAAGGATAATAATGTAAAAATTCATAAAGAGAAAAAAATACATAGAGACGACTCTATTAGCTTTTATGTAGAAGACCCAGATGGTAATATCTTGCAAATATTATGGCATCCTACGTTAAGCAATGAATCCTAACATAACAAATACAAGTCAATCGCTCATTATAAACTCTTATTATGGCTATACATGTAATGCCAAGAATAGGTTACAAAAAAATAAAGAAATAGAACAAAAATATACCTCTAATAAACTTATGTCCATTACAAAGAGTATTTCAGAAATATTAAATACAAAAATTCTGCATACATCACAACACTCTTTTGAACCTTCCGGAACAAGCCTAAGTTCCATAATTGAATCTGATGATGTTATTTTCGGATCATCAGGCATTGCTCATTTAAATGAAAGTCACATCAGCTTTCATTCATATTATGAAAATTCCATTAATGATCTTATTATTTTGAGACTAGAACTTCATGTATCTTCATGCAGTAGAAAATGTGTTTATTCTGTTTTAAATGATTTAATAGAAAATTCTCTCTTTAATAATTATGACGCATTGACATTAGATTTTTTTCACAGAGGAATAAATCTTGAGCAGATAGAAGCTAATAAACAGATTCTAAGTTTATTTTTTCAAAAGCACCACATAGATTTTAATATAATAGCTAATGATTCTTTTGAATCATTTAAGCATTATAAATTGATAAAGAAAGAAGAGAAAATAATAATCCCAGAATTGAATAGCTATCTTTGTGATTACTTAGTTTAGATATAGTAACTCATTTTTTTCATTATCTTTGAAGTCACAGACATAAGATTTTTAGTAGATTTACTCAACTCGATAGACCCTTGATCTTTGGCCATATTTTTATGTTTTGTCTCGTCTATTTTAATCTCTTCAAGAATCTTTTTACTCCTCACATCAGTAGCAGGAAGTTTTTGCGAATACTCATCCAAATGATCTTCAACTTGAGTTTCTGTTTCATAAATAAAACCATAAGATTTGTTTTTTTCTAATGTACCTACGTAAGCTCCAAGCATAAAGGACGATAGATACCACAGAGAGTTTAATCTGCTTGATCTGCCTGATAGTTCAGATAATCTTTCACTCAACATGTTCAAATGATTTTTTTCTTCAATGCACATATTTTTGATTATTTTAGTTATCGAACTATCCTTAGTTGTCAAAGCTTGACCTCTATACAGAGCCTGAGCACAAACTTCACCCATATGATTCACCCTCATAACCCTTTGTGACTTAGTCTTATCTCTATCATTTAACTGATTATCTTCGCTATTTGAATTATTTGATTCAAAAATTACATTTATCGCATAATCAATCTCTTTTAGTATATTGTCTAAATTAGGCATATATGTACTCCATTTACTATATTCTTAAATAATTACTTGTATAGATTTCGTTAAATGAGTAAAATCTCTATCCGTGAGTATAAATGATAGCAATAAAGATTGGTACGTAATTGATGCGACAGATGTCGTCCTTGGTAGATTAGCATCAAAAGTAGCCCATATGCTCAAAGGTAAACATAAGCCTCAATATCAACCGCACACTGATGAAGGCGATTACATAATCGTAATCAATGCAAAAAAGATCAGAGTTACTGGTAATAAGCTCTCTGATAAAATCTATTATAAGCATACTGGTTATATTGGTAATATGAAGGAAACGCCACTTGGTAAAATGTTAGACAAGAAACCAGATTTTGTAATTAAAAATGCAGTAAAAGGCATGCTTCCAAAAAACCCCTTGGGTAGATCAATGATTAAGAAACTTAAAATCTATGATAATGAAAACCATGGTCATAATGCTCAAAAACCAGTGACTTTAGAGGTATAAAAGGTATGCATAAAACATATGGAACAGGAAGAAGAAAAACATCAAGTGCTAGGGTATATCTTTATAGCGGTACGGGTGAAATCAAAATTAATTCACAAGATGTCGATGAGTTCACTAAATCTGCAACTTTGACAGCAAATCTTCTAGCGCCATTAACTAAGACTCAAATGCATGATAAAGTTAATCTCACAATATCTGTGAATGGTGGAGGTAAAAGCGGTCAAGTGGGAGCTATTGTTCATGGCCTTACAAGAGCACTCGTAAAATATCAAAATGATTTACTCCCTACGCTTAAAAGAGAAGGATTCGTCACTAGAGATGATCGTAAAGTAGAACGAAAAAAAGTTGGATTGAGAAAAGCTAGAAAAGCTACCCAATTCTCTAAACGATAGGTTCAGATAAATTCACCCCACTATCACTTGCACTTAGTAGCAGATCTGCATGGTTTAGCGCAAATATTCCATTAGTAACGACTCCAGGAATGTTATTGATTTTTTTTTCTAACTTTAAGGGTTCTGGAATTATAAAATTATGAATATCTAATATAATATTTCCATTATCAGTGGTAAAATTTTCTCTCAAAACTGGTCTGCCTCCCATTTTTATTATCTCTAATGCAACGGCACTTTGTGCTATTGGAATTACTTCAATAGGTAAAGGAAAAGTTCCTAAAACACTAACCTTTTTTGAGTCATCTACTATACATACAAATCTATTTGAATTATGAGCTAGAATTTTTTCTCTAGTTAGTGCACCACCTCCACCTTTAATCATTTGTAAATATTTATTAATCTCATCAGCTCCATCAACATATTTTGATAATTTTCCAACACTTTTAAGGTCAACAACTTCAAAACCATTAGCTTTTAGAAGTTCGGTTGATTTTAATGAACTGGATACAACTCTACTAATTTTATTCTTTACTTTAGGCAAGTATTCAATGAGTATATTTACTGTAGAACCAGACCCTATTCCAAGAATTTCATCGTTATCAATTAAGTCTAGAACAGATTCTGCAACTTTATGTTTCTTGGTAATTTGGTCCATTTTGAAAAAATATTATTTTTATAGTATACACTATAAGACACATGCATATGAAAGATAACTACAGGAAGAATTGTTATAAAAAAATACTTAAAGCAACCGCTGTTTATGATCTTGCTATTAAAAGTCCAACGCAATTTGCACCAAAATTATCAGCTAAGTTAAAAAATAAAATATTTATTAAAAGAGAGGATTTACAGCCTGTTTTCTCATTTAAGTTAAGAGGTGCATATAATAAGATATCCAAAATATCTAAGCCTAAGCATATTGTTGCTGCATCAGCCGGTAATCATGCTCAAGGCGTAGCTATGACATGCAAAAAACTTAAAATAAACTCATCTATAGTAATGCCATCTACTACACCGTCAATTAAAATCAATGCTGTAAAAAAACTTGGGGCTAAAGTCATACTTTTTGGGGATACCTATGATGAAGCATATCAATATGCAATAAAATATTCTCAGAAAAACAATCACAACTTTGTCCATCCTTATGATGATATAGACGTTATAGCCGGGCAAGGTACGATTGGTATAGAACTACTGGATCAATTAAAGGAACATCCAGATTATGTTTTTATTCCTGTTGGCGGCGGTGGTCTTTTAGCAGGTATTAGTGTTTATCTAAAAGAAGTAAATCCTAAAATTAAAATAATTGCTGTTGAGGCTTCAGATTCTGCATGCTTCAATTTAGCTTATAAAAAAGGTAAGCCAATGTCCTTGAATCATGTTGGTATATTTGCTGATGGTGTGGCTGTTAAAAAAATTGGAACCAAAACATTTAAACTTACGAAAGATATAGTTGACTATAGCCTTACTGTCAGCACTGACGAAATCTGTTCTGCCATCAAAGACCTCTATGACGAAACACGAGTGATAGCTGAGCCAGCAGGAGCACTGTCTCTTGCAGGTGTGAAAAAGTTTTTAATGAATCATAATATTCAAGGAAAAAAGATAGCAACGATATTATGTGGAGCTAACATGAATTTTGATCGGTTAAGACATGTTGCTGAGAGAGCTGATATCGGTGAAAGTAGTGAAATTATATTAGGCGTTACTATTGATGAAAAGCCGGGTAGCTTCAAGAAGTTCTGTTCAATCATTGGTAAGCGTTCTATTACTGAATTTAATTATCGATATGCAAGTGATAATAATGCACAGGTATTTGTTGGAATAAAAACCACAAAAGGGGAGCAAGAAAGAAAAGACATTATCTTAAGATTGAAACAATCTAAGTATAAATGTCATGACTTAACAGACAACGAAATGGCAAAAACGCATATAAGATATATGGTGGGCGGAACGAGCAATAATACTAAAGATGAACGTATTTATAGATTTATGTTTCCAGAAAAACCAGGAGAGCTTTTGAACTTTTTAAATGCTATCGGATCTACGTGGAATATCAGTTTATTTCATTATAGAAACCATGGTGCTGACTTTGGACGAGTATTAATAGGATTACAAGCTAAGGAGAGTGAATTAGGCAGCCTAGAAAGGCATTTTAACACTCTTAAATATGAATTTCATAATGAGACGTCCAATATCGCTTATCGACAGTTTTTGAAATAAAAAAGGCCCTTTTCAGGGCCTTTTCCACATCTATCTACAAATTAACGTTTAGTCTTACGTTTTGCAGTTTTTTTCTTAGCTACTTTACGCTTAGCAGTTTTCTTTTTAGCTACTTTTTTCTTAGCAACTTTTTTCTTAGCTACTTTTTTCTTAGCTACTTTTTTCTTCGCTACTTTACGCTTAGCAGTTTTCTTTTTAGCTACTTTTTTCTTAGCTACTTTTTTCTTAGCAACTTTTTTCTTAGCAACTTTTTTCTTCGCTACTTTACGCTTAGCAACTTTTTTACGTGTTGTTGTAACTTTTTTCTTAGCAACTTTTTTCTTAGCTACTTTAGTTTTTCTTTTTGCTTTCGCTTTCTTTTTAACCATACATTCCTCCGCGGTATTGGTGGTTAATTTCAGTTTAGTAAAAAAAATTACAAAAACAAGTCTTTATTATTAATTTATTAAAATAAAAATATTTTATTTTGTTAACTTAATTATAAAATCCCATTCCTTTTTTTCTAGTTTTGTAATAGATAACCTATTACCGCGTTGAACAACTCTCATTTGAGACAGCTCTTTGAAAGATTTTAATTCTTTCAAACTTACAATCTTATTAAACCTTTTTTTGAACTTAACATCTACCATCAACCATGTTGGAGCATCTTTTTTACTTTTTGGATCGTAATATTTTGCTTTTTTATCAAATGCCGTGTGGTCTACATACGCCTCTTTACATATTGTCATCTGTCCATAAATACCAGGAATATCACAGTTTGAATGGTAAAAAAAAGCATTGTCGCCAAGACGCATTTCGTCTCTAATCATATTTCTTACCTGATAGTTCCTTATACCATCCCAAGGTTCAGTTTTATCTTTAGCAAGATCATCTATGCTATAGTCTTCTGGTTCGTTTTTCATCAACCAGTAATTCATTTTATAGATTGAATTATTTTTTGATTTATATTTTCTATTTCGCTTTCTATAGCTTCATACTCATCCAGTTTAATTTTATTTTTTATTTCTGAACCAGCTATATTAAGCAGAACTAATATTAAAAAATAATCATGCCCAACATTCTTCGTCTGAGATTTCACCTTTTCTGCTTCATCTATAATTCTATCTCTAGACCTGAGTAATATACTCTTTTCTTCCTCAGTACACATGACTGAGATATCCTGGCCGAGAATATTTATATCTACTTTAGTCTTTTCCATAATCTTTTACGTTGTTAATTCTTTCAAGTAGAGCCCTAAGATGAGATTTTGCAGTTTCATTTTTCTTTATCAGTTCTGATTTTTCTGAAACTAACTGGCTTTGCTGGTTTTTCAAAAGTTTGTTTTCGAGATTTGTGGAATCTATTTTTTCATTAAGTTTAATTACATTTTCCTTTAAGGAGTTCAGTTTATCTAATATATCTGACATACTGTATAATATAGTTTTAGTGACTACATTAATCAATAAAATTATTAATTTACATTACTTTTCTATGAATAAATCTACGTTACAAGCTATAAATCAAATTATTGATACTGATGATTGTCCATTTACACAATTTGAAGTGCATGGATTTTTTATAGGCCTATTAGTATCATCTCATAGTAAAGAATCAAGAAAAGAAAAAATAATCAAATTTTTAGACTTATCTTCAAATATCAATACAAATAAATTAATTGATAAATTGTCAAATACAATAAGACAGGAGCTAATCAATAAAACACTCTCAGTTTACTCTTTTATAAATGATGATTCAGACAAAGGCAGCGGGTTGGAGAGTGCCGCTAATTCTCTATCTGAATGGACATACTATTTCTTAATTGGTTATCAAGATATATCTTCTTTATCTGATAATCCCGATATACAAGAGATACTTGATATTTTTGATGAGATAAGCCAGGTGAACCAGAAATATAAATTTGATGGAACTAAAAGCTCTTCTCAAGAGAGTTTAGATGAAATAAATAGTTTCATTGTAAAATCAACATTATACTTATATGAAAGGCGAATAAATGATTAATGAATTTGTTAAAAGAAGAAAAAAACTGTTTACTCAATTATGCGATAACTCAATATCAGTTATTTTTTCAGAGAATGATAAATACAGGAACCATGATGTTACTTTTAAATTTAGACAGTCTAGCAACTTTTTCTATCTAACGGGAATAAACGACCAATCGATCGTCCTAATACTAATCAAAGAAAATAATAAGTGTTGCTCAGTGTTAATTTGTAACCGCCCTAATGATAAGGATCGGATATGGACCGGGCAAATACCCTCAAAAACTTCTTATAAATCTAGATATAAACTAGATAAAGTAATATATTTCGATCAGCTGAATAAGCTTAACATTAACTGCATAAATAATTTATATTTTGAATTTAAGGACAAGGAGCGTACAGAAGAACTGCTCTCAAGTATTCATCAGACATCAAGCAATAGATATTTTGTAAATACCAATTATCTATCCTCAAGGTTTAATTTATCAAACTTAATATTCAAACTTAGACTCATTAAATCTAAACATGAGATTCAAGAGATTAGCAAAGCTGCTTTAATATCAGCCAAAGCACATATTAATCTTATGAAAACATGTAAAGCTGGTTTGAAAGAGTATGAGATTGAATCTGATTTCATTAGATTTTGTATGAAAAATAGGTGTGAGCAAGCATATCCTGCTATAGTTGCAGCAGGAAAAAATGGCACTGTATTACACTACACAAAAAATAATTCATTACTTAAAAATAATAATTTACTCCTTGTCGATGCTGCAGCTGAATACAATAATTATGCATCTGATATCACAAGAACAATACCTATATCAGGAAAATTTAATGACTATCAGAAGACAATTTACAATATCGTATTGAAGGCTCAGGAGACTGCTATCAAATCATGCAGAGTTGGTAAGACACTTATAAAAATTCATGATATTGCTGTAAGGGTTATCGTTAGAGGTCTTTTAGAAGCAAAGTTACTAACAGGTACAATAGCAAATAATATAAAAAATCAAAAATATAAAAAATTTTATATGCATAATACAGGCCACTGGCTTGGTCTTGATGTCCATGACCCATGTCCTTACGTATTGAATAATCAACCTGTAAGGTTCAAAGCGGGCATGATTTTTACTGTAGAGCCTGGGATTTATATATCTAACGATCAAAATATCAATAAAAATTACCGTAACATAGCAGTTAGAATAGAGGATGATGTTCTAATAACGAATGGCGAACCTGTTGTCTTATCAAGAAATGTTCCAAAATCTATAAAAGATATAGAATCTTTAATGGCACATGGCGGCAGATAAAGATACAGCAATCATTGGAGGTGGTCTTGTTGGCTGTCTGATTGGTCTATCAATGGCTGATAAAGATAATAAAGTTGTTTTAATTGAAAAGAAAAAATTCAATAAAATTCTTTCAGAAAATTTTTCACCTTTATCTTTGACAGCTAATACAGTTGACTATCTTAAAACAAAAAAAATTTGGAATCCTGAAAATCTAAAAAACACACCAATACATAATCTAGATATTAAACTCTTCAATAGTTTTAATACAATTAAAATATCTTCAGACGAATTAGAAATTCCTGAATTGGGCCAAGTTGTTGATAAAGCGGCACTATTATCTCATCTAAGAGCTTTATGTATAAATAATAAAAATATAGAAATTATTGATAATATTGATGTTGAACTAGATAGTGATAGTTCTAAGATTATATTAAAAGACAAACCGTTAATTAAATATAAACAACTTTTTATTACTGATGGTGCAAATTCTAAATTTGTTAAACAATTCAATATTCTTGCCAAGAAGATATCATATAATCAAACATCATT
>Ga0255773_10000112_pt1 | contig 80286 bp, 60 predicted proteins | sample 011ome_17_FD_179971 | JGI IMG/M metagenome (GOLD analysis project Ga0255773, IMG submission 179971) | Coastal salt marsh microbial communities from the Groves Creek Marsh, Skidaway Island, Georgia - 011502XT metaG (version 2) | ecosystem: Environmental > Aquatic > Marine > Intertidal zone >... | reverse complement strand
TATTTATTTAAAAAAGAATTGCAGAAAGCCAGAAAATGGCTCAAACCTAAAGACGCTTTGATATTGAAAGTTTGGTGTTTGGCACAATTTGGACATCTTTATAAGGATGTTATTTTAGAAGTATTTGAATCAAAATAAGTGAAAACAAAAAAAGCCGATTGGAATTCCAATCGGCTTTTTTTATATGCTTCTTTTTTATTGAATGATTAATTTTTCCACTTTTCTGTTTCCTTCAAGTTCTACAGTCACAAAATACACTCCGGGTGTAAGGTTTGATTTTTCTATAACCATTGTATGTTCTCCTTGAGTTAGGCTTCTGTTGTTCGAAACCGTCTGAACCGTCTGACCGAGGGTATTCAATAGAAATACGCTTACCTTACTCTCTTTACTCAAGTTAATAGCAACCGTTGCTCTCTCGTTCATTGGGTTCGGAAATAGGTCAAGGGAAGTTAATCCTTCTACTTCTTCAATTCCTACAGTATTATTGATGTTGATGTCGTCAATAAAGAAGTTATTTCCGTTGCCATTTATTACTTTAATTTTGAATCTAAAATTAGAAGTGAAAAATGAGTTGTTGATGGTGATTGTTTGCGTCCCCCATTGGCTTGAGTTAGGGAAAAACTCCGAGTTGGTAGAAGCAGTAGTAGGATTCAAACCTCGAGCAATTACCCAGCTTGCACCGCAATTATTTGATATCAAAAACTGAACCGACTCACCACTTGTAGAGGTTTTACGGGCATAAGCATACTTGAAAGAAATGCTTACTGCAGTATTTCCTGTAAGATTCAGAGTTGGACTTATAATTTCGCTTTGAAGCCCATCACTAATCGTATAGTTCCTCAACATTGCACTATTGGAGCCACTAAAGTTAGCCGAGTTCAAAGACCAAGAATTGGTATCCTCTGCGATAGTTTCCCAGCGGTCTTCGAATTGGTTTTGAGTTACCTCAAATCCTTCGCTGTAAGGCATGGATAATCCCCAATCAGGAAGTACTCGCATGTACTGAGTTTTTGTTATAGTTTTTGTGCCACTTGCATTGGTAACAGTAAGAGATACATTGTGCCTTCCAGGGCTGTTATAGGTTAATACTGGGTTTTGTGCGTTCGATGTGGAAGGACTTCCTCCAGGAAAACTCCAAGACCAACTAGTTGGGTTGTGATAAGAATTATCATAAAACTGGATAGGAGTATTTTGACATACTGATTCACTTTCGGCCTCAAAGTCTGCTCGGCAAATAATGTCGTCAAATATACCCGTGGCAGTATGATTACCTGCTGTAATTAGGTTATTTCTTCCACCAATCACAGAGGTTACCGCGGCCCTCATTCTTGTTCGTTGTCCGTTTGTAAACATTTTAGAGCAATAAGAGTATTCCATGATATTTTCTACGTTATCAAGAGTTCCACAAGAGACACCTGCAATGTTACAAGAGGTCCATCCTATACTATTTGGAGTATCTGCAACTCCATCATCTCCAGAACAATTAGTGGCTAATCCAGGATTGTTTGAATTTCCCCATAAGTGAGCCAAGTTTAACCAGTGTCCCGCTTCGTGAGCAATTGTTGTATTGTATCCAGTTTGGCTCGAGGTACCAATGTTACCTACATAGGTATGAAGAACGTGAATTCCATTTCTCATGTCACTGTAATAAGGAGGGCCTGGGCGAAAGGTATAACCCGCGGCTCCTCCAATGTTTTTGGAGATGTAAATATTCATGTATTTATTTCCAGGGAAATCTCCGTGAGCTAACTTTACGGCATCGGCTGCTGTGTTTCCACCTGTATTTGTGGAAGAAGAAAAAGTTCTGGTGATTCCACTAAAGCAAGAACCATCATTCTTTTTTTGAGCCAATCGGAATTCGATTTCTATATCCGAGGCGATACCAGCAAATGCAGGGTTTACAGCAGTTACGTTGGCGTTTCTTTTTCTGAACGAGTCGTTCAAATCTTTCAAGTCGCTTTTGATTTGCGCATCCGAAATATTTTCAATCCCACCTTCATGAAGAATGTGATAGACCACAGGGATGTAATAAATCGTTCCAGATCTGTTGGAACTTTCTTGGAAGGAAGCGAGGTGTGCATTTTGAAGTTGTTCAACTGAATCGACTTCTCTCGCAAATTTTGAGTCGGTTTGGATTCGTTGATATAACTCATGGTCGTGTGCACAAAATTTTTCCCTGTTTACAGTTTCTTGAGACATGGCAAAACCTGCCGCCAAAATGAAAGTGAGGATTAATTGTAATCTATTTATTTTCATTATTTTGTTTTAAAAAAACCGAGGTTTTGTTACCTCAATCCCCGTAAATGTAAGGAATATAATGGTTAATATCCAACGTTTTTTTTGTATTTTTATTTAAATCTGAAAGTAGAAGTGTATAGAAAATAGTTGAAATTGCGCCAAATTCAATCGGCTTTCTCTCTGTTAATAAATAAGAATTGCGTACATTTGCAGTTCGAAAAACATCACGTTAAAAGATATGGCAAAAAAAATTCAAACAGTTGAAGATAAATTAAGAGCAATTTATACACTTCAATTAATCGACTCCAATATTGATAAAATCAGAACAATTAGAGGTGAATTGCCTTTAGAAGTTCAGGATTTGGAAGATGAAATAGCTGGACTTACAAAAAGAAAGGAAAACATTGAAGCAGAAATTTCTGAGTTGGATACCAAAATATCTGATAGAAAGAACATGATGGTAGATGCAAATGAAATCATTCAGAAATACAAAGAGCAGCAAGGAAACGTAAGAAACAACAGAGAGTTTGATTCGCTGTCAAAAGAAATTGAGTTTCAAGAATTAGAGATTCAGCTTTGTGAGAAAAAAATCAAAGAATTCAAATTCAAATCAGAAAGCAAGAAAGAGGTGTTGGAAGAGGCGATTGCAAGAGTTCAAGAGAAGCAAGACTTGCTTGACCAAAAGAACAAGGAGCTGAATGAAATTATTTCTGAAACAGAAAGTGAAGAAGCTATTTTGATTGAAAAATCTGAAAAGGAAGCGAAGAAAATAGACGAAAGACTGTTGAGAGCTTACAAAAGAATTAGAGGAGGAGCGAAAAATGGATTGGCTGTTGTGCCTGTAGAAAGAGGTGCTTCGGGAGGTTCTTTTATTAGTATTCCACCGCAAAGGCAAATCGAAATCGCTTCAAGAAAAAAAATTATTTATGACGAGCACAGTGGAAGAATCTTGATAGATGCTGAAATGGCAGAAGAATTGAACGAGGAAGTGTCTAAAATGATTGGCAAATTATTGAAGAAGTAATAAACGTTATGAAACGGTTAAGGAATGGCTAGCTTTGTATAAGGTTAGCCATTTTTTTATTAATTTTATAAAAAAGAATTTTGGGAGAAAAACTTGCACATTTTATACTGAGTTTTAGAATTATTATTTTATTGGTTCTAGCTGTAATCACCTCTTTTTTTGGGTATTACGCAACCACAGTAGAACTGGATTATGAAATGCCAAAGCTACTTCCTCAGGATCATCCAGATTATGTCGCCTACGAAGAGTTCAAGGAAATGTTTGGAAACGATGGATTTAACATTCTCATCGGTGTACAAGATCCAGAATTTTATTCAGTCGAGAAATTCAATACCTGGAAGGAGTTAGGCAAAGAGCTTTCTCAAGTTCAAGGGATAGATTCCTCCTTTTCCGAAGCGAACTTTTATACCATAGAAAAACCCGATAGCACAGCTCCATTTGCTATCGTTCCTATTTCCCCGAAGAAAGTGGAAGGGATGGAAGAATTAGAAATAATCAAAAACAAAATCAGGTCTTTGCCCTTTTACAAAGGAACCGTATTCAACGATAAAGAGAATTTTCATGCCATGATGCTCATTGTGAATCCTGCTTTTTTTAATTCCAAAGAACGAGGGAAATTTGTAGAGGAAATTAGAGCAATTGGAGCTAAATACGAAAAAGAATTTGAAGGAGAATTTTATTACACCGGATTGCCTTTTATACGAGCAACCAACATGCTCAAAATAAGGTCGGAGCTAGCCAAGTTTATGGTTCTTTCTTTACTTGCTACAGTGCTTGTGCTCTTCTTCTTTTTCCGATCGGTTCGTGTGGTTGCTATTTCGGTACTGATAGTACTTATTGGTGTTGCTTGGACAATGGGAATTGTAGGGCTGTATGGGTACAAACTTACAGTAATTATGGGGTTGTTGCCTCCGTTAATTATCGTAATTGGGATACCCAACTGTGTGTACCTAATAAATAAATACCAACAACTATATTTAGATTCCAATGACCAAGAGTATGCATTGAAAAATGTAATTAAGAAAATAGGTCACATTACGTTTCTTACCAATGTAACGACAGCTTTTGGGTTCGGAACTTTTGTGTTTACTAATAGTTTACTGCTTTTTGAGTTCGGTTCGGTAGCATTTTTTAGCATCATTTTACTCTTTTTACTCACTACCGTGCTTATACCTATTCTATTTAGTTTCTTGAACCCTCCAAAGCAGAGGCACATGAAACACCTCGAAAAGAATTGGATTGGAAAGCTATTGACCATACTGAGACACACCGTTCGACACAAAAAGAAAATAGTGTTTAGCATTGCGGCAATTGTGGTAGCTGTCTGCATCTACGGAATTACTTTTTTGAAACCCTCTGGTAAAATGGTGGACGATTTACCAAATGGAGACAAAGTAAAAACAGACTTGGTGATGTTTCAAGATCATTTAGCCGGAACAATGCCGTTTGAAATCGTATTAGACGTAAAAAATAAACGAAATCGGTTTCGAAGAAACGTACTAGAAAAAGTAGATAGTGTACAACGATATTTAGAATCTTATCCTGTTGTATCCAGAACTACTTCCCTGGTAGATGCACTAAAATTTGTGAACCAGTCGGTTATTTACAAAGGAGCTCCCAGCGATTACCAAATACCCGAAACTAAATACTTGCGAAAAATTGCGCGTAAATTGGAGGAAGATACCATCACCACTGTGGGAATTTCGCTTAATATGTTCATGGATTCTTCGGGAACAAAAACGAGAATAACTTCTCAAATTTACGACATGGGTGTAGACAAACTCGATAGCTTAATTGAGAAGGTAAAACCTGAAGTAGATGAAATCCTCAACCCAGATAAAAAAGAGATTACTAGGTTAATGGAAAAAATTGAATCAGGTGAAAAAGAAGAAAGCTTGGCTTACATGGATTCATTACTAACGGAATTTTCATATCTAGAATTCGCATATTTGGCATTTTTGAGAGAAAATGAATCTGATAATTATGAAAAATATGACCTCAATGGATTGAACTATGAGGAAATTGTTTCTCAGGATTTAGCGGGATTGAAAGAAGCAATTGACCTAACCTACATCGGAAACCAAGTGACAGGGTTTACCGTGCCATTTGCCAAGGGAACTAAGTATCTTATTATCAATTTGCTGATAAGTCTAATGTTTGCGATAATAGGTATTGCTCTGCTCATGGCGTTTCTTTTCCGCTCATTCTGGATTGTCCTGATTTCAATAATCTCCAATATTATACCGCTTCTATTTACAGCAGGTCTTATGGGGTATTTTGGAGTAGATCTAAAACCCTCAACAATTCTAGTCTTTAGTATATCACTTGGTATTGCCGTGGACGATGCCATCCATTTTTTGGCTAAATTCAAACAAGAATTAAAATTACACAACAACGACATCAGCATAGCGGTGTACAATGCATTGCGCGAAACGGGAGTGAGTATGTTCTACACTTCCATTATTTTATTTTTTGGATTCTCTATCTTCATGGCATCAAGTTATGGTGGCACCCAAGCTCTAGGAATTTTGGTCTCAATTACCCTATTAGTGGCCATGCTGTGTAACCTTGTTCTGCTTCCTTCTTTGTTGTTGAGGTTTAAGAATCGAATAGAACGATAATATGCTAAAGCGATTTGCACTTTCGGTAGTAAGTGGTATACTCCTTGGAGTAAGTTGGGTCGAAATCACCGGCTTTTTTCCTCCGGTCTTTGTTGGGCTCGTGCCTTTTCTTATTCTAGAAAATCAAATTTTGGAGAAAAAATTATCTTCTGCCAAAGTATATGTCCATGCGTTTGTGATTTTTTCAATTTTCAATATTGTCACAACATGGTGGATATATCATGCCACCCTTTCAGGTGCATTAATGGCCTTCTTTTTTAGTGCGATACTTGTCGCTTTTCCTTTTTGGTTTTTTCACCTGACTCGAAAATATGTAGGGAACAAAGAAGGATACATTGCCTTTGTTGTAAATATTCTTGCATTCGAGTGGTTGGACTACAACTGGCCCCTTTCTCATCCATGGCTGCCTTTTGGCAATGTATTTGCCTCCATGCCAGATGCTGTTCAATGGTATGAGTTTACAGGAGTTACGGGAGGTTCCTTGTGGGTTGTGTTGGTGAATTTGTTGATTTATTTTGCCTACACCCACTATCAGAGAACAAAGAAATGGGAATCAATTTATAGATATATAGCACCCATTGCTGCACTTGTTTTAGTTCCGATAATTGGTTCGTTCATTCTAAAGCAAACTGTGTCTTTAGGGGAGGACAATAAGAAAATAGAAATCGTACTTTCTCAACCAAATATTGATCCTTACCAAAAGTTTGAAGGAGGACTTTCTTCGAATCAACAAGCTGAAAGAATTCTTGAGATCACTGAAGCGGTGATAACTCCAAATACCAAACTAATTGTAACCCCAGAAACCGCCCTTTCTTCCTCTTTGGAAGAGAGTATGATAAACTATTCGGATGAAGTTGGCAGTATAAAGAAATTTTTGAGGCTGTACCCACAAGCAAATTTGCTGACTGGTGCATCGACACATGCATTTTTTGATAAAAAACAGTCAATTGCATCACGAGAACTTAGTTCGGGTGGGTTTTGGGAAGCATATAACTCAACTTTGCTCATAGATACCTCTGGATTGTTGGATACCTACCATAAAATGAAATTAGTGCTTGGGGTAGAAACCTTGCCGTTCCAATTTATCACAAAACCCCTTGAATCTTTGTTCGATTTGGGCGGTACAAGTGGTTCTTTGGGAAGGGAAAAGGCGCCCAAAAATTTCGATGTGTCGGGTACTTTAGTAGCGCCTACCATTTGTTACGAGTCAATTTATGGTGAGTTTATTGGTAAGTTTTGTGCACAAGGAGCGAAAATAATTGCGGTGAGCACCAACGATGCTTGGTGGTATGATACGCCTGGGTACAAACAGCTTCTAGCCTATACTCAGCTTAGAGCAATTGAAAATCGCAAGTGGATTGCTCGTTCGGCAAATACAGGAATCTCTTGCTTTATTAATCCAAAAGGCGAAATAGTTAAAAAGACAAATTGGGAAGAAACTACGGCCATAGTCATGAATGTTCCGGAAATGGACCGCATTACTTTTTATTCCAAGCATGGAGATTACCTTTCTCGGATAGCATTATTCATTGCTCCGCTATTGATTTTACTAAGTTTTGTAAGAAGATTCAAAAACAAAGAAGTTTAATTCAGCAAAATTTTTTGATTTAGCATAAAAAGTATATATTTGCACCCTGTTAAGGAGGTTCCTTAGCTCAGTTGGTAGAGCAATGGACTGAAAATCCATGTGTCCCCGGTTCGAATCCGGGAGGAGCCACCAACAAAAAAAATCCCTTCTGAATGTAGAGGGGATTTTTTGGTTTATATAGGTTCGGAGTTCAATGTTTCCCACAATCTTTTTATCAATATCAAAAAAAGATTCATCTCCAATGTCAGAGAATAACGTGAAGTAGTTACTGGCAGTGATCGTGTTTGTCTGGCATTAGAAACACTAAAAAGAGAACAGGTGCTCGTGATGTTGTCGCCATATTAGAGAGAATCGTTCTCGGAGTCACTTTTGAACAGAAGCCTTGAGGAGATTCTCCATTTTTTAAACTGACTGTTGTCAAGGGCAACATATTCATACAGCGGAGGCACATCCGGTAATAGTTAAAACTTCAGGGTTTCTGGTATTGTCACTGTCAATGACCACTCCATCTACAGAAACAACAATTTCGAGATTGAACAATGGTGCAGTTTGATAAGCTGTCAAAAAATAAGTTGTACCTCTGCGGACTCCATAACTTCTGCTCCAAGAACCTGAATCTTCAGTCACTTCATACGCTCCATCATTTACGGTGTAATTAATAATAGTATTGGAAGAAGTTTTTACTTCATACTTTATTATTGCATGAGTCTCCTTGCTACAACTTGTTAAAATACAAAGGAGTAGAAGGGCTAAAAGAAGAGCTGGCTTTTTCATAAATCTTATTTTTTTAAGCTACCCAAATTATTTCAAAAACTAAATCAAGAATCGTGCGAATGACAAACAAGAGCTGTCATTTAGTTATAACTTTCGCTTGTCCATCTTCTTATTCCATTCCTCACAAAGTGAACACTGGTAATATTTAGTTATCCCTATTATGGCTAGCGTTCGTAAAGTAACTTATGGGGGTGGAGCAGTTGATTAACTAATAGGTGAGTGAAACAACAGTTTGCTTGTAATTGTCAAGAGAGGGAAGTAACAGTTTTACCTATTGAAACAAATTGACTCGAATAGCAAAACCAATGTTTTGGTTCATGGTTGGAAATGAGGTGGAAATGTATGGGTTTGTCATCACTCGGTCGTAGTAAAATCGGAGGGTAAATTGCTTGTTTAAGACATAATCCGCAGATCCTTTGATGGCAATGTATCGCTGTCCAGCAGTGAGTTGATTTTGATTTTGGTCAATTTTTCTGATAATAGTTTTGTTATCTCTCAGCGAAATATCTAGACGTGCATTGATATCACTTATAGGGGTTTTTTTACCAATTTTGATAGGAAATTTTACATTTTGAAACCTATATCCAGTTCCAATAGTTATTTCAGTTCCTTTTAGTTCGGTGATTTGATTGTTAGCCAAACTCAAGGAAATGTTCCTATTAGATCGGTATTCGAACTTGGTGATTAAGCTATTTTGCCAAGTGGCATCCACCTTAAAAAGTGGATTGAATTGTTCTGTAATAGCTACAGCCATTACTTGCTGTTCAGGTCGAATGTTTCCACTTTCGTCTCTCGTTTGACTATTCCCATTTTCGTCTACCACTGCTTCCAAATCGGTATTAAAGGAGGCAACAGTAAAGGTGGAATTGTAGGCATGGGAGAAAACAATACTTCTGAAAAGCTTTCGGATTGCTGGCATTCGATTCAGTCCATCAATCGTTACTCTCCAATTGAGGTTGGGAAGTGCGCTCAACGGGTTTAACGTCTTTTTGGTCAGGTTTTTCCCAGAGTAGGCAGCAATAAATGAAGCCATAACAACTTCTTGTTGCGAGGAGCTATACCCATCATAGAAACCATCCGCATCGGTAGCTTGACTTGAGTATGGGTTTTCAGCATTTAAGAGGGCAGAGGCCTGTTTTCTGTTTTCAAGTAATTTTGTAAAAAGTTTAGAATTTCCGTTGGTATCGTCTTTTACAAACGCTGTTCGGATAGAGTTAAACGAGTAGTTGTAATTACCGACTCTCATAGTATTAAAATTCTGATAGGTACCAAGAGAATCATCCCAAATAAAGTTCTCGTTCATATTTTCGGAGTAAATATAGTTGGCAGTAAGCTCAACTCTAATTCCCTTAAATGGTTCGAAAGTAGCTCTGGAGTTAAAATTCTTGCTATGGTTTGTTGTTCTTTGTGTATTAATAAATCTACTTGAAGGACCTACAAGCCATCCGTTTTGTGCAGAAGTTACCGCAAAGTCATTTCCAGTTTCTCTTCCAAAAAAGTCTCTTTCTTGCTCGCCTCCAAAGACAAATCCAATTCCAGGAGTTGTAAAACCGTTGGTCATTCCAAAATACTCAGAACTTGGCTTGTATCCCGGTAAAAGTTGACCATCAATCGTACTGTAACTGAAAGTGACATTTTGAAGCGACATCAGTATTTTTGCCAGTCCATCACCAAAAGTAAGTCCATTGGGATCTTTCTTTTTGGATTTTCCTTTTTTCTTTCCTTTTTCTTTGTCGTCCTCTTTTTTACCTTCCTCATTGTCTAGTTTACCAGATTTTAGTCGACTAGTTGAAGTTCTTCGCGAGTTGGTTCTCGATTTTTGATTCACTTTCTTGAAATACGGTACCTTGTTATATAGGTTTTGCATATTAAAGCTTCCATTCCAGGCAATATTTCTTGAGTTTTGGATAGTATTTCCAAGTGAATCCTGAGAAAGTGGCGCTCTTTGCCAGTCGTAGGTTGCTTGGTATTTAGTAGTTAAATTTACAAAACTAAGTACAGGGATTTTTTTGAATGGCCAGGTGTAAGTGACATTGGTCGACTGTAAAAAGTGGTTGTTTTCACCAAAACTCCCGATACTTTTTAAGACGCTGTCGCGGTTCATTTGAAATTCATCAGGATAGAGAGTTTTATCTACTTTTAAATCTCCTGGTTCTTCAATTAATCCTTGGTTATTGGCATTGTAGTTGATTCTCAAGCCCTCCATGATATTCCAGTTAAGGTCGTAATTTCTATCCCAAGTAAATGTTTTGGTAAATTGAGGAATAATCAGCGCATTTCCTGTAATGTCTCTTGCTTTACTCTCGGAGTAGGTTCTGTCAATATTGGTGGTAAATGCCACTTGCTTTGGTAACGGATTGATATTGATATCTCTTATTATCCTAAACCACTGGGAAGACCTGAGTAATTTACTGTTTCTAAACGGAGTAAAAGGCTTCATGTTGGTTTGGTAGGTATAGTTCAGTGCCCCGTTGTAAGTTTTATTTGTGTTGTAATCTGTTTGAATATCTCTGCGATACAATTCGTTGTAGGCATAGGTAAAGCCAAAGTTTTTTAAATCCCAAGGATACAAGTTGCTCGAACGTTTTTTAGGTGATAAACGCACGTTCGTAAAGTTCAAACTTCGCCTTACGGTAATGTCTCTGGCGTCTTTAATTCGTTGTTTTTGCTCTTCTACTGATACATCTGAGATGGATTGGTCAAATTCGATGTCAGGATTTAAGGGATCAAACTGCGGATCAATAATTCCTTCGGAAAACCCAAGAAAAAGCGGGAATTGAAGCCCCACATTTTTCCCGAAAAATTTCCCAAGTTGAATACTCGTTGCAGCATCTACCTGACGAATTGTTTCTCTTTGCCTTTCGCTTACTCGTTGTTCTATTCCTCCAAACCCAGGAGTACTAATCTGTCCTGCTAGTGACACAGTAGCTAAGTCTGCCAGTGTTGCTTGAACTCTAGATTGTGCTGCCCATCCTCCAGAATTTTCAAAATCGGCCATTCTCAATTCATTCACCCAAACTTTTACACATTTTTCTCGTCCATCATCTGGTTGCCAAGGGTGTGCTTTATCTTTGTTAGGATTTCTCACTCCAATCATTATGGTCTTGAGATCTCGAAGGTTTGGATTTCCTATTACTTTTATAATGTGGTCTGGTTTTCCTGGAACGTTTTGTTCAAACACGGATAAAATTGAGGCATTTGTTCCAAGAGAGTTGTTTCGAGCTACTTTCAAATTTTTTAAATCTTGGAGAATAATTTCTAGGTTGTTTGCCTCAGGCCATACATCCGATTCAGAGACTGCTCCGTATGCGGTCATTTTTATGGGCATTTCATACTCGTAATAATTGTACTGAAAATCGGTTCCAATCCTCACAAAAATTGTCACGTCATCATCTTGCACAGGATCGTTTGATATGGTATGTTGTTCACCGTGCACAAACATTTTGATTTTTTTGTAATTCAATACATCAAAATCAATACTTCTGAAAGCCGCTTTCGCCACACCATCTTTTAATCCACATAGCTCCATTTCAAGGGATTGCTCATTAAGGTATGCTTGAACGGCAGAATTTGGGTTAATTTCTCTCTGAAAATTTGGTGGTAAGGTGTAATTAATTGGATTTCTTTCAGAGTTTTCTTCAATATTTACGGCCGAGATATTAAAAATCGTTCCCGAAGGATCAGACTGAATATATTCTCCGTCATCTACGATGTCTTTGTCATATCTTCTCCAGGTTCCTCTCAACAACTCGAGACGTGCAAATCGCAAGATGGCTGGTTGCTGGAATCCTTTCATGAATATTCTCATAAAACGAATGGATCTAAAGTCTTGAATTCCGTTAATAACTTTGCTTGGTTCTCTTACTGGTACTCTAAATTGATACCAGGTCACTTGCTTTCCAGAGGCTTTGTGTGTTCTTATTACCTTGTCTACAATGTAGTTTTTACCAACTTCCATGTCGCCAGGCTTTAAGTTGATTTTATATTGATAATAGCTTTCTGTTTCGTTCAAGTTATTATCTCTGTTTATGTCTTCTAGGTCTGGCAATGTGGTTTTGGAGGTAGGGTATCCTTCGGCATTTATTGATTGGGATTGTTCGTCTGTTGCTGAGTTTCCTTCTAGTCCGTTAAACCTTTTGTAACGCGAGATTATATTTGCGGTCTGACTATCGTATACATCGTTACGGTAGAAAGTATAATCATCTCCCGAAGGATCATTCAGAAGTGCGTTTTTGGCCGCTGGAGAAAGTGAAGAGGCAGTAACCCAATTTACGTAATCCGAATAAAAAGCTTGTTCTTGATTGCTTGAAAGTCCATCGATTCCTACGTCCTGAAAAATTCTACTTGCTGGAGTATTGTCAAAGGCGGTGATTATTTGCTGAACGGTAGGAACTCTTCCCCAAGCTGTTTGAGTGAGCGTTGAAGGGTCAAACACTCCATCCGTGGGAAGTCCGTTTTCAAATGTTTTTATTCCATCTCGCAAAATATCTTCTGATACATTTCCTAAATTAATGTAGAGCTCTCCACCAGTAGAGTTAGGAGAATCGTCATTATCTCCACCACCGGCAGAGTTGAAGGGTTCCATTATCCAAAATTGGATGTATTCTATATTGGCATTTTCAAAATCATTTGTTTGTAATTGCCGCATAATTCCTCCCCATCTTGAGCTTGGGTCATTGAGCAATCCATTGTTTGCTAATCCTTTCGAAATTGAAGAAGGATCCGTATCGAAATTATAGGGGCCTCTTTCTGTAGGGAAGAATGCTAAGTTGAACATGGCAATTCTATCAATTTGACCTGCAGTAGGATCAATACTTCTATTAGGAAACAACTCACTTTCTTGTACCAGACGCATGGTGTGGTTGTGTTGTATGGCATCCGCTTCTATATATCCAGGAACCAAGCCTCTCTCTTCGTAAAAAACAGAAGGATCGTAAACATTCCAGTTTATGAGTGCTCTGTTTTTTCCGTAATCCACATTGTCGATTATGCTGGCTTCCGGAAATAAGTCTGGCTGACCTTGAGGTACACTGGCAATTACCCAAGTATTAAACGAACGGATGTCAATCGCTGATTGACTCCCCTCGAAGTCATCGATAAACGATTGGCCTTCGTCTCCAATTGCTGGGTTATGGCCCGGAATAAGGTAAGCAGCTTCTACCGATGCAGTAATGCTTGATTTTTCCTTGGTATTAATAAACGGAATACGGTCAACTAACTTCGTTAAAAATGGAGCATCTTGTTGGAAATTTCCATTCAACCCGAGCATGGTGTTTCGCACTGGTTCGTCTCCAATGTTTACTTTCTGGGTCATTGGTTTTTCGGATAACCTTAGCATTGTAGCTCCTAGGTTAAAATTTTTGTTGAACTGATAGTCAAAATGAGTTCCTATCATTGTTTTTTGAATCGAGGTAAACAGTGAGTTACTCTCCAACGATATTTTGATAGGGGTTCCCGAATTTAAGACTCCATCATTTAAAATTTTAACTCTCCCAATATTGTAATCAACTGTGTAGTCTGTGTTTTCCACTAATCTCACACCTCCCGCTGTTACCGTTACCGATCCTTGTGGAATATTAAAGGCGTTGAGCGATATTTCGGAACTATTAGCGGATTCGTAGGTCCCTTTTATTTTGAATCTGTTTAATTCAGGAAATTGCAGTGCAATGGTTTGGGTACTGTCGTACAATTCATTGTAAGCTATCGTTTCTACAACTCTGGGAGAAACACCGGCAGAAAGTAATTGCTCTTCCAAGTATGAACCAAAGGGTTCAACTTTACTGAAAATTATTCGTCCATTTTGTGGATTGATGGTTCCTCCATTATCTACTTTGTTTCCGTTGTATTGAAGTGGAATAAAATCGAATACTCCATCTGTATAAGGCTGCTGTTGTTGGTTAATGATGTCCGATCCAATAAGCTGGAGTACTAATTTATTGTCGACACCGGGTTGCGGAATGTAGTTGATTTCAACTCCTGTTTTTGGGTTGTTGTACCACACATCTAGTTTAAAGTTCTCTTGGTTTATTTGGTAGGCTCCAATAGAGTAGATGTTCTTCATCATCAAATCCCATACTTTGTTCTGAGGAGAATTTACTGTCCCTTTAAGCATTTTTACAAATAAGGCATCATTTCCTTTTATTCCATCAGTCGAAAATTCACCTACTTGGTAAGTTTTTCCTTGGTAGGTATATTGATACGCAACTCCCAGAATCTCGTCATTATTCAGCGGTTGGTTGAGGGAAATGTACCCCAAGATCGAATTGTAATTGTATTCAGAAACTGACAACAAGCGAGCGTTTTCCAACTTTTCGTAATGTTTGCTTTGTACCAGAGGACCAGGTGCAGCTGTTACAGCATTTAATGTAGAAGTTACGGTCGTTAAATTTCTTGCTCCAGGAGTGCTTGATAAAAATCCATACAAACCATTAGCATTGTTAGAAGGTACATCATTTGGGTTAGAAATTCCTTGTGGATTCCCCTCTAGTACTTTCGTTTCTCCTAAATCCGAAAACGCAATAATGTTTCGTGTATCATCAAAATCGTTGACTCTGTTCGTTACCCAAACTTCGATTTTTGTTATTCTAACTTGAGAAGAAACATTCGGCAGAGAGGTCATAGCTTTGTCGTAGTTGTCTCTGTGGTAATGGTTTAGGAAGTAGTGCCTGTTTGCCTCGTAGTTATTGATGGGCAATTCATATTCTTTTTGTTGAGCTCCATTTTTGATGTTGATTTCCTTTCTTTCACCTCTGTTTTGCGAGACTACTGTCGAGATATTCAGCTTTCCGAATTTAAGGTCCGTTCTTAATCCAAACAAACTTTGACTTCCTTGAATCAAACTATTCTGGATTGGGTAGGTGACATTCCCTGCTTCAATTTTTTGCAGAATTTGGTCTTCATTTCCTTCATAGGCAAGCTTCGTTTGGTTTTCAAAATCAAATGTAGCTTCGGTATTGTAATTAAAATTTAACTTGAATTTATCACAAATACTACCCTGTACGTTCAGTTGAATTTGTTGACCAAAATCAAAAGTTGTGAGCTGTCTTTGTTTCACAGGAATAGCAGGATTCTCGGTTCGGGTAGTGTTTAATCCGAATCTTAATTCGGCAGAACCTTGAGGGTTAATTTCAATCAATTTTCCCTCGCAAATATCGCCAAACTCTCTGTTTTTTTGGTCTAATTTTGGAACAAAACTCCCTGAATTAGTACTGTTGTCTTCAGCAATTTTTTCTTTCCAGTAGTCTTCTTGTGCTTTTTGCTCTTGGTATTTTCGGTATTCTTCCAGAGACATGGTAGAGGGCCAAGTTAAACTATTGCTATCTCCGAGGGTTGTAATGAATTCATAACGACCAGTTTTCGAATTATATCTTGTTCTTCTCTTTATGTTGAGAGGGTCCTCCAGCCCCAAAATACTCGACTTTGTTCGAAATTGGTTGTTTGTGTTTATGTAAGGATATTGAAGTTCTATATCGGGTGAATCAATCTCTACAGGTAGTAACAAATCCGAAGTTTCTTCTACGTAGACTTTTCCGATATTGGGCTCATCTTTCAAAGAATATCCCGCAAAAAAGAGAGAGGACAATGCAATGAGCAGAAAAATTCTGATTGATATGTTCGTTTGCTGATTCAAAGTTTTCTTAGAAAGTTTTCAAACTTTTTTTAATTAATTCTTCAACATTCGTAATGTTTGGCTCTTTTAACAAAATCTTGGTTAGGGCGGATTCAGCCATTTTTTTGTCAAATCCTAATACTACAAGAGCAGATAACGCTTCATTTTTAATTGTATTGTTCATTAATCCTGATTTGTTGTCTAACGTGTCAGATGTTTTAAGAATTTTATCTTTCAGGTCCAAAATGATTCGCTGAGCAGTCTTACCGCCTATTCCTTTGATGCTTGTGAGTGAGGTAACGTTATTGGAAGCAATGGAAGAAACAAGTTCGCTGGAAGTCATAGAGGATAGCATCATCCGAGCCGTGTTTGTACCAACTCCAGAAACAGAAATTAATTGTTTGAACAACTCTCTTTCTTGGGTGTCTGCAAATCCATAAAGAGTATGCGAGTCTTCTTTGATGGAGAGATACGTATAGATTTTACACAATTCTTGGTCCCCTATTTTGGAATAAGTTTGTAGTGATATGTGAACGTAATACCCAATTCCATTACACTCAATCACTACGTTTGCAGGGTTTTTTTCTACTAATTTTCCGTTCAGATAAGTGATCATTTATTGATATAAATTTTATGAAAGCGATAAATATAAGGATTTATCAAGTATTTCGGTTACTACCTGAGTATATTTCAAAAAAAAGAGGAGCTAAATTAGCTCCTCTTTTTGAATAAGTATGAATCGGCTTATTGTGTAATAATGATTTTTTCTGTTTTTACCGCTTTGTTGTCTGATTTTACAGACACGAAATAAATTCCAGGCTTAAAATTACTCGTGTTGATTTTAAAGTTTGCATTGTCAGTAGGGACTATTTTATTATACACTTGTTTTCCCAAAAGATCGATTATTTCAACTCTTTTGTTGTGTTCATTAGAGTTCAACTTAACGTTTAATTCTGTAGTTGCTGGATTTGGAAAAAGTGACAAAGAAGTTTCTTTTTTTGCTTCATCCAGGCCAACCATGTTGGGGTTGGTGATATTAAAAGTTACGTCCACCCAAGTACTATCCGAAGGATTAGCTACGTCATAAAATACATATCTAAACTCGCTCGTACCGTGATCTAACTTGGGGTACAGATGTCCCGAATAAAGAACCGTGGCTCCTGCATTTATGGGAGAAGGATCGCTGATTACAGTAGGTTGAGTGCCCCAAACAACACCAATCGTACAAAGTCCCCAACAAATAGCGTTTTCTGAAAGAGGAGCAGTAGAAGATTTTTCAATTTTCTTTACTCGGAGCGTTTTGGTAGTTGAGTAAAGACTTTTTACATCGATTTCTACTGGCACATCCTGATTCATGTCGTTCACAAGAATCGCGTTTACATTCACGTTTGTTCCGTTAATCAGGGCAGAACCACCGCTGTGCATACGCAGCTCAATTTGCGAGTAAGAAACTGTAAAAGAAGTAATTAAACTAAATATAAGTAGATTTTTTTTCATAGTACTTTCGGTTATTTTAATGTTAATCAGTGAAAACAACTAGTTTTTGGCACAGTTATTTGTATATTCACTGCGAGTAAAAATACAAAAAAAAAGCACATAATGACTAAAACAATTAAATTTTCAATCCTAGTTGCTCTGGCAGCATTGGCATTCTCTTTTACCAATGGCAATGGAAAAACAATTCCTTCGGTGAACATCAAAACTTTGACGGGTAAAACAATAAACACATCGGAGTTATCGAATGACGGAAAGCCAATGGTTATCTCCTTTTGGGCGACCTGGTGTAGCCCTTGTAAAAAAGAACTGAATAATATTTCAGAGCTTTACCCAGATTGGCAAGACGAAACGGGAGTGAAGGTTGTAGCTATCTCGATAGACGATGCAAGAAACAAGCATAAAGTAAAACCATACGTAGATTCAAAAGCATGGGATTTTGAAGTGTACTTGGATGCAAATCAGGACCTAAAAAGAGCAATGAATGTGAATAATGTACCTTATACTTTCTTGGTAGATGGGAACGGGAAAATTGTATACGAGCACAATAACTATGTGCCTGGTGATGAGAAAAAATTGTACAAAAAAATTCAAGAATTAACCAAATAAGAACGAGGAGAAATTTTTCTCTTACTAGAAAAGCGAAGTTTATGAATTCTTCGCTTTTTTTATGCACTTTATTCTTACATTTGTTCTAAATATAATAATTAAAAATTATGAATTCATTCGTGTTTTTGGCCATTGGAGGTTATCAGATCGTACTTATTGTTGTGGTGGTATTATTGTTGTTTGGAGGAAAGAAAATTCCGGAACTAATGAAAGGATTAGGAAGTGGAATTAAAGAATTTAAAGACGCTTCGAAAGGAGAAGAAAAAGATTCGAAGAAAGACTCGATTGACAACGTATTAGAAGATAAGTAAATCACCCCTAGTTTGTATAGAAATTATCCCCAGCTCCTTGCAGATCTAAAGAGTAAATCCACTACTTGTGTCCAAGTAGTAAAGGATTATATAGCTCTTATCGAAGAGAAAAAACAGTTAAACGCATTTTTAGAAGTTTTTGAAACCAGTGCATTGCAAAAAGCACAAGAAGTGGATGAAAAAATTTCGAAAGGAACAGCAGGTAAATTAGCTGGCTTTGTGATTGGAATAAAAGATAACATCTGTTACGAAGGACACAAGGTGTCTGCTTCTTCAAAAATTTTGGAGGGTTTTGAGTCCTTGTACTCTGCAACCGCTGTTGAGCGCTTGCTGGAGGAAGACGCAATTATCATCGGAAGATTGAATTGTGATGAGTTTGCCATGGGAAGTTCAAATGAGAATTCTTCCAAAGGAAACGTATTAAACCCCATCCAAGAGGACAGGGTTCCAGGAGGTTCTTCGGGAGGTTCTGCCGCAGCTGTTGCTGCTGGACTTTGTTTAGCGAGTTTGGGTTCAGATACTGGTGGTTCAATAAGACAACCCGCTTCATTTTGTGGGGTGGTAGGAATGAAACCAACTTATGGAAGAATTTCGAGATGGGGACTGTTGGCTTACGCCTCTTCTTTTGATCAAATTGGTCCGTTTACCCAGTCAGTGGAAGACGCAGCTTTGTTGACCCAAGTTATGGCTGGAAAAGATGAAATGGATAGCACTTCTTCGTCTGTGGAAGTGGATACTTATTTGGGTGATAAAAAAGTAATCGGGAAACTGAAAATAGGAATTCCAAAAGAGGTGATAGAGAGTGAAGGGCTTAATCCTGAAATAAAAACAAAAGTGCTTGAATTGGCCGAAGACCTGAAAGCGAACGGACACGAAGTATCAACTTTTGATTTTCCTTATTTGGAGTATATGGTACCTACTTATTATGTGATTACAACTGCCGAGGCTTCGTCTAACTTATCTCGATATGATGGTATTCATTTTGGCTACAGAAGTGAGAATGCTCACGATATTGATTCTACCTACGTGCTATCGAGGACCGAAGGATTTGGCGAGGAGGTGAAAAGAAGAATTATGTTGGGAACATTTGTATTAAGTTCCGGATATTACGATGCTTACTACACAAAAGCCATGAAGGTAAGACGAGTAATTCAGCAAAAAACGGAAGAGGTTTTTCAAAAGTTTGATGTGGTATTAGGACCTACCGCACCCGATACTGCTTTTAAAATCGGAGAAAATGTAAAAGATCCTATCACGATGTATCTCCAGGATATTTTTACGGTACATGCAAACATTGCAGGTAATCCGGCTATTTCTCTTCCTCTAGGAAATCATTCTAATGGCTTGCCTTTTGGTATCCAACTCATGACAAAGCCTTTTGAGGAATCTTTGTTGTTTGAGTTTTCGAAAGAAATAATGGACAACTACTCTTAATTGTGAATAACTGAGAGGGGCAAACTTTCTCCTTTGTACCAAACTTGAAGAAACAAAGTGGTATCGGATGTAGAGCCTAGTTTCATTCCTCTTTCAACAAAATCGCCTATCCCATTTTGAGAAGTGGAAATACCGCTAAATACTGTAACCAAATCGTGAGCATGTTGAAGCACAACTGAGTTGTTTTGCTGGGAAACGATTCTGCCATCCATCACACAAGTGATTGTTTTCTTCTTTTTACAAGAAAATGCTAAGTTAAGTACCCCTTCCAATTCTACTTCTGCTGGCGATTCTTCTAGAGGCATTTCGAAAAACAAAGCCTCTTTGAGTATGGTTTTTGCGAGCGAAAACTTGCCGTTTTTTTCGAAAGCCGCTACTTTTTTTCTCAGAGCGGAATCTTGTTTTGTTCGTTCAAAAACAATGGATTTGTAATCGAAATTAGAGTCAATTTGCAAAGATTCATTTAAAGTTTGTAGAGAAATAGAGTCTGAATTAGATAAGATAGATTGTAGATTTTTTATCCACAAATCACGGCTTCTATTTTCGCTTGTCAATTCATTCAGTTTAAGTTGATTCTCTTTATCAATCTTGTATAATTCTGCGCCTTTACTTGGATAGCCTGGGATGAAGTTTTTGAGAGATGTGAATGAGATAATGGAAAACATAATCCCTCCGAAAATAAGCGTAAACCCAACTAATACTAGAATTGTATTTCGTTTGGTTAGGGTTAATGAAAATTTCTGCTGAAAGGAAATTGGATTCTGAATGATGAATCGGTTTTTTTCTTTCAGGTATTTTTTCAGTTTGCTTAACCAATTTTTCATTTGAGGATTTTTATTTTCTGAGCAATAATAACGGTTTAAAGATAAAATATTTTAATTTATTATTAGTTATAGGCTCAGTTTATTGATTAATTTTTACTTTTATCGCCTAACACGCAATTCAACTTGTCCGTTTGTCTATGAAAATCCAATTCTCATTTTTATTAACAATTTTCCTCCTCGCCCTTTTGATGGGTTGCTCTACGGAGAAAGACAAGAGATTAAATAAGTTTTATCATAATACCACAGCTTATTACAATGGGTATTTTAATGCCCGAGAAATCATAAAAGTATCGCACAAGGAGTATTCGCGTAATGTACCAGAGGATTTTACCTTATTGATTCCCGTAAATCGTTATCCAAACGAGGAAGAATCAAAAAGCTTCTTTCCTGAGATGAACCGAGCAATCGACAAAACTTCTACCGTGATAAGTAAGCACGCAATGCCCAATGTGAAAAAAGGAAGAGACGCCAAAGAGGAGTATGGAAAATGGATGGATGAGAATTGGCTGGTCATGGGGATCAGTTATTTTTACAAACGAGAATACGAGGAGGCGATTGAAAAGTTTAAATACATTGTAAAAATGTATCCAAAAGATAAGTCGAAGTACTACGCAAAATTATGGTTGGCGAAGACTTACATTGAAATGGGCGATTTTCCTGAGGCATTAAAATACATCAACGAGATAGAAGTTGAAAAGCAAGCAAAAGAAATAAAGGAAGTAAAACAAAAAAAAACCGAAGAGAGACGAAAGAAATACAAAAAGCGAAGAAGGAAAAAAGTAAATCGTAGATCGAGTATCAAACGAACCAAGAAGCGAGAAGAAGTGGAAGAAGAGCGTTCGTTCTTGGTGAAGTTTCCCGAAAAAATGAATGCTGATTATTTTGCTACACAAGCCGATTTTCACTTAAGAAGAAATGACTTCAACCAAGCAGTTGAATTATTGGACAGTGCCATTCATTACGAAAAGTCAAAAAAACTAAGAGTTCGGTATCACTTCATTCAAGCACAATTGAACCAAGAGTTGGGCAATCTTCCGGTAGCCTCAGAAAAGTATTCTTACGTGATTAAGAAAAGTTCTTCCTACCAGTTGGTGTTTTATTCGAAAATAAATAGAGCCCTGGTAGCAAGTAGTAAGGATAGATGGGCACTTAAAGAGGAGTTGATGGACTTGGCAAAAGACGAGAAGTACATCGAGTTCAGGGATCAAATTTATTATGCGTTGGCAGATTTAGAACTCCAGGAATACAACAAAGAACAAGGAATAGTCTACCTCGAAAAGTCTGCCGCATCTCCACCTTCTAATCAAAAACAAAAAGCTAAAACATTTAAGAGACTGGCAGATGTATACTTTGAAGACAAGGAATATGTTTTTGCACAAAAATACTACGACAGTACTTTGCTCGAATTGGATTCCAAAAATGTGTTGTTTGGCGAAATTAAGGAGCGGAACGAAAGCCTGACTCGTTTGGTTTCTTACATTAATACAATTGCCTTAAAAGATAGTATGCTGGCAATTGGCTCTTTGGACGAAAAACAAAGGAGAGATAGGATAGAGGAGATTCTGTATGAGGAAAAAGCAAAGCGACTAGAAGAAGAACGACTGAAGAACTCGAACGTTGGTGGTAACGAACCAGCTCCCGTCTTGCAGCCTACTGCATTCGGTGAGAGGGGTAGTTTTTGGATATATAACGACAAAATCAAAGCCAGTGGTCTCAAGTCGTTTAGAGCAGTATGGGGAAATATTTCGTTAGAAGACAACTGGAGAAGATCGAACAAAAGCCAATCCAATGTAGAAGAGATTGTGAATATTAACAATTCACCTGTGGTAAGCGATGAAGAAATAGAGGAGTTTTTGAAGCAAGTCCCGGTGAAAGAGTCGGAAGTAACAGCAGCAGCTATTTCTATCCTCAACGCAAACTATCTTTCGGGATTAATCTACACCAATATTTTAGGGAATGACAGCGAGGCGATTAAGTCCTTCAAGGACAACAAAAAGAGGTTTCACCCCAATCCTAAAATTACACCTTCCCTCTATCAACTTTATATCATTTATCAGAACCTAAACCAACGAGACGATGAAATTTCGGTAAAGAATTTTATTTTGGAGAATTACCCAAAATCGAAGGAGGCGAAAATCATTTTGGATCCAGATTATATCTCCAAACAGCAAGAAGGGAAAGATATCTATCAAAAGAAGTATGAAGAGGTGTACAATTTGGTGGAGATAAAGAGCTATCAACCTAGCTTAGCCAAAATAGTGGCTTTACTGAATGAAGAAGACGATAATCCGTACCTATGTCAACTCCTTTACCTGAAAGCGAAAGTATTATCAGATTTGGATAGAAAAGAAGAGCTAGACACAACACTTCAAACACTGGTGGACAATTGTCCCAATACTCCGCTAGGAGAGATTGCCGAAAAGGCACTAGGTAAACTGAGAAACGAACGAATAAAGAAAGAAGACAACCAAGAGGTGGTGTTCGTAAAAGATGAAAAATCGGTTCATTATTTTTGTGTCATTGTTCCAATTTCAGAGGATTTGAACAAATTGAAAATAGCCCTAAGTAATTTCAATAGCTCTTCGTTTGATGAAAAGGGATTGAAGGTAACCTCAGTTGGTTTGGATACTGAATTCCAAACCGTATTGGTAAAACAATTTGCCAATAAATCGGAAGCAAATAGTTACCTAGTTGCCTACAAGGTGAATCCTGTGATGAAACCGTTCGTTTCTACTTATAGCTATTTTACTATAACGCCTCGCAATTATTCGCTCTTATTCAAGTCCAAATCTTTAGTGAGATACGAAGAATTTTTTAATCTCAATTATTATTAAATCATGCGATTATCACTCGTTTTCTTTGTAGCAATAATCTTGTATTCATGCTCGTCAAAATCCAAACTAGAAGTTGAGGTTAGTCCGCTAAAGGAAAAATTAACTCTTCATCGTTTTGATCGAGAATTGCTCGATGCAGATGTGTACGACCTAAAAAACCTAAACAAGAAGTGGGTAAAAGATTACGGAATCTTGTACGAATCATTTTTGAGTCAAATGATAAATGCTGGATCTGCTCAAGACCCTATGATAGATTATCGGTTAGAAAAATTTTTGACAGACTCTATCATTCAGGTTATAAACGAAAGGCTTAAATCAGTGTTCAACGATTTTGGAGTCTACGAAAATGAGCTGAACGAGGCTTTTGCTCGGTATCACCATTATTTTCCTGAAGTGAGTCTTCCTGTTTTAGTTCCGTTTTATTCTAGTTTTAATGCCATGACGTTTCCCTACAAGGATACTTTGGGTATTGGCCTCGATATGTTTTTAGGAAGAGACGAAGAAATAGTGTCGCTTCTTCCACCAGAATTTTTCCCACAGTATTTGAAACAAGACATGGATCCCGAAAATCTGACACTCGAAGCGCTCAAAAGCTGGGTGTATGTTCATCATTCTCGTCCGGGAGAATTCGAAAACTCTATGATGTATGCAGCAAGGGAAGACTTTCTTTCAACCTTGGTGTACCATGGAAAAATGATGCTTTTGCTAAAGGCAATTTTTCCAGCAAAATCAGAAGCTGATTTGTTTTCTTATACTCAGCAAGAATGGGAATGGTGCGAAAAGAATGAGCCGTTTATTTTTCAAAATTTGATTGAATTTAAATTGCTTTACTCTCAAAATATCCAAGAAATAAATTCGTACATAAATCCTGGGGCTTTCACTCCTGGGTTGCCTCAAGAATCGCCTGGTGAACTGGGCAAGTGGCTTGGGTACAAAATGGTTTCTGACTATTACAGTGAGAATGAAATAACTCTGCAAAGCCTACTTAAACAGGAAAATGATTCGAAAAAGATCCTAAGTTTTTACCGGCCTTAGTAGTAGAATTCTTTGGGCGGTCTTTTGTAAAGGGGGAGCATCCATCCAAATTGGATAGAAAAAAGATGATCCATTCTTTGTCCAAATCTGGGGTCATTTACTTCAAAATCAACTTGATATCCTCTTCTTATTTTGGTAAAAGCTTGAGTAAACTCCACTCCGGCATAGAAGTTCAACAGCCTATTGTTGCTGAAATACTGATATCCCACAAATTCGGTAAATGAATGTCCGGCCGTGTAACGGTCATATCCCTTGCTGTATTCACCATTCAGTTGAATTAAATCACCGCTAATGTTGTTAAAATTTATTTTATAGGTAAATATTCCAACACCTGCCGATACGATAAAGCCAGAGTTTGGGTTAGGTGCGAGAATAGAAAATAATCGTCCCGCATGAATACCTAAGTGATGGCCTCTTTGTAACATCTCGAAAGTACCAAATTCACCATTAGCATTGATAATTCCACCGCCATCTGTAAGCAATTCATCGAGCATAGCCGAGTCTTTTACCGACCTCCCAAATAGAAAGTTGTATTGAGCCCCCACAAACCATTGAGATTTGAACTTTACCTCAAATTTTGTGTTAATAATGGCGGAAGTTCCAAAAGTCTTCTTCAAATCTTTGGACGGAAATCCAGCCGAAATCCCCAGCTTTAAATTAGGCAAGAGAATAGAAGAATCCTTGATACTCACTTGCGAATAACTTGCGAAAGTATAACTTAATAAAATGAATAAGAGCAGAGCAGATCTAGCCATAAAATTTTTTCTTTAAAAGAGGCTCTGAGAATGAATATGGGTTCTCAAGAATGTTAGAGAAACGAATTTAACCTTATTTCTTTAAAAAGTTTCTTCTTGTTTCGAAAATTATGTTAAAAAAAGCTGCTTGCTTAGGCAGCTCCTTGTGTTATATTTGGGTAATATTTTATTACGAACTATCTAATCTTATGTACAAATTTATACTGACAGCTTTTGCCGCATCTGTAGTCAGCTCGTATAGTTTCACCGCGGTCACCGAGACTAATCCAATAGAGATATCCGAAGACTTTATTTCCGCTATAGCACCTCCAACAGCACCGGTATTTGACACCGTTTTTACACTCCAGCTATTAGTTGTAATGGGGTTTTGGTAAAGGGGGTCAATTACGGCTATTGCCAACGGAGAAACTTATTATTACCTAATTGGTTTGAACAATGATTCTTTTGAGCCATATTTAGGATATCTTCAGATTAAACGATAATTACTATTGCTTCAATTACGAAATGTATTAGGAAGGGAATTCAAAAAAGAATTCCCTTTTTTTGTTTAATCATATTTTGCATCTAACGAATGGGTTAGTTATTTTCGGTCATGAAATTTCAATTAACTTATTTGTGGAGTTTAATGTTCTTGCTATTGATAGCCTCCAGTTGCAAGTCGAGAAATTTTGTTTCTCCCAAAAAACGGCAGAAACAAGAGGCTAAAAAAGAGAAACAGAAACAAAAAGAGGGTGACAAGGCAAAGAAAAATGCTCAAAAAAAACATTTGTCTATTCAAGATCGAAAAGTCAGAAGGCGTTTAAAAAGAAATAAAAGAAAATCAAATAGACGAAGAAAATAGTGTGTTTCCTCCGAAAACTTCATATTTCTGCTAGAGAACACGAAAAGTAAGCCGTATAATAAATAGGCTAGGAAAGGGGTAAATAATTGAGATGTATATTTTTACTCGTTTTTTGGATTTTGGCGCTTTTCACTTGAAAAATTATCTGATACATTTGATTTAATTATATGTTAAAAAAACTTAAAAATATTTTATATTTACCACTTATTACTTTTTAGGTAAAAAACATCTAAGAAGAAAATAGAGATTGAAAGGGAAGTTTTTCATCCATATTAAGAACAAAACATCAATAACATGATTAAAAAAATTATTCTAACATTTATTGCGATTGCTGCTTTTAGCGCTGGGTTTTCACAAGCTGGTACAGGAACATTGAAAGGTCAGATTACGGATAAGGCTACGGGAGAAACGCTGCCATTCGTCAACTTGATACTCTTGCAAAATGGAACACAAAAGGCTGGAGCTGCTTCCGATTTGGACGGAAACTTTTCAATTAGTTCATTGCAAGCAGGTACATACACACTGAAAGTAAGTTTTGTAGGATACAAAAAATTCCAAGTAAATGACCTTCTTATTAAAGGGGATAAAATCACCTTTCAAAATGTACCGTTAGAATCAGGAGATGTTACCTTGGATGAATTTACGGTAGTAGATTACGAAGTACCGCTAATCGATAAAGATGGTGGAGCATCAGGTGGAACAATGACAAAAGATGAAATCGCAAAAATGCCAGGACGTTCTGCTGGTTCCATTGCGGCACAAGTAGGGGGAGTTCAAACGGATGGGAACGGTTCTATTTCCAGTGTACGAGGAGCAAGATCAGGAGCCACTTACTATTATATTGATGGAATTAAAGTAAGAGGATCTTCGAATCTACCTAAATCAGCAATTCAGGAAGTATCAGTAATTACAGGTGGTTTGCCTGCAAGTTACGGAGATGCGACTGGAGGTATTATTTCTATTACCACTCGTGGACCTTCTAGTTTTTATTTTGGAGGAGTAGAGTACGTTACTTCTGGATACAAAATTGGGGATAACACATACGGACTTGATAATTACGGATACAACCTTCTTGAAGGAAGTATTGCGGGACCTCTCTGGATGAAAAAAGACAGTACAGGAAAAAAGACGAAGCCAATTCTAGGTTTTTTCCTTTCGGGGAACTTGAGCCACATCGTTGATACAAGACCATTTGCTATTGATCAGTATCAATTAAAAGAAGACGTGAGGGAAGATATCTTAGCAAACCCAGTTGTGAGAAATGCAGGAAGTGGTATTAACTACAAAACTGAATTCTTAACAATGGATGATTTTGAAAAAATTAAATTCAGACAAAATGTAGCACAAAGAAGAGCTTCTATTTCCTCTAAAATAGACGTGAACACAGGAACTAATATGAATGTTTCGTTCGGAGGAACGCTAGATTGGGCAAACGGAAACGGGTACAGCTTTGCTAGTTCTTTATTGAATTCAGATAATTTATCAAACACAACTTCAAACACTTGGAGGGTGTACGGTAAAATGACACAAAGATTTCAAAATAATTTAGACAAAGACGCTGAAACGCAATCCAAAATCAAAAATGCCTATTACACCGTAATGGTAGATTATTCTCGAAATTCGAGTAAAACAACTAATACGAGACATGGAGATAATTTGTTTGACTACGGTTATGTAGGGAAATTCGATAGACAATTCGAAAATAGTTACGAATATGATGCGGCTACAAATACCTACATTCATAATGGTTTTCAAGAAACAGGAGCTGCTTTCACCGCGTCAGATGTAAATTCGGATTTGGCGGCAGTTACCCAGTCTTTCTATGATTTCAATAATGGAAATGTTACAGCAATTGACCAAGTTCTTCAAGGTCAGGCATTGAGAAACGGAGATGGACCAAGATCTGTTTATGGATTATTTACAAATTTAGGAGCTCAGCCTAGTGCTTATGGATATTCTGATTTTAGCCAGTTTAGGGTGACAGCTTCAGGATCTGCGAATGTAGGAGATCACGCTATTACGGTAGGATTTGAATACGAGCAAAGATCAGATAGATCATATAGTATAGCACCTAACGGACTTTGGACTAGAATGAGGTTACTGGCCAACAGCCATATTAACGAGCTCGACCTTGAAAACTATACAGACGAGTATAGAGGGACGTTCTTGTATAGAACTTACGATAGATTAATTAGTTCAGATGCTCAATCATTTTTTGATTATAACCTAAGAAATTCTTTGGGATTAGATCCAAATGGATCCGACTTTATTGTGGTGGATGCACTAGACCCATCTCAATTTAGTGTAGATTTCTTTAGTGCCGATGAGTTAACTAATGGAGGATTCAACCAAAGTTTTGTGAACTATTATGGATACGATCATACAGGAAAAAGACTCTCTTCGAATCCAAGTTTGGATGACTTCTTTACTCAAAAAGATGAGTTTGGAAACTTTACAAGACCAGTTGCCGCATTTGAACCTATTTATTTTGCAGGATTCATCATGGATAAATTTGCTTTCAATGACATCATCTTCAACGTGGGATTGAGAGTAGATAGATTTGATGCGAACCAGCCAGTATTAAAAGATAAATATTTATTGAGACCAGCAAAAACAGTAGCTGAGGTAGGAGATTTAGGTCCACACCCAGCCAATATGGGAGATGATTTTGTAGTGTACGTAAACGACATCAACGCACCTACGGCAATCAATGGATATAGAAACGGAAATACCTGGTACAACGCTGATGGAATAGAAATTACTGACCCAAGAACTATTGAGTCGCCAAATGGTATTGCGCCATACTTAGCAGACGGAGTATCGGCAACAGATCAAGTAAACTCTAATGCATTTCAAGATTATCAACCTTCTATAATAGTAATGCCAAGAATTTCTTTCTCTTTCCCTATTTCGGAAGATGCCTTGTTCTTTGCTCACTACGATATTCTTTCGCAACGACCAACTACTGGAATAAGAAGTAACCCATTGGATTACCTTTACATCGAGAATATTTCAGCCAACACTATCAACAATCCTGATTTGAGACCAACAAGGACTATTGATTACGAAGTTGGATTCCAACAAGTACTTAGTAGATCCTCTTCCCTTAAAATTGCAGGATTCTACAGAGAACAAAGAGATGAAATTACTGTAATAAACGTAGCAGGTGCTTACCCAAAAACATACAGATCTTTTGGTAACTTGGATTTTGGAACAGTAAAAGGTGTGACTTTAACTTACGACAAAAGAAAATCGAAAAACCTTTGGATGAAAGTATCTTATACTTTGCAATTTGCAGAAGGAACAGGTTCCTCTGCAGGTTCTTCTCTAGCCTTAATTAATTCTGGACAACCTAATCTTCGAGCGATTTTTCCATATAGCTACGATCAAAGGCATGCGGTAAACGCAACAGTGGATTTTAGATATGGAGAAGATAAAGATTACAATGGACCTGTAATAGCAGGGAAAAGAATCCTTGAGAATACAGGGATTAACTTTACTGCCAATTTTGCCTCAGGAACACCATACTCTGCAGCTAAATCAGCTGTACCTTTGACAGGTGAACTTGCACCAGTATTGGCAGGAACGCCAAACGGATCAAGAAATCCAAGTCAATTTAGAGTAGCGCTTCAGTTAGATAGAAACTTCATGCTAAAAATGGGATCTAAAAAACAAAAGACAGCTGCACTGAATGTATACTTACTCTTCAACAACTTATTGAATACTCAAAACATTTTGGGTGTGTACAGAGCTACTGGAAACGCAAATGATGATGGGTATTTGTCCGAAGCGCAGTTCCAATCAATCATTGCTGCACAAATTGACGAAGCATCCTTTAGAGAATACTACGCTTTGAGAATGAATAACCCTTTCAACTACTCTCTACCAAGAACAATTAGATTAGGGGTAAAACTTGACTTTTAAAAATAACAACTATGAAAAGAAGTAACATATATAACCTTTTTTTATTAGGTGTAGGACTCACACTTTCCATGTCGGTAACGGCAAGGGAATGGATAGGAACCTCTACCAAAACAAATAGTAGCTCAATCTCGACCAGAGCGGCCTCTTGTGCCCCTGCAAGTCAAAATAGAACGCTAGCGTTTAATAATGCAAGTGCTTACATCGAGAATAGTGGATTGTTATGGTACAACCGTTCACTGGGAAGAGCTTCTTACTTGATCCCAAAAGATGCGGGAACTTCCCCGATTTTTGCAGGTGGACTTTGGATGGGAGGTGTAGATGCAACCAACCAATTAAAACTAGCCGCTATTCGTTTTCGTTCGGATGGAAATGATTATTGGCCTGGACCATTAACGACCGTTCCAGGATCTGGAAACGGTGTAGATAAAAGAGATTTTGGACCAGCAGATATTACAGCTGATGTTTGTGCCGAATGGGACAAATTTTTCGTGATTACACGACAGGAAGTGGAGCAGTTCAGAGCATGGTACATTTGTTCGCAAGATCCATCTTGTGATGCATCAGTGGACTTTCCTGGTTACTCAATCCCTTCTAGTATAACAGATTGGCCAGCTCACGGTGATGTTTCAAAATTTCAGGATTATTACATCGCTCCGTTTTATGACAATGACGGTGACGGTACCTATGACGTAGCTAATGGAGATTATCCTTGGTACGATATCGAAGAAGAAGTAGACTGTAGAACAAGCAGACAGGTTACTTTGTTTGGAGATTTTACTATCTGGTGGATTTTCAATGATAGAGGAAATATCCACACCGAATCAGGTGGTGAGCCGATTGGGATGGAAATTAGAGGTCAAGCGTTCTCATTTGCAACGAATGATGAGATAAATGACATGACTTTTTACAATTATGAACTAATTAACAGGTCTACACAAACTTTGTTTGACACGTATTTTGGACAAAACGTGGATACTGATTTGGGTTGTGCTCAGGATGATTACGTTGGTTGTGATGTTGGAAGAGGATTGGGATATGCCTACAATGCAGATGCAACAGATGATAATTGTTCCAATGGTGCGATTCCGTACGGTTCGAACCCACCAGCTATTGGAGTAGACTTTTTTGAAGGTCCATATCAAGACAATGATGGGTTAGCGAATCCATTTTTTGTGAATGGTTCTTCTAACTTCTTAACCGAAGCCGTACCAGGAAACGGAATTGGATATGGTGATTCTATCGTGGATAATGAGCGTTTTGGAATGAGAAGATTTGTTTACTACAACAACTCAGCTGGAGGAAACCAAAGTGATCCTGATAACCAAATCGAGCACTACAACTACTTGCGAGGTTTGTGGAAAGATGGAGTAAAATTCCAATATGGAGGAAACGCTTACCCAGCTCCAATTGGTACTTCAACCTCAGGAGTGGATTGTGACTTCATGTTCCCAAGTGATCCAGCAACAGGAAGAAATACAGATCCAGAAGGATGGGGAACTGGAGGTAACACTTCAGTAGCTGCTTTACCATGGTCTGAATCTTCAGTGGGGAATGCTGCCGGAGATAGAAGGTTTTTGCAGTCTGCTGGTCCATTCGTGTTGGAGCCAGGTGCTCTTAACAATATTACAGTAGGAGTTGTTTACGGAAGAGGTACAAGTGGAAATTTATCGGCAATCGCTAAATTAACCCAAGCCGATGACAAAGCCCAAAGTCTATTCGATAACTGTTTCGAAATTTTGGAAGGACCTGATGCACCGAAATTATCAATCCAAGAATTAGACAAAGAGCTTATCTTAACGATTGATCCTAAGGCTAATGGTGCGGACATAGAAAATTATGCAAAGTTAGACCCAACAATTGATACAAGTTTGTTAGTAGACAGCTTGAAGGGAGTAAACGGTAGAAATAATTACTACACGTTTGAAGGATATCAGATATTCCAATTGAAAGACAACTCTGTTTCTGCCTCCGATATTTATGACATTGATAAGTCTAGATTAGTAGCGCAGTTTGATATTGCAAATGGTATAACCAAATTGATCAACTATTCTGTAGATCCAGTATTGGAAGTAGGTGTACCAGAATTACTTGCAAATGGAGCTGATGAAGGCATCAAACATTCATTCAGAGTAACGGAAGATTTGTTTGCCAAAGGCAATACGAGATTAGTAAATCACAAAACTTATTATTACCTCATCATTGCCTACGGTTATAATGAATTCAAAAAGTATGATCCAACCAATGCATTGGCATTAGATGGTCAGCAGAAACCATACATTGCCTCAAGAAAAGGATTTGATGGTGGTGAAATAGCAGCGTATGGTGGAATCCCACACATCCCTTCGCCTGAGGCAGGTGGAACTGTTCAGAATGCGAACTACGGTGATGGTGTTGAAATCACCCGATTAGAAGGAATGGGTAACGGAGGAAGAGAGCTTGAATTGACAAATACATCTAGATTAGAGATTGCAAGAAATAATAACGCGGAAGAAGTTACTTATGTAGCCGGAAAAGGACCTGTTGATATCAAAGTGATAGATCCTTTGAATCTGGTTGCTGATGAATACGAATTGAGATTCATCAAAGATGCATCCAACAGAATGGATTCTGCAACTTGGGAGCTAACCAGCTTAACCACAGGAGAAGTTTATACTTCAGACGAAAGTATTGCACTGGGATACGAACAATTATTCCCAGATTTAGGATTCTCAATTAATATAGAACAATATACACATGAAACGGTGCTAGTAAAAACAGACCCCGCGAGTTCATCAGGAGCTCCTGAAGCGAGTACGAACCTAATTTCATGGAGCCTAGAATACGCGGATCCATCAAAAGCTTGGTTGACAGGAATGCCGGACCAAGACGGGAACTCGGAGTTTAACTGGATAAGAAGTGGAACTCAAATAAGTGACCCAGCCACTCCAGATGGAGACTATAATGATTACCAAGGTCTCGATGACCAACAACAATTTGAAGGAATAGCCAATGGAACATTTGCACCTTTCAGATTAATGGGATCACAACCAGTACCAAACTCACCGGTTGGAGGTGTAGGAGAAGCAACTGGTGCTATAAAGTCATTCAATGGAATGTTAGAATTGCACAGTGTTGATGTAGTGTACACAAGAGACAAAAGCTTATGGACACGATGTGTGGTATTAGAAACTCAAGAAAGTACAACCTTGGCAGAAGGCGGAGCAAATAAATTAAGACCTCGAGGGGCAGCATCCATCGATAAAGAAGGACGAAAAGCCGGAGATCCAGGATACAACAGTGCCGAAGGTGATTTGGTGAGTGCGACAGGAATGGGATGGTTCCCGGGTTACGTGATTGACCTGGAAACAGGAGAAAGATTGAATGTGGCGTATGGTGAAGATTCTTGGTTAGCAGGAGATAACGGAAGAGACATGATGTTTAATCCTACGTCAACTTTCTCTCAAGGATTAGGAAGTTGGGTTGCTGGTGGAAAACACTATTTATACATCTTCAGAAATCAGGACATCGTAACTGAACCAGTAATTATGGCAAATGATGCCAATCCTGTGACTCAGTATGACAATGGACAGGCAGTTTGGAATAAAATCAATAGTGCCGCACAGAGAGGACAATTGTGGAGATCGTGTATGTGGGTAGGAATGCCCATGACTATACCTGGAAGAACGTTCCTTGCAACAGATGCTATTTTGAAAGTGAGAGTAGAAACGGATTATGAAAGGTATGCAACTGGAGGAAATGTCGTGAATCTTGTTTCTTCTATCACCGCAAATAATGAGGCTGCGAGTAGAAACGAATGGTTTAACTTGTACAGGTTTAACACTAATTCTGTAGCCACTGGAAAAGGAGTATTGGATACAGCGGAGTCTGCGTTGGATCTAATTAACGTAGTTCCAAATCCATATTATGCCTATGCGAATTACGAAACAAGCAGATTGGATTCAAGAATAAAGATTACGAATCTTCCGGAGAAATGTACAATAAGAATCTACAATGTGGGAGGTTCATTAGTGAGAACATTAACGAAGGACGATCCATTAACATCTATTGATTGGGATTTAAAGAATGTGAATGGGGTACCCATTGCAGGAGGAGTGTACATTATTCATGTAGATGTACCTGAGGTAGGTGAGAAAGTGATCAAATGGTTTGGAGCCTTAAGACCACCAGATTTGACTAACTTCTAAGAATACCAAAACTGTAACAAACTTATTTAAAGAAACATACTCTTATGAAACTTAAATTATCATTACTATCAATTGCAACGCTATTTTCTGTCAATACTTTCGCAGGAAATGAAGACCGAATAGGTGCAGCCGGAGCAACACAATTGCTTATAAATCCTTGGGGAAGAACCTCGGGTTGGGGAAATTCAGCTGGAGCTCACGTGAAAGGGTTAGAAGCCATGCAACTTAATGTAGCTGGACTGGCTTTGGCAGGAAAAACGGAAATTAGCTTTGCTAATACAATCTGGATGCAATCAACGGACATTAATATCAACACGTTTGGTCTAGCACAACGTGTAGGAGAATCTAGTGTTTTGGGGATTAGTATAATGTCTACAAACTACGGAGATATTCCTGTTACTACAACCGAATTACCAGGAGGAGGATTGGGAACATTTTCACCTTCTAGTTTTTTAATGAACTTGGCCTATGCGAGAGAGTTTTCTGCTTCCATTACAGGGGGAATTAACATAAAGATTATGAATGAAGGTTCTTCCAATGCACGAGCTACAGGAGTAGCATTTGATGCTGGAGTTCGATATGTCACGGGAGAAAATGATCAAATTAAGATTGGATTGGCATTGAAAAATGTAGGTCCACCAATGAAGTACAAGGGAGATGGATTTGCTATTGAAACAATGAATCCATTTACCGAAATTTCCACAACTACCGAGCAAAGAACTGCTAACTTTGAGTTGCCTTCTTTGATCAATATTGCCGCGGCTTATGATTTTCTCATTAATGAAAACAACAAGTTTACATTGGCAGGAACATTTACTTCAAATTCTTTTCAGCGAGATCAGTTTAGAGTAGGAGGAGAATATGGATTGAATGCTAAGAAAATTATGATCATACTTAGAGCAGGATTGGCATACGAGAAAGGAATTTTTTCTGATTCGGAAACGTTGTCGGCTCTGTCGGGTCCTACCGCAGGAGTATCGCTAGACTTTCCTTTTGGAAAGAATGAATCTTCCTTGGGAGTGGATTACGCTTACAGAACTGCACCAGTACTTGGAGGTATACATACAGTAGGTGTAACTCTAAAGTTGGGTAACAGTGAAGATGAGTAGAAATAAATAAGATTATTTCAAGTAAATAAAAATTTGTATATTTGTGTATACACACAATGAGAAAGAGAGTCGCAAGATTCTCTTTTTTTGCGTTATATGAATTGCCAAAAAGATGAGATTATGTCAGATATTACCTACTATACAGAAGAAGGATTAAAGAAACTAAAGGATGAATTACATGAATTAGAAACTTTTGAAAGACCTCGTGTGTCACAGCAAATAGCTGAAGCCAGAGACAAGGGCGATTTGTCGGAAAATGCCGAATATGATGCGGCAAAAGAAGCGCAGGGATTGTTAGAGATGAAAATTTCTCAGCTAAAAACTCTCATTTCTACGGCACGAGTCTTGGACGATACTGATATGGACACGTCCAAAGTACTGATTCTATCCAAAGTTAAAATTAAGAACTTAAAGAATGGCATGGAGGTGCAATATACGCTTGTGGCCGAAAACGAAGCAAATCTTAAGGAGAAGAAGATTTCGGTGGATTCTCCAATAGGAAAAGGATTATTGGGGCACAAAGTAGGCGATGTAGCAGATGTTCAGACTCCGGGTGGAATAATCCAATTTGAAATCATTGAAATATCACGATAATGTCCAATATCTTTACCAAAATTATTGAAGGTGAGATTCCTTGTTATAAAATTGCTGAGAACGACAAGTTTTTAGCTTTTTTGGATATCAATCCACTTGCTCGCGGTCATGCTTTAGTAATTCCAAAAGTTGAAGTTGATTATATTTTTGAAATTGACGATGCTCTTTTAGGAGAAATGATGATATTTGCGAAACAAATTGCGCTCCAAATAGAAAAGGCAGTGCCCTGTAAGCGAATGGGAATCGCTGTCATAGGATTAGAGGTTCCTCATGCTCACATTCACTTGGTTCCGTTGAATCAGGTAGAGGACATAAACTTTTCGCGCCCAAAGCTGAGTTTTACACCAGAAGAAATGGAGGAAACTTTGGAGGCGATTGTGAAATAAGACAATTCGGGATGTAGCTTAGTCCGGTTAAAGTGCTGGTCTGGGGGACCAGAGATCGGAGGTTCGAATCCTCTCATCCCGACAACCATAAAAAAAGCCTTGAAGAACAATCTTCAGGGCTCTTTTGTTGTGGAGAAATTTCTCAACCTATTTTGACAATGCTTCTGCTACTTTTTTACCAATTTCGGCAGGAGAGCTAGCTACGGTAATTCCGCATTCAGCCATAATTTTCATTTTGGCTTGTGCTGTGTCATCAGCTCCACCTACAATGGCTCCAGCGTGCCCCATTTTTCTTCCTTTTGGTGCAGTTTGTCCAGCAATAAAACCAATCACTGGCTTTTTGTTGTTTTCTTTTACCCATCTAGCTGCGTTTGCTTCCATGTCTCCACCAATTTCACCAATCATCACAATGGCATCTGTTTCTGGGTCATTCATAAACATCTCTACCGCTTCTTTTGTTGTAGTTCCAATGATAGGATCACCACCAATCCCGATAGCTGTAGATACTCCCAATCCTGCCTTTACAACTTGGTCCGCTGCTTCGTAAGTCAATGTTCCAGATTTAGAAACAATACCTACTCTTCCTTTTTTGAAAACAAACCCTGGCATAATTCCAATTTTTGCTTCGTCAGCAGTAATGATTCCTGGGCAGTTTGGTCCAATCAATCTTGAGTCTTTATCGGCAAGGTAAGCTTTTACTTTTACCATGTCGTTTGTAGGAATTCCCTCAGTAATACATACGATTACTCCAATGTTTGATTCAGCGGCTTCCATGATGGCATCTGCGGCAAATGCTGGCGGTACAAAAATGATAGAAACGTTGGCTCCTGTTTCTTTTACAGCGTCCGCAACCGTATTGAACACGGGCTTGTCAAGGTGTTTTTGTCCTCCTTTTCCGGGAGTTACACCTCCTACAACATTTGTCCCATATTCAATCATTTGACCTGCATGGAAAGTTCCTTCGTTTCCTGTGAAACCCTGAACAATAATCTTAGAATCTTTATTTACTAGTATACTCATTGTATTTGATTGATTTTTTTATGAATACTCAAAAGTAGTTTTTTATCCTTTCTTTTACAAAAATTAGGGTTTTAATATTTCAAGAACTAGACGTTAACTTTGTTCCGTTTTTCCTTCAGAGGAGAGTATCGAATTATCAAGAGAATCAATAATAAAACATAGATTCCTGCCTTAGTAGGAATGACAAGTAAAAATGATTGTAGATGATTTATAAAAATAAACCTTAATTTTGCCTTATGATATTAGATTCTACTGATACAATTTGTGCGCTTTCGACTGCTAACGGAATGGGAGCTATCGCGGTGATTCGAGTTTCGGGAACCGAGGCTTTTGGCATTGTTTCTTCTGTTTTTTCCAAAAAGAACATTGCAGACCAACACTCTCACACCGCTCATTTTGGGCTAATCAAAAACAACGAAAAACTGGTAGACGAAGTCTTGATAACGGTGTTCAAAAACCCTACTTCGTTTACGGGCGAAGATGTGGTAGAAATTGCTTGCCACGGTTCAGTTTTTATTCAACAAGAAATCTTAAAATTATTGCTTGCAAATGGATGTAGATTAGCAAAGCCAGGCGAATTTTCGATGCGTGCGTTTGCCAATGGGAAATTTGATTTGTCGCAAGCCGAGGCCATTTCGGATTTGATTTCGTCTACCACTGAGGCAGCCCACAAACTTGCCATGCAGCAGATGCGAGGAGGTTTTTCGGAGGAGATCAACGGACTTCGCGGAGAGTTGGTGAATTTTGCTTCCTTGATTGAACTAGAATTGGATTTTAGCGAGGAGGACGTAGAATTTGCGGACAGAACCCAGCTGAATGAGTTGCTGGAGAGAATCTCCAAAAAATTATCGAGCTTGATAGAGTCGTTTTCGTTTGGAAATGCCATCAAAAATGGGGTCCCCATCTCCATTATTGGGGCACCCAACTCGGGAAAATCTACGTTGCTCAACAAATTTTTGAAAGAAGAAAAGGCCATTGTGTCGGACATAGCCGGCACCACGCGCGACATTGTGGAAGATGAAATAGTGATTGAGGGGATAAAATACCGAATCATAGACACGGCAGGAATTCGGGACACGGAGAATGAAATAGAAAAAATAGGCATCCAGCGAGCCATAGAAAAAGCCGGAAAATCTGCCATTATTTTGTATTTGTTTGATGCCAACGGAGAATTGAATAAAGTAAAAGAAGAATTTTCTTTCCTACAGTCGCAGCTCACCGATACTTCGATAGAGGTGATATGGGTAGCCAACAAAATAGATTTGCTCCAAGATACGGGTAAATTGGGCGAATTGGAGTGTATTCAAATTTCGGCATCGGAGGGTGATAATTTGGAAGAATTGACACAAGAAATTGTGAGAATAACCAACTCCAAGCAAGCTGAACAGCAGCAAGTAGTGGTAACGAATGTGCGGCATTACGAAGCCCTCACCAAAGCCAATGACGCCATCACCCAAGTAACCAGCGCCCTTGAAATGGGAATCCCTGGCGATTTGGTAGCGATTGACATCCGCCAAGCCCTTCATTTTTTGGGTGAAATTACTGGGGAGATTTCTACCGATGAATTGTTGGGGAATATTTTTAGTAAGTTCTGTATTGGGAAGTAAGTGAGTTAGTAAATATTCGATTTTTGCAAGTCGAATTTATCTCGAGAATTAAGTTTTTTTAGAAAAGAAAAGAGTTACAGTTTAGTAACTAAAATAAACAGGGAATCCGAAAATAATTGTGCAAAAACCATCTAAATTGATCGGTTTTGTACCTTATTTCTACCTCTTGATGATTTCTGGGTAACCAGCTCCGAATTAGCTAAGCTGCTTCAGTCATGTTATGAAAAGCTAAATACTGATTATTGGGACAAGCTGTAAATGATTCCGTTGAAGTAGTTGAAATTTATATTCGTTCCAAACGAATAAAGAAGGTGGGCACTCGTTGCAAACGAGCGCCAGCATGGGTTATCTCTCAAAAAATCAATAGTTTTCGAGCTAAATACTTTATCTGTGAGTTAATTTTCCGGAAAATCAGCAATTGTAGAAAATAAATAAGACCTTTAGTTCAAAATACAGAACGATGATCAAAATAGATAAAACGAAACCCGTATTGGTAACGGGAGCCACAGGGTTTGTAGCCGGATGGCTCGTAAAAAAATTACTAGAAGAAGGAATTACGGTTCATGCCGCAGTGAGAAACCCCGACAAATTGGAGAAAATTGCCCACTTAAATGAACTAGCGAAAAACAGTCCTGGTAGCATTGTCTATTTCAAATCCGATTTGTTGCAAGAAGGATCCTACCAAGAAGCAATGGCGGGTTGCGAACTTGTGTTTCATACGGCCTCGCCTTTTACTAGCGACTTCAAAGATCCGCAAAAAGAACTGATAGACCCAGCAGTAAAAGGAACCGCCAATGTGCTGGAAACGGCTAAAAAGACCGATTCGGTAAAAAGAGTGGTGGTGACAAGTAGCTGCGCTGCGATATACACCGATGCCACCGAATGTGCTGCTGCTCCCAATGGCATGCTCACCGAAGAAATATGGAATTCCACAGCCTCGCTGCACTACCAGCCGTATTACTATTCCAAAACTTTGGCAGAGAAAAAAGCGTGGCAGATTACCGAATCCCAGAATCAATTTGATTTGGTGACGATTAATCCTTCTTTTGTGTTGGGCCCAATGTTGAATCCAGCATTTACTACCTCAGAAAGTTTTTCGATTCTGAAACAGATGGGTGATGGCAGCATGAAAGCCGGAGCACCGAGAATGGGAGTAGGATTGGTAGATGTGAGAGATGTGGCGGAGGCTCATTATTTGGCAGGATTTACACTCGAAGCCAAAGGAAGGTATATCACCTCGGGGCACAATACCGATTTTTTGGAAATGGCTCTAACCTTACAAGATAAGTACGGAGCCGATTTTGGAATTCCCAAGAAAGCCTTGCCCAAATGGTTGCTCTCGTTGATCGGACCGATGGTAAACAAAGCTATGACCAGAAAATTTGTGAAAAACAACGTGAATGTAGCTTGGAAAGCAGATAATTCGAAAATAAAATCGGAACTAGGAATGTCATTTAGGCCCATAAAAACAACTATGGAAGACAGTTTTCAGGTACTGGTAGAAGCCGGAATTTTTAAGAAATAACTACGTCAAACTATTTTTTTTCCTCTTGGCGAGAATCTCTTAGAGACCCATCGTCAAGAGGATTTTTGTGTTAATAAAGAACGCGTTCTGCTGTTTGTGTCCTGAATTTATTTTTAACTTCGCACACCAAGATATTCAACTATGCTCAACACCAAAAGAACCTATATCGACAAAATAACCCTGCAAAAAGTTGGAAGTAAATTAAGAGAGGAAATTAATGTACTAGCAAGTCAAGAGCAGCAACTTACAGAAGACGAAGAAAAGGCGCTCAAAGGTCTTTTTGTAAGTTCGATTAGGGCTAGCCAGGAATTACAAAAATTTGGTCATCATATTGGACTGGAATACAATACCGTGTACGACTTGTGTGCAAAATATTTTGACGGAAAACAGGAGTTTGTGCCCTTTTCCAATTCGATTTTACATCATCTGTATGAAAACTCAAACCATCCCCAAATAAAGACGGGAGAGCTTTTTGTGGTGGAGTTTCAAGATTTGGAGTTTGGAGATATTATCACGACAGGAATTGGGATTTTTAAGATTGAAAAAAAATTAGAGTATCTGAATTTTAACCACCGTCCAGATGGAGTGGATTTTATTATTGAGAAAGGGGTGAAGCTTCAAAAAATAGACAAGGGCTGCTTGGTTCTGAATACAGAGAAGGACACCGGATTTCGTGTGTTTTCCGTGGATAATAATTCGTATGATGCGGCCTACTGGAAGCACTCTTTCTTGGGGCTCGAAGAAGTGCTCAACGATTCTTACCAAACCAAACACTACTTGAATTTAATCAAAGATTTTTCCTCAAATTTGGTAGAGGAAAATGATTCGTATGCTCAGAAAGATTTTTTGAATCAAACGATTCGCGTGTTCAATGATAACCTATTTCTTACCAAAGAAATAATCGAGGAAGAGCTTTTGGTGCCTTTTGAAATAAAAGAAAAGTTTGAGGAATACAAAGAGAATTACAAGCAGGCAAACCAAATAGAGTTGGAAGAAAGTTTTACTATTTCTCCCGAAACGCTAAAAAAAGAGAAGAAAAAGATTAAATCGGAGATCTCTCTCGATACGCGAATTCAAATAAAAATAGATGTGGACGAGATTGATACAGTCAAAGAAAACATCGAAAGAGGGTTTGATGAAGACAAGAAAATGCATTTTTACAAAGTATTCTTCAACGAAGAACTGTGACAAGGAGTCTAGTTAGTATACTTTTTCAAAATTCCCATTTCTAAACATCGTTTTTATCACTTGCTGGTAGTCTTTATCTGGTTGAAATACCTCCGACATTAATTTCAATGAATCAATCGTCAGCGGTGCCTTTGCTGAGACAAATCCAAACCCGGTAAGAGTGCCATTTTCCAAAAGTACAAATCCTTTTTCGGAAGCTTTTCGTCCTTTGGCCACAAAGATTCCACTTTCATTGGGCGAACCATATTTTTGTTCAAATTTTTCTATCCTCAAGTTGTAATCATCTGCACTTTCTTCACCGATACATGCCCCGTGGCAATCGTGTAGCTGATACTTAAAACAAGAACCAACTCGATTTTGATTCTCCAATCCATTTATTTTTTGGCAAAGCTCGTAGTTGTCAATGGTCTTTTTGATGAATTCCATTGCCTCTCTTCTCGAGGAAAAATCGATCACAGTTTTTCTCTCTTTCGTTACATTTACTGTTTCTAGGGAATGATAGTCTCCTTCCCTGTTCACTACAATACCAAAAGGAAATTTAGTTTTAGTCTGCCTTCGGTTGTGTTTGGGCAAGTGGGTTTTGATTGCTAGGTTTTCGTAAAGCAAGGCAAGTGTTTCATTGCCAGTTATTTCATAATCTACAGAGTCGATGTTTTCTATAATGGCCAACCCTTTTTTTGTTTGGTAATTATTCAGGTGACTCTTTACTCTTTTTTTTATGTTGATGCTTTTTCCAATGTAAATTATTCTGCCTTCTTGATTCTTGAAGTAATACACACCGGGCTTTCCAGGAAGCTTATCTATGCCAATTTTCATCGAAAAGTCCTGAATAATCTCAGCTTGTTTGTCTTGCTCCTTGATGAGGTGAAAAATTTCTGTAGTAGCAGCCGTATCCGCCATCGCTCGGTGATGACTAGTTAGGGAAACCCCCAGCGATTTGCACAGTTTTCCTAGACTGTATGACGGTAGCCCTGGAAACACCTTCCGCGACATTCGCACCGTACACAGTTTGTTGGCTTCAAAATTGTAACCCAATTCTTTGAACTCACGCTTAATGTGCCCGTAATCAAAGTTAACATTATGGGCAACAAATATTCTTCCCTCCAAATAAGACAAGATATCTTTAGCGATCTCGAAGAATCGCGGAGCCTCTGCCACCATACTGTTGTCTATCCCCGTTAAGCGAGTTATGTTGTAAGGAATAGGGATTTCTGGATTGATCAAAGATTCGTAGGAGTCCTTGATAGTAGATCCGTCAGTAATTATAATCGCTATTTCGGTTATTTTACTCGTAATGGGCGTTCCTCCCGTTGTTTCTATATCTACTACTGCGTATTCCAAGTGATTTTTTTCTTTCACAAAAATATACTTTTTCTCGTTGTTTTATGGGATTCGTTTTTTTTGGCAATGTAAAAAAACAAAATGAACAAAGCTCGCAAAGAATGAAACAATCTAGTTTCAGAAAGAGCTTTGATGAAAAAAAAGAGATTACTACGAATCGAGAGTCCAATCAATTTCTCCTTTTCCTTGTTTCCTCAGATATTCGTTGGTTTTGCTAAATGGTTTGGAGCCAAAAAATCCTTTGTGCGCAGAAAATGGAGAGGGATGAGCAGAGGAAATGATACAGTGTTTTGTTGTGTTTATCAGGTTCGATTTTTGCTCGGCAAACTTTCCCCACAGAACAAAAACTAGTCCTTCTTTTTGGTCTGATAGCAGTCGTATGACCGAATCAGTGAATTCTTCCCATCCTTGTTTTTGGTGGCTTCCAGGCGTAGATTTACGCACAGTAAGAGTGGCATTTAGTAGAAGTACACCTTGTTGAGCCCAGCCAGTCAAATCTCCCTGGAACGGCACTGGAATTTCTATGTCTCCGCTCAATTCCTTAAACATATTTCTGAGAGAAGGAGGAAATTTCATTCCGGCTGGAACAGAAAAACTCAATCCGTGAGCTTGTCCATCTCCGTGGTAAGGATCTTGTCCCAAAATTACCACCTTCGTATTCTCAAAAGGACACATTGCAAAGGCTCTAAAAATTAAAGGTTTAGGAGGAAAACACACTTCTGTATCGTATTCCTTGGCTACAAATTCCGAAAGACGAGCAAAATAATCAGATTCTACTTCCTCAGAAAGAACTTGTTTCCAGTCTTGCGAAATGTAAGTAACTAATTCCATTTTTGTAAGAATTTGAAATTTGCCCAAAGGCAAATATTTTTTTGGAAATTACATTCAAAGTTAACAGATGTAAGTCGAGCTCACTTTGTGGTTCCAACTTCCAACGCCATGGTTCCAACTAACCATCGTATCCAAACTGGTTAAGCTTATTGTCTTTCTCTTTCCAGTCTTTGTCCACTTTTACGTATAAGTCCAAGAACACTTTTTTACCAATAAACTCCTCAATATCTTTTCTTGCCTCGGTTCCTACTTTTGTAAGCTTATTTCCCTGATGACCAATTATTATTCCTTTCTGGGTTTCTCTATTTACAAGAATCAAAGCCCGAATTTTTGTGATGGTTTTTTTCGATTTTCCTTCAGTTGGCACATCCTCTTTGTACTCTTCTACAACCACCTCACACGAATAAGGAACCTCTTTGTTGTAAGTCGTAAATATTTTTTCTCTAATAATTTCTGAGATAAAAAACCTCATCGGCTTATCCGTCAATTCATCTTTCGGGAAGTAGGCTGGTGACTCCGGAAGAAGCTCTTTTATTTTTTGGATCACAAAATCGGTATTCACTTTTTCGAGAGCAGAAATAGGCAGTATTTGAGCTCCCGGCATAAGTGTCGCCCACGACTCTACTTTTTTCTCCACTGTTTCCATGTCCTTCGCCAGATCTATTTTATTGATAAGCACAAATTTTGGCACTTTCATGTCGGTAATTTTTCGCAAAGTCTCAGCATGATTCATCGAATCCTCAAAAATATCCGTAACCAACAAAATGATGTCGGCATCTCTCAGAGATTCACTGACAAAATTCATCATTTTTTCGTGCAATTTGTATTTGGGTTCCAGCACTCCTGGCGTATCCGAGTATACGATTTGAAAATCCGGACCATTCACGATTCCCCTAATTCTGTGTCGAGTAGTTTGGTGCTTAGAAGTGATAATGGACATTCGAGCCCCAACCAATCCATTCATTAATGTAGATTTTCCCACATTAGGACTTCCAACAATATTTACAAAACCTGCTTTGTGCGCCATAAGTTATATCTTTAGAGTACAAAGAAACGAAGAATTTCGGCATATTCATTCTTTTTTGGGTGTTACCTAGTCAAAAACTAGGTCGCGCTTTCCGCACTCGCTTCCCGAAAAGTCGGGAGAGCTCAAACAAACGCTCCAATCGCTAACACGACCCAGTAGGGAATATTATTTTTCTCTTCTTTGCCAGATTTTCTCCTGCCTCAAAGGGTAGATATTTCTGTTTATTTAATTACATTTGAACCATGCAATTCAAGGACATAATTCGGCAAGATGCCGTGAAAAAGAACCTCATCCAAACGGTCGTTACCGATAGGATTAGTCACGCTCAACTTTTTCATGGGAAACTAGGATATGGTTCCTTTGCCCTTGCATTGGCCTATGCTCAGTATATTTTTTGCACACAAAAAACTCCAGAAGACTCTTGTGGTGAATGTGCATCTTGTCTTAAAATTGGCCAGCTATCACACCCAGATGTTCACTTTTCTTTTCCAGTACAACTCGAGGCCAAGAAGAAAACCTCAGACGACTTTTTGCCTTCGTGGAGAGAAATGATTCAACGTTCACCGTATTCCTCCGAGCAAGATTGGTACCAACACACCGGAAATGAAAATAAAAAAGGACTTATCGGTGTAGATGAGAGTAAGAGAATTGCAGAAAAAATAAGTTTAAAATCTTACGAAGGAGGATACAAAGTTAGCGTGTTTTGGTTGGCTGAAAATATGAATGCTGCAGCCGCCAATAAATTATTGAAACTGATTGAGGAGCCTCCAGAAAAAACATTGATTTTTTTGGTGGCGGAAAGTATCGAAAGCATATTACCTACCATTCTCTCGCGGACTCAACTCACCAAAATAGGTCCTCTTTCCGATTCGCAAGTGGTAGAAGGATTGGTGAATAAAATGGGAGCGAGTGAACAGCGAGCCACCGAAATTGCAAGTTATGTAAATGGAGATTTTTCTGCGGCTCTCAACGAATTAGAAATGGGAGAACAAAAGAGTTTCTACTTCGATAATTTTGTGAGCTGGATGCGACTTTGCTTCAAAAAAGATGTAGCAGGAGCTGTGAAATTTGTGGCTGAGGTCCAAAAAATGGGAAAGGAAAAGCAAAAAGCCTTTTTGTTGTTCGTCCTCTCCCTGTTTCAAAAAAGTTTGATGGGTAATTTTGTTGGAATAAATAACGTAAAAGCTACGGAAGAACAAAAAAAGTTCATCCAAAATTTTATGCCTTACATCCATGAACGTAACATTGGTCATTTGCACGAGATTATGTCCGAAGCTTATTACCACATCGACCGAAATGCAAACGCCAAGATTCTTTTCCTAGATTTGTCGTTTGATTTGTTCAAATTGATTAAAAAATAAGATTGTTTCTATTTTGATGGGTCAATCTTAGTCAAAAATAGCTCCAAAAAAAAACGAGATTTCGAAAAAAATACCTCTTTCAAAATTCCACAAAAATTAATAGTTTTCCCTACATTTGATATTCATAACTTAATCGCATTCTGAAAAAGAATTTGGAGGTTATTTCTATTAACTAAGCAGCTAATTTGTATTAAGTTAGTTTCAATAAATACAAAATACTTATGGGATGTTCATCATGCTCAAATAATAAATCAGGAGTGCCAAAAGGGTGCAAAAGCAACGGATCATGTGGTACCGGTGGATGCGATAAGATGTCGGTGTTTGACTGGTTGGAAAATATGCAAATACCAACTGGCGAGAAGCCCTTCGATATCGTAGAGGTTCGTTTTAAAAACGACAGAAAAGAATATTACAGAAACTCCGACAACCTGAGTCTTTACCAAACCGATATTGTGGCAGTACAAGCTGCAAGTGGTGTAGATGTGGGAGTGGTTTCTCTCAAAGGAGAGTTGGTAAAACTTCAATTAAGTAAAAAGAAAATTACCGAAACCCGAAATCTCCCTTCTATCCTCAGGAAAGCCACCGAAGAAGACATAAAAACGTGGCACGCAGGAAGAGAGGAGGAAAAGAGAATAATGCCTAGAGCTCGAACCATAGCGATTGAGGAAAAACTCAAAATGAAAATAAGTGATATTGAGTTTCAAGGAGATATGAGCAAAGCCACTTTTTATTACACGGCAGATCAGCGTGTAGATTTCAGGGAATTAATCAAGAAATATTCAGCTGAATTCAAGGTAAGAATTGAAATGAAGCAGATAGGAATGCGGCAAGAAGCAGGAAAGCTCGGAGGAATTGGTTCTTGTGGGCGAGAGCTTTGCTGCTCTACCTGGCTGACCGATTTTAGGTCGGTTAATACGTCTGCTGCACGGTACCAACAATTGTCTCTCAATCCTCAAAAGCTTGCGGGCCAATGCGGAAAACTGAAATGTTGTTTGAATTTTGAATTGGACGCCTACATGGAATTGATGAAAACTTTTCCAAAGCCCAATACAACCCTTCAAACAGAAGGTGGAAAGGCTCGTCATATGAAAACAGATGTTTTTTCTCAAACAATGTGGTTTTCGGTGGAGTCGAAAGATCGTAACAATGATTTTATAGGACTGTCTGTGGAACGAGTAAAAGAAATTATTGAAATGAATAAAGCTGGGAAGAAGCCGGTAAGTTTGAAAGAATTTGTTGATTTTGAGCCAGTGGAAGAAGAAAAGTACGCGGCCGTAGATGCTCAAGATAGTTTGACTCGTTTTGATGACAATTTCAAAAAGAAGAAAAAGAAAAAACGAAAGCCCAACAATCGAAACAAGAATAATCGTAATCTAAATAATCAGAAACCAAAGTCCAATGACAAGAAGTAAGTGGTTTTTTAGTATATTCCTTGCAGTAAATTTACTTCTGTATTCGTGCAAAGGAGAAGATATGTATTATCAAGAGTTTCGGAAGATAGAAAACTCCTCTTGGAGAGCAACCGAGCCGAAATCGTTTGATTTTGAAATAATTGATACCACCAAGGTGTATGAGTTTTTTTTCAATTTGAGGAATAACACGGAGTACGGATATGGGAATATTTTTGTTTTTTGGTCGTTACAGTCACCAGACGGTAGAACGAAAACCGATACAGCTCAATTTATCCTGGCCAAGCCAAATGGACAATGGTTAGGGAAATCAGCTAGTGGTACAGTGATCGAAAATAGTATGTATTTTTTAAAAACTAAATTACCTACAAAAGGAGTTTATTCATTTGTATTTACCCAAGGCATGAGAGAGGAGAGTCTTGAAGGAATTAAAGATGTAGGATTGAAAATCAAGAAAAAAGATGGGACAAAGTAAAGAACAACCCAAAAAAAACCGAAAATGGCTGAAACGACTTGCCTGGATACTTATTCTCGGACCATTCCTTTCCCTTGCCTTTGCCTTGCTCATTGTGCGTTATTTTACCGATTTGCCCAGTATCGAAGAATTGGATAATCCCAAAAGCAATTTGGCTTCTCAGGTGATTACCGCTGATGGAGTGGTGATAGGAGAGTACTATTTGCAAAACAGAACACATGTAGATTATCATGAATTATCAAAAAATTTGGTAAACGCATTAGTTGCTACGGAAGACGAAAGGTTTTATTCTCATTCTGGAATTGATGCAGAGGCATTGGCAAGAGCGATCAGAGGAATGGGAAAGGACGGAGGTGGAAGTACCTTGACTCAGCAGTTGGCGTTAAACTTATATGGAGAGCGAGCAGCAGGGTTTGTGAATAGAGTAAAACAAAAACTAGGCGAATGGATAATTGCGGCTAAATTGGAGAAAAGATATACCAAAGAAGAAATACTCACGATGTATTTTAATAAAGTGGATTTTCTTAATCAAGGTGTTGGGATTCATTCAGCATCAAAAGTTTACTTCAGTAAAACTCCTGCCGACTTGAATATTCAGGAAGCCGCCATGCTCGTGGGAATGGTAAAAAACCCTAATGGTTACAACCCAAAAAGATTTCCTGAGGCTGCACTCAAAAGAAGAGAAGTCGTATTGAAGCAAATGATGAAGAACGACCTCTTGACACGAGCAGAGTATGACTCGATTAGAGTGTTGCCACTTGGATTAAACTTGACATCAGTGGACCACAAAGAGGGAATTGCTCCCTATTTTAGAGAAAGCCTAAGAGCAGACCTGAACCGAATGATGGAGGAAAAAAATGAGAAAGGCGACTACAAATATCTGAACAAAGAAACTGGGAAGCCCTACAATATCAGAAAAGATGGATTGAAAATATACACAACCATCGACTCCAGAATGCAAAAATATGCGGAGTATGCGGTGATGGAGCATTTGGGGAAGGAGCTTCAGAATGATTTGCATAAAGCAATGAAACGGAAGTATTCTTATCCTCGTTATCCATTTGTAAGAGCAATTGACGAAAAAGAAGCCAACCAAATTTTAACAAGAGCCAAGAAGCAAACGATGCTATACAAAACTCTTACTGGAGCTGCATGTGCTGAGTGTGAGAGACCTGGAACCAAAAAGAAAAAGGGAAAATACATTTGTAACTACAACCCTAATCACATAAACCCAAGCTACACTCAGGCGGAAATTGATACCATTTTTAACACACCTGTCCCCACACAAGTTTTTGATTGGACGGCAGAAGGGTACGAAAAAGATACGGTTATTTCTCCTATGGATAAAATCAAGTATCTCAAGAGTTTTTTGAGAGCTGGAATGATGTCCATGGATCCAAAAACAGGTTTTGTGAAAGCTTGGGTAGGTGGACCCAACTTCAAGTACTTTCAGTACGATATGGTAAGACAAGGAAAACGTCAAGTAGGATCAACTTTTAAGCCTATTGTATACGCTTCTGCTATTGATGCTGGCGTGAGTTCTCCCTGCGAAGAAATCCTAAACATTGAGCATTGTTGCCCTATTCCGGACAACGAAAACCGACAATGGTGTCCTAAAAATGCGGGTGAAAGTTTTAATGGCTTACCTTACCAAGTAAAGTTTGGCTTAGCTTCTTCAATGAACAGTATCACGGCTGCAATTATGAAAAAAATTGGCCCTAAAAAGGTGAAGGAGAATGCAGTAAAGATGGGATTGGATGGAAATCAGATTAATGAATATCCCTCGATTGCGTTGGGAGCTGTGGATTTATCGGTGTATGAAATGGTGGGCGCCATGAGCACATTTGCCAATAATGGAGTTTTTATTAAACCAATGATTATAACAAGAATTGAAGATAAAAATGGAGCTGTAATATATGAGGCACAACCAGAAACAGACCAAGTATTCGATGCAAATTTGTCGGCAACGATGATAAAAATGATGAAAGGAGTAATTGATGGAGTGTATAATCCGGCAACTAAGAAATATGGAGGTACCTCGATGAGAATTAGATCTTCTTGGAGAAAGTACGGGAATATTCCTTACCCAATAGCAGGAAAAACAGGAACAACTCAAAGTAATAGTGACGGATGGTTTATTGGTCTCACACCAGATTTGGTTTCGGGAGTATGGGTTGGAGGAGAAGATAGAGGAGTTCGATTTGTGAACACAGGTCTGGGACAAGGAGCCAATACCGGATTGCCAATTTGGGGGTATTACATGAATAAAATATACAAAGATTCTACCATAAAAATTTCTAAGGAAGACTTTGAATTACCCGAGAATTACATAGATGATTACACAAATTGTTCTGAACAAGATGTGAACGAAAAGATAGATTATAATAATTTTTCAAACAGTGGATTATTTTAAATAAGACGAACTATGAATAAAAAAGTAGCAAACGCAGCGGATGCCTGTAAGGGAATAGAAAATGGAATGACCCTAATGCTAGGAGGATTTGGGCTATGTGGCATCCCTGAGAATTCCATTTCGGAATTGGTAAATCTTAACGTAAAGGAATTAACTTGCATTTCGAATAACGCTGGGGTAGACGACTTTGGATTGGGGTTACTTCTGCAAAAAAAACAAATAAAAAAAATGATTTCGTCTTACGTGGGTGAAAATGATGAATTTGAAAGGCAGATGCTAAGCGGTGAATTGGAGGTGGACTTAATCCCTCAAGGATCCTTAGCCGAAAGATGTCGAGCAGGTGGAGCCGGTATTCCTGCATTTTTTACTCCAGCAGGATATGGAACAGAAGTAGCTGAAGGAAAAGAAGTAAGAGAGTTTGATGGAAAACCACACATTTTGGAATCGGCATTGACTGCTGATTTTGCTATTGTGAAAGCTTGGAAGGGAGATACAGCTGGAAACTTAGTTTTCAAAGGAACTGCACGAAATTTTAACCCAATGATGGCTATGGCAGGAAAAATCACCATTGCTGAGGTCGAAGAATTGGTTGAGCCTGGAGAATTGAATCCAAATGAAATTCACACTCCAGGAATTTTTGTACAACGTATTTTCCAAGGTAAAGGATACGAGAAAAGAATTGAACAAAGAACGGTGAGACAAAAGTAATATATCATCCAACATTTAAAGAAAATTCAATTGTAACCAACACAATAGATTTTTCTCTTGATGTTGTCAACTAAGTTCATGTACAAGGGTAAAAGAAAAGTATGTTATTGCAAGACAACTGACGAAGGTGCTACTTCTTTTGCAGCAACTATTCATGAAGCTCAAAATGCTGAAAGCAGAGGAGTTTTTATTTATAAAGTTGAAAATAGCTGCCCAAGAAGTTGAAGAAACTAAATACTGGTTAGGTTTATGAAAAAAAATCAAATACTTAGCCTTTTGACGATCATTTGAATAACAAATTAATGAAAATGGATTAATAATTTATAAAATTTTAAGTAGCAGTAAAAAGAACAAATAATGGAAACGCTTCTACACTGTTGCATAACTACATTAAGAGATTATGGCTTTAAATAAGAATCAAATAGCACAACGAATAGCACAAGAATTACAAAACGGATGGTACGTAAATCTAGGAATTGGAATTCCAACTTTGGTGGCAAACTATATTCCCGAGGAAATAGAAGTAGAGTTTCAATCTGAAAATGGGATTTTGGGTATGGGTCCGTTTCCTTTTGAAGGCGAGGAGGATGCTGACCTAATAAATGCTGGAAAGCAAACTATAACAGCTCTTCCGGGAGCGGTTTATTTTGACTCGGCAACTAGCTTCGCTATGATTCGTGGTCAACATGTGCAGCTCACTGTGTTGGGGGCTATGGAAGTTTCTGAAAAAGGAGATATCGCCAATTGGAAAATCCCAGGTAAAATGGTGAAAGGAATGGGAGGAGCAATGGATTTAGTTGCTTCTGCCGATAATATTATTGTAGCCATGATGCATACCAATAGAGCGGGCGAGTCTAAGCTATTGAAAGAATGTTCCTTGCCCTTGACTGGGGTAAGTTGTGTGAAGAAAATAGTCACCAATTTGGCAGTTCTTGAGATCGTACAAGGAGGGTTCAAGCTTCTCGAAAGAGCTCCGGGTGTTTCGGTGGAGGAAATAAAAGCTGCTACTGAAGGAAACCTAATTATTGAAGGTGAGATTCCTGAAATGAAACTGTAAATCCAAATAGACAAAGCAATTTGTCCCGAATAGGTTGATGGGTAAAAATGAAATTGCTCCAACGAAAAAAGGCTTTCCTGTGAATGGAAAGCCTTTTTTATTACCCTAATAATTGTTTCGCTTTATTGCTTTATAAACTTGTTAGCCTTTCCGTTGACATAAATGAGGTAGGTTCCAGCGGCAAATCCAGATACATCAATTTTGTCTGTGAACTGAAGAGATTTGTCTTTATTAATGTTTTCGTACATCACTTTCCCAAGCAAGTCAACCACTCTGATATGACTTTCAGTCTGTTGGCTGAAGTTAGCTTCTATGGTGACAAAACTCGTAGATGGATTTGGGTAAATGTTTAGGTTACTGATCTTGTCAGTCTCCGAAATTCCAACTAGAGAACAATGCCAGTCAATATCAAAGCCACTTAATTCAAGACCCGCATCAGCATAAAACTTAATCGTAATGGCATTGCCAGAAGAAGTGATGGTAGAAGGTGGAAGGCTTGAGTTACAATACTTACCAATAAGTGGAGCGGTTGTATTAGCACCATCGTAAATCGACATGTAGTCGTAAATACAATTGTCAGCTTCGATATCAAACAAGTTAAAAGATAAAGTAACATTGACGCCCGTGGAAGGAGCAATTGTTACGTAGGTAGTTTGATTGGGTGAATAATCATTTGAGTAACTTCCATCATCTAGAATTTTGCCATTACAATCAGAAAAAGGACCTGCCGTACCTCCTCGTGGCAAGCAAATTCCATTTACGTTAATAGTCTGGTGGGCGGTGTCACTGCCTCCTGGATTGGTCGCAATTAATCGTACGGTGTAGGTTCCGTCGGCCGTGTAAAATATAGTTGGGTTGGCAGCTACTGAACTCGTTACATTACTCCCAATCATTGACCAATTGTAGGATGTGGCCGAAGCACTTGTGTTGTTCAATGTAATCAGCTCATTTCGACAAACAGTCGTGGGAGTGGCACTAAAACTGGCTACAGGAGCTGGATAAGTATAAAGGCAATACCAATCTATTTCAAATCCGGCTTCTTCTAAACCTCCATCAACTCTAAATCTTAGAAATACACTACCCGAGCTAGAAGTGATGGTAGCAGGTGGAGGGTTGTTGTTACAGTATCTTCCTATTCGAGTTCCGGCAGTGGAAGTTCCTTCATATACTTCAAGGTAATCATAGTTGCAAAAAGTTCCAGATCCCGCCTCTACATCAAACATAGTGAAGTTCAACACAACATTAGTGGCTCCAGTAGGAGAAATGGTAAATGTACTTACTTGATTTGCTGAATAATCTCCCGTTGCTCCTCCGTCATCCAATAATGTTCCAGAGCAAGAGTTCGTGCTCATAGCGGAATTTCTAGCCAATATTGTTGGGCATAACAGTGTAGTGTCAATGGATACATTCGAGATTTTGATAAGGGTATCAGTACCACAAGTTCCACCGTTGGCAGATAACGTAACATTGAAAGGTCCAGGACCGGAGGTATAAGTGTGAGTAGGGTTTGGAGCTGTACTGGTGTTTCCATCTCCAAAATTCCACAAAAAGTTGGAGGCATTGTTACTGAGATTAGTGAACGAAACAGTATGAGGAAATTTACATCCTACTGAGTCTGTTGTAGCGAAATTTGCATTCACTCCCGGAACATAAGCGGGTCCAACACCTACTGCGTGCCAAGCATTGGTAGTTGCAATTACTGCTGGAGAACAGGCGCCATACAAGTCTGTTGCCGCTTTTATGGCATAAAATCTTGCGTCCGAATGTTGAGAGTTTCTGGATAAATACACAGTTAGGTTTCTAAATGCAATTCGAGCGGCTGTGTCTAATCCAAGTCCATTCACCGAATAAGTATCTCCGTTGTCATTTGTTCCGGTTCCGCCATTTACAAGCAAATAAAACCAGAAGTTTTGAACTCCGCTATTTGTGTGAACTCCACCATTGTCTGCTGTACCTAAGTAATAGTTTGTTCCTAAATAAGTATCTGGATCACCTTTAGCTTTCGGATTCGACATGGATCTAAAATAATTGGTGCCCGAAGAATAAATTTCATCTCCCATTTCCCAATCTGCCAAAGTAGGCCTTGCCCAGAAATCGATTGCCAAGCCAAATATATCACTAAACGACTCATTCAATGCTCCGGATTCGTATGAATAAACCAGGTTTGCTGTATTGGAGGTAAGACCATGAGAAATTTCATGCCCTGCTATTGCCATGGACGTAAGCGGTGTAATGGATGTTCCGTTTCCGTCTCCGTAGGTCATTCTGCTTCCATCCCAGAAGGCATTGACATAATTGTTGTCATAATGGATGTAACTCACTAGCTTGAAACCTAGCCCATCAATACTATTTCGAGAATGAACATTCAAAAAGTAATCATAAGTCATTTCTGCACCCCAATGAGCATCTAGAGCATATTGGTCGTCATTCGAAGTACTAGTCCAGTTATTGTCACTATCAGTAAAATCCACCGCACTCCCGTAGGTTGTGCCCGTATTCATGTCGTAAGTTTCTATTCCGTTTCCTCTTCCTGCTTCTCTCAATCGATAACTCGTAGAGGACAGAGAGTCTGTTACGATCGTTCTTGTACCACTGTAGCCAGTATTCCCAGATCCGTTCGCATCTGCATGATGAATGTAATCATTTTTGAAAATAACCTTACCATGGCCCGCATCTATGTAATAGTCTGCTCTGCTAACCGGTTGGTGAGAATAAATGTTAAACTTATAAGTAAGTGCAACCCCTTTTTTGGTTTGCAAATATACCAGCTCTCCTTTAGGATAAAAGGTAGCCGAAGGATCTTGAGTATCTTCCTTGATAAAAGCTTCTTCTTCTGGGAGTTCCCATTTGTATTGAGAAGCATTGATAGAGTTAAGAGCAGCATCTAAGGCAGCTCGTTCTGTGATGCTAGTTGCGGCAGATGTAGGAATTTCGGAAACCAAATTTCCATTAAGGCTTACAATTTCACCGTGTTGTAGGTGAGCCGTTACATGGTTCAATTCAAATGGAATTGAATGGGAGATTTGTTGAAATTTGATGTGAGTAATCCCCAATTGATCTGTTTCTCGTTTTATTTCTCTAAGCTGAAAAGGTGTTTTGCCGAAAGAGTTCAACAGAGATTCTATTTCCGAGAGTTTTGGCGAAAAATTAGTTTGAAATTCAATAAACCCAGGAATTGAGCTTTCATCGTTCAGAAAATTCTGGGTGGAATGAGAGAGAATTGATTCAATTCTTTTTGTATTCTCAACTTGTCCGATGGTCGTAAGACCCAGTAGGATAAATCCTAGGAGTATTGTGTGTTTCATCATGTCTAATTAACTGTTTGTAAGAACGTATAGGGTGTTCTTAACTTACGTTACGAGATTGGATTGAAATAGTTTCTTCTAAAACAATCCATTTATTTCTGCGTCAATATCAGAGATGATTTTTCCCAAATCCTCTGGGTTTTCTTTGAAGTTATTGTTGTCCACATCTACAATGATAACTTTTCCTTTGTTGTAGCTACTTATCCAAGATTCGTATCTCTCGTTGAGTCTTTTTAGATAATCAATTCGGATACTTTCTTCGTATTCACGCCCTCGCTGCGAAATTTGATTTACCAAAGTAGGTACGCTAGCTCGCAGATGAATCAATAAATCTGGAGCAGAAATAAAGTTTTCCATCAAAGAAAATAGTGAAAAGTAGTTTTCGAAGTCTTTGGTTGACATAAGTCCCATTTTGTGAAGGTTAGGCGCAAATATATAAGCGTCCTCGTAGATGGTTCTGTCTTGGATAACAGTTTTTTCACTGTTTTTTATTTCTTGTATTTGAGTAAACCGGCTATTCAAATAGAAGATTTGGAGATTGAAAGACCATCGTTGCATGTCTTCGTAAAAATCATTGAGGTAGGGATTGTTTTCCACATCCTCGAAATGAGTATCCCATTTGTAGTGCTTGGCCAATAAGTTTGTGAGCGTAGTTTTACCTGCTCCTATATTTCCAGAAATTGCAACGTGCATAAACTTAAATAAATTTGTGTTTGTCGAAAATAGCAAAAATGGTGATTACTCGGAAATAAAACCACCTCTATTAATGGAAAATGGCGATTTGTTGTAAAAATGCATTGGTTCATTGACATCGATGTATTAAACAGTATCTTTGCAACGTGAATTCAAAAAAGATAAGTTTTAGGGAGATAAGAGTCTTGGCAATTCCAGCAATATTTGCAGGTATTGCAGAGCCAATTATCGGTTTGGTGGATACGGCAGTGATAGGAAATTTGGGAAGTAATTCGGAAGTATCTCAGGCGGCAGTTGGGTTAGGTGCTGCCTTTTACACTCTGCTTCTTTGGTGTCTTTCTCAAATCAGAACATCCATTTCTTCCATCGTTTCGAAATATGTTGGGGCCGAAAAAGTATCAGAAATTAAGACCTTAATTCCTCAAACGATTCTATTTGGAGCAATGCTTGGTGTAATTGTGGGAGGAATTTCCTTTGTGTTCTCTCCCAGTATTTTTCTTGATTTTTATGGAGTAGATCCTGAGGATAAAGAGTTGTTAGAAAAAGCAATTCGCTATTTCAATATCCGAATTATCGGGCTCCCAATTTCCATGATTGTGTACACTGTTTTTGGAGTTTTTAGAGGAATGCAAAACACGATTTGGATTATGCAGGCGAGTATCATTGGGGCTATTATGAACGTGATATTGGATTATTTACTGGTGTTTGGTATTGGTGGTTTTCAGCCCGATATGGGGATTGAAGGAGTGGCATGGGCCAGTGTTTTTGCTCAATTTACAATGATGGCAATTATCACCCTCATAGTAAAAAGAAAGACAGAGTTTTCTTTGCTTCCTTCTTGGTCTAAACCGAATCCAGAGTTCAAAACGATGCTTCGTATGTCGGCAAATATGCTTATCAGGACATTAGCGCTTAATTTGGCCTTTTTTCTCGCTAATCGGTATGCCACAAGTTACGGAAAAAGCTATTTGGCGGCCCACACTATTCTCATCAATTTATGGGTGTTTTCTTTCTTTTTTATCGATGGATTCTCCAATGCGGGTAATGCCATTTCCGGAAAATTACTCGGAAAGAAAGATTTTAAGGCACTTACATTGTTGTCCAAAGATTTGGTGAAATACAATTTGATTGTAGCTAGTGTGTTGGCCTTGATATTTCTCGCGCTTTATCCTTTCTTAGGGCGAATTTTTAGCAACGATACGGAGGTAGTTTCTCATTTTTACTCCGTATTTTGGTTGATTATTCTTGCTCAATTTGTTAGCGGTGTCACCTTTACTTACGATGGAGTATTCAAAGGACTGGGAGAGACTGCCTATCTCAGAAACACCCTGATTTTTGCTACTTTATTCCTGTTTGTACCAGTCATTTATTTGTTGGATATTGTTGATCTCAAGCTCTACGCAATATGGATTGCTTTTCTTCTTTGGAATATGTTCAGAGGAGGCTCCCTCATTTATAAGTTCAGAAAAAAGTAAAAACACCTAAGACTATGAAAATAAAACTGATTACTGCCGGAATTTTGAGTACTCTGTTTATGACCTCCTGCTCACCAGAAACTGACTCAACCGAAATTACGATGGAGGCTAAAACATTTACTTTTGAGGATATTTACGAAGGAAGTAACTCTGCTACTGTAGAAATGGATTCAAAAGCGATGATTGAGACTCAGGAGTCTATCGATTCAGAAAAAATAGAGTCCGTCTTTGTTTCAGGAGTTACTCTCTCAAAGAATGATTCTCTTGGATTGTCTCAAATCACAAGTTCTAAGTTGCAAATTATGAGCGAAAGTGAAGATTTGCCAATGGTAACAGTGGCCGTAATTACCGAGGTTTCAGAAGATTCTAAGTCGGTGGAGATGGAAATAATAAAAGAAGTTGATTTGGAAGAGTACTTGGCCAACGGAAAAATTTATTTGGTCTTGGATGCCAATTTTAGTGAGGACAATGAAGAAGAGCAGCCAGTGGAAGCGGTGATTAAATTCGATGTAAGAACAGCTAAATAAACTCGAGACTTTAAGTACCAAAAAAAGGGATTCAATTAAATTTGAATCCCTTTTTTTTATTCTTTCACAGGAGTAAAACCTTTGCTCGTTTCCTCGATAAAAGCGAGTAGCTCCTCGTTTCCGGTTTTTTTCTCAGAAGAGGTTAAGAAATGCTGCGGTAAGAAGCTCCATTTTTCACTCATTTTTTCTTGATAGGCTTTTATGTTTCCTTCCACATCTCGTGGGTCCAACTTATCCATTTTAGTAAAAACCATCACAAATGGAATCCCATTTTCTCCTAGCCATTCCATAAACTCATCGTCAGCCTTCAGTACGTTGTGTCGAGAGTCGAGCAAAACAAATACACACATTAAGTTTTCTCGGTGGCGAAGGTAGTTTCGAGTAAAATTCATCCATTTTTCCTTCATCGCGACCGGTGTCTTCGTGAACCCATATCCCGGTAAATCTACCAAGTACCATTCGTCATTGATGATAAAGTGATTGATCAATTGCGTCTTTCCTGGTGTAGAGGAGGTTTTTGCTAATTTCTTGTTGTTGCACAATGAATTTATCAAACTCGATTTTCCCACATTGGATCGACCAATAAACGCATACTCCGGTAACAGGGGTTTGGGACACATGTCTACTCGGGTGTTGCTGATGACAAATTCTGCTGTTTTTACTTTCATGTTGTACTCAAAATTTGAACAAAGATACAAGAAAATCTCACTACACCCACTTCTAACCACCAAGTGAAAAATAGGGTTGAAATTGAGTTGTATTTCTCGATAATCAACATTCAGTTGTTAATATTTTGGAAATATCTCCCACCATAGTTATTAACATAAATTTTTCTTGTAAGCCTTTAAAATCATGAGTTTTTGTTTTGATTAAAACAAATTTTGTTTACATTCGTTCTAAAGTTATTCACATCGTGGTAAAATGTGGAGAAATGTGGGATATAATAAATATCTTTGCTAATTAACAATAACTATGTCTTATCTTGGAGAATACATATGTAAACTGGATGCCAAAGGGCGACTCACTGTTCCGTCAGGTCTAAAAAAACAATTAGACAATGAGGGAAGAGAGGGGTTTGTGTTGAACCGTGGGTTCGAGGGGTGTCTTGGTTTGTATCCTCACAAAGACTGGTTAGCGGTTTCGAAAAAGCTGAATGATTTGAATTTATTCACGATCAAGAACAGAGCTTTTGTTCGAAAATTTCAAAATGGTGCCACCAAGCTTGATATGGATGGAAACGGAAGGGTTCTCCTACCGAAAGATCTTCAAGAGTTTGCTGGAATTTCCAAAGAGGTGGTTCTCTTTGCGTATGCCGATAGGATTGAAATTTGGGACAAGGCGAAGTACGAAGAAGTGATGAACGAAGAAATGGGCGATTTTGCAACTCTAGCCGAAGAAGTTATGAGTGATGGCAAAGATGATGAAAAATGAAAACGGTTATCATATCCCAGTTCTTTTAAATAGTTCGATCGAAGGATTGAACATTGTGCCAGAGGGTGTCTACGTGGATGTAACTTTTGGTGGAGGCGGACATTCAAGGAAAATCTTGAATAGTTTGGGTAAAAACGGAAAATTATTTGCGTTTGACCAAGATGCCGAAGCTCATGAGAATGCTTTCGAAGATTCTCGATTCAAACTGATAGATCAAAACTTTGCTTTTATAAAGAATTACTTGGCTTTTCATGGTATTGAAAAAGTTGATGGAATTTTGGCTGATTTAGGTGTTTCTTCTCACCAATTTGATTCGGGAGAAAGAGGTTTTTCTATCCGATATGAAGGAGAGTTGGACATGCGAATGAATCAGAATCAAGGGTTAACAGCAAAGCAGGTTGTCAATGATTACGAAGAAGATAAGCTCGAGTTTATTTTCAAAGCCTATGCCGACATCAGAAACGCAAAGCTAGTAGCAAGAAAAATTGTGGAGGCACGCAACGAGCAGGTAATTGAAACAACTACCCAGCTCATTGAGGTTGTCAAGTTGCTCACAACTTTTAAGAAAGAGAATCAGTTTTTGGCTCAAATCTTTCAGGCGATACGAATTGAGGTGAATCAAGAGTTGGAGGTGTTGAAACAGTTTTTGTTGGCAGCCAAAGATCTGTTGAATCCTGGAGGAAGGTTAGTGGTGATTTCTTACCATTCCTTAGAAGATAGATTAGTGAAAAACTTCATTAAAAAAGGGAAGTTTGAGGGAGAGGTGGAAAAAGACTTTTACGGAAACCCCCTGTTAGAATTGAAAGACGTGGCTAGAAAGGCGATAGTGCCAACGAACGACGAAATAGAATTAAACTCAAGAGCACGAAGCGCAAAAATGAGAATAGCTGAAAAGTTAAAAAACAATGGCTGAAAAAGGAATAAACATATTGAAACCTCTTACGGATTTGCTCTCGGGGAATTTCTTTGGGAAGGAGTTTGTTCAAAAAAACATGGGGTTTGTGGTGTACTTTACTTTTTTGGTGGTCTTGTACATCGGTTATGGATATTACGCTGATAAGCAAATGAAAATAGCGGCCGAATTAGAAAACATGGAAGAGTTGAACTCAAAACTTCATTCTTCCATTAAGGAATTGAATCAAATAAGTCTTCAGTCAAATATTTTGAAAATGACTGCCGACCAAGGAATAAAAGAATTAAAACAAGCTCCAATTATTATACATACGGAGGCAAAAAAATGATGGAAATCAAGAAAAACATATCAGCAAGGATTTACTTAGTGTACTTTGGAGTACTCTTGTTTTCGTTAGTATTGATATGGAAAATATTTTCCATTCAGATGACCGTAAATACCGAAAATAACGCTTATATATCCAGTATTTCAAAGGTCGAGATTACTGCCTCAAGGGGAAATATTTTTGCCGATGATAAGGAGAAAAGTGCTTTAGCGATTTCTGTTCCTATTTATGAAATAAGAATGGACTTGGTGGCTGTAAAGGAGGAGTTGTTTACCGAAAAAATCGATTCATTGGCTTATGTGTTATCGACAGTGTTTAGGGACAAAACTGAAAGTCAATACCGAGCAGAGTTAATTGATGCTAAGCGAAATAAGAGAAGGTATCATTTGATTCAGAAAAATGTGTCTTATAAAAAAATGGAGCAGGTACTGAAGGCACCTATTCTGAGAAAAGGTCAATTCAAAGGAGGTCGAATTATTCTTAAGCAAAATAAGAGAGAAAGACCATTTGGTATGTTGGCGGCCAGAACTGTAGGATATATAAATGCCCAAGGAAATGGTGTAGGATTAGAACATGCCTATCAATCCAAGCTCAAAGGTGAACAAGGGCTGCAATACATGAAAAGTGTGGGTGGAGGAAATAAAATACCTCTGACTGATGATTATTTGATAAAACCAGAGAACGGAAAGGATATTTACACAACTATCGATGTCAATCTTCAAGATGTGGCAGAGAAAGCTCTGATGGAACAATTAGTTTCTCAAAATGCTCAGCATGGTTGTGCTGTGCTAATGGAAGTAAAAACGGGACACATTAAGGCGATAGCTAACATCTCCAAAGACCGAAAGGGAGAATATCGCGAAATATACAACCACGCTATTGGGTCGGCTTCGGAGCCAGGATCAACGTTCAAACTGGCATCCCTCATGGTAGCACTCGAAGATGGTAAAGTAAGTATAAACGATTTGGTTGATACAAAAGATGGAACGATTAAATATTACGACCGAGTGATGCGAGATGCCCACGAAGGAGGAGATGGAATTATTCCATTGTGGAAGGCTTTTGCTCTTTCAAGTAACGTTGCTATTTCGCAGGTAATTAATGAAAATTACAAAAAGTCTCAATCTAGTTTCCTGAGCGGAATTTCAAAATTAGGGTTAGGAAATGAAACAGGAGTAGAGATTTTGGGAGAAGGGAAGCCTTACGTTAAAACCACCGCTGACTCCACCTGGTCCGGGATTTCTATTCCATGGATGAGTATCGGGTACGAAACAAGGTTTACACCCCTACAGATATTGACTTTTTACAATGCAGTAGCCAATAATGGAGTGATGGTTAAGCCACAATTTGTGAAAGAGATTAAAGAAGGAAGTAGAGTGGTTTTTGCTGGAAAAACTCAAGTGCTGAACCGAAGTATTTGTTCGGAAAAGACACTAAATGACGCGAAATATTTATTAGAGAAAGTTGTGGAAGAGGGAACTGCTAGTAATCTGAAAAACTTGGATTTTAAAATAGCAGGTAAAACTGGTACCACTCAAGTAGGGTATGGTAAGTCCGATTCCGAAACAAGGTCGAGAGTTCGTCACCAAGCCTCATTCTGCGGATATTTTCCTGCCGATAATCCCAAATATTCCTGCATTGTGGTGGTTGCAGCTCCTACCAAGAGTATATATGGAAATGTGGTTTCTGGAACTGTGTTCAAAGAAATTGCCGAGAAAGTATACGCCACAGACATAGAAATGACTCGCTCCAAAGACAAGCTGGAACAATTGAATATGCCAGCTTCTAAAAATGGAAATCTGGATGATTTGAAGTTTGTGTTTAAGTTTCTTTCTGTTCCGTTGGAGTTCAAAAACGGTGATTCGAAATGGATTGCAACTGTGGCTCAAAAAGATAAAGTAGAACTGAATAAAAAATCTGTAGAAGGAGTGCCAAACACACTTGGAATGGGCATGAAAGATGCCTTGTTTTTATTAGAAAACAAAGGTTTTTCTGTCCGTGTAAATGGCAGGGGTGTTGTAAAGAGTCAAACTCCTTTGACAGGAAACAAAAAAGTAATCATCCTGAATTTGGGATAAAAAAATCCTCTCAAGGAGGTAAAGAAAAGAATGAAATTATTGAAGGACATATTGTATAAAGTGAGATTAGTTGGAGTTATTGGTTCTACCAAATCTTCAGTTTCATTTATTGCCTTTGATTCGAGAAAAATAGAACGAAATGGTTTGTTTGTTGCCACCAGAGGTACTTCTGTGGACGGACATCAGTTCATTGACACGGCTATTGAGGCAGGGGCTAAGGCTATTGTTTGTGAAACTATGCCAGAGAATATTCTCTCGGGTGTGACCTATATTCAAGTAGAAAATTCTAACCAAGCGCTGGGATTAATAGCAGCCAATTTTTACGACAACCCGTCATCCAAACTAAAGTTAATTGGAGTTACGGGTACCAATGGAAAAACTACTACAACCTCTCTGTTATTCGATTTATTTCAAAAGCTTGGATACAAAGTGGGATTGATTTCTACGGTCGTATACAAAATTGGGGAGAAAGAAATAAAATCTACCCATACAACACCTGATGCAATTCGATTGAATGAATTGTTTGCACAAATGGTAGAGGAAGGATGTGACTTCTGCTTCATGGAAGTGAGTTCTCATGCTATTCATCAAGGAAGAATTGAGGGGATTGAATTTACTGGAGGAGTGTTTACAAATATCACCCATGATCACTTGGATTATCATCATTCCTTTAAAGAATATTTAGGAGTTAAAAAAGCCTTTTTTGATGGATTGTCAAAGGATGCTTTTGCTATTACAAATGCAGATGATAAGAATGGTAGGGTGATGATGCAAAATACCAAGGCTGAAGTGATAACGGTTGCCCGAAAAACAGAAGCTGACTACAGGGTGAAAGTAATTGAGAATCAATTCAGCGGTTTGCAGCTAACAATTAATGGTACGGAGGTATGGGTGAAACTGATTGGCGATTTTAATGCGTACAACCTTGTGTCTGTCTATGCAGTGGCTAAACAACTTCACGAAGACGAATTGGAGATTCTGACTCAAATGAGTTTGTTGAACAACGTAGAAGGAAGATTTGAGTATATCAAAACACCAGGTAATGTCATAGCAATAGTCGATTATGCGCATACACCAGATGCACTGAAGAACGTGTTAAAAACAATTACTAACATCAGAACTGGTAATGAAAAAGTGATTACAGTGGTTGGCTGTGGAGGAGATAGAGATAAAACAAAAAGACCATTGATGGCGAATATCGCCTGTAAACTGAGTGACAAAGTAATTCTTACCTCTGACAATCCAAGAACAGAAAATCCGGTAACAATTTTGGAAGAAATGCAAGCCGGTGTGGAGCCATTAGATTACAAGAAAACCCTCACTATTACAGATAGGAAAGAAGCAATAAAAACTGCTTCAGCTCTTGCAGAAGAGAATGATATTATTCTGGTGGCCGGCAAGGGGCACGAAAATTACCAAGAAATTAATGGAGAAAGGTTCCCATTTGACGATTTAGAAATATTGTCCGAAACCCTAAAAATACTTGATAAATAATGTTGTTTCACTTATTCACATACCTACAAGAGATGGATTTTCCTGGAGCGGGATTGTTCAGTTTTATTTCATTCAGAGCAGCGCTTTCTATCTTAACTTCCTTATTGGTTTCACTCGTCTTTGGTCGAACCCTTATTCAAAAACTGAAGAACCTTCAAGTAGGCGAATCTGTTAGAGATTTGGGGCTAGAGGGACAGAAAGAAAAAGAAGGAACTCCAACGATGGGAGGTTTAATCATCATTGCCGCAATACTTATTCCTACTCTCTTATTTGCAAAATTGGATAATATCTACATTCTTATAATGCTTGTTACCACTGTGGGACTAGGGGCAATCGGGTTTTTGGATGACTACATCAAAGTCTTTAAGAAGAACAAAGCGGGATTAGCGGGAAGATTTAAAGTAGTGGGTCAAATTGGAGTAGGAGTTATCGTTGCATTTATGCTGTTTTTCAATGAAAATGTAACCATCAAGGAAAAAGTGCAAAATGATGTGTTGGCTGGTTTTGTGGAAAAAATAGGAGAGGATTTAGTAGAAGTAACTCCCGCGAAAGATTCTACAGCCACATTCTCATGGGTAGAGCATCATTCAACAAAAACGACCCTGCCCTTCGTTAAAAATAATGAGTTCAATTACCAATGGTTTTTGGCTTGGATGGAAAATGAAGGGAGAGCAAAATGGGCTTGGTTAATTTTTATTCCTGCCGTAATTGTGATTGTAACGGCTGTTTCAAACGGAGCCAATATGACCGATGGAATAGATGGCTTGGCAACTGGAACCTCCGCAATTGTTGGAATTACTTTGGCGATTTTTGCTTATGTTTCTGGAAACATCATTTTTTCAGATTACCTCAATGTGATGTTTATTCCTAATTCCGGAGAGTTGGTGATTTTTATCAGTGCATTTGTGGGTGCATGTATCGGTTTTCTGTGGTACAATGCCTACCCCGCACAAGTTTTTATGGGAGACACAGGGAGTCTTACTATCGGAGGAATTATAGCAGTATTTGCAATTGCAATAAGAAAAGAATTACTAATCCCCATTTTATGCGGAATATTTTTAGCAGAGAATCTTTCTGTGATGATTCAGGTGGCTTACTTCAAATACACCAAAAAGAAATATGGAGAAGGAAGAAGAGTCTTTCTTATGGCTCCACTCCACCATCATTATCAGAAAAAAGGTATGCATGAATCCAAGATTGTTTCGAGATTTTGGATAGTAGGAATTTTCCTAGCCATACTAACTATTGTAACACTGAAATTGAGATAAGATTTTTTAAAGAAAAGAGAAAAGAGAAAAAAATAGATAAGAGACCGCTTCGCTGAAAGAGGGATGATTGAAGAGCAAAGAATTGGTTTTGAAAATAGGAAAAGCTAGAATTAGTTAGAGTGTGTTAGATGAGCGTGAACGAATTAATAATGAACAAACAAATGACAAAGACAAATAACATAGCAATACTTGGCGCTGGAGAGAGCGGAGTTGGCGCTGCTTTGCTTGCAAAAAAGCAAGGATTTGAGGTGTTTGTGTCTGATTTTGGGAAAATAAAAGAGAAATACAAAGAGGTACTAAATAAGGAGAACATTGAGTGGGAGGAAGGAAAACACAACTCGGATAGGATTTTAGGAGCTACAGAAATAATAAAAAGTCCTGGAATTCCTGATAATGTTCAGATTGTTCAGAAGGCTTTGGAAAAAGGGATACAGGTAATTTCTGAAATTGAGTTTGCCGGACGTTACACACAAGCTAAATTAATAGGAATAACAGGGTCAAACGGAAAAACCACCACCACAATGCTTACCTATCATATTTTAAAAAAGGCAGGATTGAATGTGGGAATTGCCGGGAATGTAGGATCAAGTTTCGCCAAGCAAGTAGCCACCGAGAATTATGATTATTACGTGTTAGAATTGAGTAGTTTTCAGTTGGATGGATTGGTAGATTTTAAAGTAGATGTCTCTGTGTTGTTGAACATCACTCCTGATCACCTCGACCGGTACGAATATAAGTTTGAGAATTATGTGAATTCAAAATTTAGAATCACAAATAACCAAACAAACCAGGACTACTTCATTTACTGCACAGACGATGAAGCCATAGCGAAAGCACTAGAAAGTAAAAGTATAAAAGCAAAACAGCTCCCTTTCTCGATAAAAGAAGAAGTAGAAGAAGGAGCATTTTTAAATAAGAACGAAGAAATACTATTTAACCTAATAAATCAAGAACCCCAAACTATGTCAATACACGATTTAGCATTAAACGGAAAGCACAATATTTACAACTCGATGGCGGCCGGAATAGCCTCCAAAGTGTTGGATTTAAGAAAAGAAATTGTTCGGGAAAGTTTGTCCGACTTTCAAAACGTAGAACATAGATTAGAGCATATTTGTTATGTAAACGGAATAGAATTTATCAACGACTCAAAGGCTACCAATGTAAATGCTGTATGGTATGCCCTCGAAAGTATTAACAAGCCCATCGTTTGGATTGCGGGAGGAGTAGATAAAGGGAACGATTACGAGGAGCTTATTCCTTTGGTAAAAAGTAAAGTAAAGGCATTGGTTTGTTTAGGGGTAGACAATTCAAGGCTAGTGGAATCTTTTAAAGACGTGATAGATGTATATGAAACTAGTTCGGCAAAAGATGCGGTTAAATTGAGCTACAAATTAGGTGCTAAAGGAGACTTAGTTCTCTTGTCACCAGCTTGTGCTAGTTTTGATTTGTTTGATAATTATGAAGAAAGAGGATTAGAGTTTAGAAAGGCAGTAAGGGAGCTTTAATCTTCTGAATAAAAAAGTAGCCAGTCATTCCGCATCAAGCACGGAATTGCAAGAGTCCTTTTTAAAGAGACAAAAAAAATAGAATAAAATGAACACATTGTTTAAGAAATATCTTACCGGAGATCGGGTGATTTGGGTGATAGCTATTTTGCTATCCCTCTTCTCCGTGCTCATTGTGTACAGTTCTACTTCTCAGTTGTCCTATAAATTTCGTAATGGCAATACAGAATCCTATTTATTCAAGCACACGATGATTATTCTATTAGGCTTTTTGATTATGTACTATTTACATAAAGTAAAAGTCAGATACTTCGCACCAATTTCAGTCCTCGGCATGGTGCTTTCTTTATTTGGGCTAATAATAGCTCTCGTATTTAGTTCAGATTTATCCACGGCTCGTTGGATTCTGGGTATGCAACCTTCTGATGCGGCTAAGATTTCCTTGCTGGTGTATTTAGCTCGCCAATTGTCGATGAATAAAGAAGAGTTAAAAAATTTCAAGGTCTTTGTACTCAAAATAGTACTTCCTGTTGCCGTGATTTGTGGAGCCATTTTACCCGCAGATTTATCCACATCGGTCATGTTATTTGTCGATTGTTTGGTGCTCATATTTATCTCTTCTGTCAGCTGGAAAAATATTGGCGGCATGCTTGGATTGGCAATTGGTGGATTTCTTCTCATACTGCTCATCGGAACTGTTCAGCCAAAATTGCTGCCAAGAGTTCCCACTTGGACTTCTCGAATAGGAGCATTTATCGGGGGAGATGAAGTGGAAAATGCTGCTGACAAAAATTACCAAACGGATATTGCAAAAGCTGGAATAGCTCGAGGAGGATTGCGTGGCACAGGCCCGAGCAAAAGTACAGTAAAGAATATCTTACCATCAGCTTGGGCAGATTTTATCTTTGCCATTTTTATTGAAGAATATGGTTCCATTTTGGGAGGCGTATTCCTCATTTTGTTGTATCTCATTATTTTGTATCGAGTGATTGTAATAGCCAAAAATTCGAAGAGCGATTTTGGGTCTTACCTAGCTTTTGGATTAGGTTTTAGTATCGTATTTCAGGCGTTTCTCAATATGGGGGTTAGTGTAAATGTATTGCCTGTAACAGGGCAGCCATTGCCTCTAGTAAGCATGGGAGGTACAGCTATTTTAGTTACTTGCGTTTCTTTTGGGTTGATTTTAGGTGTAAGCAGAGAGGCGCAATTTAGTTTAAACAAACAAACAAACGAAGAGTATGCAAGCTAAGAGAGTGATCATATCGGGAGGTGGAACTGGAGGGCATATTTACCCTGCCATTGCCATTGCCAATGCAATCAAAGAAAAGTATCCAACAACTGAAATCTTATTTGTTGGGGCAAACGGCAAAATGGAGATGGAGAAAGTGCCAAAAGCTGGCTATGAGATAATAGGTCTTGATATTGCTGGACTTCAACGAAAATTAACTCTGAAGAATCTTTCTTTTCCATTCAAGTTGATGAAGAGTTTGAAAAAGGCGAAAGAAATAGTAAAAGAATTTAAACCAGATATAGCAATCGGTGTTGGAGGGTATGCCAGTGGTCCATTGTTACGACAAGCAGGAAAACTGGGAGTTCCCACCCTCATTCAAGAACAAAATTCGTATCCGGGAATTACGAATAAGTTGTTAGCCAAAAAGGCAAAAAAGATTTGTGTTGCCTACGACAATATGGAAAGATTCTTTGAAGAATCGAAAATTCTGTTTACCGGAAACCCTGTTAGGAAGGAGATTCTCGATATAAAAGGCAAAAAGGAGAAAGGCTTGTCCCATTTTGGATTAAGTCCTGAGAAAAAGACTTTATTGGTGATTGGTGGAAGCTTGGGGGCCAGAACGATTAACGCAAGTATAAAAAATGCGGCTAAACAACTAGAGGAAAACAATATACAAATACTATGGCAAACTGGTAAATACTACTATGATGAGATGAAGTCTTTTGTGGAACAAAACCAGTTGAACCACACAAGGGTATACGATTTTGTTTATGAGATGGATTTGGCTTATGCCACGGCAGATTTAGTGGTGAGCAGAGCGGGGGCCTTGTCTATTTCTGAATTGTGTTTAGTAGGAAAACCTACTATTTTAATTCCATCGCCAAATGTGAGCGAAGATCACCAAACAAAGAACGCTATGGCATTGGTAAATCATCAAGCAGCAATACTAGTAAAAGATTCTGAAGCTCCCGAGATTTTGGGTGATTCTGTGGTGAACTTGATAAAAGAAGAAGAGAAATTAGTGAAGTTGAGCGTTAATATTATTGGATTTGGAAGGCCAAATGCTGCTGACTCAATTGCGAATGAAGTAATGAAAATAATAAATTGAAAAAATATCCGAAGTGGCAAATCGGGTAGTATGAAAAAAGAGAAGTAAAAAGAAATGAACCTAAACGAAATACATAGAGTATTTTTCATCGGAATTGGTGGAATTGGAATGAGTGCATTAGCACGTTATTTCAACTCGCTCTCTATTCCCGTGTTTGGGTATGACCTTACCGCCACACTACTCACCGCGGAAATGGAAAAAAGTGGTATCTCTATAGTCTATCAAGATGGAATAGAAAACATTGATAAAAGTGTTCGTTCCCAAAAGGAAAACACCTTAGTTATTTATACTCCTGCAATTCCTATAACCAATGAGATTTGGAAGTATTTTAAGCAAGAGCAGTTTGTACTTAAAAAGAGAGCAGAAGTTCTGGGTATGATAACAGAACAATATGACACTATTGCTGTGGCTGGAACTCATGGCAAGACCACAACCTCTTCTATGATTGCAGCTGTAATGGACCACTCAGGAGTGGGCTGTAATGCCTTTTTAGGAGGAATTGCGGCTAATTTTAATTCCAATTTAGTTCTCAATAGCAACTCTAATTGGGTGGTCGTGGAAGCAGATGAGTACGACCGTTCTTTCCTCAGTCTTGTTCCCAACATTGCAGTGGTTACCTCTAACGATGCAGATCATTTAGATGTATATGGTGATTCTCATTCTATGAATACTTCGTTTCAAGATTTTCTGAACAAAGTAACTCCAACAGGTAAAGTCTTTCTGCAAAGAAATGTTGAGTTATCTTTCAATGCCCCCAAATTTTACTCTGTAGAAGGAGGAGATGTTGCCTATTACGCTGAAAATATTTCTGTAGAAAACGGGGACTTTGTATTCGATGCAGTTACTCCATTGGGTGTTATTCAAGGTATAAAATTGGGAATTAGCGGTATTCACAATATCGAAAATAGCTTGGCAACGATTGCAGTATGTCAAGAAATTGGTATCTCCAACGAAAAGATACAGGCTGGATTAGAGGGCTACAAAGGAGTAAAAAGAAGATTTGAGTACGTAATCAAACAAGACGACATAGTGTTTATTGATGATTATGCACATCACCCAACCGAGATTCAAGCTCTCGTACATTCAGTGAAAGCCTTGTATCCAGGTAAGAAACTGACGGGTGTTTTTCAGCCACATTTATACTCAAGAACTCGAGATTTTGGCGATGCGTTTGCAAAAGAATTGTCTGAGTTAGATGAAATAATAGTATTGGATATTTACCCAGCAAGGGAGAAACCGATTATAGGAATTGATGCGGAATATCTTCTCGATAGGTTAGAAAACAGCAACAAAAGAAAGGAAACCAAAGCTACGCTAGTCGAAAGTTTAAAAAAAGACGAATTGGAGGTGTTACTCACCATAGGAGCAGGCGATATAAATACATTAGTAGAACCAATTAAAAGAAAGTTAAATCAGGAATGAAAAAAATAGTGAACATATCGATTTGGGCATTGTTTTTATTAGCCACCTTGGCCTTGTTGAGCTTTACTTTGCGCAAAAAGGAAAATATAATTTGCGACTCAATAGTGGTAAACGTAGATGTTCTGAGCGGGAATCACTTTGTAACTCGCAAAAGAGTAGAGGATATTTTGGCAAATACTGGGTTCAAGAAAGGGGAGGATAAGTTTGGCCAAATTAATTCCAAAAAACTCGAAAAAAAGCTCTTGAGTCTCTCTAGTGTGGAAGAGGTGGAGGTGTACAAAAGTATAAAAGGTGAGCTACGAATCGACATACGCCAAAGAAAGCCGATTGCTAGGGTGTTCAATCGAAATGGTTATTCTGTCTATATCGATGATAAAGGAAAGACTATGGAAACTTCTGAACATTACACGGCTCGAGTTTTGGGAGTAAACGGGTATTTAAAACTAAAGGCGGGTGAAGATTATTACGAAATTGTACAGCAAGATTCAGTAAAAAACACAACGCTACTGGACGAAGTGTATGAAGTAGCCAGTGCCATCAATAAGGATGAGTTTTTGAAGGCATTGATAGAACAAATATTTGTAGAGAAAAATGAAGAAATTGTTCTTATTCCTAAAGTGGGAAACCAAGAAATAATCTTTGGGAAAGCGAAGAACATTGAAACAAAATTCGAAAAACTAAAGCTGTTTTATACAAAAGGAATAAACCCAAACAATTTAAACTTATACAAAACCATAAACTTAAAGTTCGATAACCAAATAGTTTGCAAAAAAAATAAATAATATGGAATCATCAGAAATCGTAGTAGGATTAGACATCGGTACCACCAAGATTGCGTGTATCGTTGGAAGAAAAAATGAACACGGAAAGATTGAAGTAATCGGTGTTGGAAAATCAGAATCTCTTGGGGTGACAAGGGGAGTTGTAGCCAATATCGAAAAAACTGTTCAGTCGATAAAAGCAGCTGTAGAACAAGCTGAGTTAAAATCAGGTGTGGAAATTAAGGTGGTAAATGTGGGAATCGCTGGTCAGCACATAAAGAGCCTACAGCATCGAGGGATGATTACAAGAAGTAGTCATGAAGAAGAAATATCACAAGCAGATATCGATTCATTAGTAGATGATATGTACAAGTTGGTGATGATGCCAGGCGAGGAAATTATCCATGTGTTACCGCAGGACTATATTGTGGATAGAGAACAGGGAATTTTAGATCCAATAGGAATGGCAGGAGTTCAACTGGAGGCAAATTTCCATATCATAACTGGACAAATTGCCGCAGGAAAAAACATTTATAGATGTGTTGAGAAAGCTGGATTGGAGGTAGCCGACATTATTTTGGAGCCACTTGCTTCTGCAGAGGCAGTGCTTAGTGAAGAAGAAAAAGAGGCCGGTGTTGCCTTGGTTGATATAGGAGGTGGTACCACTGATATTGCAATTTTTCATGAAGGAATAATTCGTCATACTGCTGTAATTCCATTTGGAGGAAACGTCATTACGGAGGATATTAAAGAGGGAACTACAATCATGAAGCGTCAGGCTGAGGTATTGAAACAGAAATATGGAACTGCTTTGGCCAACAAAAGCCAGGAGAACGAGATTGTTTGTATCCCTGGATTGAGAGGAAGAGAGCCAAAAGAAATTTCTGTAAAAAATCTATCAAGTATCATTCAGGCCAGAATGGAAGAAATTATCGAACACATCCATTTTGAAATAAAAAACTCCGGATTTGAGAAAAAACTGATTGGTGGCGTTGTAATTACAGGTGGTGGTTCTCAACTGAAATATTTGCCTCAATTATTTGAGTACGTAACAGGTATGAATAGCCGTGTTGGTTATCCCAATGAGCATGTTGGTAAAGGAATCCAAGAGGATATTACAAGTCCACTATTTGCAACCGGTATTGGGTTGGTGATGAAAGGATACGAAAACCAAAGAGCGATTCAAAGACCAGAAACAGTACAAAGAGATACTTCTTTTATGAAAGCTCCTAACTTTTTTGATAAGATCAAGAGATTTTTTGACGAAGAAATAAAATAAAAACAAAAAACAACAACAAAACCAATAGATATGGAATTTAACATCCCAAACAACAACAAAGCCAATATCATCAAAGTGATAGGTGTTGGAGGTGGAGGTAGTAATGCCGTAAACCACATGTACGAACTTGGAATTAAGGACGTTGATTTTATCGTGTGTAATACCGATATTCAGGCGCTAGATATTAGTGCAGTACCTACCAAAATTCAATTAGGAGAAACTCTTACTGGAGGAAGAGGTGCAGGTTCCTTGCCAGAGGTAGGAAAGAATGCCGCTATTGAAAGCGTAGATGAAATAAAAAACTATTTATCGGATAATACCAACATGGCGTTTATCACGGCCGGAATGGGGGGTGGTACAGGAACCGGAGCAGGTCCAGTAGTTGCAAAGGTTGCCAAAGACATGGGAATCTTAACAGTAGGAATCGTGACTGTTCCGTTTAGTTTCGAAGGAAAGAAAAGAAAAGAACAAGCCGAGGCAGGGATCAAAGAAATGAGAGAAGCTGTAGATACATTGCTTATCATTAACAACGAAAAGCTGAGAGATATGTACGGTAATTTAACTATCCGAAATGCCTATGCTCAGGCTGATCAAGTGTTGGCATCGGCTGCCAAAGGAATTGCCGAAGTAATTTCTAAAACTGGATTCATCAACGTAGATTTGAATGACGTAAACACCGTAATGAAGGACAGCGGTGTAGCTATTATGGGAACTGCAACTGCCGAAGGAGAAAACAGAGCCATCATTGCTTCCGAAAAAGCTCTTTCTTCGCCATTGCTTAACGACAATGATATTACAGGTGCTAAGCAAGTGTTGCTGAACATTACGTTTGGAGAGGAGGAATTGACAATGGACGAAATGAGCGAAATTACTGACTTCATTGTAGATGCAGCCGGAGGATCAGCAGAAATGATTATGGGTCAAGGATATGATGAAACTCTTGGTACTGGAATTTGTGTTACTGTAATTGCTACTGGTTTTCATACAAATGCCAATGTAGATACAGGAGTAACTCCTGAAGAGCCAAAAAAGACTTACCTTGATCTAGGAACTGAGGAGCCAACTATGATTGCTCAGCCAATTACCTCACCTACTCAATCATTCTCTACACCGGAGCCTACTGCAGTAGAGGAGGAACCGTTAGATGAAATGCCTTACCTTAAAAGTGTAGCGCCCAAAGAGGAGCCACAAGCTTCAACTCCAGAGGAAGATGTAGAAGAGGAAGATAATATGGAAAGAATCATGAGAGAGGAACAAGCCTCCTTGAATTTTGAAATCAATACACCCAAAAGTGAAGAGGTGATTGAGCCGATTTCTTCCCCTCAAAACTCACAGCAAGAGCCAAAAAAGGAAGAAAGAATAATTCACTACTTGGAGGACGATATGGAAGATGATTTGCCAACAACTCCAGCCAATACTATTCCCGAACCTACAGAGCCTAAAGAAGAAGTAAGAGAGGAGATTAGCCGGGGGCAGCTTCAAGAATTGTCAGCCGAAAGAGAAGAAAGGATAAAGGAGTTGAGCTTGAAGCTGAGAACACCATTTGGACTTACTGAGCTTGAAAGTGAACCAGCTTACATCAGAAGACAAATAAAATTGGAAGACACTCCACATTCATCGGAGAACAATGTCTCAAGATTTACCTTGTCTGACGAAGAAGGAAAAGGAAATTCCATTAAAGGAAACAACTCTTTTTTGCATGACAATGTGGATTAAATGAGTGTAAAGTCGTAAGTAAAAAGTCTTCAGTATTTAAATTACCTTTGTAATTCATAGTGAAGACGAACGACCAACTACTAAAAAGAAAACAATGAGTTTAACAGAAAAAATAAATACCGATATCAAAGAAGCTATGAAAGCTCGAGATAAAGAAAAATTAGACGCCTTGCGAGCCATAAAGTCTGCCTTAATGATGGAGGCTACCAAAGACGGTAGTGGAGAAGTGAGCGAAGAGGTTGAAATGAAAATACTTCAGAAGCTACACAAACAAAGAAAAGATGCTGCTGCTCTGTATCAAGAGCAAGGAAGAGAAGATTTGGTGCATGACGAGGTGTTTCAGGCAGAGATTATTGAAGCCTACTTGCCTGCTCAAATGAGCGAGGAGGAGATAAGGGTGGTAGTGAAAGAGATAATTGCTACAACAGGCGCTTCTTCTTCCGCAGATATGGGAAAAGTAATGGGTGCTGCTATGGGGCAGCTTACGGGAAAAGCTGACGGTAAAATTATTTCAAAATTGGTGAAAGAGAACCTGAATAATTAAGGCAAACTTATTGTTGTTGTAACCTAAAATCCCCTTCCGTTTGTTGTTCGGAAGGGGATTTTTTTGGTAAAGGAAAAAAAATGAAAGAAGAATTATTGAGGATTATTTCTCGTAATATACTTTTAGTTTTGCTTCATTTGTTTTTAAGTCCATACTCATAATTTTGACTGATTCTACTTTTAATCCTGTGGTTGAACCAATGTCGTTTTTCAATGCTTCGTAATTTTCGGTACTCAAATTTTTCAAATTTCCATAAGTCAATTCAAAATTAGCAGTGCGTTTTGCGCTCTCTTTTTGTTGTAGAAGTTTCTCTCCTATTGCTGTTAAAGAAATAAATGCTAGGTTAATAAAGCCAATTTCATATAAGCTCATTTTTTTCGAAAAAGCATTAATCATTGATACTCCAATAAAGACAAAAAGATAGGCCATTTCTTTCAAAGAGATGGTGTCTGTTCTAAATCGGATAACCCCCAGCAACGCAAACAAACCTATAGCTACTCCTGTATTGAACTTAAATGCTTTTAAAGCAAAGCACAAAAAGAAAATTACGCTACTCACCACCATGTAGGCAAAAATGAATTCTCGTTTTTTATTATTGAAGGGGTAATAGATAAATCGAGCTAGTAATAGCGTGCTCAAAAAATTGAGGCCAAAAAGAACCAATAGTTTATAGAAGTCGTTGTCAAATACTTCTATCCCAAATACTTCTGATGAGCTTAAAAATAAGGTGTGAAATGTGTTCATAATGTTCGTTCATATTGATTAGAAGAATTAATTCGAAAAATCCTTCTTTTGATAGCACAAAAAAATTAATTGAGTTTACCTCGCAATTGCTTCATAAATTCTGAGGCATAAACAAAATCTCCGATTTCTTTATTGTCCGTTGTTACAATTGAGTGCTTGTCTCCAGTCCACCAGTTTTCTCCTTTGTGTATGTAGAGAATGTTCTCACCAATTTCCATTACAGAGTTCATGTCGTGAGTAATAACTACCGTGGTCATGTTGTATTCTTTGGTCAAATCGTGAATCAAATTATCGATTACAATGGATGTTTTGGGATCTAAACCGGAGTTGGGTTCATCGCAGAACAAGTATTTTGGGTTTAGAGCGATGGCTCTTGCAATAGCTACTCTTTTTTGCATTCCTCCACTTATTTCGGAAGGGTAGAGGTGGTTTTTGTTTTCGAGTTGTACCCTTTTTAAACAAAAATTTACTCGGTCAAGCATTTCCTCTTTGCTCATATCAGAAAACATGATTAGTGGAAACATCACATTTTCTTGCACACTGTATGAATCGAAGAGGGCGCTGCCTTGAAATAGCATTCCAATTTGCGAGCGAATTGCTTTTCGCTCCGATTTGGTCATTCCAGAAAAATTTTGACCGCCATAGATGACTTCGCCACTATCAACCTCATACAAACCTACAATACACTTAGTTAATACAGATTTACCAGAACCACTTTGTCCTATAATCAAATTCGTTTTCCCTTGTTCAAACTCAAAGTTTATTCCTTTTAGAATTTTAGTACCGTTAAATCCTTTTTCTATGTTATTTACAATAATACTCATGGTTATAACAATAAGAAGTAAGTGATTATAAGATTGATAAGGAGAATAATCATACTACTCGCCACAACCGATTTAGTTCCAGACCTACCTACTTCTAAAGCTCCGCCACTTGGATTTACGTAATATCCAAAATAGGAAGGAATGGTAGCAATAAAAAAGGCAAAAAAAGTGGTTTTGATCAGAGAATAGGTAATACTAAAGGGTTCGAAATAATACTGAAGTCCCATAATATATTTTTCAAGGGTAATAATTCCTGCTTGAGTTCCAATTAATCCACCACCAATGAGTCCTAGGCCCATACTGATCAATACGATAAAGGGAAATATAAACAACGAAGCTAAGATTTTGGGTAGAACTAGGTGGTTTATGGAGTTTACTCCCATTACTTCTAGGGCATCAATTTGTTCTGTCAGTCTCATAGTGCCAATTTCGGAGGCAATATTGGAACCCACTTTCCCAGCCAAAATCAGGCAAATCATGGTGGATGAAAATTCTAGAATCATGGATTGACGGGTGGCAAAACCAACTGTGTAGGCAGGAATTAAGACAGAATCGATATTTGAAGCTGTTTGAATTACCATAACCGCGCCCATGAAAAGAGAAAGTAAAGCCACGATACTCAATGAACTTATTCCGATTGAGTGAACCTCATGGATGAAGTTTTTACCAAGCACTTTCCATTTTTCAGGTTTTTTGAAAGCTGCGGCAATCATTAAAATAAATCTTCCTATGTGCTCAAATAAATTCAAATTTCTTACTTTTAAAGTACTAAAATAAGGGTTATTTTAGTTTCTATCAAAATAGCCTAAGTCTTTTTAACCGATACTTATAATCACAAACAGTTTAAAAGTCAAAATACCGTCCTGTAAATGAAACGAAATCAGTATTTATCTATTGCAGTCATTCTGCTGTGCTTGGCTCTATCCAATTCTTGTGCAACTAAAAAGAAAAAGAAGAAATGTGATACATGTCCCACGTGGGGCTATGTGAGTCCAGAATAGTTTAGTGTCAACGAAAAAGTATGGTAAGGACTAGATCCTTATAATTTAGGAATAAAAAATTATCCTTCAATGAATTAATGAGTAAGGGATCAAATTTTTATTAAAATTAAATAAAGAAGGGTTTAAGGGGATAATTAATTCATAATTCGTAATTTATCATTCGTAATTCTGTTAGTTTTGTAAAAAATCAACAAAGAGTGTCAAAATCCAATTTCATAGATTACGTAAAAATTTGCTGCCGTTCAGGAAAAGGTGGGGCAGGAAGTTCACATTTTTACAGAGACAAGATTACTGCCAAGGGAGGTCCCGATGGTGGAGATGGTGGAAGAGGTGGACACGTCATTTTACGTGGTAACAGCCAGTTGTGGACGCTACTTCATCTAAAGTTTCAGCGGCACATCATTGCAGGACATGGCGATGTTGGGCGAGGACAGCATCAAACTGGAGCTGAGGGCGAGGATAAAATCGTAGAAGTTCCGTTGGGAACACTTGTAAAAGATCCAGAAACTGAAAAAGTGTTGTTCGAAATTACCGAAGACGGACAAGAGGTGATTTTAACAAAAGGAGGAAAAGGTGGAAGAGGAAATGATCATTTCAAATCTTCTACTAATCAAGCACCGCGTTATTCTCAACCAGGAGAACCAGGAAAAGAAGAGTGGAAAATCCTAGAGTTAAAAGTATTGGCAGATGTTGGTTTGGTTGGGTTTCCTAATGCCGGAAAATCTACTTTGCTTTCTGTGGTATCAGCGGCCAAGCCCGAAATTGCTGATTATCCATTTACCACTTTAGTACCCAATCTCGGAATTGTGAAATATAGAGGGTATAAGTCTTTTGTCATGGCAGACATTCCAGGAATTATTGAGGGGGCAAACGAAGGAAAAGGTTTGGGTCATAGGTTTTTGCGTCACATTGAAAGAAATGCCTTACTACTTTTTATGGTTCCTGCCGATAGTGACGATATTAAAAAAGAATTCGATATTTTAATCAATGAAGTAGGGACTTACAACCCAGAATTATTGGACAAAGACAGAGTACTTGCCATAACTAAGTGCGATATGCTGGATGAAGAACTCACCCAAGAAATAAAAGCCGATTTACCGGAAGGTATCGAAACAATTTTTATCTCATCAGTTGCTCAGCAAGGAATTACAGAACTGAAAGATTTGTTGTGGAAGTATATTTCTGAAGAAAGTTAGAAGTTGTAAGAACGAATTTGGGAGTGTGATTTTTTAAATTAAATGGAGAAAACAGTGGGCAGAATACAGTAACCTGAATTATGAAAAAAGCTTATCATTTATCAACTTGCGATACTTGCAAACGAATTTTAAAAGAATTGAATCTTTCACCCGACTGGAAATTGCAAGACATCAAGACTGAAAAAATTACTCTTGAACAACTGGAAGAAATGCGAAACCTAACAGATAGCTACGAAAGTTTATTGAACAAAAGAGCAAGAAAACTATCCGAATACAAAGGGAAAGAGTTAAGTGAAGAAAAACTAAAATCTATGATTTTGGAAGAGTACACGTTCCTTAAAAGACCTGTTTTTATATATAACAACGAGATATTTATTGGGAATGCTAAGAAAACCATTGAATCACTTAAAACAAAACTAGGTGCCTAAAAACTTACTCGCACACCTAGCATTGTTGGCTGTAAATTTAATTTACGGCAGTAGCCATTTCATTGCCAAGGAGGTGATGCCTGACTATTTAAAACCCAACACGTTTATTTTGTTTCGAGTGTTTGGTGCAAGCTTGCTATTTTGGAGTTTGAGATATTTTATTCGTGAAAAAGTAGACAGAAAGGACCTTTGGAGGATCGCATTATTAGGATTATTTGGGGTAGCCTTGAATCAATTACTCTTTTTTCAGGGATTGAGTATCACTTCTCCCATAGATTCAGCGATAATTATGGTTACTTCGCCAGTAATTGTTACCCTTCTGTCGTTTCTCATTCTCGAAACAAAACTAACCGCAAACAAAGTAATTGGAATTACATTAGGATTAGTTGGAGCCATTGTACTTATTTCTTTAAGTGGAGGAACAAATACCGGATCTTCCATGAAAGGGAACTTACTGATTATGGCGAATGCCACCAGTTATTCCTTGTATCTTGTTTTGGTCAAACCTTTACTTGCTAAGTACAAGCCGCTAACCGTTATTAGCTACATGTTTGTTTTTGCCTTCTTTATTGTACTTCCTTTTGGTTTTTCAGATATTCAAGATGTTAGTTTAAGTTTCCCAACCGTGGTCTTATTTTCAATTGGTTTTATTATATTTTTTACCACTTTTTGTACTTATTTGTTCAATATTTATGCAGTAAAAAAACTATCGCCCACCATTGCCAGCAGTTACATCTACCTTCAGCCAGTGTTTGCCATGGTTGTTGGATTTGGGATTAGTTTTTATAACTCCAATAGCAATTATGCTTCGGCAATTACTTGGCCTAAATTATTGTGTACGCTTCTTATTTTTTTGGGAGTATAT
>Ga0255773_10000103_pt1 | contig 82366 bp, 58 predicted proteins | sample 011ome_17_FD_179971 | JGI IMG/M metagenome (GOLD analysis project Ga0255773, IMG submission 179971) | Coastal salt marsh microbial communities from the Groves Creek Marsh, Skidaway Island, Georgia - 011502XT metaG (version 2) | ecosystem: Environmental > Aquatic > Marine > Intertidal zone >... | reverse complement strand
CCCTTTTCGGTGGCGGTGGTGGTGGTGGTGGTCGTAGCGTCTCCGTTTCTGTTGTCGGTGGTGTTTCTCTCCTTCGTCCTCGTCCTCTGATTCTTCTTCTTCTTCTTCTTCTTCTTCTTCTTCTTCTTCCTCAGCGGTGGTCTTCTTCTTCTGAATCGTCGTCGTTTTCTTTTCTCTTTTCTTCATCTCTTTCTTCTTCCTCTTCTCTTTCTTCTTCATCTCTTTCTTCTTCTTCTTCTTCTTCTCTCTTCTTCTTTGTTTTCTTCTTCTTTTCTCGTCGTCGTCGTCGTCGTCGTCGTCGTCGTCGTCGTTGTCATTATTTTTCGACAGAAGAGGCTGCATTTTCGTGTGAAATGTGCGTGCGTGTGAGTGCGATCGTTCTCTCGCCTATGGCATAGCTGTCCTATGTTGTCACAAATGCTCTGCTTGTTGTGAGTTGGCGTTCTTTGAGAGGAGGATAAAATACAAAAAAAATAAAAATGGACAGGACAGACAGATGGACCCACAGTCCTTTTTTATTTTTTTCTCCGGATGCAAAAGGCAGAAAGGCCGAGTAGCCCAGTCCCCTTTGCCCCTAAATGCCCCATGGTTGTGGATTTGATGGACAAGAAACTTTTTCTTCTTTTCGATTGGGCGAGCATAGTTAGAACCTTATACTAGGTTCAGGGCATTACAACTGAGGAGTTGCTCGATACACTCTTAAAAGCGCGGCTGTGTGTGAGTGCGAATGTTCCGTCAACTACACTTTGTTTGACATACTTGCAAATAGATCTGACCAAATCCCAGAGACGAAGAATTCTTAGTCTGGCGGCTTGACAGAATGGACTTTAAACACTCAACGGCAGGATATTTTTCAAAGAGGGAAGGAATCCTTTCTCCTGATGATAAGCTACTACTACTTCTATGTGATAAAGTAGTGAAAGTTTATAACAGAGAAAGTGGGAAATATATCGAGAGTATTACCGGACATACGAAAGAAATTACATCCTGTATTTTCCACCCACAAGATAGTAATTTTTTAATAACTTCTTCTCTTGACAGTAGAATTGGGTTCTGGGATTTTCAACACGGAGTCTACACATTTATTGAAGTGCCGGGCCCTATTGAGTCTATGTCTTGTCCCGAAGGCTCTACAAGAAACGATTTGATATTCTTTTCAACGCAAAAGCAAGGTGGAGGAGGCAGAGTTTGGGCACTCTCAATCACAAAGAGGAAGATAATAGAAAAGGTATTGAAGGCTGCACGAGCGCCAAAGTTAGTATGTAGCCCTAATGGTGCATTACAATGTGCATTTGAGCGTAGCTCTTTAATTCTATGGTATGTTTTTAAAGGGAAGCAAAACAGCAGAGTTTCGGATTTTATTCGTATAAGTCATTCCAAAACTGTAACCTCTGTTGCAATATGTCCAAATGAGAAAATTGTTGCAGTTGGGGATACTACAGGACGAATTACTTGCTACTATGGATTGACGATAAGAAAAGATGGGGGTTTTGTTCCCCATAAAAATTTAAGAAAAACTGGAAGTGGAGAAATTAGAGAAGACTTTCCTCACAATACACTTCACTGGCATTCTACGGCTATCGTTGCTTTAAAATTTACACTGGATGGGGTGAGCTTATTGTCATGCGCAAGTGAAGAAGTTTTTGTCGTTTGGTCCATCTCAGAAGGTCGAAAATCCTTTTTACCTCGAATAGGTACATCAATATCTACTATAATTCGTCTGAACACGGATGTATCCCAGTTTGTTCTTTGTGGTGTAGATAACTCAGCATATCTTCTGAGTTTGCCAAATTTGAGTCTAGAAGAAATACTAAGAGGTATAACAAACGATACTTATAATAGGAGCTGTCGCAGTGTTCGCTCTATAAATGCTATGTATGCTATCCCTTTTCAGCAGGAAAATTTATTGATGGTAAATACAGGCTCTGTAATTCAAGTTTTTGACTATAAAGCTGATAAGCACATAACTTGTTTAGAAATAACTGGCGAAGTATTCAAAGGTGCAGATGATAGCCCTGCAACAACTTTTAAATACAGAGTTACCATCGCGAGTTTTTCTGAAGATGGCATGATATTATTCACAGTGGATAGTAAAAACAAGATTGGTACTAGTATCAATAGCATCGAGACACTCAAAGTATGGGAGCAAATTACAATGAAAAGACATGTATGTTATCAGTTAGTTGGCTGCTGTGAATCTCCACACCAGCCTGCGATACGTACTATAGGCATTAGTAAATATCGTGGTTCCTACCGAGCATTTACTGCTGGTAAGGACAGTATCAAATTGTGGTCAAAAAAAAGTGGAACTTCCAGTTCATGGAGCTGTGAAACAACAAGTAAATATTTCAATGAGCAAGTAGTAGAAGTTGGAGCATTTAGTCAAGATAGCTCAATGCTTTTGACTTCCTCATCAAATATCTGCATATGGTGTGCCGAAAAACTTGACAAGATTACCGTATTTTCGGACTCGACTTTTTCTGGGAAGATTAATTCCCTTGCCACTGTTGGAAGCTTTTTTTTATGTGCATCACTTACTAGTATTACAGGTTGGGACATTCTAACTTTCAAACAGAGTTTTGTTTTTAGCGTCAAGTGTGAAGAGCTAAAGATTGATAGACATAGTAAACTTTTTTTAGCACAAATACATATTGAAAGTATTGAAAGAGTGCTAAATAAGGAGAAGCGAAGTGCAGGGATAGTTATGATATGTGATTACAATCGAATTTCTCCTGATCACTTAACAGTGATGGAGCCGAGTTCAGAATTAATTATGCTTCCGACGTCATCAAAAATCGACAAAAGAAATGTTCCTAACACGATAATTGCAACAGCAGACTCCAGAATTCTCGAGCGAGAGGCTCCACTAGTGCGCGTTAAAGGGATAATGAGTTCTGTTCATAATCATATGGATTCACTTCAAAATGACAAAGCTGAGATCGTTCTAAACAGTACTTTATTGATTCGTGGTTCTTCAAGTTGCTTTACGCACATAGCATCCTTTCAATTGCCACGAATATCTCTCATGTGTGGTGCTTTCATCGATGGATTGGTTAAGTCATAAAATAATAAAACTAGGCCGCCACGCGAGTACATTTTCATTCCTACTTTATGCAATACAAATACGAGTACTCACACAAGTGCATTTTGTAACCATGCAAATACCATGGGTTCATTTTTTTATTATCTGTTTCTGCAACTCTGTTGACCAAGCTTCAGCAGACACAAGAGTACGAGAAGAATAAGGAAAATCTTTTCAAAAAAATATATGTACGCGACTCGTAGTCATAAGGCACTCATTTTGGGTTCTTCAAAACTAAAATGATCGAATCTCCCCGAAGAAAGAGTTTGCTAATGAAACGATCTTTATTGCTTGGAGGCGTTTTAGATTCTTTCTGGCTATTTCGATCTGTCCAAACTTCTTTCACATTTTCGAGCAATAAGTTCAAATGGCGATCGAAAGCTTTAACTCTACCTAATAATTTTCTATTATTTCTGCAATTAATAAGGACTTGCGAATTTGTTTTTATTGCGCTAACCAAAACGGAGAGCGGACCATGCTCAGAATCCTCGGTAAAATCCTTAGGCATGCTTTAATTTACTTCTTCTATGTTAGCGCGTGGTGCGTGAATATTATTGAGGTTCGATCTGTTTTTTTTGTTTCTTACTATTTCGTATTCGTTCGTCAAGCGAATAAGGTTTTTTGGATGCATTTCAATTGGTCGTCGTCGACTCCGGGGATCACCAAATTTTTTTTGCGTTTTGGCGTATATCCAACATTTTTTTCCAGCATGTTTTCCATGATGGCTATTTCTTGCATTCTTGTTTTCACCCTTTCATGATTTTCTTTGACTTTCACGCATCTTACTTTTGATCAATTCGAACGCTCTTTCTCGCACGATTCAATAAGCACAAAAGTATTCATGTTCCGTAACCAGTATGACCAGGTAATATACATTTTTTAGCAGCTATAGGGAACATTAATCTTCGTTTTGAAGGATGTGCTGACGTGGAGTCCGCAGGGGCGTCTGCACCAGATCGAGTGTGCGTCTAAATTAAAAAGCATCCTTTTTGTTTTACTTTCTCCTTATCAGATGCTCTGGAAGCTGTGAAACAGGGCGGTGCCGTGGTTGGATGTAAGGTAAGTCAGTTAAAGGCATGTGTGAACGAAGAAATCTAATTTTCGTTGAAGAACGCGACAACCGTAGTGCTGGTGACCTTAAATCGAGAACTTCCGAACCAATCGAAACAACAGAAAAAGATATTCAAAATAGATAATAATATTGGTATTGCAGTTTCAGGGCTCGCATCCGACGCAGTTCTCTTGACTGAACAGTTACGTGCTGAATGCACAAAATCGAAGTTTATATATGGATCTTCTCCTCCACTTTCCCAGCTTGCAGATACTATTTCAAGAAAACTGCAGGTGAGAACTTATATATCATATGTATATAACAAGAAAGAACTTTACAAAATTTAATAGGGTCAAACACAAAGATCATCTCGACGACCATATGGTGTTGGTTTGATATTGGCCGGCTTAGATAATTCTGGGACATCTATATTTCACGTGTGTCCCTCTGGTAACTTGTACGAATATGATTGCTTTGCATTAGGTATAAAATAGCTACTTCGATTGAAAACTGAATTAAATCTGAGTTATTTTATGATAAGGCTCTCGCTCACAAGCCTCGAAAACTTATTTAGAAAAGTATATAGACACCTTGAAAGAATGCAGTCGTGTAGAGGTGCGAAATTTCAAGTTATTTATTACTAAATATGACATTCAGAATAGTTAATTAAGCATGCAATCAAAGCACTTGGAGAAGCACAACAAGCGAACGAAAATATATCTACCTCAAACTGTTCGATTGCAGTTGCATATGAAAATAAAGAATTTGCTGTTTTAGACGAATCGGAAGCTGATTATTACATGAATCTGCTTGACGAAACAAAGTAGTGAATTACTGAATGGAACCCTTTTACGAATATCTTACTTATATATCATCTTTGTCCGGGAGTTCCTGTGACTTCTCTTTATTTTCGTTCATATCTTTCTCTGCGTCTTCCTTTCCTTGCGGATTTGTGCCGACTGGCTCGGAGACATTCTTTGTAACACGAAAATCATCTTCATTCTTACCATAATCTAGATAGATTCCTCCTCTATCTTCCCCTTCTGACAAATCTGGCTCTATATTCATGTCTTGCGTTTGTGCACTCACCAAGTCTGGTGGAACTTGATAAAATGGTGCACCTGGTCTGGCAGGAAGTTTTGATAGATTCTCTAGAATACGATCACGTATGCCATCGATATATTCACGTGTATTCTGATTTTCCATATTGCTAGGGGTTATATGAAGTGTGTTTGTTGGTCCAAAATACTCACTATAATCATTAGCAGGCAGCACATCTTCTAGTTCACGGCCTAGTAAACAGCCAGTCTCGTACGTCCAGCAGCGTGCCACATTACGAATGGTGTATCCACCTCCACCAAGGACTAGTAGAGGTACATTGAACGTACTCATGTATTTCAAGCACTCCGCATGCCCTCGAATAGACAAGTTAAAACATCCTAGCCTGTCTCCCGATAGACTGTCAGCACCAGATTGGAATACAATAGCATCTGGAGCAAAAACTTCCATTATCTTTTCCATGATCGGTTTAAAGAGATGATCATAAGTTTCATCATCAATACCGTCTTTCAATGGTACGTTTACACTATAATATTTACCTTGATGTTGACCAACATCTTGTAAGTGACCAGTTCCAGGAAAATACTCACCGAATTTATGGAAAGATGCAGTCATTACACGGTCAGTTGTATAGAATGCTTCCTCAACACCATCACCATGATGGATATCAATATCGATGTAAAGAACTCGACTGTGAACCTTGAGTAGCTCAAGAATCGCTAACACGATGTCATTTACGTAACAAAATCCACTTGCTTCTGCCTTCTTTGCGTGATGTAAACCTCCTGCCCAGTTTATTACTGTATCTGCCAGCTTGTGATTTAACCTTACGGCACCACCGATAGAACCCCCCGTATATATCTGAGTGAAGTTGAAAAGGCCGTCAAAGACCGGGCAATCCTCAGCGACATTAAACCTTTTCAGTTGGCGCATATGTTCATGTTGGTTATCTGGTGTAATCATGCGTAAAAATTCAATATATTCATCGCTATGGAATTGTGTCATGTCTTCAGCATTAGCGAGCTCTGGTCTGAAAACCTGTGCAAAAGATGTCATATTCTGATGATTAAGGGAAAAAACAATACCTCCATTTCTTTATATAAGCCATAGTGCAATAGTAAGTTATGTGTCATGCGCATTCTGTGAGGTTTCATCGGATGTCCCTACATTTTCGAAGAAAGAAAGTAAGTTTATTGAAATATGGTACGAGTAGATACTGCTTTATGATATTAATAAAAAAACATTCCATGTAATCGTATACGATTGTGGAAGTTGTGATTCGGTTAAAATAAAATCGTGAGAAGTAAGTACCTGTCCATAGTAAAAGTTTCCGACTTCCGGATCATAGAAGTAAGAAATTTTCTTCTTTGAAGAAGCCATATTTGCTATCTGATTTCGAGATCGTCTCGTTTCAATCAATGATGAAGATGATGATATGTCTGTCTTCTAAATGTCACGAATACAGTAATAATCGTAAGAGAAGTTTGTGAATATTGGAGAGCCCAAATCGGACGAAAATTCTTTTCAAGTATCGCCCTCAATTCTTGCAAGACTGGCAGAAAGGCCGAGAGCCCGAATGGGCATGACCCCCTGCCTTCTTTTCGGCTCTCTCATTCTTGATTTTTTCATTTTTTTTTCATTTTTTTTGCGTCTGCTTTACAAAAATTCAGATTTTTCCAGGCTCCCCGTGTGCAACCTCCTACCCTCGTGTGCACGGAATTTACGTCAGAAGAAAAAGCGTTGCGAAGAGTCCGCAGGGAAAACCAAAGATTAATACGAGTAATAGCTGGCATATCATGGATTTGAGTGTACAATTGGGGAATCAATCATGTCCAAATTGGTTTACAGGCTTGAAGGGGTTACCTCAAAACTTTGACCTGATCATCGTTGGAGCAGGGATCTCTGGTTGCGTTTTTGCTGAACAAGCCTCTCGAAGATACAATCTGAAAAGTTTGATAATTGATAAACGAAAACATATCGGCGGTAACTGCTACGATTTCATCAACAGACATGGTATCAGGATTTCACAATATGGAGTGCACCTATTCCACACTAAGTTTTCTCGTGTTTGGAAATATGTAAACAACTTTAGCGACTGGACTCCATATGAACACAGAGTGAAGGGTAACATTAAAATAGGTGCTGGATATAGAATGGTTCCAATACCACCAAGTCAAGATACAATCAATGTACTATTCGGCGCTGATGTTAGCAACGAAATAGAAATGGAAGAATGGTTGAATTCGAGAAGAGTTCCGGCAGAGCAGCCTAAAAACGGCGAAGAAAGTGCTCTAGCTCGAAGTGGTGAAGAACTTTATAATGCTATCTTTAAACACTATACAAAAAAACAGTGGAATAAGTGGCCAAAAGAACTCGACGCAAGTGTGCTTGCTAGAATCCCTGTTCGTACTAATACTGATGATCGTTATTTCACAGACCCATTTCAAGCTTTACCAAAAGAAGGATACACAAAAATTTTTGAGAATATGGTTTTAGAAGATCCAAATATCACAATTCGTCTTTGTATAGACTACTTTGATGTCCGTGGTGATCTACCTGAGTCGAATCTTTTAGTTTTTACTGGTCCAATAGATTCTTATTATTCTTCTCTCGGTTTACCAAAGCTCGAATATAGGTCACTTAAATTTGAGGAAGAATATCATGAACCTGAGGACGGCTACTATCAAAATTGTTTACAGTTGAACTATCCGGGTGAAGAGGTAGATTATACTCGAGTAGTGGAATATAAGCACAAACCAAATCAACCTAAAGATGTTCACAGAAGAAAAGGTACTGTTATATTTAAGGAGTACAGCTGTGATGAAGGAGAACCATACTATCCAGTTCCCAATCCAGAAAACCGGAGTCTATACGGAAAGTATAAAGAGATGGCCGCGAGAGAAAGTAAAGTTTGCTTTGTAGGAAGATTAGCAAGCTACAAGTACTTCAATATGGATCAGGCATTTTTAAATGCACTTGAAATGTTCGACGAATATTTTAGTAGAAGTTCAAGTTTTCCGACTCATCTAGGGGAAGGAGATGGTCCAAAATAGGAAAGTTTCAACCATGTGTGATTGTTATGCATTTCTGAAAGTCTGTTAGATCCTTTTTGAGGCCAGCAGATGTTTATGTACATTAATAAACTTTACATCATACTGTATGAATGACGTTTTCCTATATTTTATCTCGAACAAACTAGCATTGTTCTCGTTCAAAACAGTAATCTTATGTCATGTGTAATAGTTGAATGCCCGCATGTATTCTGTTGCCTTGGAGGTCAGGTTGTGCCGAGATTCAGACAGAACAGATGCAGCTTTTTGAGCTTCTAACAATGTACCCTCTAAGAGTTTGGGAGTATTTTCTGTTTTCGTCTGTGCTTCGTAAAAAGATATTCTATTTTCAGGAGCCCTATACTTTTTCAGGAGTGCGATGAAAGAAAGGATATTAATGCTTTTTGCGTCCATATCATATAGAGAGTCCCATGATTTTGTTTTGCATGCACTTTTCACCTTAAGGAAGGTGTAATGTCGTTCAGAAAACATATATTTATCGCAAAATTTTGTAACTAAATTCACTCGTCCTAGCAACACAAGTAAAATAATTAACTTTCTAAGGCTCACTGTCCGGACAGAAATTATACCGTCCTCAAACAGTTCCATGTAACTCTGAAGAATACCAAAATTTTGATCCTTCAATGAGTTTAAAAATTTGTTGTCACTTCCCTTCACATTCAAAGTACTCTGGGACATATTAGCCTTGAACACTGTTCCAAAATATTCATGAAATTCAGCCTTGTTTACTTCATCTCTGAACTTCTGCTTTAATGATGGTATAAGCAAGCTTCTTACATTATATCTATAGTAGAGAATATTGAAAAAAAAATTTTGCTGCAGAAAATATTCCAGGCTAGATCCAGACTTATTCAAAAGAAACTTGAAAATAGTGAAGTATTGTGCATCAATGTCCTTGGAACAAATAGCCTTACTCATGGCTTCAATCATAAATTCATCAGAAGATAAATCTACTTGTAGATGAGCTCTGTGATCTAGTTGAACAATCTGATATTTTTGACGATTTGTAATTTTGGGACGTTCGATTAAGTCACACAATAATATATCTGGAAACTTCTTCCACAGGAGGAACAACTTTTCCGAGTGCCCTTTTCCATTTGAAGGCGAACGAATCAAATCCAACAGTATTTGGCTTCTTTTAAGGGAATCACTCTCAAACATTCTCATGGCTAGTGCATGGCTTCCAAAAATTAATAATCGCCTCAACAAAAGCTGCTTACATATCAATTTATACTGTACTGCAGTAAATGGCATACCAATAGAAGGATGTCGTAAATGGTTGAGTTTACGTAACAAGGAGCAGCATTTTACCACAGCTTTTTTTACATGAAATAAATTTGTCTGACACAGCATAGTTGAACCTAGAACAGCTTTCTCAATGTATCTTTTCTGTTCATCTCGGTCAAACACAAACTGTGCCATAGCAAAATGGTCATTTATCGAGATTAAATCCTCACTTTTCTTCGTCTGAAAGGGCTTACTATCATCAGCTGATAATGTTCTTAAAAGATCATATACGAAAACCTCCGTAGTACTGGTCTCCTCAGCATAGAAATGGAGGTCACATGATCCTTGTAACGGACGGAGAAAATCATGATAATAATTAGAAATCATGCGCATACCATCACAATCCTGAAAAATAGATGTACGTCCATGTATTTCCAATATCTTACACTCATTTCCAACCAAAATAGTTTTTTCACTCCACGTAAGAGCTACGGCGGCTGATGCGACCCATGCAATTTGTATTGGGGGATCAAGAATTTTTAAATTCACTTGGTATAAAATCTTTCCTAGATTTTCGTCAAATACTGATAAAATACCATTTCTTTGATACACTGCTAAAAAATTTTGTACATGACTTAAACGAATGCTATGAATTAGTTTTCTGTGAATCTGAGTCATACAAGTTATATGTCTAAAATATGATACTCCAGAATCTGTTGCAATATACAAATCATCTTTCCCTGTACCCGTAACGCATTCTTTAATAGCTAGGCATTGTACATTTTCTTGTGTGTTTAAAGTCATTTTCACAAACTTCACAATTTTGTCCCCACAAGATACTTTCACGAGAGAACCTCGCCTTGTTGTTGCCACGAAACCTTTGTTATAGAACGCAACACCATAAATCGATAAATTCGAAAGATGTAATACTTTTCTGGGAATGTGGTGTCTTCCACTTCCATAACTGAACACTTGCCCGTTTTCAAAAACGAATAACAAGGTATCATTTTGTACCCAATCGAAAGAAAGTAAATTGAAAGAAGTTCTCCAGTAGTATCCTGATATAATTTTACCTGATCCCGAGTATACTTTGACTATATACCCGCACTTTGTTTCGTGTAAATTCCAAATCAGAACTTCTGCTATGATTCCGCTGAAATTTGCGCAAGCAATCGGGTAAAAAGATGTCTTAGAAATTTGAAGTTCCCCCGAGAAATCGTATAGATTCTCCCGAGTAATTCCTAAGTTGTTGTAGAATATGCTCGAGTATTCTTTCCGCGTTGATACACTCATTACTACAAGCTATGTCAAATATGTATTGATTTATTATTTTAGAAGTCTGCTAAAATGTTTGACGTTTAAGGTTTTTACAAGTACTGGTACTGGTACGAGTAAAAGACCGTCTCTCCTGTGTGTGCTACAGTATACGAAGTGGGTCACTCCTCGTAAAAAAATAAATCGTGCGTCCAAGTCCCCAAACGATGTGTAACATGAGTCTGAAGTAGTTAAGGAAAAAGATGGGGGCACTAACTCCAATCTTTATCCAATGCATATATAATTCAATACCTATGTAATTCAATAATTCAATACCGAAGTTACCTCTCTAATCATTTAAGTCCGCACATAATCTGATATTCATGGCTGCAAGTTCTGATATCAGATATTTATAAACATACGGAACATGCACATTCACAATATTTGAAGTCGATCTACATGTTATGCAAATATCATTAGAGCATTCTTCGTTACGCAGTGCTACTTTTTGTAAGTGTGATATCATACTTCCACAGGAAGAGCATATTTTAAACGAGTGCTTATCTGAACTAGCGAGTAATCGATCTTGAATCAAATTTGCAACACCATGTGACAACAATGAGTCCCTCTCCATTTCTCCAAATCGAATCCCACCTCCCATTTTTCTACCTTTGATAGGCTGTTTTGTCAATGGATTGTTTGGACCTTCCGAACGCACTTGAAATTTGTCAGATACCATGTGTCGAAGGCGTTGGTAATATACAAGACCTATGAAAATATCGACTTCAAAAGTGCATCCAGTAAATCCATTTATCATAGTTTCAGTTCCAGTGAACTTATAACCCATATCTTTCAGCCTTTCGTAGTGATTATTCAGTGGAATTGTTAAATGCTCTTCCTTAAGGGCCTTGAATGGTGAAGCATCAACAAAATTTCCCGACAGTGCACCTTCTTTTGACGCAAGGCTTTCCATGAGCATTCCAATTGTCATACGAGATGGAAATGCATGAGGATTTATTATGATGTCTGGCTTTATACCATTTCTTTCGATGAATGGGAGATCTTCTTCTGGCCACAAATAACTCAAAACTCCTTTTTGCCCATGTCTACTGCTAAATTTATCACCAATTATTGGATTCCGGTTGAAGCGCAGAGTAACATCCAGTTTCTCATATGAACTTTGCTCTTGAGAAGCAGAAATCTTCACTCGATCAACTATGCCTTTATCCTCGCCCTTCAACATGGTCTTTTTTAACTTCCCAGAAATTCTGTTAGATACTGATATGAAGGAATCTCCCTTCTGCAATATACTTCCTGGCAATGGGGAAGCGTCGAACTTCGTCTGATTTAAGGGACCGGAAACAGTGAAAGTATCATTTTTGTCCTTCAAGGTTAGGCCTTCTGTCTTATACAACGTAGCATGAGCTAAGCCACGTTCCATTGAAAACTTGTTCATTATCATAGCATCCTCCATATCATATCCCGTATAAGATAGAACTGCAACTACTGCATTTGTTCCGAGAGGATAATTATCTATACCGTATTTATCATAAGTTTTTGTGAGTGCAATTGGTCGCTGTGGTGTATGGAGTCTATATAACTTTGAATCCGAGCGGAATGGAAAAGAATGCATCGGAACCCCCATTGTTTGCTTCCCCATCTGACATTGGTACATATTTCTTGGGCTCTGATTATAATCCGACCACGGAGTTAAACTTGCAACAGCACTGAGAAAAGAATCGGGGTATATTTCTTCGTGAGAGTATTTAAAAGACTTACAAAAGTCTCTATTTTCACCATCCTGTGTTTTAATTGACATGAAAGATTGCTCTAAGGTACCAATCAATTCCACGTTTCCTCCAGATGTCTGCAATACGGGGCGAACAAGTCGAGAAGAAGATGAGAATATATAGATTCCAGGATAAACCCCTCCCTTTCGAAAAGTAACATGAGCTATTTCTAAATCTCTTGGAATGTAAGAAGAACTGTCAACTTTTGCCCGCCGAAGAACCCTTACAGCATTTGCTGCATCTCTCTCATGTAACGATCCGATAAGTAAACCATCGAGAAGTACAGGAAGAAGACTTTCAAGATTCTCACGATTCGAGTCATTCGTGAATTCGAAATTGAGCCCTAAACTTTTCTTTACAGTCTTGCGAACTAGATCAAAATCCGTATCTCTTGTTTTGGCTACTACAATTTTGCATTCACCTGCCAAATGATTTAGAAGCCCGCATGGCGATCCATCTGGAGTATGTATTGGACATAAAAAACCCCAAGACTCTGGCAAAAGTTTGCGAATCGTAGTTGTTCGAAGTTCAGTAAAGTATGCTCCTCGATGAACAGATCGAAAATGAGACAAAAATCTCAAGTAATTTAACTTGTCTGCGACAATTGTGAAGCCGCTTGATTGACTCAAGCCAAGACCACTTTTGCTCACCAAATTTCCTGTGGCTAAAAAGTACTCAAAGTGTCGTCCTATATCATATTTTTGGATAACTTGCAGTATTGAATTTTGTATTGAATTTGGTTCCAAAGCTTCCACTTTATCAGTGTATGACACATCAAAGAGGGCTTGAAATTTCAGACGGATTTGCTCAAGCACATGTTCCATCTTTTCATAGAGTAAGCCCTGAAGTAATGAACCAGGTAACATGATTTCTTGATGGGCTAATGTATCCGGATTATCGGGCTTACATAGGCCTTGAACTAAAGCCGTTAACTTCTGCAGCATAAAAAGTAATAGATTTGCTTTTTCACTCTGCCTCTTCAAGTGAGTGAAAATATATCTTGCAATAAAAAATTCTCCTAATTCAACATCACTTACAAATTTTTGTCCGCGTAAGAGGTTTCTAAAATATTTGCCAATGTAACGAAGTGCATCCATTTTAGATAGAATGTCTGCATCAGTAGCCTCATGAAGGCAATTGATGATACAATCATTTATGAGGCAATTCTCAGAGTTACATCTATAATCTGAATTCATGAAAATTTCTTTTTCAGAAGAGTCCGTGATGGCTCGAATAATTATTCCTACAGGAATATAAAATTCCTGACGTTCTATAGTGAGACCTAATCTAGCACTCCCAGTTTTCATATAATGCAATCTTATAGTACTAGATATTTCTGTCTTATCAACACAACGAATAGAGGTAGCAAATTTGCTGAACAATGCCCCCCTTCGCAAAAAAGAACTTCGTACTAGACCTAACACATAATGCCTACGTTGCTGAATTAGAAGTCGGATGATTCGCTCAATTCCGTTTACAATAAAGTATCCACCAGATTCAGTATCTTCTTCTCCATGTTTGATAAGTCCAATTTTATCTAGTGATTCCAAGTGGCAGGCGTGACTAGCTACCATAATAGGGAAGCTGCATATTTTAATTATGTTCTTATGTACCGGATGATCACGGCAAGATCCAACTATCTTATGACAAACTGTGGACATGAGATTGCCACAATAGGTTTCCCCAGTCTCTCTGCATTCACCTGGAAATGTTCTAGGCTCAAATAGGCTTCCTTGAAAACTAGCATCCCTCCTGACTTTCTCAGGCTTTTCTAAATAGAAATTTTCGAACCATACTTGTAAATATGCACCCTTTCCATTTTCTTCATCCGACATCTTTATCTTTACATGCTGTAGTTCTGTCGACATATCACGTAACCCTTGATCTATGAACTGATCGAAAGAGTTAACATGGTCACTGACCAGCTGTTTGAGTCCTAAAAATAAATTTAGTTGTTTATAAATATACTTCCACAAGAGGTTCTTACCTGTTGTAATTTTGCTTTCCATTTTGCTTTCCATCTAGCTATCGTATAATTCTTGTGAGGAGTAGTATGACTTCAAAGTAAAGGAAGTCGTTATCGTTTTGCACTGAAGATTGCAAAAGACTTACTTCCCGTGAAGCGGCGGCGGCTGGATACCGGGAAAGAAAATTTATATTCTTTGTATGATACTATTCTATCCGCACACTGAGTGAGAAGATGTTCGGGAAAAGTAAGTGATGGGACAAGTAGAGAAGTAGAGATGAGCGCGCAAAAAATTCTCGCGTACCACTCAAGAAAGGCTATGAATTGCTGACTGAGAACAAACGGCAGATGATTCTATGGACTGTTTTCTTGTTTTTTTTTTCTGATTGGAACGTCTTGTTATATTTATGGTCACATGTACCATACAGGTACTGAAACAATTTGAGTATACATACTGTACGTACTGCTGGTAAGTCACATTCTCACATTCTTACACATGGTAAAAACTATGCATATATTAAATCGACACTTTGGAATTTCTGAATTTGAGATAGTTTGATATGTTTATCCGCGTGGTGTTCCAATAGTCGACGTGCCAATATTTTTTTTTGTATCCACTATCCTTTCAGACTGCACCTGCCCTTACTCTCTCAGCTGTCCACGTGCCTATGATAGTTTCCTGTAACAAAAAAAATATGGCCATTCTGTTTTTTACCCGACAATTTAACTTTACGACCCCATTTTTCAACGAGTGCGAGAAAAATATTTCAATTATCTTTCACAGTCTTTGACTCTTTGTGGATTGGAGTTTTTATAAAAGATTCAACTACAAACATTATAAACATCACTCCGCACGCTTATAATTTATTCAAAAATGAATGACGCGAAGCAAACGGATTATGCTGCCGAGTTTCTCTGGCCAAGCGAGGTAAACTCTTTCCTTCTGTTCTTGTTTTACTTTTTTCTTACACACATTCAACAAAATTACCCTAGGAATATAAGAAAGAATCATTCGTACAAGCTCGCGATCAATATGATCGAATGTATAAAGAATCAATTACAGATCCTTCTGCCTTTTGGTCTGCCATCGCTTCAGAATTTTACTGGAAGAAGGAGTGGGATCCTGCAAATATAGTTCAAGGGAATTTCGACACAACGAAAGGGCCAATTTCTACCTCATTTTTTTCGGGGGCACAAACTAACATAGCTTGGAACTGTTTGGACGCACAAATCTCCAAAGGTCGAGGTGATACTGCTGCATTTGTCTGGGAAGGTAATGGGCTGGATGAGAATAAGACGATGTCCTACTCAGAAGTCTGTTCCGAGGTGAACAAACTTGCTAACTGGCTCAGAAATATTGGAGTTAAAAAAGGTGACCGCGTCATTATTTATATGCCGATGATCCCAGAATTGCCAATTTCTATGCTCGCATGCGCGAGAATCGGAGCGGTCCATGGAGTTGTCTTTGCTGGTTTCTCTGCCGAGTCTTTGGCACAACGCATAATTGATTCTGAAGCCAAAATTATTTTGACGTGCAACGCAGTTCTACGAGGCACCAAGTTACTTGATCTCAAATCTATTGTCGATAGTGCGATAGGATTAGGTGGGGACGGATGTAGGATCACGCATTGTTTGTGCGTCGCAAATGAACGAGCGGTACCATTTTCGGAGTCAAATTTTATTCTAGAGCGGGATTTCTGGTGGAAGGAAACTGTCGAGAAAATGAGTTCGACGTGTGAGACTGAGTGGGTTGACGCAGAAGATGCCCTTTTCATGCTGTACACATCCGGCTCCACTGGAAAACCGAAGGGTGTAGTCCATACAACGGGCGGCTATATGGTTTATGCTGCTACGACCACAAAATATGTATTCGATTTAAAACCTGGAGATTTATTTTGGTGTACAGCTGACTGCGGATGGATAACCGGACATACATATGTAACATACGGTCCGCTTCTCAATGGTGCAACGTCCCTAGTTTTTGAAGGAGTTCCGAATTATCCCGACCCAGGGCGTTGTTGGGAAATAGTGGATAAATTTGGGGTTCAAGTTTTCTATACAGCACCAACCCTGATACGATCTCTTCAACGAGAAGGTGATGACTACGTTAAAAAGTACTCTCGATCGAGCCTTCGCTTACTCGGGACTGTAGGAGAGCCGATAAATCCAGAAGCATGGAAATGGTATCATAAAGTTGTTGGAAACGGTAAGTGTCCTATAGTTGATACCTGGTGGCAAACTGAAACAGGAGGGCATCTTATTACCCCATTACCTGCAGCTTTTCCTTCAAAACCGGGCTCTGCGGCTTTGCCTTTTTTTGGTGTCGAACCTGTAATTTTGAATGAGCAGGGAAAAGAACTTTTAGGAGAATGCGAAGGACTCCTTTGTATCAAATCTCCGTGGCCGTCCATGATGCGAACGATATATGGCGACCATCCTCGTTACGAAACTGCATATTTTAAGCCTTTCCCTGGTTATTATTTCACGGGTGACGGAGCGCGAAGAGATAAAGATGGTTATTATTGGATTACAGGACGTGTTGATGATGTCATTAATGTTTCCGGTCACAGAATAGGTTCTGCTGAGGTTGAAAGTGCCCTGGTTTCACATTCTCTATGTACGGAAGCTGCAGTGGTAGGAATCGAGCACGCCATAAAGGGACAGGGGATTTACGCATATGTTACAATACTTGATGGTGTTGAGTATACTATGGAGCTTAAAAAAGAACTTATAGCATGTGTACGAAGCACGATAGGTCCGTTTGCAGCCCCTGACACAATACATTGGGCACCTAGCTTGCCTAAAACTCGAAGCGGTAAAATACTTAGAAGGATTCTACGCAAAATTGCGTGCAAAGATGATTCTTTGGGTGATATATCCACGCTAGCAGATAAAGGTGTTGTTGAGGAACTTGTACGTTTGCGTGATGTTTGAAGCATGTAGAGAAGGCACAATCATATTCAGTTCGGGCACCGAATCGCCGAGTTAGGTTCCAAGTGTATTATTCTTACAGATCCAAGTAACTTTTCCTGTTTTAAATTTAGAATATTCAATCAATACGATATTAGAAGATGAGTTCTACTCACCGGTAATTCCTCTTCTGACTGAGCTTCTATAAGAAAACATAGATCTACCACAAGCAAACGCACATAACTACAAAAAAGTATTTAGAGAATGGAGTGAGTCCAAATGACCTTTACCCTAAAACAAATCTCACGATACTGCATGCAATAGCGCTGCTCCCTATATCGATATCTACTTCAAAATATTGAGCTTCCTTGTGATATTCCACCTAAAGATAAATTGTTAAAATTCAAAAAATTATTCAGTTATTAAATTACCCGCAGTGCGCCTCCAACTATGAGAGGTTTACGTCCGACTGAGCTCTGCACAATCCAGGGGCCCTTATTATTGTAAACAGTGAGTAATAATACTTTTAGAATATAAAAGATCATCTGCTAAAAAGTCTTACCGTTGAAACATTCGGAATGAGCTTGAATCGAGAGTTCCGATACTTATCGTCACAGGAGACAAAATTTTGAATCATAGCTCCCTTAGAAATAGCTTAAATCTTTGAGTCTTTCATTTTAATTTGGGGTTACCTCCATCACTTCCGCTTCAATCTTATAATAAAAGACAAGAGAAAAGTGGCGAGGACCAGCTGGAACTTGAAGATTAATTGCAAATATGATAGATTTGGCATTGCAATATTTCTTAAAGTAATGTGAGATTCTCGTACAGGTCAAACTGATAAAGAATATACCTCAAGAGAAGATTTGAATGTGCCATGCGGAAGTGAACAGACATCAGATATTTTTCGGTCGTCGAATAACCAATCGACGGCAATAAGTTCTCCGAATGGTTCTTTGGCAGGAATTTTTTTCCGATCTTGTAGATAGTTCCTACCTCGAATGGAAAAATCGCTTGCACTTGGGACACTCCAAAAATGAGTAGGTAAGGTCCCCTGGAAAAAAATACATTATGTGATTATTTAGTACATTTACCTTACCTTCGCAGAGCTTTGATTTATTACCGATTTAGTTTCGGTAATTATACGATGTAATCCATATTGCCAGCGAGCTTTCTCGATCTTGTGAGAAATAGAAAACTTTAACTTCAACTATTTATGATATCTAAAGAATGGCTCAAAAGTCACCTTCATATTAAAATTTTGGAGACGAGAAGAAAGCACTCCTAAAAAATTCATTGGGAGATCATCTGAAAATATAACTCAGTAACTTACACAGACTACGAAAATTTGAATTACCATGAATTTGATATGCTTCCGTTCCATCAATCGCAATATAACATGATACCACCGAAATAACATTTATTTTACCATTACAGTATATCACGGAGGGAGAAAGTTCATATAAAAGTTGGAAGCCTTCGATACCTCTGGTTGAGCTGTAAACCTGAACACATAGAATATCAGTCAAAAAGATGAATATTGAAGAAATAAAGATTTCAACCATGTTTGTCTTACTGAACTGAAACGATATCAGATAGGAACCGTCTTCCCTTGGATAAATCGTACGTAGAAAACAATGGCCAGAATTTTTCTTTGATTTATTGTTAAATATCAGCTCATAAGACATACATTAAAATACCTTAAAAATCGACTGGACATCGTATTTAAATCTCACCGTTACTATGGTATTATTCTCATCCAATTTTCTACTCAATTGTGAATACTCCTGTATGACCTGCTCGTCGAAAGGGAGAAACTTTGATTCAAGAACGGCCATATAAATCTCAGCAGGAGCTGCGAATACTTTCACATTTGCCTTCTAAAATCGTTATCTGGAAGAACATTTTCCTTGCGTGTAACGAACCTTGAAAAATTTCGCGGAGTTCATTCTTATCTGACCTTGATTACTCAAGTATTCTTGATAGTTACTCATTCCATTATGAAAAGATAACAGTCTCCACCGCTTCAAATTTAGATCCTTTAAATTCCTCATTTTCAACTTGACTATGGTTATAGTTGCCGAGCGGACCAGAAAATACTGGATACGTGCATGTTTTGGTTTCGGTATCCGTGAGGGCTCAATTTGTGATTGTCGTAACAAGAAAAAAATTGTAGTTGCGGATCATTGTTTGTGTCTTCATGTGTAAAAGTGTAATTAAAAAATGTGTCACATACAGGTTTTGGCACCGTGGCACGAGAGAGTATTTTTCTTCACCTACATTCTTTGTACTTCCTAAGAAGTTTATAGTTTAGGGTAATCTCTCAGGTTCTCAGGTTTTTTTACTGTTAGCCTCTCAAAAAAGCAACACTGCGTTACATTTATTGAAAAACGCAAAGCATATTTTCAGTACGTTCAATTTCACTGCGATGTATAACGACGCTATGAACGTTAATACAATATAGAGTCTGAGGTATCATTTTCAGGAGTCATTTTCTTGACTTGATAATGAAGTTTCGCTGAAAGACAAGAAAAGATCTTGTACTCGCAAGAAAGAGGTGTCTGCACCTTGTTCAGAGATGAGTCCTGAAGCTTTTACAAATCTACCTTCAATTATTTCAAAGAAGGTATACTTTAAGTCTTTAACTCTTTAAGTTGCTTTTTTAAATCTTATTTATGGCCATACTAACTTCAAAAGAAGAGCATAGATTCACATTCCGATTGGAAGATTTTATATGGATATTACGGTTCTAATATGATTATATCTTGGCCATCTGATCCAATGATAGATGAAAGCTCGGACTTACACCAACTCAAGGTCGAAAACAGGGGTGCTGGAGCAAATTCACAAGTTCCTTGTAAGGTATCAAAGCAACGCGGCGCATCTAAGGGAAGAACTTATACTTCAAAGGTTTTTTTTCATTTAAGTTTTATTTGATTTTTGACAAATTTGGTGTTCTAGTACCGAGGGGTTCATCAAACTTTCCCCACGCAGCGCTGGGAGGCACAATTTCGTCGACAAGGAAAGGTGAAATGAGTTCAAATAATTAATATACATGAATTGTTCTTTTAATAACTTGTTCACAGCCAACCTCACTGGGATGTTTTGATGAAGAAGGGGAAGCAGCGCGAGCATACGACAGAATGATGATTTGGAGTGAGCTACATCCATTTCAAAGCAGCACTGAAGTAAAAGACGCAATAACGCGTCTATCAAGTATATCATTAAATTTTCATTATCTTGAATATGAAGAGGATATAGATGCTCTTCGGCAAATTTCACAGGAAAAGCTGATTCAAGAACTTCGAAAACAAGGCAGATTGCAGCAAAATTCGAAACATGATTTGCAATGATTCATAGTGAAAGAGTAGTACAAGAGGGTTACACCACGCAAGAGTTTAGTTATTTTCTCAATTTTCCGTTTAAATAGACGACAGCGTGAAGAATACTTCTATAAAATAAAATGTTTCTGTAGACCTTGTGACTGAGGAGGCATACCCACCACTTCCAAAATGCTTTTTCTTGAAGCTCCAACCCCTTTTGACCCAAACCCTAACCTAAACGAGGACTTTATAAACAACTGGTATTCATATGATACCTGGTACCTAGGTACTGGTATACATACATAAAAGAAATAAACTCATGAAGACATTCAACAAATTTATGTTTTAATGCACCTCCGCGAAATCCGTTCACGAACTTCTCAATAAATTCTTTTTTCTGTACGTCATAGTGCGGTTCTCAGTGATGAATAGAAAATAAATGCAAACAGGATGACAGCCAGACACCGTAATACTTTGAAAGCAAAATAGTATTAGACCCTGGTGGAATATGCAAGGAACTTAAAGAAATATATCATTAGTTTAATAAGAGGGAATGAGTGATTTTACGGAAGTACCACATCAAAAATACTGGATTCAGCGTTATAACTTGTTCACGAGTTGGAGAGAGGGGATACGCTTGGATTATGAGTCATGGTATTCAGTCACGCCAAATGCCATTGCTGTTCTTCAGGCAAGGAGATGCATTCTTCAGAATCTCCAAACTCAGGAAATACCGTTACTAGTCGTTGACGCCTTTTCAGGCTCAGGCAGTAATAGTGCTGAATTTGCTTCTGCTGGAGCTCACGTCATTTCCTGTGAAATTAACATTTCTCGTGTAAAGATGGTTTGAACTTGTCTTAATATCGAATTGTACTGAACTCTATTCAGGTGAAATTCAACACAGATAAGTACTTCCTAGGGAATAAGGTGGATTTTGTATGTGCTGATTTCCTGGCACTGTGTCCTGTTTTAAAACCAGATTTGATTTTTCTATCGCCACCATGGGGCGGCCCCAACTACTACGCTGAAAACGAAAGTTTTAAGCTCGAAAATATGTATGTAGGAAAGTTGAATGGGTTTGAAATATTGGAAAAAGCACTGGAAATCACACCAAATGTCATATATTTTCTCCCTAAAAATACGGACCTCGGACTAATTCAGAACCGAATACGAATACCTTGGGAGGTAATGACATAACTACACTTTCTTCGATTTTTCTTCTGCTGATTTATTTGTCCAGATTGACTTCAATTTTGTAAAAGGTAAACTGAAGGCAGTTACATTATATTTCGGCAGTTTGATTGAACTTGATAAAAATAATTCGAGGGCTTCTAGATAGTCATATTAATTCTATCGCAGAAAAGAGGGAAAATTATGACACAAGCTTTCATATTTTAGGTAAAAAAAATAGGATTTCGGATTTCAGTCAATACTTTTACCAGACGATGTGAATATTAAAATCATAATCAGAGTTCTCCTCCAAAACATTCCGAACTCCCGAATGAAGAGTTTTTTTTAAAAGCAACTTTTGCATTGAGACTGTCCAGTTTTGGACAAGCACCTATTTCAAAATTGTAAATAGGAATGTAGGGTCAAACACATGTGTATTACCTATTCGATGACCGAGACCTCCACAGTATGCACATCCACGCACTCCTGTTAGTGCTACGAGTTCTTTGTCTTCTTCTAGAAGTTTTTCCGTCGCAAAACTGAGAAATTCTGGCACCTTTTGTTTAGCTTCAACCAGTAAATGTTGCAAGTCTTTCAACACCACTTCGGACTGATTAGGAGTGATCAGTGTTGTTGCAGTGCCAGTTTTACCGCCACGCCCTACAACAAACAAATTATTCCTGACATTTTGAGATACTCATATTTTCTTACCCGTCCGACCAATTCGATGAACGTAATTTTCAATTTCAGCTGGCATGTCGAAGTTGATGACATGATTTATTGCGGGGAAGTCAAGGCCTTTCGAAATTACATCAGTGGCAACAAGAACATCTTTAAGAAAATGCTGAAAATCAAATAGAAGTCATGATATAATACATCTAAATATAAAATTTCAAACCTTGAACTGCTCTATGCTTTTATTCCTTTCACTTTGATCTTTTCCACCATGTATTGAGACCGCGTCAATACCTTTGAGTAACAGATACTCATGAACTTTATCTACATCCCGTTTATTTTCACAAAATATAATAACCGGTGGAGCAGATTTTGTCAAGCTTTTCAGAATGTGTGTGAGTTTTTCCCCATCTTCTACACACTCTACGTCTTGAATTACATCTAAGTTCGCAGCCCCTGCTCTGCCAATATTGATTGTTACCGGATTAACCAGATTAGATTCCGCAAATTTTTTAATCTTGAAAGGCATGGTTGCACTAAACAGAATTGTTTGACGTTGCGTCTTGAAGTAGCTAAAAATTTCTTGAATTTCATCTTCGAAACCCAAATCTACCATCCTATCAGCTTCATCTAGGCAAATAAGCCTATAGAAGAACATGATAATTCTTGAATATAAAAAGTTACGCTGAATTATGTGTTAATACCTGCAGATATCTAGATTTAAATCCCTTCTCGATAACATATCTCTCAAACGACCAGGAGTTGCAGTGAGCACATGAACTCCTTCAAAACCTGGTTCCCTCATGACCTCCTGAACATTTAAACCCCCTATACATAAAATAACGGATATTGATTCGCTTTTTTTCTGCTGAAATATTTAGATAATTTCATATGTTGCTATTCAAAAAGTACTTCTTTCGGCCTCTTTTGAGAGTACAACAGTAAAACTTCGTGTGTCTGGCGCGCAAGCTCCCGCGACGGGCAAATTATTAAGCTCAGAGGGCCCTCTCCACGTACAAGCGGCATTCGTAGTTGTTCGATCTACATTTCAATTTCAAGGAAAAATAATGTAACTGAGTCAATCATTAGATTAGAATATTGAAATCTTTACCATAACGGAGGTCAAAATAGGAAGAACAAAGGCCAGTGTTTTCCCAGAGCCAGTTGAAGCTGAGCAAAAATTGAACCTTATGCCCTCAGAAAATTAAATTTAAGTTAATTACCTATCCCAATCATATCACGTCCACTTAAAATAAGTGGTATGCCCTGCATCTGTATTGCTGTAGGTTTCATAATGCCCTATGAATAAAAAAAATCCATATATTCTCATGATGCAAAAATTCCATTATTTACCTTTTGTCGAAGTGTATGTAGAATTTTATTGGGTAAACCCATGGTTAAGAAAGAACAAGATGGCATGGGAACCAAATTGCCTACAATTTTGTTTATGAAACGAATTAGTTAACGACAACAATACTTACCCTCTACACTCATACATAGTTTGCTCCGAATTCCGTGGCATTTTTTTTCCTCAAAAGAAGAAGAGTCTAGAAAAAAATGTAAGGAGAATTGAAAGTTCAACTCAAGTATAATGGAAGATTGTTTTTGTCCTGACCTGTCCAACCGGTTTGCATGGAGCTTTCATACTTTAAACCACTGGCCAGTTCAGTGGCAGAGCGTAAGCCTTTCTTTGTCTGGTGAATAAATTAAGAGGCTTGGTTTATAAAACATTTCAAATAAATTACCAACACAGCTTTTAACAAGGTGGCCTCAGTTTCAGCTATTTTCTGAGAATTAGTGCTGGTTTGTGATTTTCTACTTCCCTCCAGCGATTTGAGAAGGAGCGATGATCCTATTTCCTTGTATGAAGTAAATGAATTATCCCTTTCTACATTGTTGTCCCTTGTTGATGAGGGGTAAGGAAAATTTCTACGGCGCTTTACCGGAATATAGTCTGGAGTCTCCGCATTTTCAACTACAGTAGATTTCATTGATCTAAAACACTTTCCCGTCTATTGTATGTTAGATGTCCTCCAAGATGGTAATCATCTCAAATGTATGTTTATAGACAAAAAAACAAGCACACGGATTCCAAATCAATATTTTGCTCGTTTCAAAAATATGTTTCTGTCATTTCTATGTATATCCATATTATACTTATTGGAACTTCAAACTTGAACTGAGTTCATAAAAGTTTTGTTAAATGCATTGAGCGCGCTATTTATCAAGTTACCAAAATAAAATGAAAATGTATCCTTATCGTATTACGTGTGATAGGTGACGTGCAGTGCACTTTAAGGTACAAAATGCGAAAGTTTTAGCTTGAAGCGCAGATGCTATGGCTAACTGGCTGTGAGCAGGTATATACCACGCGTCATTAAGTAAACGAACCCACTTCCTGAATTTTTTTTATGCATATATATATTCATATTTTGAAATTTATTTGGCTTTTCCTGCTCAGCTATAGCTGTCAGCTATGCATAGCTGCCTCTCCCGCTCAAATTTAATTAAAAGGGTGTATGTACGAACAAAATTCGGACTCTTCTTTAATTACGGAACTATTTGTGTCGTTGGAAAAGTATCTGTCCGAGAACGAGTAAGAAATTAGTCGTGCGCCATATAACAAAGTTCATCTTCTTCTCATTTGTTTTTGTTTAGTTGTTTTGATACGCACCAATCATTTTAGCTCTTTCCAGCCAAGCCAAGATATTGTGTAAACCTTAAAATTTTCAGGAAGTACATGAGGTGCACGAATCTACATCGAAAGTACAGCCCAGCCTCTCTACCCCTAGATTTCAGAAGGTCGTCATGCACTAAAAGCAATTTTTCAATGAAAGAGAGATTTTGTGTTAATAGTCCGCTTTGTATTCACGAAACTCCGAGATCTATGATCTCGAGTCCCGTTTTGAAATGGGGGGTTGCTGAGACTATGGGCCCTCGTGAGACTATGGAAGATGCATGGTTTGTTAAGGAAAATTTGAAAGCCGGAATCCTGTACGCTAGTATTTTCGATGGACATGGTGGTTCATCTAGTGCTCTGTTTCTCAAGCGAAAGCTATTTGATATGCTGAAAATAAAAATGAAAAGACAAAGTAACAATATTCCGTTCATGAAAAGTGAAATAACGATCAGTGAAATAGCTCAGGTTTTAAGCCCACAAAGCCTTCAAGATATATTTAGATTGACAGATAGTGCATTAATTGATCATATCGCGACCTTAGGTGATCCTGAATGTTGGAGTGGAAGCACAGCAACAATATGTTTCATAGATGAACACAAAATCGTTTGTGCAAATGTGGGTGATAGTAGTGCTGTCATTGGCAGAAAGGGTAAACCGATTTCATTGACAGAGGAACACCGTCCAACACCAAGAACGAAAAGTGGAAGAAATGAAATTGAGCGTATTGCAATGGCGGGCGGTTGGGTCACTCAGGAGCGAGTCTGTGGAATATTGGCAGTCAGTCGTGCTTTTGGAGACTACGAATTTAAAGGTGGACGTTCCGAGCTTTTAGAGGAATTTCGATATGATGGAAATGTACAGGCGACAACTTCAACTCTTCATGCACCTCCAGTCGTTGCTTTGCCGCATGTTCATGAACTTAATAGATCCACCGATGATGAATTCATTATCATTGCAACGGATGGAATTTGGGACGTTATGAATGGATCCCAAGCAGTTACTTTTGTGTGTTCAAAACTAAAAAGCAATCCAATGCTCTCTATGACAGAGGTAGCGGATGCGCTTGTCCAACGTGCCTTGAGAAATCGTAGTCAAGATAATATTGCGTGCATAGTTATTGACCTTAGAGTAATTTAATCGAATCAGTTGATTTAGTTTCAATACAATTGAAGAGAATACTTTCGCAGTAAAATTTACTTGCTTAACACAAACTACGGAAACCTAAAATCTAGAATTCAGTGGTTCAGCTGTCCCCATTTTTCCACCTCACTTCTAGGAGAATTATTCAAATATTGATTAATCGTCACTCAAGTCTTCAGATTCGCTCGAATCTTTGTTGATTTCGTTCATAGATTCTGCAAGTAATCTGTCATCCCTTTCACTCACAACGCGTGGTGGCTCCTTCAAAACCAACTTCCCCTTCCTCGTGTTGATACGAACCTGGAACAGAATCATGAAAAATTGGCGTTTGCAAATATGTTGTCGTACCGTAGCTTCGTGGATTGCTGCCTCAATAGTGGCCATTCCAGATTCCTTATCGAGTGTCTGGGTTGTGACCACATAGAGGGGCGAGGCAATTAATGAGACTTTCACTTTGCACTCTTTGGTCGAACTGCTCTCCGCAGCTCGCATGGCATCCTTAATACACTCAATACCATCACTACTAAAGCAAGTAAGTTCCATATCTGCTCGAATTTTCAATGGTTGTGGAGTCATTCGACGACATATATCTTTTATTAATGCGTGTTTGACAGACTCATTTATAACTTCATTATTAAGAGAAGAATCCGAAAAAATCAAGTTGTGATCAGTAACCATTATTTTGAACGCGTTGAAAGCATGCCCGTACTTTACATAGAGAGGCCAACCAAGACTCTACAATTTTCATATTGATTTCAAAAGAAGCACTAAAAGAAGGGAGAAAACGTACAACATATAAACTATGTAAATCAGTGCACGTAGTTTCAGAGACATGCCGCATAATCGAATGCACCATTTTGCTTTTACTGTACCTGTCTTCACAAGCTTGAATATCCTCAGGGGATACACGTCTGCTCAAACATTTTCACTATTTATTGACTTGAAAAAGATTCATACCTTTTCGATAAGTCAATGTATCCTTTCTCTTTATCTACTCTGAGTACCATGACAGGCTCAATCCTCCCTACCTGTTTTGAGAAAAGAGTTATGAGCGCAACAACCAAAATATACAAATATGTCATTGCCTTTATAAGTTTAGTCACCGACCTTATTCTGCGTCGTGTAAGCTCCGAGAGTAGTATCATTCCTTCAATGTTGTTGTACTCAAGAAGTTGCACATAAGCGCCCATTTCTGCAACACGTTTCACCTACAAATTAGGACGCATAAATGAGCATTCTTCTGTAAATACCAGAAAAAGAAGTACCTGAACCATCACCACATCATCAACCTCTGGGAACTCATTCACGTACATCCGGCACTCGGAAACCTTCAAAAATTGAGCAAAATCGAATAAACACACAGACGTAATTTTAATATAATATATACCATCCCTTCGAACGTTTCAGAAGGCGAAAACTTGCCTAAGAAGAACTCTCCTTACGTAAAAATGCGAACGCTGAGAGAAAAAAGGTAAGTAAAACCTTACCCTTTTTATCACACCTTAAACAAAACCCAACACCATTTTTTTTCCTCCACACCCACAGGAGATACAAGATAAGTTCAAGACAATTTGAGCTACATATTTTTACAGACAACTTTCAGACAACAAAAAGACAACTTGAACATATATTTTACACCCTGCTCACTTGGTGCAGAAATGTTGGCCCATAACAGTCTTTTGACATATTCTAGATCGGCGGTAATAGAAAACAATGGTGTTATTTTTAGTTAAGATTGGCGTTCATAGTGTATAAATGGTACTGCCCTTCGTGGGAGGATGAAGACTGGAGTTTTGAGGAGGAAAAGTATTCACTTACGCACCTGTCCCTCAAGCACCATGTTGAAGGTCGGCTTCATGCCAAAAGAAGTTAGTGATTACGCGAATGATCCGAAAGTGTTCTTAAATTTTTGCATCGCAGACAAAGGTGAAATTAGCAAAGCTCGTTGTGGATGTTCTTCCCGGTGAGGTTGGCCTGCGATTGCTCGTCAACATCTTTCCAGAGAAGATTCAAGTTGTATTTGATGGTCTGTTGAATAGCTATAAGGTTCAATATTTTGAATGCGCGAATATATACTTAATTTTAATATTGAACTGTAGTCTCAGCTATGTATAGCACTCAAAGATGAGAAGAAAGCGTCGAAAGCAGTGACATTCATTTTCAAGGTGAAGAAAGCTTCAAGAGTAGTTTTTCTCTTCCTTAGTTAAGTTTCCAGGATATGGTGAAAGCTTATATCGAACAGTTCGTAGGAACTCCTTACGAATTCCCCTCGTATCACAAGGCAATTCGTGAGCCCTACGATTACTATCAGGTGAAAAAATAATAATGTTCTCAGGAGAAATTTTGAGTTGGTATTACGCTAGATGGCTAATATGTATATTGGATCCCTCATCGATTTCGACCGCTCCATTGTGATGTATCCGGAACAATGGACGAAGATACAGAATCAGATCAATGTATTGCATACTTGAATCGCATAGAATCTTATTTTCTTATTTTCTCTTTTTGCAGGAAGGCGAAAATGTAATTTTATTTGCTAATCATCAAAGTGAGGTATGATAAAGAAACTTGCTGGTCCGTTTAAGTGTTTAACCTGACTGAATCCAATAAGGGAGACGCGGCATTCATTCCATTACTTACGGAAGTTTCCCATCCTGGACTGGGCGAAAAGGTTAGTGAGCTTGCTTTTTAAGCTTTTTCTATAAATTGAGCAAAACTTGGAATATAATTGTAGGTTACCTATGTGGCTGGTGACCGTGTTATTACCGATCTTCTTGCAAAACCGTTCAGCATGGGGAAGAATCTTTTGTGTGTTAACTCTAAAAAGCATATGGTCTAATATATGTAAATATTTTACCTTTATCCCTTACCTTTCATGTAGAATGACATTCCTGAGCTGAAGGCAACAAAAATGAAGCAGAATTTGACAACTATTAAGGTATTTAAAAAACTTGTGACGAAGTATTCTCTCAGTTTATGCTATTTTTAATTGCAGGAGATGCAAAAGAAATTACAAGAAGGCGGGTTTTTAATTTGGATTGCGCCTGCTGGAGGGAGGGACCGACGGAAGGCTGACGGAACGTTAATTCCTGACAAGTTCGATCCTCAGGCTATTGAAATGATGAAAAAGCTTGGTACGAAGAAATCAGCTGCGAAAACTCACTTTTATCCATTGGCAATGGTAAATATTGTACAATAAGTCGAAGTCTGCCTCAATGTTTTTTAAAGGCAACATATGATATAATGCCACCACCATCAAGCTCAGAAAAGGACATTGGAGAAAAAAGGATTGTCAACTACACGGTATAATCTTATTTTTTCAAACATGTTAATGACTTTCTATCCAGGGAGTGGGCCTTTCACTAGGAGAAGAAATTGATGTTTCGAACTCTGGAAAGTGGGCTGAAAACTTAGGTGAAGAGGCAGATCTTCCTGTCGAATTATCAGAGCATATTTGGGGAAAGGTCTTTTACATACTTGCTTGTTTCAACTTTTAGCGAGACTAATGATGATTTTCCTCTAGGTCAAGCAAGAGTACGACAAGATTTCGAAATATTGTGACCCAAAAGCAGAAGAAATTGTTTTGAATGCTGGTGGTGTGCGTCCTATTAGGCCACCATCTGTTCCAAAGTTCGATTGACCTACAAGAGAATTACTCAAATGTGTGAAGCATCACAAGTTTGGAAAACTAGTAGCAGATACAAAAATGTTCTTGAAGAAGTAAAATGGAAATATCTTTTTGATGTTCTCTCGTTTATTCACTTTATATTCCGACAATTGCTCCTGCATGTTGATACCCAGCGCTTACTCTTACAACCTTTCCTTTTATATCATCGATAGGAAATGGTATTTCTTCATCTCGTGAGGATATTTGGCCTAATTGGCCATTTGAGCTTGAACCCCAACCATATACTTTACCAGTAAGACTGGACACTAATGAAAAATATTCTCCAGATGCAACGCTACTAATATATTCATCCTCTATTGCACCTTTGACGCGACCGGGTTCCTCTTGTTCACCATTAGTTCGACCAAGAGACTTACGGGAACAACCCCAACTATACACCTCTCCTGCTTTATTGCGCGCTAGTACGTGGCACCTGCCAGTGGAAACTTCGATGAATTCATTTGAACTGGAGTGAAATAAAACTTTTTGGAGCTTAAGAGCTTCTTCGACCGAATCGATCTTCCTTCCTAATCCCGAGGTAAGCTCATTTTTCTGCTTAACAATACTAGCGTAGCCATCAAATCCTGTTGCACACGTGTATACCGAACCATCGCTAGTCAGAACTACTAAATGGACGTAACCTAAAGCAACGTCCAATATCTTTACGCCTTCTTTGGGAGGAGGATCTAAACGTATATTTCTAGGCGAAGCAGCAAAATTTGGGTCATGTAGCAGTTTAGAACGAATATCGCTGGATTCAGTATATTCATTCTTCTCTAAAAGTTCCGAAGCAGTTCCGCAGGCGATGAGTCCCCATACTACTAAAGTTCCGTCCTCAAAAACTGCCGCAGAAGAATATCTTCCAGCTGCAACAGCAACTGCTCTCGTATTTAATTGACACTCAGCTTTCGCCTTGCATTTGTCATCAAAACCGAGTATTTTACCATCAAACAATACTTTTGTTGCTATACCTGAACGACACGTTGAACCGCCTATACAGGCACTTCCAGGTTTACTATTTGAAGTTGAATCATTGCTGCAGTTGCAATTACCTCCGCTGTCACACCCACACGAGCGAGTTGTCGAGCCAAGAATACCTGAGCGGCCCAACTGTCCTCGATCATTCAGGCCAAAGGTGAGGACTTCGCCAGTTGATGTCAGTGCGACTGTGTGATAGCGACCACAAGATGTCGCTGTAACTTTAGCGTTATCTGGCAAGGTAACAGGAAGAGCACTGTTTATGTCTCCATCACGGCCGAGTTGTCCAGAGTCATCAATTGGTGGAGAACCCCTGCCACCCCCACCAGCGCTATCATTTCTTCCTGCAGTTAGAAGTTCACCTGAACGAAGTAAGAAAGCTGAGTGACCCGAAAAAGATATATGTATAATATCTTGTGACGAAAATTTTGAAGGAATTTCTACGATATTTGGAGGAGTTGCGCTTGGGTTCGAAGGACGTGCAACACGAGCACCGCCAATTCCCCAGGTATACACAAGAAGTCGGCCGTAGGGATTGGGAGAGACTTCTGGTGCTTGAATGCCAGATTTTCTGTATTTTCCCAGAGAATCATTCTCGCTCCCTTCAGTACCCTCCATGAGACCAGGGAGCAGGAGAACTGCAAATACATACAGAACCGCGGTTAATAGTTTCGTCATGTGTTCTGGAGTCTTACTTCTTTCGTTCAAGGTTTATGTGCTAAAGTTATTGTTTTTCTGTGCATAACTGAAAATTTTTATGAAGAGTAAAAGTATATAGCGCGCGTGGTTTTTGTATATGCGCCGTAGTCGCGTAGTACTACGTACGGTGGGGCCCCGTCATATTTTCAAAATATTAAAATCAGCCAACGACCAAGAGCCAACAAGCTGGAGCTGACCTGAGCTGCTAAGCAGCTGACAGAGTGATAGTCTGCATGAAGATACAAAGTCTTTCGGATAAGAAATTGAATGAAAGGTGACCTTCTCTAGGTAAGGAAAAGTATAAAACTTACACAAGAAACGATACAACAAATTTGATTTACAACTTTTCTCATTTTTTTAGCATTTTATCAAAATGCCAAGTTGCCAATCCACCATGAGGTCCATCAGCACCCATTCTAGTCAAACTTGCAACCATCTCAGCATTCTCTTTTACTGAGTCAATTTGATCCTTTAATAGCTCACCTTCGATAAAGTCGCACGCTGCCGCATCCCCGCACTCGTCAGCAATTTTGTGTAACTCAAGTAATTTATCATAGTTCAATTTTTCCAACGAGAGCGCCAACTCTAGTGCATAAAGCCCACAGCCCTTCTGGGCATGCTCAAACTCAAGCTGAGGTGGCATAATAGCCTGGAGAGATACTTTACCCCCCCTTTTGGTCTGATAGTCCATTAGTAACTCGGCATGCGAGCGTTCTTCAAGCGATTCTTTCTTGAAGTGTTGAGCAAATCCGTCAAGTGCCACATTATCTCTCGAGAAGAATGCATACATGCTATGATAGATGTAGGACACGTTGTATTCGATGTTAATTTGGTCATTAATTGCATCCTCAAGAGTTTGCTGAAAATGCGGGGCACGCGCAAACGAGTAATGAACATCAACAGGGATGGGATGTGTACTCGTTGCTTCCACAATTGCCTCGCCCAGGTTGAGCTCGCCACTATTGCCGTCACGGATCGCATAAAATTTGTCGTAACGGAATTCACGAGTGTTTTGTCTTGAAATAGACCGTCCGACGCCACATCGCACGATAGTCGCTGTGATAACAGGGCGAGAAGATTTTGAAAGCATATGGTGAAATCTGGACATGCAAGCGAAGTATAGAAGTGGCTTTCAGTGTGGTTACAGGCTTGATCAAGGTCAAAGGCAAAATAAAAAGATATTTTCCTTGTTGATGGGGTTGTGAGTAAATTTTTTGGGGGAAAATGGCGGGGGCTTTGGGGTCACAACTTTCCACACACGCACCTGAAAAAAAAAAATTTACCTTACATGTTAACAACTCTTCCGAAGGACTAGGACGCACCCGTGGAAAACCTCTATTATGTACAATTTATGCATAAATATACTTGTGCATACAATAATGGTTCGAAAGAAATGTTTTACAAAGGTTTTAACAGCTAAAGGACCCAATCAAGCCAGCCGCTCTTCGCTTTTTTCCCAACAAGAGATTCTGACCTGTACACAAACACTCCCTCGACAGATGTCTCCTGATTTTTCTCATCTAAAAGCAACGCTATCATATCACCATCTTCTAACTCTACCTCATCGTTTCCACTTATTGGCTGCCATGCCCCGCCAGAAATAGCAATACCAGACATATTTTTGGTGTGAAGCCCTCGAAGTATAGCAGTACCATTATATGTGTTTGCCAGTATACTTAACTGCTTGTGAGAAATTCGCTTTGAGATACAGTTACCGTTTCCACGTCCAATTGTTTGGGGCCCACCAGTCAGATAAATTTCAGATTTGTCCGGACCAATTAAGTAACACTTGTATCGAACTTGCTTATTTGTACCAGCGTCACTGAAAGACTTTTTTGAGGAAGCATGACGATTGAAGCCAGCTTCTGTGAGGTCTCTACTGATATGCAAAGCGAGAGAATTCAGCTTCACAATATCGCGTTGCAAGAGCTGCAAAAATTCCTTTATTGATACGTTGGGAAGGACTTGTAAATCATCGTGATTGAACGGCACACCTACTGTCTCGAGATTCAAAATCATGTGCTCCAAGTGCTGCCTTTCACCGTCATCTTCTATTTTGTCATTTTTGAAAGAATCGTAAATGAAAGCTCCTATAATGTCTACTACTGTTGTAGCAACCGAAACCATGATGAAACACGACATTAGAGCCATCATTGTGGTATAAAAATCAGCTTTCCCAAGCAGACCATTAGATCTGAATTCGATTTCGACCCCTCGAAATTCCAAGATTGTGCCACTCGAAGTAACATCGTCTGGCTCCCCAGAAAAATGTACTGTTTCCACAGTGTTCACAAGATATCCTTTACTGCTGGATGAAACTGAGACATCTGCGAGAATACGATAATCAAAAGGTTGTAAACTAGACATGGGACGAAAATTACTGAAAGTCCAATCAATACTGAGTCGTATTCCGGTCAGTCGATAAAGCGGGAACGGTGGAACAAAAGAATCAGTTCGTACCACTAACTCGTTTCTATCATCCAGTTTCACTCCTGCGAGCTCAAGTAGTTCGTCAACACTAAAAGACGGGTACCTCTCACTAACAACAGCAGATTCCGAGTCGACGGTGAGTATGGTATTCGTCTGATTATCTTTGATATAGATTAAAGAGGGAGCACTTGTAAACCAACTTGTATCTAGAGTGGTCTTGAACTGAAATGTAACGTTTTCAGGATTTGTGGCAAAATAGTTCTTTGATGTATCATATTGTGGCAAAGTGGAGCACAAATCCGTGCTGGTGTTGCACTCTCGCTGAAAGTTTGTCTCCTTTACGTGTGTACCCACAAATATAGAATTTGCAGAAACACTCACTATTTCAGAAGTACTGAAGTTCTTGCAAATATTATCGTGGAAAGAATCCATAAAAGGTGGATCACCGGCATAATCCGTGATAGTTTTGTTACAGTATGTTGACGCCGCCTGATTAAAATCAAGCATTCTTTTTGTATCGGAAACATCAGTAGAGATGTACATTCCAGGTGTTTCTAGTAGCATATAAGTGTGACCACCAATCATAGAAACTCCCGCATAGACTAAAATCAAAGCCATTAAAGACTTATGAACATATGCTAAACGCTTGTCACTTATTTTAACCACTTTTAGAGTACGATAAGAAAACATGTCGTCCCACAACTCTCGAAAGCCCTCTCGAAGTCCTTTAAATGAAACTACATCAGAAAACTATACAGAATTTATTTCTAAAGTTGAACGCACCCATTTTTTTAAGAGGTGAAGTGCTGAAGACTTTCTAGTACAACAAACAACAAATATAACGATCTAAGCGTGCTCTTTCGAGTTGCAAATCATTGACTGGATAGCAATTAATTATTCTGGGTCAGTAGCTTACTCTTGCATTCTTTCGCGTGCTGAAAATGTCTCGCCTCTTTCTTCTTTTTTAGTGTTTATTTTTTTTCAAAACTTTTTTGTAAAACATGTAAAAGCTCTGAAAACGGTAGCGAATTAGCGAATTAGGGTTCATCTTTTTATGCCTCCCCCCACACTCCTGTTAGTCCTCAGAAAGTGTAAAATAAAAGATCTCTGGTCTCCTTCTTTGATTTTCATCATATCAGGTCACAACTTCTCACAAGGAGTACGCGATCGTAATATTTGGTAGTGCGCAAGGAGTTGATCTTTGCTATCATGCTCGCAGTAAGTTGAAACCTTTCATTAAAGAACGCAATACTAAAATTCAATTTAAGAATCCGCAAACTTGCCAAACACAGTTTACGAGTAAGGGTAATAAACTTTTCGGAATTTCAGCTGCAAGATCCAAAGTAAAGTGTCCTCGAATATGTCATGAGATCAAAGCGGTAATGCTTATTTTTAATTTGCCATTTTTCAGGTTTAGTTTTTGTTCTAAAGGTGATTCCAAGTTTACAAGGAGACGCATCTAGTCAGTTACCTCCGGACTTGCCATCATATATTTTTAAAGAACGCATAGTTTACTTGGTAATTATGCCCTTCATCATTATTGCCAAAATCTAAATTTCTTCCATGTAGGGCATGACATTAGTACCTTCGGTGACTGAACTTATTCTTGCTGAATTGTTATATCTTCAATACGAAGATAACAATAAACCGATCCATTTGTACATAAATTCAACGGGGACATCAAAAGTATGTATGAAACTGTGCTTGTATTGAAGTGTTGAAGTGTTTATTATTAGGAGGGTCAAAAATATGGGTACGATTCCGAAGCCTTTGCAATTTATGATACCATTCAATATGTCAAACCTCCTGTACACACTATTGCTATCGGTACAGCTTGGGGTGAAGCTGCAATGTTGCTCTCAGCTGGTAAAAAGGTAAAAGTTGAAGGTATTTATCAGCTATTCATTTATGCAATCTTCACAGGGGCACAGAGCCGCACTTCCATCTGCTAGCATAATGATTAAACAACCCATAAACTCTTTTCGAGGGCAGGTATGGTCTATCCTACGATATTATGTGTGTCATTCTCACTATTAAAACAATAGGCCTCTGAGTTAGAAATTCAGCGTAATGAAACTAGAAATACAAAGTCTCAAACGGTACTACTGTTCTAGCGACTCTGGCCCTCTATTCTTATCACACATGATCAGCTAAAAATACTATCTCTATCTACCGGAAAATCGATCGAAGAAGTCGAAAAGGATATAAATAGACCTAGATATTTCGATCCACAAGAAGCGAAGGACTATGGATTGATCGATAAGGTGAAGAAATAACTCCACTTTCATTTGAGATATTTATGTCGAAAAATCATCCACAGGTACTCCTAAAATAGATGAAAGTCGGGATCAGTATACAAGAACGACCTCATTCATAGATTTTATATTAAAAAGAATATTCAAACTAGACCAAAGTGTCAATGATAGCAGCACGAGTGCTCTCAAAGGACTTATTATTTTCAATACTCCGAATTTTTAGAATTTCCTCTATCACCTATTTGTTACCTCTCAATATCTAATCATTATGTGTAAAAATGCGTACATTTAGTTCTGTCGAAGTAGTATCTAGCCCGCAAAAGGCAGTCCAATCATTCGCAATCAACCCAGCAGAAATAATATCACTCCCTCGATTGACTGTGCCTGCTGCGAGGGGCACCTTCAAAATAATATATAATGTGAAAAAAATAGAGAAAAAAATTCGGACTTGTAAAAGAGACGAAAGTTCGTCAAGTTCTTGCAGGCTTGTGTGTGGGTGTACCAATCCACCTTGGCTCGAGAATTTGCAATAACTTCCAACTAGAGCATTTCCTGCAATAGTCTAACAAAGCCTAAAGGTTGCAAAATGTTCGCAAATAAAGAAAATCATACCTCCCTGAAAGCTTCTACGCCAAGAACATCGCAAATTAACTCTTCTGTTTCACGGTCAATATCCGGATGTAAAAGGGCTGTATAGTCATTGCATGAAATACAATTTCCGAGAGCTGTATTTATACATAAAAGTGGTTCTGTTGAGACAAAGTTGAAGTAGAAGTTACCAGAAAGTCTCTCCTCAACTCTTTGGACAAGCACAGAATCTGGAAGAGAATTGCGAATATGCAGTAACTCTAATACAAAATCATTCAAATATAATCAAGCGCTGGCCTTAAGGTAGTCTACCTTGGTCTGTGGTGGAGTTTGGAAGCAGTAACCCCTTTTTATTTCCTATTAACTAATTCAAGCAGGTCTACTGCAAGAAGTTTGCAAAATCTCACCTACACACATTCTACCTACCAACCGAGTTCCCGCTATACTACTTTTAATCACTGGTATTTCTCGAGAAAGTTCGCCTTCAAATATGCTTAATTGTAGAAATTTAAGTGAGTGAGGGGTAAAACAATGCATGAAATTTCACCTATAGAAGTTTTCGGACCCCCCTATCGCAGTTATGCAATATGCATTCGTTAATGTTCCAAAAACACCAATGTCATTACTACAAAAGTAAGTAAAATATGAACATAACTCATAATCTAGAATTGCGATGAATACCTGTTTTCGTACGCGTGACGGATGGCCATAATTGTAGCAGTGGAATGGTAGAAAAGAAAGGAGCCGGTTATTAGTCTTACGGTTAACTCTACAACTGTTTTGCGAGGTTCCGAGGTATAATACTCGTAGTCTAGTTGATGACCACAATAGCGTACGTATGGAATCAAGGAACCGAAATAAAAAAACAAAAACAAAAAAATCCATATGAATCATACTGTCAGACTGTATGTCAATTAAATTATTGTATGCAAAACATGATCATGGCCACCAAAATATTTAGCAAATACGTATTGTATCGTATGATACGAGCTCGTCCTCCTGGTACCATTTAATTCAGGAAACAGGTCTCTCAGCCTCTCGCTTGGGTATTTATGCCATATATGTTGTGTGGACTTTATACTCTTTTCTTTTACTAAGAATCTAAATTCGAATACTCATCTGTAAATTATCTCTATCTCGGTAGCGCAACAACGCGCGGGGCGTGAGATATTTTTTTATTCAAACAAATAATTGAAGAAAACCAAATGGAAGACGAAGAAATGCCAAAGTCAATGATGACTAGATTATTTGGTGATGACACGAATATTGAGCTAGAGAATCTCGATATGGAGCGATTGGATACTGGACAGAAAACCAAGAAAAGTGATGCAAATTTGAATGAGAGAATTCATCAAGAAGATTGTTATGGTAAGAAGGATACCGGAATAAATTTCATAGATGATGCTGGAGTACCACATTTTGATCGAGATAATAGACCAGATGAAGAAATTTATGATAGTGAGGCTGAGGAATCTGATGACGATAGTAATTTCTTCGGGTCCAAAGCTAAGAAGAAAAGAAAAGAACGCCGCAGAGAAGAAACTATGAAAACTGAAGTGATTGATTTCTTATCTAAAATGGAAGTTGCAGCTGAACAGGATTTGGAGGCCTATGCTCGGAAGCTTCCTGCTGTACATAAATTGAAGATGTTACCAGAGGTAGAAGTAAAGTTGAGACAAACTGAGCTTCAAGAGTTGTTACTGAAAAACGGATTGTTGAAAGTTCTGTGCATGTGGCTTAATCTTATGCCGGATGGAAACTTACCAAATATCAATCTTCGCAGCAGTCTCATACGTCTCATTGATATTTTACCCGTCGAAACTGACGATTTTGATAGAAAAGAGGAATTGAAAAGATCGGGTTTAGCAAAAATATTGGTGTTCTTGACGACTATTCCTCAAGAGACAGGAAGTAACCGCGCTATTTGTAAAAAGTTAATCGAGAAATGGAGTCGACCAGTATACGAGCTATCGGCAGAATATAAGTACATTCATCGAAGTGGACAAGTATATGATGCCTATGACTCGGATAACGAGGAGTTAGCTACGAGGAGAACTAAACGTTCCTCAAAACTTTTAGAGTCGATGGACGATGTGAGTGTTCCCGCTCGCTCTGGTCCAAAATATGGTGAAAAGGGATACAGGCATCATGCGGAGATTCCAGATAGCTCTATCCCTGAATATACCAAAAGGCCAAGGCTGAAGATGGACCCAGGTGAGGTAAAATCTAGAGGACAAAGTAACGAGCAACGCAGAATAAGAAAACTTGTCGGCAAAGTTTCTGGTCTCAAGAAAAAAAATGGGCAGGCTTACCAACCTTCTGTGGAAGGCCGAGGATTAGTTGGCATACAGAAATAAATAAAACTTTCATATTTCTAAAAAATGGGAAATCAAGTTCATACAATATACCTTTTCACTTAAGTCAATGTTATCGTGCAAATTGTTTTTCCATAGAATTTGCAGTGTTTCAACCTTTTTTTTTCTTTTTCTACGCCTATACACCCATATATAGACGGTCCATACCTGTTTTTTTGTCCGTTTATTGTCTGTTTTACTATTTTTGAACTTCCCTCGTTATACATACGAATACTGTGTGGTGGCGCCCGCGGGTATATAGCCACGACAACGTTTTCACTAAATACGTACAAAACTCTCAGACACAATAAGCTACTATAGTACTCGTACTGTCGTATAACAACTCTAAAATCGAGAACTTCCTATCAGGAAGCATGCATTAAAAAAAAACAAGCGCACACCCAACCACAAAAAAAAGCTAAAAAGGAAAAGGTGGACCTCTCTAAATAGCAATGCTGTGCGAGTCATGACTTTCAAAGCAACCCGAATAAATATACTTCGAGGTTTCCGGTAGTCGCTTTATTACACGGTGTCTGAACTACATAATCTCGAGGTGCAAGACCAGTGATCAAGTTGACGAAGAAGTAAGCACTCCACTTATTGGCACGCAATTATTACGTGCGCGCGCGTGGGAAGTCTGTTCTCATAAACTTGCAAATTATTTTTCTGTACGAGAAGTTCTTCAAGAAATGACAGAGTTTGATTTCACCACACAAGTTACGAAGACACTACAGATAAATCGGAAAGAACAAAATCAGAATGCAGAAACTCTCTCGCGATTACTAGATTCGAGATTCCGTGCAAATGAAACCTTGAAAAATATCAATATAGAACTCCTCGTCTCGGTCGGAGGATCTACGAGCCGATTAAGATCTACCTCTTCTGAAAGAAGTGAAGTTGCACTTTCTTCCGTACTTGTTGCTCGAAAGTTGAATCTAGCGAAAGAGAGAGCCAAAAAAACAAAGCATTGCATTCAAGGAGCACTGAGTAAACAAGAAATTCTAAGAAAGCTAAAAGTTAGTCTTATTGCTGGAGACTTGGCTGGAGCATTACAGCAGTCGGTGGAATTCAGCAGCCTCCGAGAAATCTCCATTCAAAACTTCATTCCATCGCAAAATTCTTTCGAGAACGAACTCTCAGTCATTAAGAACGATGTGGAATCAATATTAAACAAGAAAATAGAGCTCATTTTGAATGATGCTACCTTCAGTGAAGGTGACTTCTTCTTCAACTACATTGAAATTGCCTCTAAGATTGGTGGCGCTGAAAAAGTTGTTCAATACTTATCCAAATATACCCAGATTCATGTATGGAAGAACTACGAGAATATTATCACAGTATGTGAAGGGCCTGAAGATGTTTTTCGTAGATGTTTTCTGAATTCAATCACGTGCCTATTTGATAATACTCTTGAAATATTAGACAAGAAATGTAGAAGCTTGACTTCAATTTTGTATGAGAATTTGGTCTCTGAATATGTTCTCTTATGCCACGAAGAATGCAGTAAAGTTCTTCAAAAAATTTTGATGATGTATCTAAATCGAAGGAAATTTGATCGCGATGTACTTCAAGCAGAGATCATGGAGAGAAGTTGTGCCTTACCTGCTCATGACATTGATATCTTTCTGGAAGAGTTGTCTGGACTATGTGCTCAGTATGAGCAGTACCGAAGAATATATTGTTCGAAAATTACCGAAATTTGCGACAATACAATATTTCGTCTTAATCCTGACAAGCTGTATGAGAATAAATTGAAAGATTTTGAGAAAATTTATGAAATTTATTGCTCACTCGAATTTCTTTACATAAAAAAAAGTATTTACATCGCGTTCAATGTCGAGGAGTATGGGAATTTTCTTACGAGCTCAATCGTTGACGATGTTCTATACATTTCGGAGCGTAGCATTAAACGAGCGATACAAACAGTTTCATATGAATGTGTTAGCTCTGTTCTAGACTCAGTGAACTCTGCTTTTACTTGCCACGTGTTTCCTGAGCTCTCAGGTAGAATAACAAGGCAGGCAAGTTGCATAAAAACGGATCAACTCGTTGATGCAATCGAATTTCACCATGTTTCTGCTGGAAATACCCAGGCGAAATTAGAATTTCACGCTTTTATTCGATCATTGAATGATATAGATGCTATGAGCGAAGTAATACTGAAGTTAGATGAATTGCTTATTTCTGGAGAAATGCATGGTAAAATCAAGGAAGAAGAGTACATATTAAATTGTACCAGAAACCTTAAGGAGTCTTCGTTACAATTTAAAAATCTTTGTTCTAAAATGGTTGACGTTGTTTCAAATGCTTTTGTTGATATATTTGGTACGTGTCTTCAGATCTTAACTGCAACTTCATACGAACTTGCTCATGATAAGTATGAAGATAATCACAACAATTGGATTGGGCAAATCATTGTAGTTTTTCAGAAAATCACTGAAAATTTAGTTCCCATAATGTCATCCTCAAACTTTAGCAAAGTTGTGCATCAAATCCTTGAAGATCTTTCAAGACGCATTGAGATGATTGTCATGACGCGATTGCGGTTCAATCATCTTGGAGGTCTTCATTTTGAACGAGAAATCCGGAAATTAGTTGCAAACTTAACAAGTTTGATGCAGTGCCAAATGCGTGATATTTTTTCACGTCTGAATCAAATTGGAATGGTACTGAGCTTCGAGACATTCGACGAAATAATGGATTATTGGGGCGATCGCTCAGGATTGTTGACTTGGCGTATCAATAGATCTGAGGTCAAAAGAATTCTCTCACTGCGAGTAGATTTTAGGTTAGATTCCATTGAAGCCTTACAGTTATAATAGTATGTAAACTTTAACATGATGTGTCGACTTGTTTGCCAACAACTGCATATATGGTGTACTTCTGAGTAAGGGCGATCTTACAATACTACTTGCCTAGTTCTACAATTTTTTTCTGTTCACATTCCTTTGTGAATCAAGAGCCTTCTGCTTATGTGACACACTCGTTTTCAACATTTCCAGTGAGTTAAAAACCTTGCTTGATTTATCAAAAATAGAATGTTTGCTTTTCTTACTATCATAGTTTTGATTTAAGTTCGCACTTTCTGCAGAAATTTTTACTGTTTGTGCTCTTTCTGGATGAATACTGTCAACTTGCGCCAACTTTGGCAAAGGAATTTTCTCCAATTTGGACCTTTTCTTCATTGGCTGCTTCCGATTATCCCGCACCATAAAAATTTCTTCCGGTGTCCTCTTGGTTGTATGACTATTTGAACTTTTTCTCTCAGAGAGTATTTGATCAGACCTCTTCTCAGTATTCATAGATAAATCTGTTAGAGAAGTCAACTTAAGAAAGACATTGTCAAATAAATTGCGAGCAGAGCATATTAGGTCGTCATCTTTCGAGTCAGCTGTGTTTAGCACTTCTTCATTTTTGTTTGACCTTTGATTCATGTACGATTTTGCATATATTTCTCCAAGTCCTACCTTTGCTTTGGCATCGCTCAACTGAGTATTATTCTTCGTACTTATTTGGATGACATCGGTAGCTTCTACGTCATCCCATTTGTTCAATAATATTCGTTGCTTAATCAAATTCTCTAATGTATGCGTCGCTTCAATACTGATATTAGGGCGCGGTTGCGAGACTTGATTAAATTCGAGATCGCTTTCCAATGCACTATTCAAAGGACGCTGTTTTCCAGAGGCTTCCCCGACAAAAGACCAAGATTCTTTAGTTGTCGCACGAGTTTCAAGCTTATCGATTTCCTTCGATAGTCTTTCTTGTACGAGCTGAAAAGAGGACAACACTGCTATTGGAGATTTTATTGATTTATGAACCTTATTTTCTTCTCCTGTAAACTGACTAAGAAACTGCTTCTTAACCAGCGCTTTCTCTACAGCCAAAATATTTCCTGGAACAAGGTGCTCATTATGGTTGATTCGTGGGACTTCTGCACTCGGAAAAACCGGATCATGAAGCTTTCGTCCAATTGTAGAATCGTTCCTCATTCTCTGCTTCCATGCTACACTTTCAGTTCTTCCAAAATTTTGTGTTATTGAACTGCTCAGTTTTAGGTTAGGTTTAATAAGATTTAATATACTTAAAATCTGGAGCTCTATTTGTTGCCATATTTGCTCTATGTGCGTGTTTGCCGTTGTGAGTTCAAGGAGCGGCAGTGTTGCGTTAAATTGTTCTGAAGCGTGTTTCGTCAAGCTCAAAAACATAGCACACACTTTGTTCCATACTACGTTTGTATTATAAATTGAAATTTGTGGAGACTTCTCGCCAACGGATGCTTTATTAAAGAAGCCCTCTTCAAAACTGGTGTCTCTCATCCCTCACAGTTGACTAAGTATCGTATCGGTAACTGTATGACACTTATATACCTTATATATCTGCTGCAACTGACTATCTTAAATGAACGGCTGAGTCAAGGCCCAGCAGTATTAAGTTCAGTTGACGTGTTTATTCATTTTGTTCGCGAGTTTTTTTTATATTTTGCTACAGGTATGGATACACCATATTTGCTTTTACCTTTTTGCTATTTTTTTGGTGAGAACCAGAAAAGAAGCTCTGCCTCACTGCCTGTGGAGAACCAACAGTGAAACATCACAACTACTCAAAACTTCATTTCTACAAAAATTTTGTTCGAAGGTTTGAAGGTTTGCACGTCCACCATACCACCACACCTTCTTTTTGTTTGGGTGGAGAATTTCAAAATAGGAGGAGGATAATTCGTACTGGTACCAGTACATAAAAATACGAGAAATAGAATTGTCTATCATATACTACCAGTACCTACAGGGGTAGGTTCCTCTTTTTTGTACAACAATGTGAAAAAACTGTATCATCCTTCACAACCTAAACGGTCGGGTTCTAATCTAATGGTTCATCAATAAATTATGAAGACTGAAAAGCTTCCACACTGCTTGCAGCTTCGTAATATCCAGACTTCTTGAGCAACTCAACAAATATTTCTCTCTCGTGAAGTTTCAGAATATAAGGAGAAAATAATGCTCCTGGAAATACACCAGTAGCAACATCGTTTTTAAAGTGTAGCATTGCGTCATTAATAACTTTACCAACTTGCGCATATTGCTTGCAAAATTTTGGTGTAACTTTTGCGTGGTGGGGATGTTGCAGAAATCCAAGGAGATCATGATAAACTAAAATTTGACCATTAGTGCTGGAACCTGCTCCTATCCCAATCGTAGGAATATTGACGGAAGAAGTGATAGCTGCAGACACACAATCAGGCAAGCACTCTAGCACAATTGAAAAACAACCAGCATCTTGCAACTCAATAGCCTGCTCAACCAGCCTCACTGCGGCCCTCGCATTATTTCCTTGAGGTCGGAATCCACCAAAGAGACTTACAGATTGCGGAGTTAAGCCGATATGACCCATAACAGCAATACCGGCTTGATTTAATTTACGAACAGACGAAACACGAAGATTACCACCACCTTCTAACTTGACCGCATGCATTCCTCCTTCTTTCAGTATCCTAATAGCTGCTTTCAACAAATGTTCGTCATCACTTTCATAACTTCCAAAGGGAATGTCGCCAACCAAGAAAGCTTTTTTAGCACCACGTGAAACAGATCGACAATGTACTAGCATTTCCTCAAGTGTAATTGGTAGTGTTGTATCGTGACCATGAATAACCATGGAAGCAGAGTCACCAACAAGCAGAATATCTATGTCTGCTTGATCCACCTGAAATAAAAAGTAAGTATATTGTTATGAAGTGCAGAAATGAAAACTTACATGTATAGCGCTAGAATAATCATATGCAGTAACAGCTGTCAAGGCCGTACCTTGCTCATATTTGTCGCGGATTATCTTCAATGTGGTCTTTTCAAATAGGTCCGCATTCCCATATAGATTTCTATATGTATATTTTGTTTTGAAAGACTGAAGAAAATGTGCGCGACCGAAAACAATATTTGTCGAACTCTTTAGGCGCGCATAAAAGTGGCTAGGTTTGGGCATCATCTCTACCCATTAGCCCTTCTTCTTTCGCTTGCTCTTGAAATTAAATACAGTTCAAAGTTCGAGCATAAGAAAAAACTGGCGGGGAAAACTTACTGTTGTTCCAGCCGATACCTTAGTAATTAAATAGTTCTTTCAGTATCTAGATTACAGCAAAGCAAATGGGTAACTTTTCTTTAGAGCCGTTCGTCGAGCTGTTATTGTTCCTCTGAGTCCGGGAAAAGTACTTACTTCTTGTATGATTTAGGGTTTCGACTTTTCTAGCCGAGCTCGTTTTTATTTGTGACTACGTCAAAAATGGATGAAGCAAACAGATAGGAAGACGGCAATATGCCAAGGTGCACCTAATAAGTATTCACAAAAATGGTGACGTGCTGTCATGCTCTTTATTACCCTGTAAATTCTTCAAAGAAAATGATACTATACAGGCGATGCAAGAGAAAACAGAAAGCGAAGTTTTCAGCGTTCTTAAAAAAACGTGGGCCCGTATCTGACTTATTGTCTGAAATTACAACTGAACACGAATCTTACGCAAACTTTTTAGTGCAAGAATATTCTCTTAATGCTGCAACTAATCATGAAGTAGCTGTACGAAAACTTAATGAAAAATTCCGGGTGTTCGGAAAAGATGATGAGTTCTTTCAGGTAGTTTTCTTAGCGTTTCGGAAACTTGTCGAAAACTCGGCCAAGCTTCCAAATGCTCACATTGTAACTACCGTAATAACAGTTGCAGGTAAGCGAGGATACTTAAGCGAAGCTGATTTTGCTTTCGGGTGGAGTCAAACTTCATGTGATAGTAAATTAGTAAGACCAACCGCATTCACATATACGGCCTATATTCAAGCAATTGGTCAGAACGTCAGAGGTGATAGTTGGGTTTTAGCTTTTGATATTTTCGATGATATGATAAGTAACGGACTTATTCCGAATGTTTTTACATACAGTGCGCTTATTCGGACAGGTGTACGTGGTGGGAAAAATGGTGCGCAAAGAGTAAGTTCTTTTCATACCTTATTTCAATTTCTTTATATTACTGTACTAACTTTGTTCTTTTTTCACTTAAATTAGGCTTTATTGCTAATTCCAAGGATGAGAGAAAATGATATTGAACCAGATCTACCTGTCATTAGTGCTCTGGTGAGTGCTTTCGGAGCGGCAAATAATATCGATGGAGTTCGTTCGGCTACGCACTCTGCTCTGAAATTTGAGAAGTTGGATGGTCGCCTCTTCGTTGATATAATCTGTGCTTTCACATCCTGTAGAGCATACCAGGAAGCTCTTGATATTTTTCACTCTTCAAAATGTCCAAAAAATATTCAAACCTGTACTGCAATAATGCAAGCATACATAAATTCCGGAAAGGTCAAAGATGCAGAGCAAATATACAATAGAATGAGGATCGATAGATCTGAAGGTGGCTATGGATTTCTACCGAATGCACGAGCTCACACGACCATGTTAAATGGATATGAAAAGTCTTTAATGTCGAGCAGCGCAGTGAATCTTCTGAGAAAGTTGGAACAATTTAACATGGTGAATAACAAGGAAGAATTCGTACCAAATGAAATCCATTATAATGTAGTGTTAAGTGCGTGTGGGAAATGTGGAGAATGGTCTACCGCTGAAAGTATATTCCACTCTATGCGTGCTCGTGGTGTACCAACTACATCTATCACGTTCAGTACTCTAATTACAGCTTACGGAAGAAGTGGTGAAACATTTCGTGCTCGCTGCTTGTACAATCTTATGCGAAAGGAAGGTATTTTTCCAGATGACTATTCTTTCGTTGGTCTTATCCTTGGGCATGCTGTAAAGCATGATTTAAGAGCTGCACTGGATGTGAGAAATCTCATGGCTTCTGAAAATATATCAGAGACTATTCATACTTACAATGCCCTAATTTATGCTGCTGACATATGTGGTGATTATGAGAAAGTAGTTAGCTTATATGAGTTGATGCTCCGATCCAATCTTGAACCAAACGAGACCACGCACGAGCTTGTTGTGAACGTTGGTAAGAAAGGGGCGAAGTTCTATGAAGAAACGCAATTGGCTGCGAATGTTGCTTCAGCAGCAGCTGGGCTTGTTGGAGTAGTTGGGATGGCACTCGGTCGTTGGTAATTTTTGAAGAATTTTCTTTGTATATAATCAATGTGTTTTTTCTTATTGTTGCATGCATACACAGCAGTACTGGTACTGTATATAGAGGTCTTGTTTCTTTTGAAAGCTATGCGTGCAGCGCACCCACGTTCACATTTTATTTAATTATCCAAATACTGCTCGTATTCGCATACCTTCTCCTTTTTGAAGTCCAGGTGTCCACCGAATCGAAATTATAATTTTTTTGCGCATTCGCTGTAGTACGCGCTTTGCACACTGCTGCGTGTGTGTGTGACGAACTCTCTATGCATACGACTCGTATCCCCTGGGACGCCCAGTTCAGAATTTTTCTTTTTTTTCTTTTTTTCCTTCGGGATACCATATCATCTTATATAACATATGGGGGGAGCATCTGATATGATCATATGCTATACCCTTGTTTTTGAAAAAAAAAATCTAACCGTTCTTAAGTTGAGTGGCATGCAGGGCTGAAAGCGAAAAGACAAAAAAAAATGCCAAATGAGAAAAAGGCAAAAAGCAAGTCACGAAGCCGACTTGTGCACTTGTCTTGAAGAAAATGATATCCAGTCGAACCTTATATTCACCGACGTAAGTAGCTGGCAAGCTAGTCGCAACAAAGTATATGAAAGGCATTCTTTCAAGAAAAAATATCCTCGTGAACGCGAGCGCAGTAGCCTCTTCCTAAGTAAACGAATATCTCGATCTCATTCTAAGTCGGGAAATGAGCTTGAATACGTGTAACCCGCTTGATGAGCGTCATCAAAGCTCTTTAGAGGATAATTCGACGTCATATTCATCGGATGAAAATGAGCAAAGCTGGATATCATGGTTCTGCGCCTTAAAAGGAAATGAGTTTTTTTGCGAAGTTGACGAAGAGTACATTCAAGACGACTTTAATTTAAGTGGTCTTAGCTCGGTGATCCCTTACTATGACTACGCCCTCGATATGATATTGGACATCGAAAGTCCTAATGGTAGCAAGCTGACTGAACAGCAACATGAACTTGTGGAATCTGCGGCGGAACTTCTCTATGGCCTCATTCATGCTCGATACATATTGAGCAGTCGTGGTATGATATCGATGTTAGAAAAGTTTAAACAAAGCCATTTTGGAAGGTGCCCTCGCATTGCGTGCAACAACCAGTCATGCCTTCCAGTCGGTACATCCGATATTTTTCGCACAGCTACTTTAAAAATATTTTGTCCAAGCTGCCAGGTACGTATATATTTAATGTGTACATTTTGTTTGATTTATTTCAAAACTATAATAGGATTTATATTTTCCACGGAATAAGTTTCAGGGAACTATTGATGGCGCATATTTTGGAACGACGTTTCCACATCTTTTTCTATTGACTTACCAGCATCTTCAACCAAAGAGAATTAAATATAATTATGTGCCACGAATATTTGGTTTTAAGGTTTAAACCTTAATTTTAAATACTGATTAGTCACAAGCTAACAATATTTTCACAGATACATCACGACAATACTGACTGAATGTTCAGTTCCTAAGATACTCAAAAATACAGATTTTTTTCAATGTACTAATAGGTGATCACTTCGTGCGAAACGAATACAATATGCAAAATATGAAGTCTTGGTCTGCTCATTATGTGGATTTTTAGTGATATATTTAGTGATATCCATCTTTCCTCATTTTAATGCATATGATTCAATACATTGTTATTTGTGCGAATTTTTTTGTACGGGTCAATAAAATTTTTTTCCTGCGAAAGGATCTTCGAATATATTCTTTTGTTGTTTGCATGTTTTGATAGATGAATATATAGTACCATGTGGTACCTACATCCATTCCACTTTCAGGTTTACCATGCTCTATTGTGTAATTTAGGGTTTTTTATCCAGGTTTTTAGACTCCCCAAGGGTGTGGTACGAATTATTGCGTATAGGTCCAAGTATCGTTAAAAAAAAAGCAAGGAAGTATAAAAAAATGGTTCATATTTGATAGTACTTCGAAGAGAGAATTTCATTAAAGCTGTGAAGAAATAAAGCGCCAAAATAAGGACAAAGTCGCGTGTGAGTTCTTGTCCTAAACTCTATCGAAGGTAACCATTCATCTATTCACCACTCACTCGGAATTTCAGTAAAATGAAAAATTACTCCAAGAAAATATGAAAACTCCAAGGAAAAAGGAATGAAAGTTGTTTCTTTATTTTCCGGTATAGGCGGTATAGATTTGGGGTGAGAAATATCTTCCATACTCAAATTCGCTAACCTTATACACAGATTAGTTAATGCGGGCCATGAAATTATTCTTCAGGTGGAGAATAATCCGCATTGTATCCAGGTGCTTAAAAAAAATTTCCCTGCAACCGCAATAGTTTTAGATATAGTTACACTTCAAAGTCTTCCTGAAGAAACAGATATCGTCGTGGCAGGTTTCCCTTGTCAAGACTTATCAACTGAGAATCAGAATCGAGCAGGGATTGAAAAGGGACTACGCTCTAGTCTTGTTTCACATGTTTTTCGTTTACTCCGAAGCAAGAAGGTGCCATGGGTCATTTTTGAAAATGTACCCGGGCTACTTAATTGGCATTGGAATCAGACTCCCCCACAACAACCTGGTATTGCATACATAACTAGAGAGCTCGAACAGCTCGATTACCGTTGGGCGTATCGAGTCGTCGACTTGGCATCATTTGGAATTCCTCATAGTCGTTCGCGTGTTTTTATTGTTGCTTCAATTCATGGAGATCCAAGGGATATACTATTGTCCCAGGACATCCATTGCCAAGGACAGTGCTCAAATATGTTTCCAAGTAAATCTAATGAATGTTACACTTGCTCGTGTCAACAACCCAGTATTGACTCAAATACTGTAGCTTGTGTGGATCTTGGAGAAAAACGTCATCCTCCGTACCTAAATATTCTGCACTGTTTAACGACTGCTAATGGAAGGCGAACTTGTATTGTACGTAATGCGTACAATAATATCAATGATACAAAAAAAAGTTGCACGATGCTTGATGTTAGGGATGCTGAGAGGTTATTCGGGTTCCCCGAAGGGTGGACTGAATCATGTTACCCTATTATCAATCCAGATAAGCCAGCTGCAAGTAAATTTGACTGCAAAATCCAGACTCAAAAGCGTTTATCAGTTCTTGGGAATTCTTGTGCAGTACCTATATTTTTTTGGATTGGTCAACAATTGAATGAACCTTATATTTCTAAATTTATGATGGCTTCAATCGGAAGACCATTTGTAGCAGAATGTCCAGGATTCCGGGACACATCTGCATGGCCCTGCTGTGCTTGGAATGTTTCACCCCAGTTATTCTGGAAAGGACGATATGGGATCTCAGGAATAAGTTCTTCGCCTAAACTTTACCCATATATAAAACTCGGCGACTTTTTGCGCTATGGAGACGATATTCCAAATTCAACAATTTGCAAAAAGTTTCTAATGCGTTTGAAAAAGCAAGGTTTTGAACTTTTGGATTTTGTAGTAAATGGTATGCTCAGAACACATAAGCCAGTAGTGCAAGAACGTTTAGGCTCGTCAAGTGATGTATCTGAATCAGACGAACCACAAATCTACTGTGAAAATCAGAATGATAACAATAGTCCAACTAATGATTCGAATGAGTCAGAAGGAGAGAAGATTATGTTCGCCTCATATAGCCTATACGGAAATATGTCACCAAAAGTGCTCTGGCCAGTTATTTCTGTTCGATCAAAAGGAGCAACTATTTTAAAGTGCGACTCAATTAAAGACTCATACACTCCGATTACGAGCGATCATCAGTTCGTAATTATGGGGAGTGATCAAATTTTGATATCTTCAAAAGAGACCGAATGCCAAGAGTTCTTTTCTTCATATGGACGTGCACGAAGCCAGCTAATATGTTCTTCTCAAAAAGAAAATTACATTGTGTCCATTGATCAAGCATTGTCAAAGTTTCGAGCTCAAAATTTGGATTATTTTGACATATTTGAGCAAGGGACGACGCCATCTTTAAAGAAAGCACAGCCTTGTGGGAATTGTAAAGTTTGTATAAAAGCTAATAAAAGAGTCTTAGATGCAAAAACTAAAAATTTACAAACATCGCTACGACTTCAGACAAATCCTATGAGGAAAGAACAGCAAGTTACAAAAGAACCTTCTAGATCTTTATATGACTCTTGTCCGTTAATTTTATCAACACGACTGGCCCATCAAGGTCATCAAGGAGCTGCGATAGCGCTTTTGCAAGCTCGTGCAGTTGGGAAGCGAGTTAAAATTTTATGGTCTCACGACAATGAATTTTTTGGAGGTACAATTACAAACTTTGACCCTCTTAGCTTTACTCATTCAGTTTTATATGATGATGCAGATGAAGATCCAGGCTTGCAAATGTGGCGAGAAATCATCATTTCTATATGAATACATGTGTCTTGAATCAGGATACTTCTCACTTTGTGTAATTGTTTCGGGTCTCTAAGAACCAAATTCTTTGAACTTGAGTACCCGGTAGTACGAGTATCTGATACCAAGAATTTTTTTGTTTATGAGAAGTATTTTGCAATTTTGATTCTCATACATTAAATTTGAAAACCATGATATCTCCTTCCTTGACAACGTACTCCTTTCCCTCGAGTCTCCAAAGTCCCTTTTCCTTGATTTCAAAGTTTATAATCAAAAGTTTCACGATATTTTTATGCGTACCTTGGCCTTTGCAAAACCTTCACTAACAACATAGTCTTGGTATGAGACAGTTTCCGCCCTTTGTAAAGAATGTAATTTGAAAAAGATTGCCTGAATTAAATCCTCTTACTTGATAAATCCGCGTTCGAAGTCAGTGTGTATAACACCCGCAGCTTGTGGAGCAGTGGCGCCAATCTTGGTTTCACATTTGAGATGAAAAAAATATGTAGCAGTTTAAAAACCTTCGTGGTCCAGGCTCGTGTTTCTTTTTCACCCGTTGTAAAATATGTTTGAAGCTTTAGTTGCTTGTACACAGCTCTGACCTATATATTCTAATTAGTAGAGATACAAAACAAACTTTAAAAATCGTACAAGAGCAGGAAGACCCACTTCTTTTACTCCTAACTCTTCAAGGAAGAATTCCCGTTCTTCAAGTTCCATTTGTACAAGTTCGGATTCGATCTTTACAATGAAATCAAATAAAAGTAAGTTTTCGAGTAGAAAAAACTTTTTACCTTTGCAGACACAATACAAACAGCAGAGCCTTCACTATTTGCAAGATCAAGCAAATTCTCTACGTAAATATTTCCACTTCCCTTCACAAAGAATATATTCATACATTATAAGATCTTTTGATGAATTTCACCTTCGTGCGCAAGTCACTTTCACAAACATTTGCAGCATATATACACGGTTTTTGAGTCAGTAAATTGAGAGTAGACAGCAACACACTTTCATCCTTTATCATTAAAAAGCATTATCATCCTCGGTCAACCATTAATTTACGATTACCTCACAGAGTTTGAGAACACGAACTGGAATTCCACTTTCTAGTGATAGAGATACCCTTTCAAGCACTTCAAGTTCTGCTGCTTCTTGTGCTTTTTCTGTGGGACTCTATTGAAGGACATAAAATTGTAGTTTTCAAATGCCTTGAAGATCGAACCTTAGCTTTCCCCTTCTTTAATCTATCGATTCTCCTTTCAACTTGCAGCAAATCAGACAGAGCTAACTCAAAATTGATTGTTGCTACATCTTCTACAGGATTCACGCGCCCATCAACATGTATCACCTATGATAAGATTATAATTTTTGTTATTTCTGCGGTATCTGACAAAATAAAAACCTCGTCATCATCAAAGCATCGAACAGTATGAATAATCGCGTCACATTCACGTATATTTGAGAGAAATTTGTTCCCTAGTCCCTGGCCCTCTGAAGCACCCTATTCTACTTTTTAATATTTTCATCTTAAAGTGAAACTTTCCAACTTTTACTAAACCAGCTATATCTACTATCTCAACAAAAGCAGGTATTATATTTTCAGATGAAGAAATTTGAGAAAGCACTTTAAGTCGCTCGTCAGGTACCGCAACTATTCCAACATTGGGTTCAATTGTGCAAAATGGAAAGTTGGCAGTCTATTTATATTGTCAGTTTTGGGGCATAAAAAAGCTAACAAGTTACTTGTGCTGCAGCATTCTCCGTTAAAGCGTTAAACAAAGTACTCTTTCCTACATTTGGGAGTCCTAAAAATTTTCATCAGTTTCACATCTTATATTGTGAGTGATAATGAAACCGACCTACGATTCCAGTTTTCAAGGACATAGAAGTTCTCAATGTCAACTTTTTCAACGCCCGAGGTACGTTCCTCAACTACAGGTATTCGCTAAGTCAATTACTCGAATCAAACGTGAATATGTGACTGACATACCGTCAATATACTGCTTCGACCTTGGAACGAGGATGTAACATTAGCGTGAAGTTTCATTAATCTATTTGCTCTTGAGGCTGCCCTAAAAGCTGTTGGATACAAACACAGTAACACGGTAATAAGTTCAGTTCAGAATTATTTTTGGACTGTTTTCGAGGACGACGGATGTTCCACAGCCTACTATTAAGAGAAGAAAGGAAGAAATATAGATAAGAAGAGAGTATATATGGCCACCTTGTAAATAATATACGGCCATATACCGATGAATTACGTAAAAACTTTTACTTTTTTCGTGCTTACGCATCATGCATATCATATGTAACTCTTCCCATCGCAAACAAAAAAAATATTATTTTCGCGGGGGGGGGCATTTTTTCTCATTTTTTGTACGTTAAATTCGACAAGCTCAAGTGAAAGTTTAGAAATCAAATAGGCTTCGCCTGCGCAGGTTCGAATCCTGCCGTCTGCGAACAACAGTCGCAGACGTGCCCGAGTGGTTAAGGGGTTTGACTCGAACATTTTTTTTTCGCGGATAAACACCTCGTACATATGCTATATGCCATATGGCCATATATGCCATATGGCCATATGGCCTATGCATCATATCATATTCTCTCCATCATCTTATATTACCCTTGTATGTCTTTTGAATCTTATTTAAACCCTAAATTATGAATAAGAGTTTTCACAAACCCCCGGATAGCTCACTCAAACGAAGTATGGAACAACGCACAGAGGTTCCGTCTTTGCACATCTCAAGTACTGATAAATCGCATGTCACGATCAAGATAGGATATACTGTAACGCACGGGTGGGAACACACTACAACGCTCACGAAGCAGCAACTAAGTATTCTTGCTTTTTTGACAACTTCCTGTGGACGAGACAATAATTTGAAGAAATGTAATAAGAACAGGACGAATCTCGGGCACGATACGCTCAACGCTCCTCTCGACCCACAACTATCCAGCTCTGAACGACATGCACTATTGGATAATCCAGTTACTGTTGTGCATGATGCTCAGAATTTTCACGCATGGTACAGTACAATCGACGCAACACTTGCCCACGAGGCTGACGAAAGATATCGTTCCTATGCTCACAAATTGACCAAATTATGTTCAAGCTGTGACTGCCTTTTGACAAAAATTTACGATGGGTGTAGAAGCGTCTCTATCGTAGTAGCTATCCATGATGGTATTGAGAAAAGAGGAGAGACGTTAAGAAATGATTGCCAGAGACTCATGCGTGAAATAGAATATCTGTGTCAGTTCGCCAAAGCAATTATGTCAAAGCTTGTATTTTTTGATGAGATTGATAATGTTACTGGCTCACTTTCAGAATCGAATCTTCTTGTAGACACGTCTACGCTGGATAAAAGCTCTTTAGTCGATTTTATCCATCTGCTTGAACATCTAGACTCCTGCATAGAATTTATTGGGGAACATCAACAATATGCTGGTGGAAATAACTATAGTCTGAAGTTACAGCAGCTTCGTAGCAGGGCTCTTGCTTCAATACGGTTTCGCTTTATTGCACTTTTAAATGAAATAAATATTTCTATATCAAAAAGCTGCATGAAAGTGCAACAGGGGCAAGGTGTGCAGAATTCCGAAGTTCTCCATAAAAAAGTTATCAAAGAAATTGAAACTTGGTTCGAAACTTCAGAAGAACATGTAGTAACCTCTATATTTTATGTGAAATATGCCACTTTTTCACAAGATTTGAAGTTTTTGATCGGTGAGATTGAAAAACGAACCCAGAAAGCAGAATATAAATTACTGATGAAAGACTGTCATAATTTATACTGCGAAGAGCGTTCAAGGCTGTTATCTGGCGCGGTTCGACTAAAAATGCATGAAATTGTTGTGAAAGCTGCTCAAGATGTGCAAAGCCTTACTCGTACAGGAATTACATATCTAATGGATCTTGCTATGGCGGAAATCAGACTTTTCAAACAGTTATTTGCGATGAATCAACGTAGTGATGCTTTGGTTCCTCTCATGAACTCTTTTGGCGGCCTTATTTACGATGTATTGAGGCCGATATACATCCATATAGGTAATTTACTTCTTCAGAAATAATTTTTTTGACTTATTTTACGAAAATACTCCAGGAAATGTACATGAGCTTGCAAAACTAGCTGAAATCATCAAGGGCGAAATTCTAGAAGGAATACTTGCTGACGATGAAGAAACGCTTTTAGCACTTTCTCCTATATTGTACCATATGCTGGCTGATATACAGGAACGAATGATATACCGAGCACAAACATTTTTGCGTGACGAAGTTGGTAACTACATCCCATCTTCGATGGATATTGATTATCCGAAAAAGCTCATGTTTTGCAATAACTTGACCAAGAAGAACTCCCTCAATTTGTCTAGTCAAAGTGCTCTTTGGTACCCTCCGCTTGAGAAAACTTTGAAATGTTTAAGTAGTCTATACCGATGTATTGAATCAACGACCTTTTCAGGGCTGGCACAAGAAGCTATCAGTTTATGCACAGATAATATTATACTTGCAAGTAAGATAATATCTCGGACTTCTGGAGCATCGGATGGGCAGCTATTTCTGATTAAACATCTTCTTATTCTAAGGGAACAAATTGCTCCATTCGATGCAGAATACACAATAGAAGTAAAGGAACTTGATTTTAGCCATATGCGAGGTCATATGCAGCGTATATTTGCAGGAGAATTATCGTTGTTTGCACTGTCTCAAGACAATGCTTTTTTTGTTCTTGCCTCTGAAGGACGACCCCACGTCCTGGAGTCTACCGTGAATTCAAAGAAAGAACTCGAAAAAAAATTAAAAATTGGATGTGAAGCCTTCATCATGACTGTTACAAAATCAACTGTTGAGCCAATGCTTCGTTTTATCACGAAAGTAACAGCTTTTGAATTCTCCGAAGGGGATGGTAAAAAATTGTCCACTTCAGCTTTTGGATCTGAGAAAAGAGTTGCAGAAGTTATTTGCAGTGTGAACAGCTCGCTTGAAACTTCCTTCATTGATATGATGAATTCTCTGAAGATTTATATCCGGGGAACAGAGACTCAAGCTTTACTACTCAAACCAATCTTTTCAAATATAGTGGAAGCACATGTTCAATTCTTCAATATACTTCTTCAAGTGTACCCACGAGAAGTGTTAAAAGGCTATGGTATGCTTGAGGTTGATGAATTGAATAAACTTTTTCAGGGCATGTTATTATAGACCACTTAGAAAACATATGGCTATAGTATACTGTGCTGTGGTTAAGAGAAAAAAAAAGCTCGTAAAGAGATCATATGGTTGAATGTTTTTACGGGTAAATTTTGCAAACAATTTCTTTCTGACGAAGGCAGTTTATTTTTGACAGTTTGATGTTTTTGTGGTAGTGGAGGTAAAAAATAATCGCTTTTTTCTAAAAAAAGCTTTAATTATAAACGCCATTATCGTTGTCAACTATATGCATTAAAAATCAAAGCATGAGCAATATCATCATTTTATCATCATGAGGTTTAGCATTCGTTACTTTTGAAATACACGTAACTTTACACAAATACTGTAGAGAAATAGAAAGTCATATAACCCAAAAATACACAATTCACAAAAAAATAGGACAAGGGGTATTGACTTTCTTGACCGAACAAAACCTTTTTTATTCCTTCGAAAGGCATATGGAACGGTTTGGCAATCAATAGATAAGAGCAATGGCAAAAAAATTGCAATTAAAAGGATTACTGAGGCTTTTCGCAATCAAAGAGATGCAAAGGTGGCCAGTTATATGAGAAGGATAGCGTGCTCTTCTAACAGTTTTAAATACCAGCGTACAACTCGAGAAATGTTCTGCTTAAAAATTCTGGATAAACATAAGAATATTACCAAGTACGACATTCATTCCACTGTTTTTAAGTCTAACTTGCAATAAATTCTCTAGACTACTTAATATTTTTAGATGTGGAATCGACTCTGATATATACATGGTTTTTGAGCACATGGAGGCTGATTTACACGCAGGTTGGACTTTCAAAGTTACAAATGGAAACCTATTTTACATTACACGAAAATTGAAGTGTGTAGGTCAAACCAGCTGAAAACAGTACATAATTACTATGTGCTATATCAGATCCTGATCACCTTACAATACATTCATAGTAAAGATATAATCCATAGAGACATAAAGGTAGAAAGATTCACTTCGGACTGCTTTTTAAAAAACCTCTTCAAAAAAAAGCCTAGCAATATATTAATAAACCAAGACTGTCAAATTAAACTTGCCGATTTCGGCCTAGCGCGTGGAATATTCTGTAAACAAACACAAAGATATGCATGCGATTTAACATCGTACGTAGCAACGAGATGGTATGCGACCCAGTGAAAAAATCTTCTCATAAAAAATCACCAAAAAGAATAGGTATCGAGCTCCTGAGATTTTAATGAAATGCAAAGCATACTCAAAAGCTGTAGATATCTGGTCCGTGGGTTGCATTACTGGAGAGCTATTTCAAAGGTACATTGCAATCAAATCCCTCAAATCAATCGAAAGAGTTCATACTTTTTATCTAGGCGTGTTTTATTTCCTGGAACCTCAACCGCACACCAGATCAGAATCATATTGAAAGTAAAATGCAATTTAATATCCTTGAAGTACTATCCCTCAATTTTTTTCCAGAAAACAACTTTGTACTCTATGTCATGGGATTTGAAGAATATGAGTGGTGCAATTCTCACGGATATGATATCTGGTGCTAAATTTGATCATTTTTCGAAGGTAAAAAAAAGTCCTGTACTTGCAAGAAGCTTTCATATTTATGAATAGAAACTCATGCACAAGAAACCATTGGTAAGACTACTAAATGGACTACTGGCATGTGATCCGCAAAAGAGAATAACTGCTAGCAGTGGTCTCAGAGATATTATTTTTCGTCGTTTCATGGATACAGCCGAAGAGAATAAGATCGTAGAAACAGATTTGACACAAAATTTCAACCGCAAATCTAAGTCCTTCTGTCAAAATAAATTATCTTTAGTTGACCTCAAGGGGAAAACATTGCAGGAATACAGAGAGTGCTTATATACCGAGATCCTGAAAGAAAAATATCTCTTAAATACTGGTATATACCAAAGGTTACATGGAGGCAATTCAAGTTTTTAAGCCTCTCTAGACCTTTTCAAAATAGATAAAGGAAAGTCCCTCAAGATAATATCAAATCACAACACTTTAAGAAAATAACACCTCTAAAAATAATCTCTTTTTTTCATTGAGATGTTCTGCTGGTCTTGTAACTGCTAAGTGGAAGCAATTCAACACAAAGTGACATTCTTGTTGCAATAGCAGGGCATATTCAGAAATATGTTCCGGTTCTCTTCGCGACATCACACAATAGTCGTGCAAACAATCAAGGTGCCTAAATGAGAACAGCCTTTCTACACAATTTGCACTCACTAAACTCTGTAGATAGATATAAACTGAACCTAGAAGTGATTCATTTTTATTTCTACCCTTTAGTAGTCTCATGTGGTAGTAGATTATTGAATTATCATGAATATTCCCGTACTTACGAATGCCTTCATACTGACTTTGATGCGTCTTCATAATAGTCAGAGAAGAACTCAGCAAATTGATCAGAGAAAATAAGTATGCTGAAGGATATTTGCTCTTAAAGCTCTTCAATGAAATACAAACTTGTTCCAAGAGACTTTCAGTCTTTGATTTAAAGTATAATTCACGAATGAGAAATTTGCTAGCATCCTTTTCAGCTGAAGTTCCATGAACAGAAATATTATAGACAATTGACGTTATTTCTACTAGCATGCAACAAACTATGTTAGCTCCATAGTAATCTTTTTTGTTTTCTAGAGCTATCCATTCCATTCTCAGCCAGTGAACAAAAGAAGAATCAAAAATATCAGCGACGCATTTAATGCTTATCTTGTCTTTCAAGGCATTCTTATGAAAGAACTTGGAGAGGATACGTAAACCAAAAGTTGAGAATCGCAAGAGATTATAACTTCTAGTTTGCCATTCTGTAGCTCTTTGTTCAACATCTCCACTAGTTCTCACGATATCTCTCCACGCATGAAATATAAACGCTCCAAAATAAGTGGAATCTAATAATGCAACCCAAAATTGAGGTATACTTTTGTCAATAAAATAGGACTTTTCTGGGCAAAGAACAGGGTGAATGTGTGATTTTTTTATTTTTCCGCTCATTTCGACCACACGACGCACACTTTTTGGTTCAAATTTTCCATTGAACCTGGGTATATGCTTTTTCGTTTGATAAGGAAATTTCAAGCTATCATGAGTAAAAATGTCTTGATCCTTATTTTGTGCATTGCTGAGCTCTTCTGCTAATTTGTCTGGCGGAATGCCACGAAATAACAATTGTAAAATCTCAACCGCTAAAGCTGTGTCTTCATGACCAAGAATTTTCTTATGATTCTGCACCAACACTAGCAAAACATCCAAAAAGTTGTATTTGAAGAGACAAGAGGAAAGTATCTTCTTAACTCGCGTATTATTCTCTTCCTCTGCGATTATGAACAAGTTCCGATAAAATGTTAAAATCAGCTGAAGAGATTTTGACTCGTTAGTTTTGAAATTTGCTCCTCCACTTGACTCTAGTTGCTTCAGTGGTTCTAGTATTAAACCTAAGACTATCGCAAATATGTTCTCATTTTCGATGAGAGCATTCAAGTCGTTGAGATGGGCCCTATTTTGCTCCTGCACATTAGTTGCACTCTTTTCAGTGGGCAATGTCAAGAATGCTATCAGTTTCACTTCAAAGAAAGGTGAGAACATATTGACAAATGAACGATTTTGTGAACTCACCTGCGTGGTAGACCAGATTCCGTTCCTGACTGTAAGTAAGTATAAGTGGAATGAGATCTTTATGCATGATATTCCATGCTGAGAGCTGAAGCATCACATATCTCTCACTCGTTGAATCGCGACGTAGAAACCGTATTAGATCTTGTAGAGTTTCTTCGAGCAAAAACTTGATGAGAAGGTTTCGTACAACAAAAATTCAAATAAAATACCGAGACATTGGGAATCTTTTACGTATACATTATTCTGTCTTATCCCGATATTGGAAGTAAGACTGAGTAGATGCGCTTCATCCATTCCGTTGCGAGAATTGAGGGAGGATGTCAAATATTCGTATGCGTTTTGATGCAAGCAAAGTGAAACGATCGATGTACTGTGCAGTTCTTTCAGTTTATTTTATTTTTGTTTTTTCTGGAAAATATGAGGCCACGGTGTAAACCAAAAAAAATGACCCCAAAATATGAAATTTTCGTCTAAATTTCGAAATTTCTCAAAATTCCGAAATCGGGGGTGTGTAAACCGAACCATGAAAAATTCTAAAAATTTCATCCTTCGAATATCTTATTAGAAAAAATTGTCTGTTATCTCCTCCCCTCAACATACCTTTTCTGTGAGGTAAAAAACGGCACAAACACATCTCAACGCTATTTGTTTTACTTACTAAAATTTCAGCACTCAATGCGCCCCAATCCGATCAATTTTCGACTTTAAAGTAGAAACCTTGTATCTGCCCATTGACATAACCTCGAAGAAAGAGAGCAAAAGAAAAGGACACAAAAAAACGAGTAAATGATTCAACGTGTTGAAAAGATTATAGGAGCAAAGTACAGTGGTGGTAACATCTTGTTGAACAATGGCCTGCTTTATTTCAGTGTAGGAAAGTATATTTCCATATATGATCACGTGAATTTACGCTCAGAAGTGTTGCAAACTTCGAACTCTACAAATATTTCAATTTTGTCCACGAGCTCTTGTGGTAAATTCCTCTTGATTGTGGATTTCCTTGGTAGTATTTTTATTCTGAACCTTCAAAAGAAAACGACGATCACGAAAATAAGCACCAGGGAGCGTGTTCTTGATGCTAAATTTAGCACCGGATCTAAGTTTTTTGCTGTAGTCAAACAAGGTAAAGTTGACATTTGGTCATTGCAACTTGTTGGGTTGAGTTTTCAGAAAGTCAGTCTATTCAAAACTTTTGCAATTCCGTTTTTTCATACAGAAAATAATCGTAGCCTAAGCTGGAGTTCAGATGATAGTTGCATTGTTTTAGGCTGTGAAGATTACACTTGTAGAATTTTTGAACTGCGAAATCAAGCTGGCGAGGATAAAGCTGAAGTTCTGATTGGCCAAAAGGAATATATAATAGACACCCATATGAGTAATGACATGTCAACTACCTATTGTGTTACAAGGAACGGAACGTTGGGAACGTGGCAAAAAATAAAGGGAAAATGGAGAATGGAAGAAGTTAAAAAATTAAATTCCGTTTCGCTCGCATCATCTTCATGCTTCAATAGAAAGAACGCACTTTTAGTTGTTGGTTTTGGCAGCTTTTTCCTACTTTATGATATTCACCTCCACATGCAGCTTCAGAAAATTGCACTCGATCATCTTAGCCTAAGTTCTTGCAATTTTAGTGGCAATGGTGAAGTCATATTGTTTGGTTCTGACCGAAATGGACGAATATCTCTATGGGAATGGAAGAAGGAGTTGATGATATTCACCTATGAGGGCCATCAGCAAAATATCCGAACTTGTGCTTTTTCGAGAGATGGTTCTTTGATTGCTACTGGGTCGGCAGATTGTAATGTGAAGGTTTGGAATCATAATTCTGGAGATTGCGTTTCGACATTCTCTGACCATTTAATGCCAGTAACGGCAGTTACTTTTACAACTGCAAATCATATCGTCATTTCTGCAAGTCTTGATGGAACAGTTCGAGCTTTTGACCTTATTCGTCATCGTAACTTCAGAATTCTTGTTGGGGATGAATCTGGACAATATAGTTGCCTCGCTGTCGATAGTAGCGGCGATATGATATGTGCCGGGACGTGTGACACCAGTAAGATATTTCTATGGTCGCTAAAATCAGGAAGGCTTCTTGATGTGTTTGTTGGGCATGTAGCACCAGTCTCAGGTCTACATTTCAACCACTCAAACTCTACATTAATTTCTGGTTCATGGGACAAAAGTATTCGATTTTGGGATATTTATGATGGGAGAAAAAAAGAAACGGAAGTGATTTCACTTTTAAGTGATGTTACCTGTCTCGATTTGAATTCTTACAATTCACATTTGGCCGTTTCAAGTATTGATGGGAACGTCTCTATTATTTGCTCGAGGACAATGGAAATAATTTCTTCATTTGATGCATCCCAAGACATAAATGGAACTCAAGAAGATCATTATGATACAAATATACACACACTCGCTTATAATATGGATGGTGAACTACTTTTGGCTTGCTCTTATTTTCATATGTATACGTTCGAAAGTAAGGGTTACACACTCTTAAGACGTTTCGCTGCGGGGAATTGGATTCAAATGGAAAATTTATGCAGCAGCACTTCTCAACTCATATTTTCAGCCAAGTGCTCCCCAGTGAAGCAATGCTGGGCTGCTTCTACCTCAAATGGTCTATATTTATTTGCAGAAGAGAATTTTCGGAAAGCTTTGTTTGAAGTAGCTAAACAGAGTAAATGCAACAATGTGATTGAGATGATAGCAACAGGTTCATATTATGAAGCTGTATCAACTGCACTCGGGCTCAAATTAGACTTTCGCGTATTGCAATCGATTTTGTATAGTATTCCGCAGAGAAGTGTAGGAAATGTTATCAAAATGTTATCTCAAGAACACCTTGTGTTACTTTTGGAAGTGCTTCAATCTTGTCTGGCTGGGAGTAAACACTTGACAATTACTCTTAGTTGGCTTCATAGAATCTGCCTCACTCGATGCGAAGTTCTCTCGGCACTACCACTATCAAGCTTGACACACGTTTTAGGTCAAGTGTCAGATTTACACCATATGGAGAGTTGGAATATAAGCAAAAACAAGTATGCGTTGGATTTTGTTTGCCATTAATACAGAGACTTTTTTGTACCTAGTACTTTATTGAGATGTGCGTTTCTAAAAAGCGTTTGAGGGGGTGGAAAAGCTCTGTAAAACTGCATGGGACTCACGACCTTGAATTATGCTAAATCTCGAGACAGCATCCTCTACAACATGTCTCCAAATCTTATCTCTACACAACGAATTTAAATTGCCCAAGATCCAGCATCGCTTCTTTGCACGAGTAATAGCTACATTGAGACGCTGAGCGTCTGAAAGGAATCCAATATTGTTTGTTGCACGTACACATGATATGATAACGAACTCGCATTCTTTGCCCTGAAAACCATCAATTGTACTGACACACGGGACTGAAGTACTTCTTCCAAAAGTTTTTCTCAAAGTCTGTTCTATAAGATCTTTTTGTTCCTTATATGGGGTTATAACAGCAATACTCTGTAGAGTTCTTCCCGGATTCATAGATGTGAAACATTTTAGCAGAGAGAAAATCAAAGAAACTTCAAATAAGTTGACAACAGAACCTCGATTACTACGTGTTTCAAAGGTATCTCCAGTATCAAAAAGTAGATAAGGCTCGCTCGGCCACATCTTATTCATTACTCCCTTGTTCGACATGGACGGATCATCAGTCAGAATTCCATCATAAAAGAAACGAGAAGGGAAATGGCGAATTTCAGGCAACATTCTGTACTGAATGGAAAGAGAGATGAAATCAAAGTCATTTTCAAGCAGCCTCTGAAAGAGAGATCTGCCAAATTTCGCAGTTTTAGCACGTTCAGAAATTATAGTTGATGGAAGTTGAAAGTTATCCCCAATTAGGATACAGTGCTTCACTCCAAGAGTTAGCGGTATCAAAGTAGCAAGTTCATTCGCCTGTGCTGCCTCATCTATCAACAATACATCGAATACTTTCGAGTTCTTCTTCAAAGTATGACGTCCACATAATGTTAAAGTTGTAAAAACTATCTCTGCTTCATCCAAAAATGATGTCTCTAGCTCTATATATAGTTCTGTACTCTCATTTTTCCTACCTGGATTTAGCCCCGGAGTACGCTTGGTGTTCACAAGTTCAAGTCGAGCTAATTCAGCTATACAACGATCACGAATTTCAATAGACTGGATATACATGTCTATGCTATGAGTAATTGTTCCCGTAAGATTGATGTTCTCAATCTGCTGGTTTATTGCAAGCACATTGAAATAAAATTGAGAGTAAAGTTTATTCCATTCTATTTCTGATAAGGAAAGAAGGGCTTTAATTTTTGTTTGAATAAGAATAGATTTTATATCATCTGAAATGAGAGCATCAAATGCTCCCAATCGAATAATACCTGGTCGATAAGGCATATTATTTGTCTGCTTAAAGCCCACTTTCAAAACTTTCTCACAAATGTTGTCAACCGCAGCATTACTTGGGGCACATACTAGAATACGAGGTTTCACGAATATTTTTTCAATATCTCTGCACGCATCATGATTCTTCAATTTCCCTTGCTGTGAATTCGTTGACCTTCCCACATTTCTTCCTTCTATGAGAGCAGTAACACTTCCATAATATCTCTGGAAAAGAATTAAATGTAGAGTATTCAGAATACCAAACTAAAATTTAAAAAGTAAAAGTAAAAGTAAAAAATAGAGGTTCAAAGAGTTTACCAAAGTATGTGTTTTGCCTGTGCCAGGTGGTCCTCGTACAATAGTGAATGGTTCTGCTAGAATATCCTCATCTATAGTACCCATTGAGCGGTCAATCGCCCATTTAATGGTCTTTTTCTGAATCTCATTGTACAGTAGATCAAAACTTTGGGCATAGGAACAACTGTCCAAATAGTGACCGATTTCCTTAAGAGCAATATTTTGCTCATAATAAAGTTTATGTGGACTTAGGATTGCTTTTTTCAAAACCTTATATAAGAATATTGATAGATTTGAAGGATCTCAAGATTAAGATAACAAATCATACCTCATGTATTTCTTCGAAAGCATGAAGAGCCATGTAGCAGTAAAATCCTGAAGTAAACTTTTCCGATAACACTGCCCAAACACAAAAATAGGCATTTTCGGATAACAAGTTGCTAAAATGACTAATCAAAGATTCCTCCCCGTGCTCTTGAGAAACTACAACTGTAACTTGACATTTCAAAGGATCAGAAGATGTTATTATGCCAGTGCAATAAGACTCGCTCTTTATTTTATGAAATGTAGTACAGAATTTTCCATTTGAGATCAGGATTATCATTCCTGTTTGAAAGTCTTTCAATTTAGCTTCGTCCTCGATCTGAATGTATATTGTAAAAATGGCATTCTCCCTTCGCACTTTTATTACTTTGCAAAGATGCTGTAAATCTTGAGCTATACCAAAATATTTATTGAAATTCTTTTGAAAATTTACAAGATGAACTAACCGATATTTTCAAACAAAACAGCCTCAATGCTTTCTACAGTTTCTTCCAATAGCGCAGGATAAAAGCTCTCCCTGTATTGCTCACATGATCCAAAACTCATCGGAATTAATTTTAAGTTGTGTTTTAGAGTTTTAAATATCCCAATCTTTTTTATGTCCATAAAGAATTTGAAAAACTCTGGCTCCGCGGAAGGAAGCATTTTGCGGAAGAGGGACTGTGTCTTTCTAAGCTTCAAAGGATGGTTTCAAAAACACCAAGAGAGGTATAACTACTCATGAACATTCGCATTCTTTACGTTTTTTCGGTATTCGAAACAATTCTTGACGTGCTTTAAAAATAAATCTAACGAACTTCATTTCTTTTAACGAACAGATGAGTGGAACTGCTACAAAAACTTTCAGCTTTGTTCCCATGTTCAGATGTTCACCTATTCTCATCCTCAGTCAATATCATATCATATGATACCCAGTATTTGAAAAAAATAAATTTCGCGAGGATATATACGGAGCGACACGTAACAGTTTTTTTTAGCTTTTAGAATTTTCATTTTTCAATATCTCCTGTGAAAACACCCTGGACCTCCTCCCCCGCGGCCCATCAGTGCACCGTGGGCGCTGAGCGGGAAATAAAAACCAAGACTCGCATTCAATTTTTTTCTTGCCAATTTTGCAGCTTGTTAATTCAAGCAGCTTGTTTAGCGAATTTTACAAGATTGCAACTCTCTCGAGCTTTTTGTTGTAATGGGAGTTTCAGACAGAAAAATCGTAGGCAATGGCGTCGGACTAGGTTTGAGTTTTAGATTTCTTTACTTCTTTACGTTCAGGAACATTTTTATTACAGGTGCCGGCATTGGTTGTGGTTTCGGTCTGGGTTGGGGTTTCGGAGGTATCTTTTCGAGCTTGACTTTTCTTTTCCTCAACTTACATTTTCTTTGAAAGGAAGCAACTTAAGCGTTCTTGGGTTAGGCTTTGGAGGAGGGTGCGGAATAGGCATAGGCTTCGGCTGGGGGTACGGAATAGGTTGGGGCAGCAAGTATATTGATCAGAATATAAGTTTCAAAAAGTAGTTCTTTAAGCAGGTCAGAAAAAACTTCATTCAATCTCTACTTATTTTGCTAGAATTTGTAAAGATTCCGCCGTCTTCCCTTGGAGAGATAAAACAGTTGATGCGATATGAGCTGGAGTCAAACCCGCTTGCTCGAGTTGAAATTGATCAGAACCATGCTCAATGGGAACATCGGGGAGTAACAGTGGCCGCACTTTCAAGTTACCATCCAATAATCCATCAAGAGCCAGAAATTGAAGCACGTGTGAGGCGAAACCTCCTACCGAGCCTTCCTCTACAGTGACCAAAATTGGATGTTCTTTTGCCAAGCGACGAATCAACTTTTCGTCCAAAGGTTTGCAAAATCTTGCATCAGCAACTGTTACGCTAATGCCGTACTCTTCAAGCAGTTTGGCTGCTTTTAAACAGTTGTTCGTTGGGGTTCCATATCCTAACAAACATGCGTGTGTGCCCTCGCGCAACACCTGGCCTTTTCCAACTTCCAAAGGAACACCTTTATACCCTGGATTGCCGACTTTAACTCCTTCCAATTCTAAATCCAGACCAATACCAGGGCCGCGTGGATACCGAAAACAAGATGGACAATCGTCAATCGCAAAAGAAGTAGCTATCATATGGCATAGTTCTGCTTCATTCCTGGGTGCCATCACTACCATGTCAGGGAGACAAGCCATAAAGGTGATATCATATGCACCTGCGTGCGTAGGACCATCAGCACCTACTAAACCGGCACGATCCATGGCAAAACGCACAGGTAACTTCTGGAGTGCAACATCATGAACAACCTGATCAAATCCTCGCTGTAAAAAAGTTGAATAAATTGTGCACATGGGTTTCAATCCTTCCGCAGCTAAGCCGGCAGCGAAAGTAACGGCATGTTGTTCTGCAATACCAACGTCAAATGTACGCTCTGCAAAATATTTTTCGAAATGGTTTATTCCTGTTCCCCCTCCCATTGCAGCATGTACTGCCACGATACTGTCATCAAGCATAGCTTCACCTACCATTGCGTCTGCGAAGACTTGAGTATAAGTTGGAATAGTTGTACTCGCCTTCTTTTGCTCGCCCGAAGCTAAGTCGAATTTCGATACTCCGTGATATTTATCTTGAGCTGATTCAGCGAACGAATATCCGCGACCTTTTTCTGTCACCACATGAATAAGGACAGGACCGACACTCTTTGTTTCCTTAACTTCTTGCAAAATTGCAACTAAATCATTAAGATTATGTCCGTCCACAGTTCCGATGTAATACAACCCAAGCTCCTCGAATAAGGTAGCACCTGAACCACTAATCATACCTCTGGCATATTCGTCAACCTTCGCAGTGACTTCCTGCACGGGAGTTGGCATTTGCTTTGTTATCGCTTTCGCAGACTCTCGGAGCTCGCGAAGAGGTTTCGAGGACTGCAACCTAGCAAAAGTTGAAGATAAAGCTCCCACTGGATCTTGATTTAAACTATTGTACTGTGTCGGTAACGATACTTGTTGATTGTCATTTAATATAATGATCATGTTTGTATCAAGATAGCCTGCATTGTTCATCGCTTCATAAGCCATCCCACCTGTTATCGCACCGTCTCCAATGACAGCAATAACTTGGTTCGATTTGCCCTGCATATCACGAGCTACTGCCATACCCAAACCAGCAGATATTGATGTACTACTGTGACCTGCGCCAAAACAGTCAAATGGACTCTCGCTTCGTTTTGTGAACGGGGATAAACCATCCGTTTGTCTTATCGTATTCATGCGATCTCTGCGTCCAGTGAGAATCTTGTGAGGATAAGCTTGATGACCGACATCCCATATGATCTTATCAGTTGGTTGATCAAAAACGTAATTTAACGCGACTGTGAGCTCTATGACACCGAGACTTGATCCCAAATGACCACCAGTTTGAGACACGTTATAAATCAAGTCCGCTCTGAGTTCTTTCGCGACCTGTTCCAACTGATCTGCGCTCAAGTTCTTGAGATGGCTTGGAAAATTAATTGTATCCAAGAGAGGAGTGGTGGGCTTTGAAGATATGGCCCCATATCCAGCGATCCCCGGTATCTGGCCTTCCTCTAATTCGGACAAAGCATCGTTTTGTGAAACTCTTGTCGTCACGCTACGTTTAAATTTCAGCTTTCCATTTTGGATATGCTGACGCCTCGATGCTTTTTTATGAGAGGACGCTGAATAGTCTAAGTCTCTCAGCGCTGCTATTTTCATCCCCGACATAGAACACGTCAACATTATTTCTAACTTAGTGAGGTATGATTTCGAACTTTCAATGCTTTTTCTCACGTGCAGCGCGCGGAACACACTTCCCCGAATCCTACTTATCTACTTGCGTCAACAGAGGAAAAGCGAGGGAAATTTTGACTTTTCAAAGAAGCCGAGGAAGAAAAAATCAGGATTAATTTTTAATTTTAGCTTTGATTTCTTTCCCAACCCAGGTGAAAATGGTGTCGTGCTTGTTCTCTACACTGCTGGGTAACACCAGGCACCCCTTTAAAAAAAAAGACCCTAAATGCTAATGCGTTGAGGGTAAAGGGAGGAGGGAGGGCATCCCGCATGAAACAAATTACACCATTTCGCACAAAAAACGGTCATTCGAGTGTAGGCAAAAGCCGATTTTCAGCGATCATGAGTAAGAATTGTCACTACGCTTGTAGTACTGAATCGTACTTTGGAAAAACAACTAGCTCCCGCTATCATAAACGTAAACGTGTTACAGCTCTTTGTCGATGTGAGCGTAGCTCTCCAAGTCTGATCACTCAAAATTTCAACAAAGTGTATAAGAAGTTACTCACACGAGAGATAGATTACACTTGTGTGAAAACAATGAACGAGCGACAAAATATCTGCAGTGCGACTTGTTATGGCAAAGGTCATGTGTTCGTCACTGCAGCTGATGATGAAAGTTCACTCGAACTAAAGGAATATAGTCCGCAGTTCTTACGTGTGAGAATGGGTGTCTTCCTGAGCATACTTATTGGCTACTCTTGTTACTATTTAACAAGGAATAGCCTTACATTTACTGCTCCGGCAATGGTTGCTACGGCAAGCCTCGGATTGGATATCACTTCAATTGGAGTGATTACCTCCATTTTTCCCCTCTGTTACGGATGTAGTAAATTTATTAGTGGGGTAGTTGGGGACGCTTTATCCCCGAGCATTATGCTTGGCGGTGGTTTAGTTGCCACAGGTTTTGTGAACATTATGTTTGGTGCTAGTTCAATATTGCCCGTGTTTTGTGTGCTATGGGCTATGAATGGTATTTTGCAAGGTTTTGGTGCACCAAGCTGTGCAAAAATCCTCACCTCCTGGTTTGCCTCCAAGGAAAGAGGAACTTATTGGGGTATGTGGAATATTGCCCATAATTTGGGAGGCTTTACTGCACCTATCTTGGCTGGGACCGCTGCTCGTACATATGGGTGGAGCTGGGGGCTCTGGGCACCCGGTTTTGTTGCAGTATTTGTTGGTGCTGTGATTATTCTCACTCTTAAAGACTCTCCAGAAGCCAAAGGCTTTGAGCCTGTTGAAAATATAAGAAACGACGAGGAGGAAAAAAATCAACAAGTGGAACAAAAAATTAATTTATGGGAGAATTTACTTCACAATGTCCTTTCAAATCCTTTTATATGGGGACTTGCGTTCACATATTTTTGTGTTTATATTGTTAGACAAGGAATTACATCTTGGTCAGTTTTTTATTTAATAAAAGAGAAGGGTGTTATAGATGCTGGTGCAGCAGCAGTACGTGTATCTGGGCTTGAGCTCGGTGGCCTTGTTGGAAGTCTATTGGCGGGTAGAATAAGTGATTGGTATATAGCGAGTTCGAATGGTGGAGCTGTCGGCAAGCGTATCCAAATTGTGATCGGATACCTTGTCGGAGTGGCTTTCATGCTATTATCATTCAGGGCCATCCCTGCAGGTATGCCGTTTTTGCAAGCACTGATCGTATTTATGATTGGCTTTTTCCTGTATGGTCCTCAAATGCTCATTGGCTTATGTGGAGCTGAAATCGTCGGGCGACGTTCGGTAGGTGCTAGTGAGGGCTTTCTAGGATGGATAGCTTATCTAGGTGCTGCAAATGCTGGTGTGCCTCTTTCGCTTCTTGTGCAACAATATGGGTGGGATGCCTTTTTCCTTTCCCTAATTTGTGCGTGTGGAATTGGGATATTATTGCTAGCACCACTCACAGGAGCAAAAAGTTATCTACAGCGTCAGAACTAAGTTGAAAAATGCGTGAATAAATGCATGAATATTCCAAAATGTCTATTGGTGAGCTCCAAGCGACGCTTAGGATTCAATATTGACTTTTTTTAGAGCTACTTTACATGACTAAAAAAGTCTCCTTTTTTCTTTATTTTTCATTTATCTACTATCTCAAAAGAAATATATTGAGGTGAGTAATCATATGTATTATGATCGATAATATTCGTATCACTCAGCTCTAAACTAAAGAAATCCATCGTATCAATATCCTACAGTAAATAATCAGTTTCCTTTTCCTATTCATTTTAATGAAAGTAACCACATTTACCTGAAAGAGTGGTCCCGCATGCCAAGTCCCCATATTAAGCTTTACAATAGTTCCCCCTTGAGTTAGAAATAAGAAATTAAAAGGAATTGTCATTAATTGTAATACCAGTAACTTTGAAAGCCACAAGATCATTCAGTGATGGAGGATTATCTATGCGAAAGTTAGCTTTAGCAACGACTATGTACCTGCAATAATCAGATATTTAGTAATAGTTTCTCTTGTTCCTTTCTTTTGATTTTTACCACGGAGAATTTTGAACCGATGCTAAGCACTGCGTGACTTGCTCGTGATACGTAATTTTATGGAAGTTTAGCGTTCTTTCTTCTTTTCTGAATATATAATATCTCGGAGTCCCACGATTTATCTCCAGTTGAAGTTCCTGTACAAAATCGTGCCTGCGTGAGTTAAGGAACTTTAAAAAAGAGGCTGCGTACGTCTGTTGAGAAACCTTTTCCATCGTATTGCCACGATACAACCTTCAAATATCATGTGAAAAGGAAGAGAAGTAAAAAATGTATATCGGTATACCTGTCCGAACTGCTCAAAGTTATCAGAATTGATTTCGACCGCAAGTATTTCTTTTATCAGAGTAACTCGCCTTTCTGACTCATTATTGCAACAGCTTCTTCTGGACCAGAAATGTCTATGTCTTCGTGGTGAGTCTCGGCAACCACCGGTAGCGCCAATAGTATTCACTCGTGGCGAGCAGCGATACATTCAATCAAACGAAATGTAAAACTTTTACTCCTTATTCAGTGTTAACGTTTTTCGAGATACTATGATATCAAACAAAGATGCGAGAAACTTTCTTATAAATTATTCCATAAATTCAATATTCCAACTTGAGATCTTGAGTTCCAAACATCTATAATTCTTTATATCCCTCTGACTTTCCCTTAATGAATCCGTTCAATCTGGCATTTTATTTTCAGACATAAAACAAAGTTTTTTCTTGTTCAGACATAAAACAAAGTTTTTTCTTGTTTTTAGAATTTTTATATGGTTCTCTTTTTAATTTTTTGTCAATATCATATGGGGGTGTAGAACTCCAAGTGGCATACCTAGGAACATGTTTAGCGTATATAGTACTACACTGGTTGAGGGAGTAGAGGTTTCAATCGAAAGACGGGAAATTTTTTCAAAAAAGAGGAAGTGTCGAACTTAACTCAGCGCAAACGTACACAAAGTTTATACAATGCCAAGGTTTAACACCTATCTTATTTTCTTTAAATTCCGTCTTATCACGTTTCACTCTAAAATTCATTGTTTTAGAGAGATAATTACTTTACAGGTTGGACAGTGTGGAAATCAGATCGGCACCGAATTTTGGAGCAAGGTAGACCGTTTTAATCTTCTTTTTCTTAAATTATTAAACTGAAGAATCGCGTATAAAGTTGTGCTCTGAGCATGGAATCAGCAAATCGGGCTCCTTCAATGAAGTCGCTGAATCTTCTCCGGGGATAGATAGGAAAGATGTATTTTTCTATCAGGCTGATGACAACCACTACATTCCGCGTGCTCTGGTTAGTTTTTTCCTCTAGGAAAGTTTCTTACTTTAAAATATTTTTCAGTTACTAGATCTTGAACCACGTGTGATAAATGGGATAAAGAATTCGGATCATAAGAGGCTTTTTAATAATGAAAATATGTACGTGTCGCAGCAAGGTGGAGGAGCAGGTAATAATTGGGCAAGCGGATATTCACAGGGAGCAAGTGTAGAGGTATATTTCCTTTTTGTAACTTTCTGAAACTCACGTACTTTCGTTATTCCTCAGAATGAGATTATGGATATGATAGATAGAGAAGCAGATGGTAGCGACAGCCTGGAAGGATTCGTGATGTGCCACTCAATAGCTGGCGGTACAGGTTCAGGGCTGGGTTCTTATATCCTTGAGGTTCATAGAAGATAGTTCTTTTGTTCAAATTGAACATTTTTTTAGGCCCTCGGTGATCGATATGGCAAAAAACTGGTTCAAACATACAGTATTTTCCCCAATCAGAATGAAATTAGCGGTAATATTACTCTTATCAATATAGACTCTCCGTGTTGAATGCTTTGTAGATGTAGTTGTGCAACCCTACAATTCTCTTTTAACTTTGAAAAGATTGATTTTGAACAGTGACAGCGTGGTTGTTCTCGATAATACTGCATTAAATCGAATTGCGGAGGAAAAAATGAAAATTGATAATCCTACATTTTCGCACACGAACTCCCTGGTCTCTTCTGTAATGGCGGCGAGCACGACTACGCTGAGATATCCTGGATACATGAATAATGACCTGGTCAGTTTAGTTGCGGAAAGTTTTTTTAATATTGCTTCCATGAAAGATTTTTATTTTTAAAACCTTAGTCACTGGTACCTACACCACGATGTCATTTTTTGATGACAGGGTACACTCCGCTGAGCTCGTATGCACACGGGTTGAACGCGTGAGAACAACTTTGTCTACGATTAACATCATTTCTTAGAGCATTTATAGGACACGCAAGACCACGGTGCTAGATGTCATGAGACGATTATTGCAGGCAAAAAATATTATGGTATCATCAAATATCAGAGAACAAGAATTTGAAGAGGTTTCCTCTATATATTTTTCATGACTGTCATACAACTAAACTTTCTGAATACAGAGTAAATATATATCAATCTTAAACGTGATTCAGGGAAATGTAGATGCATTTCAGGTAATGCTTGAAAACTATTTATGAAGAATTTAGTTTAATATTTCTGTCGTGGGAGTATACAAATCATTTTCGCTTTGCGACCAAATTTTTTTTGCTTATTTTAGTTTGATTAATTCAGAAGAGTTTTTGGGAAAGACCTTGCTTATATTTCTTATTTTAGGTTCATAAGAGTCTACAAAGAATTCGGGAGAAGAGACTGATAAATTTTATTGATTGGGGTCCAGCAAATATCCAGGTTTATTGTATTTTTACATATTTGCGCACGATGAACAACATTCTTCTGCTAGGTTGTCGTGTCCAGAAAGTCACCGTACGTCCAAACATCACATCGTGTGAGTGGAATGATGCTGGCAAATAACACATGGTAGAATTTTTGTGTTCTTTTACAACTTTTACAATGAAATATTTTGCTCTAGTATTCGTCACCTATTTAAAAGCTGCCTAAGTCACTACGACAAGCTTATGCGTAGAAAAGCGTTCCTTGATCAATATGAGAAATATGATATGTTTCGAGTATGCTTTATCATTTTTCCCTACATCATATAATCAAGTGCACAGGAAAATTTTACTGAGTTTGATGACTCAAAGGAGGTATTAGAGAGCCTCATAAATGAGTATGAAAAATGCCAAGAGAAGCAAAGTTAAGAGTCACCTAAGTGCCCACAGTATTTTACTCCATCAAATTCGATCACGAAGCTTTGAATTTTTATTAGTAATATCTGGATGTAACTCCGCTGTATCAAAATAGTACAAACGTAATGATATCGAGGAAGTGAGAATACCAAGTAATAGCTGTAAATTTGGAGATATGTCGAATAAGATTATACTAAACAACATAGTAACGAGCATCGCCATTGAGGTACTGTATACTTTAACAATTGTATCGGCATATTTCATAATCCAGCTCACTAGAAGTCCAGTGAATGCAAGATTAAAAACTACAAACCAAGTTATGATGTTATATCCACGAGTCACAACTCTCGGCCATAAAGATATTCCATTCGAATATCCAACATTAACATCATCAAAAAATAATCTTAAACCATTGAAAATCACACCAAAACCATAGAGTTGAATATTCTGCCAATACAAATTATCATTATTCATTTTCATGAGCTTCTCAGTGTAGACACCTGCTAAAGCACTGAGACATGCAGAAATAATCCCAAGAACATAACCCATCAATGGCGCCGCTAAAGTAGAGCCTTTATCACAACTGATTTGGCTTATTGTAGCGCCTATCATCAGCAGAGCTAATGCTATCCACTGTAGTCTATTGAGGTGACGCTTTAGTATAATTCGAAAAAGTAGACCAGTAGTAACTATTTTCAAATTTCCTAGGATTTGGTAAGTAGAAGGATCTACATATTGAAGGGTCAAAAACTGGACATTGTTATGAATCAAGTAAATGATGCTCGGTATAGGATATAAAAGAGCACTCTTCCAATCGCGCGTTATGTGCGTGCCTTTCGGATCTATCAAAAACTGACGGTGTAGTAGTAAACTTGAAACAACCTAGGAAAAGAATAAAAAAACTTCTCAAGAAAAGAAAACCAACCAGTTTCAATACTTCAGCTAAAAATGGTACAGTGGCGAAATTGTATCTGTATTCTCCATTTGACTTAGATGCAGTAGTCAAGAGGCCTTGTGAACTCGTCGCCAATGTTAATGTAGCCGCCATCATTAACTTGTAATATCCAGCAGTCATTTTTTTGTCCGTGCGAAGTTTTTTAATCAAAAACTCAATTTTTATATTTATTTGTCTTTATGCAATTATGCTTTTATACCGGGTACCTGGTACAACTCGTACTGAAAGTACGGTATATAAGTGTTGCTTTACTTCTGCCGACATAAAAAAGCTAACCGAATGTGAAACGGCTTTCATTATGTTGGATGTTGTATCTTTTTAAAAATGCTCGATTCGTATTTAGGGTTACATACTTTGACTAGTCAATATGTTTTTTAAAACTTTTATTTTTTGTCTCAACTCGCGGTGCATCTTTTGAGAAGCTGCTTCTAAAAATATTGCATCTTTGGTATACTGTTCTTGCAGCCTCCTCGCTTCATCTTGGATTTGAGGTAAATTAATCGTATCACTAGTTATATATTCAGAATAATTTGTCGAAAATATTCCATTGTATTTCCCATAATGCTCTGACTCAGGCATATGGTTCAGAACTGCTAATTCCTCGCTGTTTTGAATACCTGGGACTGAATTGATTTGAGATAGTTCATTGTCAGGAAAGGCTCTTTGAGCTATTTTCGAGTTTTCTTGATCAGTTATGCTAGAGTTTGTCAGTGCTTGACGGACTTCGTCGGGCAACTCAGAATCAAAATTCACTCCTGAGACTATTTCAATTTGGTTTTTTAGATGAGCATCAATCCGTGCTCTCCTGATCTCAGTGGTATATTCCCGCCAGTTTCTCTCGTTAAAACCATAGTTAAAGTATGCATCTTGTTCTACTCCGCGAACTCTCCATGGCAGCATGTCTACATTATTTAGATCTAGGTCAAAGATACCCCCGTGTCCTAAATGTAAGAACTCTTTGTACTCTTCTGGCGGAATAAATCGTGATCCCCCAGACCCACCAGGTAGAATGCGCTGACCTCTTGAGTTGAAGCGAGCAAGTGGTGGTTGCCCATTGAACGTGTTCCATCTTCCATCTGGCAGCTGAGCAGGTGGAATACTATCTTGAACCTTGGGTTTTCCTGGAGGTGCCTTTGGTAATGGAATAAGCCCTGAGCCTTTCGACCCTACTATATTATCCTTTATTATTTTTTATTAGTTCTTTCTTACTTCAAGGTTTAAAAAATCGTACCTTCTCACTTTTGGTGGAAATATTACCATACAACTATAGGGATTGTTCGCAGACGATCGAAAAATAACGTAATTGCCTCACCTCACTGTATATTTTGTTCTCCGACTCGCTTTCACGAGAAACTTGTCCCGAAGGAGCGTCACTTTCACCAAATAAAAAAGTTGTAGGATCGGTCATGAATATCTTTCTAAACTCAAAACTCTATAATATGGAATCATGATAAATTGACTGGCACGGTGAAGGAGGAAGGACACATTATCTGTGTTTTACATACTCACCTTTAAAATGTGTGAAAGGTGTACCTATTCACTTGGTTATTAGAACTTATAAAATTCATAAAAAACGGATGTGCCAAGATTTATCGCGGTACTGAAGCCGTGTATACGAATGAAGGACTTAATAAGGCTCTCTTGAACACCTATAGTGTGGTTAGAATATGAGAACCACGCAAAGCCGGTTCTGAAGAGTATTATAGCAGTATTTTTGTGCTATATTTCCTTGTTGGAATGAGTTATTTAGAACACGCAGTTGACTAGAAGTTTACCGTGTTGGTGTGCAATCGTAAAAAATGATGTGAAAAGTAAACAATTTTTTTTTACTTTTCAAATGCCCGTAGAAAATTCTGTCTTTGTAACGAAACAATTTATACGCACTTCACTAACTAATAAAAATTATTCAGAACTTAAATAACAAGAGTACTATGTATCAAACGATCCACATTCATGTTAGTTCCCGCTTTGCGCCACACAATAGCTGGAAAAGTTGCCTCAAGCAGCAGAAAACACCTCCCAAGCGTCTCCACTTTCAGGTTCTTTCGTCACCTATGAGTTGTTGAGTTTCATATGTGATATTTTTGTCAGGTATTCGCAAAAGGAAAGCAACAAAATCGAAGAGGTTCGAACCCAAAGCAAGGAGGTTCTGTGTAAGAATAATTTTGACTTAAACTTTCGAAAGAATGACTTTATGCAAATGCAGAGAACAATTCTTACCGCCGATTGATCCAGATAATGAACAATTTGTAATTTATGTCCGGTCAAAAAAAGGGTTGAAAACGTGGTTTCCTCTCAACGTAGTCACGGGAGGTTCAACTGCTAATACCTTAGTGAAAGGTTTAGACAGTAATTTATCGAAAGATGTGTGTCTTTCTCTTTTCTATTATCATTTTTCTCATTACTTCTTGCAGATGGCTCTGAAATCACTGACAAACAATATTGGCCAAGCTTTGTACAAAGAGCAGGTTCAGCTGGAAGAAATGGTCAGAAAAATGCCTATGTTGAAGAGTGCGAGAGAACTTGAGTATGGATTCAGTGTCTTGGACAAAAAGAATCCCAACTCTATGTTTAAACCTTCAGAAAAGGACGTTTATGTTATTCCACCGGAGGAAGAGACGCGGATGCCAGCCCAGGAAGCAGCAGAGGGTCTTAAAAAATTCGGAGACAACTTCAAAAAATTAATTGATGGGGGTAACTGAAACTTGAAATCAAAGCTTCGCTAGAGTTCTTCCTTTTTCATTAAGTGTGCGCATTGTTTGTGGCGAATAAAAAATACTCAATCATATCCAGCACTTTTGTTTTCTTGTTCTGTTTTGTTTCGTTAATAACAGCACCAGTAACTATATTTTTCTTTAGTATTCAGTGAAAAGAAATACTTCGTCATCAAAAGTACCTCCTACACTAAACAACCACGGTTGCGCAGGATGCAGTACACAATTGCGACATGCGGAGAATACTTTTGTGCGACTATCTTTGATTGTTTTCAGCGGTTTTATTGCCACCCTTGACAAAAAATCTGCTACAAAAAAACTAAAAATCTGAACTGAAGAGTCATTCAATTCAATAGAGAAAAATGGTTGAGTCTTATGAAACTCTACTGATATCACACCATAGTTGAAAGATAGTGTACGTTCTGCATTACTCGACTGCTCAATATTGTACCAATATAATTTACCGTTAGCACAACCTACCAAAATGTAGTCACCTTGTGGATGCACATCCAAAGTGTTTACACGAGTTGACTCAAATACAAATTTACGTAAAATTTGCTGACTTTTGAGATCATATACTACAATGAACTTCACAGAAGCGACCAAAAGGCATGGTTTGCAAGGGTGGAAAATGATTCTCGAGATACTATTGTTCCCTTCTATGGATAATTTTTGTGATGTTCTTTTTGAAATCTGGTGGACACATATCTCACTTATATTTGATCCATATACGCAAAGGAAATCACCCTTATGGTGCCAAGATGCATTAGTTAGATAATACGGATTTGTAACATTGTATACTCCTTTATTTAAGTCGAACCAGCCACAAGGAACTTTACTCGGGAGCTCAATAGAAGAACTTGCCGTCATTCTTTCGGTATTAATTTCTATTGGACCGTCATTGAATCGAGATTTCAAAGCATCCATCAAGTCTACAAAATACACAGTATCAAATACGTGGAAAGAAATCAAGGATTTATCTCTCTGGGGGCACCATGTCACACTAGACACTGGTGCCACTGTTTTGATCATATGAAGGCATCTCCCCGTAGATAAGCTCCAGATTCGTACTGTGCTATCAAACGCAGAGGATGCTAATAAATTTCCAGACGGATGTACACTCATTGATGTTATTGCCTTTTCATGTCCAGCAAACTTCATCATAAGCTTTGAAGGGAAGAGAGGCTTCACATCGTGTGTCTGAAAGTCTTGTAGTAAGTCAGATACATTCATATCCATTTTTGACCTTTTAGCCCTAGGGCACATATAAAGATCCAGGCATCTACCAAACTGCTCGTTGAGGAAGTGTTTGAACACGGGTACACAGCGCAGTGTACCTAAATTAGATATATCACCTGTATTGCCAAGGTATTCAAGAGGTGCATTGTATGAATCTTCATGACCCCCAAGTTTGACACGGGGAGCTCTAAGTGCTCCTCTTTCTGAATGTACTGAATGTTCAATGCCATTCCAAAGTAATCCTAGCTTAGGAGCTATCTGGTGCAGCCTTGATAACTCAGGTTTTCTTTTACGAATAGATCTCAAAATATTAATGACACGTTTGGATTCCCATTTTGAAGCTAGAAAGCGGCGTTTAGGCTCGTTAGCCCGACCAATTTCGACTTTAGATGTATGTATTTGCGTATTTACATCGATATCATTCATAAACACACCCGTGCATAAATTACGAATAAACTTTACTTCATTTGCCGATAGATATATGCCAGAACCGAGCTTTTTGTCTACGAGCTGTCTCCAACTATCACTCCTGTCTATTTTATGTAAAAGCTCGTCGAGAGAGTCCACCCTTTTCTGTTTTTCCAGTTTTAATCCGAGTAACGAATAACCGACGTGACTCTCATCGCGATACCATTCATCTGGAACGTCTCCGGTGGTATTAGAGTTCGATATTGAGTCGAAGTTCATTAAAACACCGGTTTATAACTTGGAAGAGTCCAACCGTTCCTTTGTATTGCATATACCTATACGTTCGTTGTGCAACCTGTTACTTATAAAAGTATTACTCTTACTGAGTTCCTTTCTTGAAAGGACAACTTTTTCACAGTGTGGAAGACTCAATCTTCCTTTTCACCTCCTGATGCCTCTACTCGTATGAATACTTGAATAGCTTTATTCGTAAACTACCGCGGAACCAGGGAACCTCCAATATCACTTATGACATCATACGAGCTTATTTGTTTTTTATTTAATTTGTTTTTAGTTGTCACTCCGTTGTTTTGTTTTTTTTTGGATCACTTGTACGAGTGCCTTATAAGTACCTATGGGTACGTATGCCATATGATCCATAATATTGATCACTGCGGACCTTATCAGAGGAAGACCGGTTAGACCAAAAGGTGTGTGAAGGTCGAAAAAATGTGGAAAAGGCAAACTATTGAACCTATCATATGGACCATACTTTAAACGCTGATACTTTACACGGGTTTTTTTGTACACGGTGTACAGCAGCAGCATACTGAAATATATAGATCGATCTCTCGATAAATACGCATCGCAAGTTCTTAAATAGAGCTGTAGCTGTTGCTAGGATTCCGGGAAATCTTCTGTTGCTCGTTCTTCTGAAACTGAGCAAGATTGCACCTCAAGTTCAAATCCACATGCAAGCTTCTACGCAAAGCATACTTGAGCCAAGAAGTTCAACGTGGCACCTCAAAAATATACAAAAAAAGAACGTATTACTCGTCCTAAGAACAAGAAGTACGAGCCATAACCGAGGAAACTATATTTGCCGTGCGCAACAAGAAGATTGTGACCTTTTAACTTCAGTTTCCAGCGCTATTAGAGAGCGTTACGGCTCAGTCGAGACCAAGAGAGTAATCGAAAGCTTGAATTTTCTAGCCGCAGATGAAGAATATTATAGAGATCATGCTAACTTTGGCATACAAAGAGCATCCTCCTATATATCCGGTCTCGAAGCACGCCCTTTCCATGATACCGATAGCCCTGATTTTCTTTGGATGAAAAAACTTGAGAAAGATTACGAAGTCATACTGGGAGAGTTACAAGGAGCTGTGACTAATACTGACATAGAAAAACAAGGCAATTACATCTGGGCACCAGCAGCTAGAGAAGAGGCGATTGCATACGGACCAGACTGGCGTACGCTCGTGTTACAGGACCGCTGTGTATGGGATGTCACAAACTCGTCATTATTTCCGAGGACAACGGAACTAGTAAAAAGATTCAAAGTTCCATCAGTTGAAGTATTTTTTGCACGTCAGTCACCGCAGACTGGCATTGAACCTCACTCAGACAATACTAACTTTATATTGACGTCTCATTTGGGACTAGATGTACCAGAAGGAGAATGCTGGATGCGTGTTGGGAATGAGCAACATTTTTGGAAAAATGGTTCTGGAGTTATTGCAGACACAAGTTTCATCCACAGTACCAAAAATTTATCAGAGAAAACGGATCGTTATGTACTCATCATTCGATTCTGGCATCCAGGATTATCAAAGACAGAACGTAATGCTCTAACTTTTTTATTTGATGCGATTGAAGATCCTACTAAAGAAGGTATTATCAATGCCAATAGACTTGCAGATGAGCGTGAAAATCAACCTAAACTTAAAGCAACAAGTTCAACGAGTCAAACGAAGAAAAAAAAAAAAAAAAAAAGATTAGGAATGTT
>Ga0255773_10000098_pt1 | contig 84344 bp, 67 predicted proteins | sample 011ome_17_FD_179971 | JGI IMG/M metagenome (GOLD analysis project Ga0255773, IMG submission 179971) | Coastal salt marsh microbial communities from the Groves Creek Marsh, Skidaway Island, Georgia - 011502XT metaG (version 2) | ecosystem: Environmental > Aquatic > Marine > Intertidal zone >... | reverse complement strand
ATTGCCCGGCGTGCATAACGCCCACTGAAAAGCTGCAATCCTCGCTTGTCATGGCTTCGATATCGATAATTTTTTCGGCCATTTTTCGGATTGCTGACCGTCCTTCAGAAAGCCGCAATCCGGCATGACTTGGCCGTCCATAGGTGGTGACATCATAGCGGGCGACGGCATAACGGCCAGATGTAACGCCATTACCTTTTCGTGCTGGCTCGGGTATCAGAACCGCTTTGGCGCGGGCGGCTTCGGCTTCGATAAGGGTGCGGGTGTGCGGCGATCCGATTTCTTCGTCCGAGGTGAATAGGACGGTGATGGGAAGCGGTGTTTCAAGCCCGGCCTTTTGCAGCTGCCGGATTGCCTCAACCGCCAGATAATTACCCCCCTTCATATCGCATATACCTGGCCCGTAGCAGCGGTTACCATCACGTTGAAACGGTAATTGTGCCAGCGTGCCAAGCGGGTGAACAGTGTCCATATGGCCGATAATCAACACGCCGGGTTGGTCGAGCTGTGCATGGGGAAAACGCGCACGAATACAATCACCGATTGAGGGATGCGGTGTAATGCGCTCAATCGATGCTCCCATGACGGCAAGGTCATGCGCGGCAATATCCTGCATCCGGTTTACTGCCGCCGGATCATAGCTGGGGCTCTCGCATAAAACCCAAGGCCGCAACCCGGCAAGCATGTCCTCATCATTAAACCCTAGCTGCGCTATCTGCATAATCATCCTCCCTTGCATCATGTGCCTACTTTATCCTAACGTCCAATCATGACGTTAGCTTGTCGCTGATCACAAAAACAAGTCATTAGCTGGCAATCGCTTATCATCAGGGTCTGTAAAGAGTTTACTGGCAAGAATTTCAAAAACCCGTTTAAGCTTTTTAGAGGTTAGGCAGATATTTCACGAAGGAAGCTATGATGACGCGTTGTATGATTTCGGCACCACAGCCAGAAGCGGTAGAGGCTGGTCTGGATATTTTTAAAGCTGGCGGTAATGTGATGGATGCGGCTATTGCTGCCGCATTTGTCCAGACAGTTGTGGATCCGCAAATGTGCGGTATTGCCGGTTTTGGCTCGATGCAAATCTTCATGCCAGAAAAAGATATTCACAGTTTCATTGATTTTCACGGCAAGGCACCAAAGGCGACCAAATCAGATATGTGGGAACATCTGATCGAACGCGAATGCGATGATGGTTTTGGCTTTGTGCTTAAGGGGCAGGTCAATGAATTCGGATATCAATCGATGACATCGCCAATGACGTTGCAGGCGTTTAATACCGCGCTGCAAACGCATGGCACAATGTCGCTGGATCAGGTTTTGCAGCCAGCGATTGACTATTGCATGAATGGGTTTGCGGTTCGGCCAAGGGTTCTGGGATTTTGGCTTCAACCGGCACAGGCAGGACGTATTGAACGGGTTGCCGTGGTGAATAAACTGGATGCGGCCCGCAAGATATACCTCAGCGATGATGGTTCGCTGTTGAATGTTGGCGATATTCTGAAAAACCCGGATATGGGCCGGCTTTACCAACGAATTGCGAATGAAGGCATTGGCATCTTTTACAATGGTGATGTTGCTGACCTGATCGCCGCCGATATGAAGGCAAATGGCGGGCTGTTGACAAAAGATGATCTGGCCGATTGTGCGCCAACCAGAATTGCGCCGCTGATCGGCAGCTATCGCGGGTTTGAGGTGGCAACCAATCAATTGCCGGGTGGCGGTTTGATGATCTTGGAAATGCTGAATATTCTAGAGCAGTTTGATTTGTCCGCTATGGGGCATAATTCGGCGCAATATATCGCAACGGTGGCCGAAGCGATGAAATATGCCACCATCGATAAAGACCAGTTTATGGGGGATCCAAATTTCATTGATGTGCCGCAAGATCTGCTGGCAAGTAAAGCCAGAGCAGCCGAGATTGCGGCAAAGATTCGCGCTGGTGAAAAGGCTAATATAGTGCGGCTAAATTCAGGCGCGCCAGAAAGTAAGGACACAACGCATCTGGTTGTCGCTGATGCTGCCGGCAATGTTGTAAATGTTACGCATTCGCTTGGTTCAAGCTCGGGAGTGATCACAGACGGACTTGGCTTTATGTATAATAATTGCATGATGGTGTTTGATCCACGGCCCGGCCATGTCGGCAGCCTTGCACCGGGCAAAGCCCGCTTTACGGCGATGTGCCCAACAATCTTGTCAAAGGACGAAAAGCCGTTTTTGGCGTTGGGCGCACCGGGCGGCACAACCATCACTATGGGGGTTTTGCAAACGATTCTTAACGCGGTCGATTTTGGAATGAGTGCTCAGGATGCGGTGTCAGCGCCGCGTTTTTGCGCAACGTCCAATGTGATTGAGTTGACCAATCGGATTTTGCGCGGTGTCGAGCGTGATCTTCATCAAGACGGATATGTGACACGGCGCTATGCCGCCAGCTATATCACCCCGATCTTGCACGCGATCAGACTGCAAGATGGCAAGCTTGATGGCGGGGCTGATCCAGCCGGTGATGGTATGGCGGCGGCGTGCTAATTTGCTTGTTTGTGGGCGGGGTGCGCTAGCACCGCATTAAAGGCCGGTTTTGGTTGGTGTTGTCGCCAGCGCTAGGATTGTCTCGGCAATGAATTTTGCGCGCACTGACAAGCTGTCAATCTGCATCCATTCATCTGGCCGGTGATAGTTTCCACCAATTGGTCCAACTCCGCAGATTACCGGCGTACCGGCATTGGCGATAAACCCGCTATCCGCGCATCCGCCTGAATGTTCTCCCGCAACAACGACACCATTTTTGGCAGCAGTTTTTACATAAAGATCGAATAGCTCGACTGATTGCGGCGATGGGTTCAGCGGGTGAAATTCGCCTTTTATCACCATGTCCGAACTGGTGCCATCAACGCTTGTCATGGTGCAAATTTCCCGCACTTTCTCATAAATCTCGGCGCGGTCATCACTATCGCGGTAGCGGATATCAATACCGCAGCTAGCCTCGGCGGCAACCGTGTTGACCGACTGGCCGCCCGCGACCAGGCCAACGTTAATTGTAATGCCGCGGTCAAGATCGGTCAGTGCGTGCAATGCCTGTATTTTGCGTGCCATCTCTTCGATTGCGCTGCGGCCATCTTCGAAAAACCCGCCTGAATGCGCTGCAACGCCGCGAATCTCGCAGTGACAAAAAATGCCGCCCTTGCGCTTTGTCACAATGTTTCCGTTCGGTCTGCCGGGTTCACTGTTAAACGCAAGGCGTGCCTTTTTTGCTTCGGCAATAATCACATCTTGAGATGTTGGCGAGCCGATTTCTTCATCACCGGTAAACAGCCCAACGAGCGGATTTGGGTGCCCCCCAAATTTTTGAAAAGCGGCCAGAATAAACGCGTTGATTACAAGTCCGGGTTTCATATCAGCAACGCCCGGACCATAAGCCAGCCCATTTTCAATGCGAAACGGGCGTTTTTCAACTTCGCCGGTGGGAAAGACAGTATCGCGATGGCCGCATAACAGGATCGGCCGGTTACCGTTGCCGCCGGCAACAACCGCGCGCATCGCATCCCCATGGGTGCTGATCGGAATGGTCTCGTGCGGGATGGATTGGGCATCAAAAAATTCAGCAAGCCGGCTTGCCACCCGGTCAACGCCGGCTTTGTCGAAACTGTTGCTATCGATATTTACCAGATCGCCCAGTAAATCCAGCATATTATCCTGCTGCGACTCCAGCCAGTCGATCACTTGGTTTGACATCGCTCTCTCCTTATTTAATCCGGGGGGGGTATAATCGAGTCACATTTATCACGCTTTTTCAATTAGCAGAGCCTGTTTTTGCAGGGCATTTTTCTTGTCACGCATTTCTCGCCGGATCACATAAAAAGACGACGCAAAAATAATACTGGCGCCGATCCATGTCCATAAATCGGACAGCTCGTTAAACAGCAACCAGCCAAATAATACGGCAAAGGGTAATCGCGCGTAATCAACGCCGGCAACAAAGGACGCATCGGCAAGCGAATAGGCTTTGGTTAACGCAAAATGTCCGATAACGGCAAAGGGACCAGTTGCCATCAGGATTAACCACACTTCTTGATTGGGCCATTCCCAAACAATGATCGCCGGAATGAGTGCCATCGGCATCATGATTAGATGCGAGATAAACACAATGATCAGCGGATTATCCTGACGGGTTAGATGTTTGATGATAAGAGCCGAACAGCCCATTGCCAGCGCCGATAAAATGGCGACCCAATGACCAAGGCTGATATCGACAATGCCCGGGCGAATAATAATCAGGGCGCCGACAAAACCGGTAAAAATCGCCGCCCATCGTCGCATCCGCACGGTTTCTCTAAGCACAAAGGCGGCACCGATTGTGGTAAAAAGAGGGGCAAGAAAGCTAAGTGCTGTTTGCTCGCCAATGGGAATAAGCGTTACCGCATAAAACCATGTCCACATTGCCACCATGCCGGAAACTGATCGAATGATATAGGTTTTAAGCTGCGCAGTTGTGACCGTCTTTAGCCCTTGATGCATTACCAGTGGCACCATCACCAGAAAGGCGAACAGCAAACGGCAAAACACCGTCTGGAACGCGCTTACCTCATATTGTCCCAAGAGCCTGCCAAGTGCGGCGAGCATTGATAGCGCACAGCAGGAAATCAACATCCAGAACATCGATTGTAGCGCAGTGTCTTTGCTCTGCAACCGGCTTAGTAGCGATCGCTTTTGCTGTTTGGTGTCAGATTTCAAACCATGTTCCAAAGATTATTGGGTCAAATCGAATTTGTCAGGATATTATTAGATTTGTTTTGCCTTCTTTACTCTAACCATAAGGTATAGACCGAAAATCCAATCATTTAAAACGAATGTTTTTCCTGCCAGAAAGATTTGGCTGATCAGAGTGTCTGCACCGACGAAATAATGGATTTTCTCGTGAAGTGCCTCGACACAGCGAAAAAGGTGTGTTTGACTTTTGTCTGAGAGTGTTCAGCATCACTATACAAATGAATACAAAGGGAGGTTTTAATGATCATAAAAAAACATGTCTCGTCGCTGCTTATTGGCGCCTTGCTTGCGACAGGTGGCGCCTCTGTTGCTCATGCAGGAAAGTCTGACGACACGCTCAATGTTGCGATTGATCGTGAGTTGGAATCTATCGATAATTATTACAATACAGCGCGTGAGGGCATCATCATTTCACGTATGGTTTGGGATGCGCTTCTTTACAGGGACCCCAAAACAAATGAGTATTTGCCGAATTTGGCGACATCCTACACCTGGGTTGATTCGAAAACCCTTGAATTTGAACTTCGTAAAGGAGTGAAATTTCATAATGGTGAAAAGTTTGATGCGGATGACGTGGTGTTTACGCTCAATTACGTAGCAGATCCAAAAAATGGAGCAAAACCTGCGCGGAATGTGAACTGGTGGAGTAGTGCTGAGAAACTTGGTGAGTACAAGGTCCGGTTGAACTTGAAAAAAGAGTTTCCTGCCGCGCTAGAGTTCTTATCTGGCCCGATCGTGATGTACCCAAATGATTACTATGGTAAAGTTGGCCCTGAAGGTATGGCGATAAAGCCTGTTGGAACGGGGCCCTACGCTGTCACAAGTGTTGAACCCGGTAAACGCTACCGGTTTAAGAAATATGATGGCCACCATAGCGGCAGCCCAAAGGGAAAAGCGAATATAGGAAATGTTGTGTTTCGTACCATTGCTGAGAGCAACACACAACTCGCAGAGCTTTTTTCGGGCGGTATTGACTGGATTTGGAAAGTCAAACCAGATCAAGCCGAACGTATCAAATCACAGGGTGCATTTACTGTAAAGAATTCCTCAACCATGAGAATTGGGTATCTGAATTTCGATGCAATGGGGCGTCACAGTAAAAATCCCATGAACGATGTTCGGGTGCGCAAAGCTATTGCCCATGCGATTGATCGTGAGGGCATAGTAAAGAACTTGGTGCAAGGCGAGTCTATTGTTGTGAACTCGTTGTGCTTTCCCTCGCAGTTTGGGTGCACGCAAGATGTGCCCACATATGATTACAACCCCGAAAAAGCGAAGAAGCTTCTGGCAGAGGCCGGTTATCCAAATGGGTTTGAAACACCGTTCCTTGCATACCGAAACCGCGATTATGCTGAAGCTATGATCAACAATTTGAATGCAATAGGCATCAAAACAAAATTTGAGTATCTGAAATATGCTGCCTTCCGGGACAAGGTTCAGGAAGGAGCGTCACCATTTAACTTTGGTACATGGGGATCGTACTCAATTAATGATGTTTCAGCCATCACCAGCCATTTCCAATCAGGTGGAAAAGACGATTATTCAAAAGACCCTGAGGTTATTAAACAACTGGGAATTGGTGATACGAATGTAGATCCGCAAGTTAGAAAGGATGCCTACAAAGCGGCTCTTTCTCGCATATCGGAAGAAGTATTTATGTTCCCGCTGTGGTCATATAATACATGGTATGCGTTCTCGAAAGATGTCGAGTTCACCCCCACTGCGGATGAAATCCCACGCTTTTTCACAGCAAAATGGAAATAAATAAATGAGAGCTGCGCACCGAACGGCGCGCAGCTCTTTCACTGACGTTTTGACAGGTATGCTCTGATGCTTTTTTATACATTGAAGCGGTTTGGCCTCGCATCATTAGTCGCTTTAACGGTTTCTTTTATCAGCTTTGGTCTGCTTTATCTGTCGAGTGACCCAGCGATTGCTATGGCTGGTGAAACGGCTTCAGACGCGGATATTGAGGCCATTCGTAAGCTATATGGCTTTGACCGGCCTATCCTTGTCCAGTATTTTGACTGGCTTCAGCGCGCAGTTGGCGGTGACCTCGGAAAAAGCTATTATTTCCGAACTGACGTCAGCGCCCTGATTGGTGAAAGATTGCCCACCACCATGATGCTTGGGGTTAGCGCAATTACCTTTGCAATTCTATTCTCAGTTCCGCTTGGTGTTGCTGCTGCAATTCGTCCAAACAGCATTATTGACCGCGTTGCGCTGTTCTTATCTGTTATGGGTCAGGCTCTTCCAAGCTTTTGGTTTGCCCTGATGCTCATCGTTTTACTGTCTGTAAATCTGCGTCTGTTACCAACATCTGGTTCCGATACGTGGCTGCATTTTGTAATGCCAACCGTGGTTCTTGGGTACTATGCGGCGCCAGCGATTATGCGGCTAACGCGAACCGGCATGCTTGAGGTTCTCAGCACAGATTACATAAGAACCGCGCGGGCGAAGGGATTACGGCCGGTAGTGGTCCTCTTTAAACATGCTCTTCGCAACGCGATTATCCCTGTTGTCAGCCTAGCTGCGGTGCAGTTTGGGTTTATGCTGGGGGGGTCTATTGTTGTCGAAACAATTTTTGCTTTGCATGGGGCTGGCTTTTTAGCTTGGGAGTCAATCACCAGAAATGATCTACCGACAGTGCAGGGGCTTATTCTAGTCTTTTCATTATTTTACATTGTTCTCACATTTTTTGCCGATTTGCTAAATGCGTGGCTTGATCCTCGGATCAGGATTAGCTGATGTCATTATCAAATAGTGCAAACATAAATAGATCAGGCAAATTGTCTTCGCTGATTAAAAAAGTCAAAGGCCATCAGGGCATGATCATTGGCTCGGTCATTGTCATTACAGTCATTGCCATCGCTTTGCTTGCCCCACTTATCGCCCCGCACGATCCGTATCATCAAGATTTGATGCGGCGTCTTGTGCCGCCTGTTTGGGACAGCCGTGGTAGCTGGGAGCATATTCTTGGCACGGATCACCTTGGGCGTGATTACCTGTCAAGGTTGATATATGGGGCTCGAATTTCCCTGCTCATTGGCATCGGGGCTGCAGTTATTTCTGGCATCATCGGAACTTTTATGGGGGTTATGGCGGGCTATTTTGGTGGCCGCGTTGATATGGTCGTCACGTTTCTGATCACGGTCAGGCTCTCGATGCCGGTGGTTCTAGTGGCGTTGGCGGTTGTGGCGATTGTTGGTGGGTCGCTGCAGGTGGTCGTAACGGTGTTGGGCTTGTTATTGTGGGATCGATTTGCCGTGGTGATGCGGTCATCGACCTTGCAAATTCGTTCGATGGATTATGTTGCTGCAGCACGGGCGGTTGGTTGCTCAACCTCACGTGTTTTGATCGCAGAAGTGATGCCGAACGTGGTTAACAATCTTATCGTGATCACAACGATTGAAATTGCGCACGCGATTATTCTTGAAGCCGCATTGTCGTTCCTTGGCCTTGGCGTTCAACCTCCATTACCATCCTGGGGGCTGATGGTGTCCGAAGGAAAGGATATGATGTTATTTGAGCCATGGTTGATTGCTATACCAGGAGTGGCGCTGTTTATGCTGGTTCTAGCTATCAATCTGATGGGTGATGGTGCGCGGGATATAACTGCACCGGAAAATAGGAACTAGGGGGTGGGGATGCCTGATCGAGTGCTTGAGGTCAAAAATCTATCGGTGGATATTCCCCTCGCCGAGGGCGTGCTGCATGCAGTAGACGACCTCAATATTTATGTGGATAAGGGTGAGACGCTGTGCATCGTTGGTGAGTCTGGTTGTGGCAAATCATTGACCTCGTTGGCGATAATGGATCTGTTGCCCAAAAAAGCGATCCGGAGGCTACGACAGCTTGATCTGGCGGGCACGAGTATCCTTGATTATTCCGAGAAACAAATGTCGGATATTCGGGGTAACAAGATGGGAATGATTTTCCAAGAGCCAATGACCAGTCTGAACCCGGCCTTTACCATAGGCAATCAGATGATCGAGACATTGCACCGTCATCGCACCATATCAGGTGATGAGGCGCGCGATCTGGCAAAGCGCATGCTGGAAAAGGTTGGCATCACTGCGGCCGATCAGCGGCTTGGTCAATATCCGCATCAATTATCTGGTGGGTTGCGTCAACGGGTTATGATTGCCATGACGCTTTTATGTGAACCGGAATTGATTATCGCTGACGAGCCGACAACGGCGCTTGATGTGACGATTCAGGCGCAGATCCTGTTGTTGTTGAAAGACCTGCAAAATGAATTTGATATGGGGCTGATGCTGATCACACATGATCTTGGCGTGGTGGCGCGAATTGCGACCCGTGTTGCGGTGATGTATGCGGGCCAAATCGTCGAGCAGGGCACGGCGCAGCAGATTTTTGAAAACCCGCTTCACCCTTATACCCGCGGGCTTATGCGTTGTATTCCGGTGCCGGGAAAAACCAAGCGCGGTACGCCACTTGGGTCAATCCCCGGTATGGTGCCGTCGCTGATTGGCGAATTTACCGGCTGCAGGTTTGCCGATCGCTGTGATATGGCCAGCGATGCGTGTCGTCAGAGTGATATTTCGCTGCGTGATCCAAAAGGTAAAACACAGGCTTATCGCTGCATCCATGATGCTAAAACACTGGCAAAAAGTGAGGTGGCATGATGGCTGAACTAATGATTGATGCAAAGGATGTAACCCGGAATTTCTCTATTTCACGCGGTATGTTTCGGGGAAAGCAACAGCTCAAGGCAGTGAATGGGGTAAATCTGACGGTTGCGCGCGGCGAGGTTCTGGCACTTGTTGGCGAGTCGGGTTGTGGGAAAACGACGCTTGCCAAAATGCTGCTTGGTCTGTTGCCACAATCATCCGGCACGGTTGAGCTATGTGGCAAGCCGATCAATGATGTGCCGCGGCTCGAGCTGGCGCGAACTGTACAGCCTATTTTTCAAGACCCATATTCGTCGCTCAATCCGCGAAAGACGATCGGCTCTATCATCGCGTTGCCGATGAAGGTGCAGGGCGTCGCTGATCCGGACAGCATGCAACGGCGTGTCGAGGAGACGATGGAGCTGGTGGGGTTGCCGCCGCGCCTTCGTAATGCCTTTCCAAATCAGTTATCGGGCGGCCAGCGCCAGCGCGTGGCAATTGCCCGTGCGCTGGTCAACCGGCCACAAATTGTCGTTTGTGACGAGCCAACATCGGCGCTGGATGTCTCGGTGCAGTCGCAGATATTGAACCTGTTGAACGACCTTCGCGATGAGTTGAATTTAACATATATTATCATCAGTCATAATCTGGCGGTGGTCGAACATATCGCAACGCGGGTGGCGGTGATGTATCTTGGGCGTATTGTCGAAGTCGCCGATACCGATAAATTGTTTAATGATCCGCAGCACCCCTATACACGCGCACTGTTGAATTCAGTTCTGACCCCTGATCCAAATCTGGGGATTCCGAATAACCAGCTAGGCGCCAGTTATCCAAATCCGATTGACCCACCGACGGGCTGTTCGTTTCATCCGCGCTGCGCCAACGCAATGCCGCATTGCTCTGGCATTGCGCCAGTCGGAAAAGCTCAAAAAGGGCATTATGTCGAATGCCATCTTTACGAGGATTGATTCCGCTAGGCGTTAGCCTGCCGCTTTTGCAACATTTGCCAGATTGGCTATATCGGGAAGAGGGCGCCGGGTTTTCTTGTTCACAGCAAGCACGTCCTCGAGCGCTTTTGCGACCTCAATGACAAGCCGATCACGCCCGGGCGCGCCCAGAATCTGGATGCCAAACGGCATGTGATGATCATCTAGCCCGCATGGCAGAACAACCGCGCTTGCAAGCGCCATTGTTGGCAAATAGGTGATTGCCAGCCAGCGCATATAAGTTTCCATTTGCACATCATCAATCTCTGTAACCGACCATTGATCATGCGGGAATGGTGAAGTTGATGCGGCTGGACAAATGACCACATCCACCTCGTCAAAGAGATCGAGCCAGTTGCGGGCAATCTTGCTTTGTTGCAGATGTGCGATTGCAACATCTTCCAGATTATAGGCAAGGCCGCGATCAACATTATCGACAACGTTCGGGCTCAGCTTGTCGCGGTGTTGACGGACACGCTCACCATGTGCGGCAACAAAATTCACCCCGCGCAAAACTTCAAATGAGTTATCACCATCGGTAAAGTCGGGGCTGCCCTCTATCGCAGTCGCAAAGTGACGGCCGAAAACACCAACCCGGTCGGCGAAAAGCGACCGATAGCTTTTTGACATTGGCGCGGCGCCAAGATCGGCCGTAATCATTGCCCTGATGCTGCCAAGATCGGCGCCTTCAAGGGGCGCAAATAAATCGATGTCAGGTGATGTTGAAAATGGATCATGCGGGTCAACGCCCATCTGTGCCTGCAGCAATAGATAGGCATCCTCAACGGTGCGCCCCATCGGCCCGAGAACGGAAAAAGGAAGCAGGCCAACCGGCCGCCCTTCTGCGGCAACAACCCCCGGTGATGGCCGGATGCCGACAACACCGCAGAAACCTGCAGGCGTGCGCAGGCTGCCCCCATAATCAGATCCGCTGGCAAGCGGTATCATACCAGTGGCAAGCGCAACCGCTGATCCGCCCGACGAACCACCACAGGTTTTTTCTGGATTGAAGGGATTGCCGGTGGCACCAAATACAAGATTGCGTGTATTTGCCCCCGCACCAAATTCCGGTGTGTTAGTCTTGCCGATAATGATACCGCCCTCGGCGCGAATATTCGCAACTGACCCCTGATCCTTGGTTGGGATGTGATCGGCATAAAGTGCCGAGCCTAAAGTGGTGCGGATCCCGGCAGTCGCTTCAAGATCTTTGATGCCAACCGGAAGCCCGTGTAGCAAACCCAATTCCTTCCCACTCAGAACGGCTTTTTCAGCGTCAATTGCCGCGTCACGGGCGTGATCAAATGAACGCGTAACAACGGCGTTAAGCGCCCCATCTGTCGCTTCGATCCGGGCAATGCAACTATCCAGCAGCTCAACCGGCGAAATGTCTTTGCGTCCAATCATGCGGCGTAATTCGACAGCGGTCATGTCACATAGGTCTGACATATTATTTCCTCATTGGTAATGATTAGGACAAAGATAAAGAGATTTGCTCAGTTGCTGTTCTGTGGGGTGTTTCCGGCACCAAGGTCCCACCATAACCCAGTCATTAGCCGTAGCGCCGATTGGGTGATTGATTCCAGAATATGCTCGTTTGGTGCGTGTTGCGAGCAGCCAGCATAAGAATGCGGCACCCAGATGGTCGGCAATCCAAGCAAATCTGCAAACACGTCATTGGGCAATGATCCCCCAAGATTTGGCATCACAGAAATATCCTCACCGGCCGTTTCGCCAAGCGATTTCAGGGCCCATTTCGCCCATGGATGATCGGGATCAAGCCGTGTAGCATACATCGGATCGCGCTCGCTGGTGATGGTGATATCATTGAATCCGTGCTTGTCGAGATGCGCGCGCAGCAGCGGCATTAACTGGCTAACTTCGGTGCCAACAACATAGCGAAGATGCCCAAACACCACGGCACTTGGCGGGATAGCATTGGCTGGTGATCGCGGATTACCAGTTTCAAACGCACGCACTTCAAACGTGTTGCTGGCAAAAACCCGTTCGCCAAGAGTCATATCAGGCTCGCCCCAATTTGGGTTAATCTCGGGTGCGTTTTCGCCGCCACCAACCTCTAGCTTGGCAATTGCTGCGCGAACCGAATTTGGGATTTGGGTGTTGCGCCATCCTTCGACAAGAATTTTTCCATTTCGATCAATCATGCTGGCAAGCGCATGTGCCATGACCACGCCGGGGTTGGTCAGCAGGCCGCCCCAATTCCCGGAATGATGACCGCCAGCGTGCGAATCCAGTCGCATGGTAAAATTAAATACCCCACGAGATCCCATAAAAATGGTCGGTTTATCGGGGTGGATGCGCGGCCCGTCAGACGCAATAAATACGTCGGCCTTGAATAGATCTCGATGGGCGGCACAGAAATCCTTTAGCCCGGGCGAGCCACGTTCCTCGCCCATTTCAATCAGAATGACAACATTGAAGCCAAGCGTGCCGCGCGCCTCGAGAACGGTTTTCAATGCGGCCATATTAATCGTGTGCTGGCCCTTATTATCGGCGGTGCCGCGGCCATACCAGCGCTGTCCATCCTTGGTGATTTGCCATGGCGACATTCCATTGCCCCATTGGGTATCGTATCCGGCAACCACATCGCCATGACCATAGGTCATCACCGTTGGCAGATCATCGCCTTCGATGCGCCGCGCCACCAGAAATGGGCCGGCGTCGTTGCGCGGGTTTGGATAGATTTCACAATCAAATCCAAGGTCGGATAAATATGGCACGAGATCATCATCAAGATAGGCCTGTAAAGCGGCCTCGCATCCGGCAAGGTTGCTTTCGGTTTTATAAGCGATCCTACGCGCAAGGTCAGCCTCGAAACCGCCGGTGTGATAATATTCGTCAATTTTGGATAATGCCTGTTCCCGGCTCATTGCCATTTCCCTTTCGTCACATACCCGCAGTTGCGGCAAAGCTAATCCCATGAGCATAAAACCAGCATGATGAAAAAGTGAAGCTTATTCTCAGCCAATAACCTTGGAAGGGATCGGTTGATTTATGGCTAAAACGGCATAGTGACTTACGCTGTAAGCGCATTGCAATGGCACTATTGCTGATGAACTAAATTCTAATCGTTGGTGGCGCGTGCCTATATCGTAGATTTTGCAAGCGCCGATATTATTATGATTGATATCATTATGACGTGACCGGCGTGCCATCATCAACGTGACTTTGCGCTTCTACCAGCATTTTGATGACTGCAGCCTCAAGTGTCGCTGCAAAGGCCATTGCCGATCGTGATAGCGGCCGACGTTTTGGAGTAATGATGGAAAATCGATAAGTTATCTGCGGTTTAAATCGTCGAAAGGCAATGTTGTTGCTATTTGACCAAAGGCGTCTATGTATCCAGGCATTTAAGGGGCTGAAGACGCCAAAGCCTGCGCCTGATCCAATAATTTCATATTGGGCAGCACCATTCTGCATCTGAAATTTTGGATCGAAAGCTGCGCCGGCATTGTCAAAAGTCGCTTTTAGCGCCTTGGCAATATGATGTTCGGGAAGAAAGCTGGCACATGGTCGACCTGCGAGGTCGGCAGGCTCAATCACTGATTTGGCCAACAGCGGATCGCCATTTGGTAAAGCACAAACGCAATCAACGTCAAAATGCCGACAGTGAATTAAATCACTATCTTCGCCGCGCTCGGCCAGGCCAACATCAAATCGTTGTGCCTCCATGCTGGCAATCACTTCGGGCGAGCCTTGAACGGCAACCTGAAAACCGGCCTGTGGATAATCTTTGGAGAATTCAGCAATAATCCCCGGCAAAAAATGATCACCAAAGACTGGCATAGAACTTATATTTATTTTCCTTGGGATTGCTTCATTACCCGATTTTAACAGCCGTTTAAGGTCGTCAACCTGTTCTAAAATCGCCGTGGCTCTGTCGAGCAGGAAAAAGGTCTCAGGCATGGGGATTAGACGACCTTTTTCACGCTCAAATAGTTGGCAATTCATGTTGCGCTCAATTTCTTTGACGGTCGCGCTCAGTGCAGGCTGGGTACGCCCCAATTGACGCGCCGCTGCAGAAATTGAGCCAGCAGTCATTATTTCCCGAATTACTGTCATTTGCCATATGCTGATCATGCGGTGCCCATTTTTCTATTTGCCAGAATTCATATGATAGCCAATAAGAAAAACTTATGGAATTAGAATAATTTATAATTTGTGCTAATGGATTTTCTGGAATTAAATCTTTTATTAATTGGCGTCATTTTTTTTGTGATGCCGGATAGGCAATTGGGGGATTGCCCTGTCGTCGTGCATCGCGCGTAGATTAGGGGTGCACCCTTCATTTGTTGGGCTAGGCGTTTAGCTGAAACCATGCCTTAAGGGCAATCAGCTGCAAATGCTAAATTAATAGACGCAAATATTGTGGAGGAACGCATGAAATATTTAAGCAAGCTATTTGCTACAGCTTTGGTTTCATTGCTTGCAATGGGCAGTGTGGCTCAGGCGCAGGACATGAAATTTTTCCGGATTGGCACCGGTGGCACTGGTGGCACCTATTACCCGATCGGTGGTTTGATCGCTAACGCAATCTCAAACCCGCCAGGCTCACGCCCATGTGAGAAAGGCGGCAGCTGTGGTGTGCCTGGTCTGGTTGCGATTGCTGTTTCAACAACTGCATCGGTTTTTAACGCTAATGCCATTCAAGCAGGCTCGCTTGATGCCGGTCTGGCAGGGGCACAAACTGTTGTGCAAAGCTATAACGGCGAAGGCAAGTTTGTGGACAACAAAAAAGACAAGATCCGCGTCATTGCAAATCTTTACCCGGAGAGCATGCATTTGGTGCTGAAAAAGGGAACAAAGCTAAACAGCCTGAAAGACCTTAACGGTATGAAGGTTGGCGTGGCTGCGGCAGGTTCCGGTACTCAGGTGTCTGTTCGCATGATCCTCAAGCATTATGATATCAAGGCTGAAGAATATGAGTTGAACGTCGGACAAAGCGCACAGCGTCTTGCTGATGGGCAAATCGACGCGTTCTTCTATGCAGCTGGTACACCGCTTTCATCTCTGATCCAGCTGGGTTCAACCAAAGGCTTTGATCTTTACAGCTTTTCGGCTGATGAGCAAAAGACGATCAATCAGATCATTCCTTACTATGTCGAAGACGTCATTGAAGCGGGTGTCTATGAAAACATCGGCTATAACGTCAACACTGTCGCGGTGAATGGTCAGTTGATCACGTCAATCGATCAGCCTGCCGACCTTATCTATGAGATCACCAAAGCATTGTGGAACGACAATACCCGCAAGTTGCTAGATAAAGGTCATCCAAAAGGCAAAGCTATCCAGAAAGCAACAGCGCTGAAGGGTGTTTTGATTCCATTGCATCCTGGCGCCGAGCGTTTCTACAAAGAAGCTGGCTTGATGTAATTCCATAATTTCTGTTGGGGCGGTCAGTCGCCGTCCCAACAAATCCAAATTTTGAATATTACCTCTCGATCAGGGGCGCAGAGTCATGGAAAAGTTTAGCCTTGAGCGGGCATTATCTCTTGAGAGCAAATATGACGACTCACTTGCCACAAGGCCGATTGGCGCATGGCTAGCTAAGTTTGTTTTCTTCTTCAGTATTATTTTTGCACTCTATCATTACGTGACATCGGGCATTGGTGTGCCGGTGGATTATTGGCATATGGGTGCCCATATGTCGGGCGTCATTATTTTAATCTTTATTTCTTTTCCTGCGTCAAAGCGTCTGCGGCAACGGTCGGTAAATGAACAACCGTGGTGGAGCTTCTCCGGTGTGCCAATCTATGACTGGCTGCTGATGATTGCGGGTGTGACGGCGTCACTCTATGTTGGCTTTAGCTGGTATGGGTTTGAGTTTCACTTCTTGGGGTTCAGTTTAGTTGTTCCTGAACAAGTGCTACGCATGGGTGTGCCCTTGCCGATTGACGTATTTTTTGGAACAGTTTTGATTTTTGTCCTGCTTGAAGCGGTACGGCGAACGATTGGTATAATTGTACCGATCATCATTCTTTTATTCACAGCGTACGCGATTTTTGGGCAATCAATTCCTATTCAAATCATGAAGCATCCAGGTCTGAGCTGGTCACTTTTTGTTAATAACATGTATTTTCCAGATCTTGGTATCTATGGGGTTACCTTGTGGATTGTCTCGACAGTGGTGTTTCATTTTGTGCTGTTTGGCGTTTTGGCTCAGCGCATTGGCCTTGGACAATTCTTCGTTGATTTGGCGACAGTCGTTGCCGGCAGATATACCGGCGGCCTAGCAAAGGTTTCGGTCGTATCTTCGGCGCTGTTTGGCACGATCTCAGGATCATCAATCGCCAATACCGTATCAACGGGATCACTAACCATACCGAACATGAAAAAAAGCGGTTATCCCGGACATTTTGCTGGTGGCGTTGAAGCTGCGGCTAGTGCTGGTGGACAAATTACCCCGCCTATCATGGGAGCCGCAGCTTTTGTTTTGGCTGAGTTTCTTGAAATTTCATACACTACGGTGGTTATCGCAGCAGCTGTACCTGCAGCAATGCATTACATTGGAGTTATGTCTATTGTCCATTTTAAGGCTAAAAAATTAGGCCTTAAAGGCCTTAGCCCTGAACAAATACCTCAATTTTTGGCGGTGCTCAAGCAAGGTTGGATGACAGCTATCCCTCTTATTGTACTGATTTATGTCTTGTTTTCTGGCTATTCACCGCACATGGCGGCGTTTTGGGGTATCACGTCCATACTAGTCGTTGGCTTTATAAATCCAAACCACCGTATCGGTGTAGGTGATTTGATGGCTGGTGCGTCGCAAGGGGTGAAGTATGCTCTTTCTGTTGGAGCGGTATGTGCGGCAATTGGGATTGTCGTTGGTGTCGTTAATGCCACTGGCCTTGGTTTTCGCTTGGGCTTCATGGTAACCAACAGCGCGCTTGGCATGGGTGAAACGATTCAAGGCTGGTTTAGCTATGTGCCATTAATTGATTTTTCCTTAAACGACATTACGCTGTTTATTTCTCTCATTCTAATTGCAATCACTTGCATCCTAATGGGCGCGGGCTTGCCGACAACAGCGCTATACGTGATGTTGGCAACTGTTGCCCAGCCTGCCCTATCAGGACTCGGTGTTCCCCCGCTAGCATCGCATCTTTTTGTCTTATATTACGGTGTGATTTCTGAGATAACACCGCCGGTTTGTGCTTCCGCTTATGCTGCGGCTGGTATTGCTGGTTCAAACCCTTTCAAAACTGGGTTGTCGGCCTTTTCGCTTGGCATTGGCAAGCTGCTGGTGCCGATGGTGTTTGTCTATTCACCGGCAATGCTGATTGTTCTCGATGATTATTTCACCTATGCCGAATTTTTCCAGACAACCATAACCTGTGCTTTGGGTGTGTTCATGATTTCAGCGTCGGTGGCGGGCTATTTTCTGGTTTCGATGAACGGGCCAAGCCGTGTCATGTTTGCAATTGCTGGTTTGCTTTTAGTTTCGCCAAGCGCCACAGCAGCATTCTATTCACTGGCCTTTGCGTCGCCGGTGCTGGTGTGGCAAATATATGCGCGTTATTTCAGCCAGGAGCCAAAATCAGGAGCGGTTTGATGCATCCGGCATCACGTGATACGCAGACGGCCTATCAATGGGGTAATGGCGGTGTTGGCTGGCCACTTGTCGAGACTGCGGGCTTGCTTGTGATTGAGGAAACGCTGGCACCTGGCTGCAGCGAAAAACATCATTATCACAATCAAGCGGAACAATGTTTCTATATGCTGGCGGGACGCGCGGTGATGCAGTTTGCGGATGGCCAGCATGTTGAGATTGGCCCGGGTATGGCCTTGCATATCCCGCCCAAAACCCGCCATGCAATTGTTAATCAGACGGTTGAAGAAATCCGCTTTCTGGTGATATCGGCGCCATCATCGCGCGGTGATCGCTATGAAGGGGAACCGGACCGATGACACTGCCGGAAACCAGGATTGATGTTGCTGTTATTGGGGCAGGCATTATTGGCGTCTGTACGGCGCTTGAACTTGTTGAACGCGGCATGAAGGTCACGATTTTTGACCCTGCGCCGGTATGTAGTAAAACCAGCTATGGTAACGCCGGCGTCATCTCGCCATGGACCTGTGTTCCGCAGTCAATGCCGGGCTTGTGGAAACAGGTTCCGCGCTGGCTGATCGACCCAGAAGGGCCGGTTTCGGTCCGCCTCGGCTATTTACCAAAATTAATGCCATGGGTTTTGCGGTTTCTGGCGGCAGGGCGGTCTGAACGGCTTGATCCGGTTGCTGATGGTCTATTCCGCTTAAGCAGGGGCAGTGTGGCCGCCTATAAAAAACGGCTTGCCGGAACCGGACAAGAACAGCTGGTTCGCGACTCCATGTATGTTCATGTCTATCGAAATTCAAATGCGGCGTCGCTTGAACATCTCGGTTGGCAATTGCGTCAGGCGCGTCAGGTGCCAATCGAACTGATTGACAAGCAGGCCCTAAAGGAAATCGAACCGCATATTGCTGATGATTTTGAGGCTGCAATTCTGATTAAACAGCAGGGGCGTGCAAGTGACCCTGCGGGGATTGGAATTGCCTTGGCGGAAAAGGCTTTGGCAAAGGGCGCCAATCACATTCAAACAAAGGTTCACGAAATCCATCCCGATCAGGGTAGCAGTTGCCAGCTGGTCACTGATCAGGGCGTGTTTTGGGCTAAAAAAATCGTGCTGGCCGCCGGCGTATGGTCATGTCAGTTGCTGGCACGCTTTGGTATCAAGCTGCCGCTGGAAGCCGAGCGTGGCTATCATCTGGTATTACGCAATCCGGGTATCACCATCAATCATTCGGTTATGGATGCCGACCAGAAATATGTCGCCAGCTTGATGCAAGCTGGTGTCAGGGTTGCTGGTACGGCTGAATTTGCTGGTCTTGAAGCCGCGCCAAATTATGCGCGTGCACGGCGTTTTGCCGATCAGGCCAAAAAGCTTTTTCCGCAATTAAACTGTGCCGATCCGGATGAGTGGATGGGATCGCGCCCAAGCTTTCCCGACAGCCTTCCCTGTCTTGGTGCGATTCCGGGTGTGAATAATATCATCGCCGCTTTTGGGCATTCGCATTATGGGTTGGGCATGGCGCCAGCTACCGCGGAGATAATCGCTGATTGCATCACCAAAAATATAGATCACAAAACGCTGTTACCATACAGCATCATGCGGTTCCAATGAGCGATATTACCAAATCCAATTTCGATGCAATTATCGCTGGCGGTGGTCTGATCGGCCTTGCCATCGGCTATGGGTTGTCGCGTCGTGGCTTGTCAGCGCTGTTGCTTGACGCTGAAGATACTGCTTTGCGGGCGGCACGCGGTAATTTTGGGTTGGTCTGGGTGCAGGGTAAGGGTGCATATTTTCCGGCCTATGCTGATTGGACAATGCGATCATCCGAATTATGGCCAAAGCTGGCCGGGGACTTGCAGGAAACCGGCGGCCCCGCCTTGGGTCTGCATCAAGAAGGTGGCCTTAGCATATGCCTTAGCGAGGCCGAAATGCAGCATAGATTTGAAAAGCTGGATCATCTTCGGGCCCATCAAAATGGCCGGTTCCAGTTCGAGATGCTTGATCGTGCTGCACTGAAAGAGATTATGCCCGGCATCGGCCCCAAGGTTGTTGGGGCGGCCTATTGCCCGCATGATGGACATGTGAACCCGCTCTATCTGATGCGGGCTTTGCAAACTGGTCTAATCAGAAATGGCGGTGTTTGCCTTGCAAATGCTGCGGTTCGCACAATTGATAAAACAGGAAATAGCATACGCGTTGGCACCGAAAAAGGTGATTTTGAATGTCAAAGAATTGTTCTGGCGGCGGGGCTTGCCAATGCCGAACTTGCCCCGATGGTTGGTCTGCAGCAATCGCTAAAGCCGCAAAAGGGGCAGATTGTTGTGACTGAAAAGCTTGATCAGCAAATTGCATTGCCGAGTTTGCTTTTGCGGCAAACTGACGAAGGTGGATTGATGATCGGTGACAGCCATGAGGATGCCGGATTTGAAACCAGTGTTCGCCCCGATATTGTTAGCGGGATTGCCGATCGTGCATTGGCGACCCTGCCTGCCTTGGCTGATGTTGGGGTGGTGCGAAGCTGGGCTGCGCTTCGGGTGATGTCAAAAGATGGCTATCCGATTTATGATCAGTCTGAAACGATGCCGGGTGCCTTTGCCATATCTTGTCATAGCGGTGTAACATTATCGGCAGCACATGCGTTCGATCTTGCCGGCTATATTGCCGAGGGTGGTTTAGGCCCAGAGCTTGAAGGGTTTTCCCAGAGGCGGTTCAATGTTTAAATCGACAATGCCCCAAAATGGCAAGATTATTCATCTTCACTTTGACGGAGAAGCAATAACCGCTTTTGATGGTGATAATCTTGCCGCGGCATTATTGCGTGCTGGCAAGGTTCAATTCCGCACCGCCGAAAAAAATGATCCGCGTGGTCCTTATTGCATGATGGGTGTTTGTTTTGAATGTCTTGTCGAAATTAACGGCAGGCCTAATCAGCAGGCATGCCAGATCACCGTTCGAGATGGCATGATGATTCAGCGTCAAAATGCGCCCAATAACGCCGGCAAGACATCAGGATAAAAGATGGCAAATCAGCATTTTCAAATTGTCATCATTGGCGCTGGTCCTGCTGGTATGGCGGCGGCTCTGACAACAACAAAGGCTGGTCTCGAGACGATCGTCATCGATGACCAAAAAGATAGTGGCGGTCAGGTTTACCGGAATCTGCAGGCTAACCAGAAAACCTCACCTGCCTATCTTGGTCAGAGCTATTATGACGGCGTCAAGCTTGCCCAGAGCTTTGCCAATTGTGGTGCCATTTACCGGCCCGATTGCACGGTTTGGCAAATCACCGATACGCATGAAATTGCACTTGTCTCGCGGGGCAAAGCCGAATTAATCACCGCCGATTATATCATCATTGCAACCGGCGCGATTGAACGACCAATGCCGGTAAAGGGCTGGACATTGCCTGGTGTGATGAGCGTTGGCGGCGCGCAAACTTTGTTAAAACAGGCAGCAATTGGGGCTGAAGATGCGGTATTTGTTGGGTCTGGCCCGCTTCTATATCTGACTGCGTGGCAATATATCAAAGCGGGGCTGTCGGTTCGGGCTGTTATTGACATTACCGGCACCAAACAATGGCGATCGGCTATTCCATTTGCCCCTTTGGCATTCTTGCAACCCGGAATGGTAGTGATGGGGCGGAAATGGCTCGGTGATATCCGTCGTAATACCGAGGTAATTAACCATGTAAGCGCGGTTGAAATCATCGGACAGTCGCAGGCTCAGGGCGTGTCTTGCACCCTGTCGACTGGAGACAAAATTGAGATCGGCTCCAACCATATATTTTTGCATCAGGGCGTTGTGCCGAATGTTAATCTGACAATGGCAACCGGGCTTGCGCATCAATGGGATCATCAGGCACATTGCTGGCGACCAGTAATTGATGTCACCGGAAAATCGTCTGACGAGCAGATTTATATTGCCGGCGATGGTGCTGGTATTGGTGGTGCCAAGGCGGCCGCAATTGCTGGACGATTAGCAGCAAGCGCGATTGTCGCCCGCTGCGGCAAGCCGCGTTTTCTGGCACAGCTATATTATAAATTGCGGCATCTGCACTATCTGAGTATCCGTCCATTTCTTGACCGACTTTATTTACCACCGGCCCATTTCCGGCTGGCGCAGGCTGACGAGACGATCATCTGCCGATGCGAGGCTGTTAGCAAAGCCGATGTCGATGCGGCGCTTGACAGCGGTGCCAGCGGCCCAAATCAGCTAAAAGCCTTTTGCCGCGCCGGGATGGGGCGTTGTCAGGGGCGTAGTTGCGGCTTGGTCGTTCAGGAAATGATTGCGTCCCATACGGGTCAATCAATGACAGAAACCGGCTATTACCGGCTTCGTCCGCCGGTAAAGCCGATCACCCTTGCCGAGCTTGCCAGCCTTGAGGGACCATGGCCAGACTAGCGGGACCGGCTGCCACGCGGCCTGTTGTTATTATTGGCGCAGGTATCCAAGGCTGCGCTACAGCGTTCTTTTTGAGCCAGCGTGGTCAACCGGTCATTGTTGTCGATAAAGATCATGTCGGGCGCCATGCATCAGGGGTTAATGCTGGCGGGGTTCGTCGTCTTGGGCGCGATATTGCGGAAATTCCCCTCTCGGTTGCGGCGATGGACTGGTGGAACCAGATTGATCAATTGCTTGATATCGATAAGGGGTTTCATCGGCAATTTTATGTCAAGGTCGCGCTTGATGATGCGGGGGCTGATCTTGCGTCTCGGCGCATACAGCAATTACATAAGGCCGGCTTCAAGCATGAAACATGGGTTGATCGTGACCAGCTGCTTTGCCGCATTCCGCATCTTACAAAATCGGTTCTTGGCGGTGTTCTGGTTGAGGGCGATGGCTGGGCCCTGCCGTGGAAAATTACCCGCGCCTTTCATGATAAGGCGGTGGCTCTTGGTGCCGAATTTCGAACGCCGGTGACTGTGACATCAATCGATAGATCTGGTGAACATTGGCAGGTGACAACTGATGCTGGCATAATCGAAACCGATATTGTGGTGAATTGTGCTGGTGCTTGGGGTGGGCGAATTGCCAGAATGACCGGTGATGTTTTGCCAATCGAGGCGCATGCGCCAATGCTTGTTATCACCGATCGCCAGCCAATATTTTTGCAATCTGTTGTTGGGGTCATGGGTGGCACATTGTCATTTAAACAGCTTGATAATGGGTCGATGGTAATTGGCGGTGGCAAGCGCGGTGTTGCAGATGCAGCGCGTAATTTGACACAAATCATTCCGGCCGGTCTAAGCAGTTTTGTGATGACCGCAGGGCGCGTCTTTCCGCATTTGCGCGATGTCGCCATCTTACGCGCATGGGCTGGAATCGAAGGCTATACAAAGGATGATTTGCCGATTATCGGCAATGGTGGCGAAGCAGGTATAATTCATGGCTTTGGGTTTTCGGCACATGGGTTCCAGCTTGGGCCAGCAGTTGGCGAAGCCTTGGCAGATCTGGTTATGGCGCGGCAAACGCGAGTTAATCTTGCGGCGTTTTCACCGCACCGTTTCGCTGAGTCGCCGGATCAAACCAGCCGCCGTTAGGTACGCTGGCGGCTGATATAGTCTGACTGTAAGGCTCGGTTATTTTGACGTTGTTTTGAATTTATCCTGAATCGCATATAGCCCCATGGCCAATGGCAAAAACCATGGGTCGCCAGAATAAAACGGCATCGTGCGAAACGGAACGCCCTGAAATGCGCTTCCCTCAAATGCACTTCCATTCAGATCAGCAAGCACCATATGCGCCGCTTTTTGACCTAGCCAGCGCGCCCAAACCGTTCCCGAACCGCAATAGCCAGCTGGGTAAATAACCCCATCATGAACCGCCAGCTTTGGCAGCTGGTCGAACGGAAAGGCAACAAACCCAAACCAGTGATTTGTGATGGCGATATCGGCAAGCTGGGGAAAGATTGAGGCCAATCCCCCGACCAGCCTTTTACGCGCCCTGACCGGATTCGGACTCATCCGGCGCCCGCCCAAGAGGATGCGTTTTCCATCAGGTGATGGACGGTAATAATGCCCAAGCTGCAGGGCTTCGCCATACATGTTCAACCCTGGCATCAGGCTTTTGACCATATTCTCGCCAAGCTCTTCGGTAGCAATCATCTCGGAAATCACCGGAATAAGACGGCGGCGCAACCATGGCTGACCTGCATCTGTGTATGCATTTGTTGCGCTGATAACATGGCCGGCATGAATAACCCCGCGACTGGTCTCGACACGAAATTCGGGGGTGGGTGATGATGTGCTTTGTCGGCTCACCGCGACCATTTTTGTCTGGGTTGCGATTTTGACCGAAGCTGCAGTTGCGACCTGGCACATGCCAGCCAGTAATTTTGCTGGATGAATGCCGCCAATATCGTCGCGCATCATACCGCCGCAATAACGCGATGTATCAATGTAATCAGGCAGGCTGGCGCGATCATAGACAACGGCGTCAATACCAAGCAATTTGGTCAGCCTTTCAGCATCATTTTTCATGCTATCGAGCGATTCTGGACGCAAGGCACCAACCAGACGCCCACATTGCTGAAGGTCGCAATCAATCTTTTCGCTGGTGATAAACTGTGCCAGATCAGCCCGCGCCGCTTTGGCTTCCTGGTAAAAAGCTGTGGCTTTTTCTGCGCCAAATCTTTTGGTCAGATCATCGAAAGACAGCCGCAAATTACCACTGGTAATGCCGCCATTCCGCGTTGAGGCGCCCGACCCGATCTGGTCGCGCTCTAAAATCACCACATCAAGCCCGGCGCGGGCCAGCGGAATAGCAGCGCCAAATCCGGAATAGCCGCCGCCAATAATCACCACATCAGCGCGCGTCGGCCAGTTATCAATGATAAAATCCTGTGGTGGTGCCGCCTGCCACCAATAGGGATCATCTGAAATGCCTGTCATTGTTCCTATCCTTTATCAAGACATCGTGCGCCGCGCAGACATGGCGGACAATTTGGGTTTATGCTAGTCCAAGATTTAAAAATGAAAAGGCTGCTTTTTTCAAAATGGCATTCTATGTGATTTTTCTATCAGACTATGCTTAACTAAAACACGAATGCGTTGGCCGGTGGTGATTGCAGCTTATGCCCGGCCATTACCAAGCCGCTCTCTAGGAGAAAGCATAGTAGCATCATGACGATCACCATTCCCAAAACCAATCCGCCCACCGAGACTAGCTTCGTTAATCTTCCGGTCATTAGCGACTGGCAAGATCTGCACGCCGAGGCGGTTATTTTTGGTGTGCCTTATGGCAAGCCCTATCTTAAGCATCTGTTTCCTAATAACCAATCGACTGCCCCGGTTGCGTTGCGCGCGGCAAGCCCGCGGATTCTAATTGATGGTCAAGCGCTAGATGCCGATTTACAGCACGCTATCTGTTTGGATGATTTTATAATTGTCGATGGCGGCGATATTCCTTTTGACGGGGGCGATATTCAGCAGCATTACGCCGCTGCAGAAAATGCCGTTCGCTTTGCCGTTCAGCGCGGTATTATGCCAATTAGCATTGGCGGCGATGATGGCGTGACCAACCCGGTGATAAGGGGGCTTGATGCCCTATCAGATATCACCTTAATTCAGATTGACGCGCATTTGGATTGGCGTGATGAACGCTATGGCATTTATGACGGCTATTCCAGCCCCATGCGCCGCGCCGCCGAGCAGGACCATATTACTGCCATTCACCAGATCGGCATCCGTTCGTTTGGGAGTGCGCAAAAGTCGGAAATAGACATAGCGCGCAAATGGGGCGCACAGATTCATCTGGCAAAGGATATTCACCGACACGGTATCGCGCCGGTGATTGCTGCGCTGCCATCATCGGGCAAGTTTTTTGTCACCTTGGATGTTGATGGGCTTGATCCTTCGGTGATGCCGGGAACAATTGCGCTCGCGCCGGGTGGGCTGATGTGGTGGCATATTATCGAGCTGTTTGAGGCACTGGCGGCAAAGGGACAGATTGTGGGGTTGAACCTTGTTGAGTTGGCGCCAAAAAATGATCTGAATCAGCTTTCGATGATTGGTGCTGGCCGATTGATACTCAAGCTGATCATGCTGCAGTTAATGAAATCAAAAGGCCGGGCGGGGTAGGGCGGCTTTGAGGCGGCTGCATGCGGCCTCGGACAACCAGCCGCGCCATGTGCGACCGTTTGGATTGAAATGATTTATGCACAGTGACGGAAGGAAAAATGGCGCATTCGAGAAAAGCTCTTGCCACCGCGTTGGCCTGAAGCCTCAATGATGCTGTCACCTGCTGACTGACGCGGCAAGTCGGAATTCTTACGACCGTAACGCCTGATCTGCTGGTGTCCCCCCATTGAAAGGACGGGTGGCGGCAGTTTGCGTGATGCGCGGTTTCTTCATCGCCGGCAAACGGCGCAATATAACAAGGGCCCTCCATAGACATTTATGCTAAAGACATAACACTCATTATGAGATTGGTTGGCTTAGAATCGGTCGATGCCAGCGAGTGCGTAATTGCCGTTTTAGAAACGGGTTATCGCTCAGATTTGTGATGTCAAAAGGCAGCTTGCTGTATAAGCTATGACCTCAAACAATTAATGAAAGATTTTCAGATGCCGTTTAAGACAGCTTTCGAATTTGTTCCTATTGATAAGCGCAGAACCGTCTCAAAGCCCCGCAAATCTGGTATTACAATGGTGTCCGACTATCAATTGGGGTTGGCGTCTTTGTCTGACCTTATTGACGTCGCTGGTCACTATATTGATTTGTTCAAAATTGCCACTGGCACATCGCGGCTTTTTGATAAGACGCATTTGCAGGCAAAAATTGAGATGCTGCGCGCAAACGATATTAGGCCTTTTCTTGGAGGCCAATTTCAAGAATATGTCCTTCACACAATGGGCGTTGATGCCATGCCGCGACATTTGAGTGAAGCGCAGGCTCTTGGCTTCGATATTATAGAAATTTCTGACAATATGGTTCAACTTGGCCAAGGTTTGAGGCAACAGCTCTTTGATATGGTTCGCGATCAGGGCATGAGCCCTGTTGGCGAGATCGGCGATAAAAGGGAAAGCTCTTCGATAATGTCAATCATTGACGACGTGAATGAGGTTTTGGAAATGGGCGCAGAGTTTGCCCTAATCGAGGCAGCTGAGTTGATGCATGGAGGCGTGCCAAACGAGGCGTTGATTTTGGCTCTTCGGCAAAATGTTGATATCACCCGATGTATCTTTGAACTCGCAACGCCGCGCGTTGGGAGTACCACAGTTCAAATTTATGCCGGAAAAAAATTCCTTGTGAAAACGTTTGGCCCAGATGTGAATTTGGGCAACGTGACACCCGATGTGGTGATAGAGACTGAAACAACTCGTCTTGGATTGGGATCTGCCGGGCCTCTCGATTTTCTCGAAAAAAGCTAATATTTGGCGCTTATAAGAATTTTCTTTGTGCTTTGATCTCAATGCTTTGCCTCATCAAAACACCGCTAGTAACATGCCCTACAAGCGCTTGTGCAGGGCGCAGAAGATTAGGTAATCTTTGCCTCGGGAAAAATTTTAAAGGAACCCATTGATGGGACGTCTAGATAACAAGATTGCAATTGTAACCGGTGCTGGTTGTGTTGGTGCTGGTTGGGGAAACGGCCGCGCGATTGCCACAAGGTTTATCGAAGAAGGTGCGCGCGTGCTGGCGGTTGACTTGTCATTGGATCAACTAGAGGACACGATGAAACATAATGCGGCGCACAAGGACCGCATCATTCCGCATCAATGCGATGTTACCAATTCGGATCAGGTTCGGGCTATGGTTGAAGACTGTATCAACAGGTTTGGTCGGCTTGATATTTTGGTGAATAATGTTGGCGGGTCAAAAAAAGGTGGGCCAGTTGAATTATCAGAACAAGACTGGCAGGCCCAGATTGACTATAATCTGACGAGTGTTTTTAACGCCTGTAAATTCGCGCTGCCACATATGGCCGCAAAGAAATCTGGATCGATTGTCAATATTGCCTCTACGTCTGGGCTTCGCTGGACTGGCTCGGCTCAGGTAGCATATGCCGCGTCTAAAGCCGGGGTTATCCAACTCTCTAAGGTAGTGGCTGTCGAATATGCGCCAAAGGGTATTAGAGTAAACACTGTGGTTCCGGGGCAATTGCACACGCCAATGGTGGAGGCGCGGCTTGCTGGTCAGCGCGCCGGGGGCAATGTTGATGCTTTATTGAAACAAAGGCTTGCCCGTATTCCGCTTGGCTTTATGGGAAATGGACTTGATACCGCAAATGCTGTTCTCTTTTTGGCCTCGGATGAAGCGCGCTTTATCACCGGCACTGAGATTATTGTCGATGGCGGCATGTCGGCGCGGTGTGATTAAAAAATTATGCAAGGGGAAAAGCGGATGGATAAAGATAGATTTTATGGCAATTGTCACTGTGGAACAGTTAAGTTTTCAATCCCGCGCAATATTGATATGAGTGCTGTCCGGCGCTGTGATTGCAGCCTCTGCAAGCGTCGCGGTGCGGTTATGCTATCATGCCCAAGTGACGATGTTAAAATTGAAAGCGGCGCCGAATATCTGATCCATTACAAATGGAATACAAGAATTGCCACCCATCATTTTTGTTCAAAATGTGGGATCATGACTCACCACCAAAGGCGAACGACACCTAATATTTGTGGAATCAACTTAGGCTGTATCGACGAGCTTGACTATCGTAGTTTCCAAGATGTGACCATGAATAATGGGGTGGATCTAACGCTAGTCGAAAACGAGATGACTGCGCGGTTGGCTGGCCAAGAATAGGTCGATAGCGTGGGGTGTTTCGGACAGCACCAAAAGTCACCCGTAACAAAAGGCTGTTCGGATGACCCGCAGCTTCCTTGCAGCCATTTCCCGGCCCTGTTCAGTCACGACGGCCCAAACATGGCCTAAGCATGGCAGAGCCAAGGCAGGGTCTAAACATGGCAGGGCCAAGGCAGGGCAGGGAAGAACAGGGTTAATCGGGCGACATTTTCTAGCCTCCAATTAACCCCAAAATTATCAGGAATGGCGAGCGGCCTTGCTTCCTTTACGGGCAAAGCCACTATTCAGCAGCTAAGCTAAGAGGCTGGCGCGTGTCAGTGTATAGTTCAACTGCAGCACCAACGCCACTACCGGCTTGAAACTGGATGCCGACATCCCGCATGGCCATTTCAACCCCACCAAGGGCGCGGAGAACCATTGTTTCGTTCAACCAGCCCAAATGACCAATACGAAAGACCTTACCAGCGACTTTTCCAAGTCCGCCACCAAGTGAAACGCCATAATTATGATAAGCCGCATTGATGACATCATTGGCATCATATTTTTCAGGAACCACGATCGCCGTCACCGTATCCGAGTACCACTTCGGGTCAACAGCGCAATTCTTAAGCCCCCAAGCATCAACTGCAGCCCGAACGCCAGCGGCGAGGCGATTGTGGCGTGCTGCAACATTGTCCAATCCCTCGACGTGAAGAAGATCGATTGATGCCCGCAGACCTCGCAAAAGTGTGGCCGCAGGGGTATATGGGAAATAGCCCTGCTCATTCATTTTCATCATTTCCTGAAAGCTGAAATAACCGCGGGGGAATTTCGACGTTGAACATGCTTCCAAGGCCTTTTTGCTAACACCCACAATGCAAAGCCCTGTTGGCATCATAAAACCTTTTTGTGAACCCGATACAGCGACATCAATACCCCATTCTTCCATTCGAAATTCAAGGCTTCCAACCGAGCTAACCCCATCAACAAAAAGCAGTGCTGGATGGTTGAGGTCATCTAGTATCTGACGGACAGCCTTCACATCACTTGTAACGCCCGTTGCTGTTTCATTGTGACAGACAAGCACTGCTTTGATGGAATGGCTCTTATCAGCCGAGAGGGCTGAATAATAATCGTCGAGCGGCACGCCTTCGCCCCAAGTAACGTCGATATTCTGCACATTTAGGCCAAAGTCTTGGCACATTTTGACCCAGAGTGAGGAGAACTGGCCATAGGTTGACGTCAGAACGTTATCGCCGGCAGACAAAAGATTGCTAATGGCCGCCTCCCATCCACCCGTTCCTGAACCGGGGAACACAAATACACGGCCGGTTTCAGTCCGAAATATCGTTTTCAGATCGGCGAATAGCGGCAGCGTGAAATTTGGAAAGTCAGGAGCGCGGTGATCTTCCAATGGAACTTCCATTGCGCGCTGCACTTCATAGGGCATGTTCGTCGGGCCGGGTACAGCCAAAGTTTTATAACCAATCATAACGTCCTCCATTGCGTGGGAGGGAAGGTTTAAACAAAAATAGTCAAATATCACCAAAAATAGTGTTATTGTGTATAGTGTTTATATAACAATTCTATATTTTGTTAATTTGTTAATATGCCGAAGAGAGCCATTGGAATATGCAAAAAACATTTATCGGAACGCAATTGCGCCAGCTCCGCCGCGAAAAAGGCCAGACACAGGCTGAAATGGGGGGAATCCTCGGAGTCAGCGCCGCCTATATTAATCTTCTCGAAAAAAATCAACGAAGCCTATCAGTCCCAATATTGATGGCTTTGGCAGATAATTACAACGTCGATTGGCGAGATGTTGTGATGGACAAAAGCACGAATCTGCTGGCAGATCTGCGCAACGCAATCCAAGACCCGCTATTTGCAACGACACAGCCTGATTTGCAGGAGCTTCGTGCGGCAATAGACCATGCCCCATCTCTGGTTCAAAACTTTCTAAAACTTCATCAAAGTCATCGTATCGCAATCGACAATATAATGAAGTTTGGCAATGAACGTATGCCGACAGAGTTGCTTACAGCCTCGCCTGACGCGATCATTCATGACTTTTTCCGTGACAATTTCAATTATTTTGATGAGTTGGAGCAGGCGGCTGAGACACTTAGGTTAGAAGAGCCAAGTCAGCCATATGAAATGCTGTACATGCTCAAACAGCGTCTTCTAAAAAAGCACGGCATAACCGTTGAGACAAAACCAGTTGAAAAAATGAATGATTCTTTGCGTATTTACGATACTGATACGCGCGTGATCCAGCTTTCTGAAGCCTTGGATTATCAGAACCGCACATTCCAACTGGCACATATACTATGTTTTGTTGAATTAGCGGACGTCTTGGATGGCATTACATCAAATATCAGGAGTGGTTCATCGCATGCCGTTGCGCGCTGTCATGTTGAGCTAGCAAACTACTTTGCGGCTGCTGTTTTGATGCCATATGACGATTTTCATGAAATGGCAGAAAAGAGCAAATATGACATCGACAGGATGGCATCTGCCTTTGCCGTTTCATTCGAACAGGCCTGCCAGCGATTGACCACGATGCAAAGAGAGACCAAACGCGGCGTTCCATTTTTCTTTCTTCGCGTTGACAAGGCCGGAAATGTAACAAAACGGTTTAACGCTACGAGCTTTAACATCGCCGAGCATGGGGGATCATGCCCTGTATGGAACTTGCATACAGCCTTTCGGACACCCGGCGTTATTTTACCTCAATATGTCGAATTACCCGATGGAGAGAAATTTTTTACCTTAGCAAGAACAACTGAACGCCCAGTTTATTCAATGCAAACTCAAGATCGACGGTTAGCGATATCACTTGGTTGCAGCATCAAACATTCAAGCAAATTGATCTACACATCAGCTTTTCCGCCGCCAGATAAAGACACTTTTAGCAAGATAGGCATAAACTGTCATCTTTGCCTGAGGCATAACTGCTCACAACGGGCGCATGAACCGTTATTGACGGAACTTAACACCGACCCAACAAAAGGGGGGTGAAACGCGGTATGAGAGCTGACTTAAAAAAGGGAACAATCCAGCATAACCCTGACTCAATCGCACGATATGCGCGAGGCACATGTGCGGCCGGCGGGTGCCCGGGGCTATCCTGAAGAGGGGTCTATCACTCAGTACATCTACTGCTGACTGAATGTTTCTTTCAGCACCTCTCCTAAAGACCTTACCCTTATTCACACCCTTCAGCCTTAGGTAGAGTTCTAGAGCGTCTGAGAGAGTCATACAGGAGGATTGAGAGACCTTGAGAGGTCTGTCCCTAAGCAGGTGCAGTGCTGGTATATCTAGGTTAGCCAGCCTCAAGGACAGCCAGTAGTCCTCAAGCCTTTGTGCAATAGACCTAGCAGACCTAGCTGCTGTGTCTTTTCTGGTTGTCTTGAGACAAATGACAATACGAGAGGACTTATAATGCCCCTGCATGTCCTTAGGCACACGCCTGTTAAAGTAATATGTATCGCCCTTTAGCCACAGATATTGTGCAACTCTTTGGTATACCATCCTATCAATCCACCCATGCGCAGTTCAAAAGAACGCTCAAAGATTCAATAGGATAGCTTTAAGATGTCTAAGGTGTTTAACAAGGAATTGGCGCACTCGAGAGGATTCGAACCTCTGACCTCTGCCTTCGGAGGGCAGCGCTCTATCCAGCTGAGCTACGAGTGCGTCCTTGTTGCTGCTGGCGTCATTACCAAGGGGTAAAACGCGCCGAGCCTACCAACAATAATTCGCCAGCGCGAGCTGGCCGGAACAACTTGGCTGGCGTAAACCGGCCAAAGTCTGGATGGCTATCTTCTATACTGACTTTGTGCCGCTGCCAAGGGGGTAATGCCGTTTGACATGATCCGCCCCGCAGCTTGGCTTATTTCGTCAGGCTTATTTCGTCAAGCTGAGGAACACATCTTCAAGGTCGGGCTCGGCGGTGCTGATATCGCTGACATCGCAGCCGGCTGCCTGTACCGCTTGCAAGATATCAATTGCATTACTGGTCGCCGGATCAAAACTAATCGATAAGCGGGCTTCGCGCTCTTCATGCTGCCCGTGCTCTTCATGCTGAAAATGCCAGTGCGCACCAAGCGCGATTAGCGCCGCTGGCAGCGGTTGTGGCGGCGGTGCTTTCAGGCTTAGATGCAGTGTTTTTTGCCCGGCTGACGCCAAAAGCTCGTCCTTTGTCTTTGCCGCGATAATTTCGCCCTTGTTAATAATGGCGATACGGTCGCACAGCGCCTCTGCCTCTTCTAGATAATGCGTCGTCAGCACCACCGTAACACCGGCGCGGTTCAGCAATTTGATGCTATCCCACAGCCGTTGCCGAAGCGCGACATCAACGCCGGCGGTAGGCTCGTCCAGCACCAAAATTGGGGGGCGATGCACCATCGCCTTGCCAACTAGTAGCCGCCTGCGCATGCCGCCAGACAGACGACGCGAATAGAAATTTGCCTGTTCGGTCAGGCCGACCATTTCCAGAATTTCATCGGTGTGACGTTCGGATTTCGGCACACCAAACAGGCCTGCCATCATATCCAGCGTTTCGCGTGGCGTGAAAAAAGCGTCGATATTCAATTCCTGCGGTACGATGCCGATATTGGCCCGCGACTGGCGCGGATTATCGTCAATATCCGTTCCCCAAATTGAAATGCTGCCGCTGGTTTTCACCACAGTTCCGGCCATAATGTTGATAAAGGTCGATTTGCCAGCGCCATTCGGCCCTAATAGCCCGAAAATACAGCCAACCGGCACCTCGATATCAACCGATTTAAGCGCGTGATGCGCGCGCCCGGCGGCATCATATATTTTATTCACCCCGCGCGCCTCGATCGCCAGCCCGGATTTGGGGCTATGGGTAAAGGCGGTATGATGAATGCCAGCATTTTGTACGGTCATGATGGCGCCCCCCTCGTGGATGAAAATTCGTGGATGAAAATTCGGCTTTGCTCACCTGCCAAGATATAGGCCGATGCGTGGGGGGCGGCAAGGGGCGATATCCGCAATAGCCGGGGCCGCGTGCCGCGTTGCCAAGTGCCCGCCTGAAATCTTTTGGGCCTATCGAAAGATTCTTCCGCCGCCTGCGCCGGTTACAATTGCATCAATCGGCAAGCCGCTATAGGTTAAAGGCGGGCAAAAAGGTTTTTGGCCGCAGCGCCATTTTCTGCCACTTTATTCGATACCAGTGAGGATAGCATGACCCCAGAACAAGCCAGCAATGCGGCTGATCAATCAACCGCTCCATCATCGTCAAATGTAATCGTGACAAACCAGTCGCGTGTTGCCTGCAATGGTGGCGGCGGGGCGCTTGGTCATCCGCAAGTCTGGTTAACGCTTGGCACGGATGGCAAGGTTACCTGCCCCTATTGCTCATGCGTATTTGTTGCGGCGAAATAGCGAAACGCCGTGTCGTCATCAGCGGCGTTGTGATTAACGGTCGCGGCGTGATGGTGAGGGGCGAAACCGGTCGCATCATATCGGGTGTGGGGCGGGCTAGCCCGTAACGGATGTAATAGTGCCGAAAAAAATAGCTGGCAAGATTGCCAGCAGGATGAATGCGGGGATTTATGGCTGAGAAGGGTAGATTGGTACTAGTGGACGGGTCGGGATATATTTTCCGTGCCTTTCACGCCCTGCCACCCATGACCCGCAGCGACGGAACGCCGGTAAATGCCGTTTATGGCTTTACCGCAATGTTAATGAAGCTTGTTGATGATCTGGTGCCCGATCATGTGGCGGTGGTGTTTGACGTTGCCCGCAAGACATTTCGTTCGGACATTTATCCTGAATATAAAGCGAACCGGTCAGAACCGCCCGAAGAGCTGGTGCCGCAATTTGCCTTGGTGCGCGCTGCGACCGAGGCGTTGAGCCTGCCGTTACTTGAGGCGCCGGGTTTTGAGGCTGACGATCTGATTGCCACCTATGCGCGGGTTGCCGAGGAGGCTGGCCTTGCAACGTTGATTGTCTCGTCAGACAAGGATCTGATGCAGCTGGTTCGTGGTGATATCACGATGCTTGACCCGATGAAACAGCGCCGCATTGGCGCGGATGAGGTGTTTGACCGGTTTGGTGTGCCGCCGGAAAAAGTGGTTGATGTGCAGGCTCTGGCTGGCGACTCTACTGACAATGTGCCCGGGGTGCCGGGTATTGGGGTGAAAACCGCAGCCGAATTGATTCAGACTTTTGGCGATCTGGATAATTTGCTGGCAAGCGCGGACAGTATTAAACAGCCAAAGCGCCGTGAAAATTTGATTAATTTTGCCGAGCAGGCGCGTATTTCACGCCAGCTTGTCAGGCTTCGTGACGATGCACCGATGCCGCTTGAGCTTGCCGCGCTATCGACCCCGCCCCGTGATATGGATCGCTTGACTGCGTTCTTGCAAGAACAGGAATTCAAACGATTACTGGTTCGCATCGGCGCTGATCATGGGCATAATGGGTCTGGCAGTGACCATAACGGCAAAATTGGTGGTGCCGTGCGGTCGATGGCGGCCAGCGCATCACCATTATCACCATCACCATCAGCACCAGATTTAGGGGGCGCTGCCGGATCAGTGTCCCAAAGCCCCGCTGTCGCGCTTGATCCGGTAACGACCCAGTATCAGCTTATTACCGACATTGACGCGTTGGCGGGCTTTCTTGCCGCGGCGACGGCGCAGGGGTTTCTTGCGGTCGATACTGAAACCAGTGGCCTGAACGCTGCGGCGGCTGATCTGGTTGGCATTTCAATGGCCCTAACGCCGGGGAACGCCTGTTATGTACCATTGCGCCACGGCGCAACCGCTGAAAATGGTGACGCGCAGGGCGGTCTTGATTTTTCGGCTGAGGCTCCGGTTTCGTATCAGCAAATTCCGTTTGATACGGCAATGGCGATGCTAAAGCCGGTATTGGAAGATCCGGCGGTTTTAAAAATTGGGCATAATTTGAAATATGACTCGCATATCTTGCTATGGCCGCGCAATGGCGGGGTAAAGCTAGGCCCGGTCGATGATACAATGTGCCTGTCTTATGTATTGGATGGCGGGCGTGTTGGTGGTCATTCGATGGATCATCTGGCAAAGCATTGGCTGGATTATGACACGATCAAATATTCCGATGTTTGCGGCAAGGGTGCCAAGCAAGTTGCCTTTGGCACGCTGGCACCAGAGGCGGCGCTGGATTACGCGGCCGAGGATGCTGATATCACGCTGCGTCTTTGGCATCAGTTTAAGCCGCGTCTCAGTGCAGAGCGGGTGGCATCTGTTTATGAAAGGCTGGAACGCCCGCTGATCCCTGTTCTTGCTGAAATGGAGGCAAGTGGCATTACCGTTGATCGCGGGATATTAGCGCGGATGTCGAATGATTTTGCAAGCCGTATGGCAGCGTTGCAGGCCGAGATTCATCAGCTTGCTGGCGAGGATTTCAACATTGCCTCGCCAAAACAGCTTGGTGAAATTCTGTTTGATAAAATGGGGCTGCAAGGCGGCAAAAAGGCCAAAACAGGTGCCTATTCTACGTCGGCTGATGTGCTTGAAGATCTGGCGGCATCGGGTGTTGAGATCGCCGCTAAAGTTCTTGATTGGCGACAATTGGCGAAATTGAAATCAACCTATGCGGATGCGCTGGTTGACTCGATCCTGCCTGCAACGGGGCGGGTTCACACATCATTTTCAATGGTCGGTGCTAGTACTGGCCGCCTGTCGTCATCCGATCCGAATGTGCAGAATATTCCCATTCGCACCGCTGAGGGTCGGCAGATCCGCACCGCCTTTATCGCGGCGCCCGGGCATAAATTGATCTCTGCCGATTATTCGCAGATCGAGTTGCGCCTCGTGGCGCATGTTGCCGGCGAGAGCACGATGATTGAGGCATTTCATGCCGGGTTGGATATTCACGCGCGCACAGCGTCCGAGGTATTTGGCGTGCCGCTTGATCAAATGGACAGTGAAACCAGACGCCGCGCAAAGGCAATTAATTTTGGCATTATCTATGGCATTTCGGCCTTTGGTCTGGCGCGTCAGCTGGGAATTTCACGCGGAGAAGCTGGCGATTTCATCACCGCCTATTTCAAGAATTTCCCCGGCATCAGGGATTATATGGAACGGATAAAGCTATCGGCACGCGAGGATGGCTATGTCGAAACGCTGTTTGGGCGCCGCATTCATATTACCGGCTTTGACGGCGGAAATCAGGCCATGCGTGGTTTTGCCGAACGCCAAGCGATCAACGCGCCAATCCAAGGCAGTGCCGCCGATATTATCAAACGCGCGATGATCCGCATACCGCCAGCCCTCAGCGCGGCTGGGCTGAACGCGACCATGTTGTTGCAGGTGCATGATGAATTGATTTTTGAGGCGCCCGAAGCCGAAGCCGAAGCCGCAACCAAGCTGATCACTTCGGTTATGGAGAATGCTGCGGCGCCGTTACTGTCGCTTGCTGTACCGATTGTTGCCGAGGCTGGGATCGCTGACAGTTGGGCCGATGCCCATTAAGGCTGGCCCATTAAGACTGGTCCCATTAGGATTTTCCCCAATGTATAATGCTGGCCCGATTATGCCGACTTTCTGCCCTATATTGGCCTTGTTTTATTTGCAGATTGCAGGCTGATAGACTGGCAGGCTTGTTCTTAAGTCAGGTGATGGGGAAGTGGGAGACTAAAATGGCAGACCGAATTGCGCTTGTTGATGATGATCAGAATATTCTGACCTCGGTATCCTTGACGCTTGAGTCCGAAGGCTTTGAGGTTGATTGCTATCATGATGGCGAGGCGGCGCTTGCGGGGCTTGCCAGACGGCCAGCCAATCTTGGTGTGTTTGATATTAAAATGCCGCGCATGGATGGTATGGAATTGCTGCAGAAAATACGCGGCCTGTCACAAATGCCGGTGATCTTCCTGACCAGTAAAGATGATGAGCTTGACGAGGCGCTTGGCCTTGGGATGGGCGCAGATGATTATATCACCAAACCGTTCTCACAGCGATTATTGCTGGCTCGTATTCGTGCCGTGCTGCGCCGTGCCAGCGGCGGGGCAATGAAGGCAACGGGGCCGAATGTCATCCGTCTTGGTGAATTACTCATGGATTCTGACCGCCATTTATGCAGCTGGCGTGGTCAGGAAGTAAAGCTGACGGTGACTGAATTTCTTATTTTGCAGGCGCTGGCATCGCGTCCGGGCATGGTGAAAAATCGTGACCAGTTGATGGATGCTGCATATGGCGAAAGCATTTTCCTCGATGACCGCACCATTGATAGCCATATCAAGCGGCTGCGTCGCAAATTACGTGCGCATGACGCGGATTTTGACCAGATAGAAACGCTTTACGGAATCGGCTATAAATATAAAACATCATAAATGTCGCGCGGCGATGCCGAACGCGGCATAATGGCGGCGATATGGTTTCGGTGGTTTATGGTGATCGCCGAGGGAGCGGGACTATCGGGATTTTGCGTTGGCGTCGATTATCTGGCTGGATCCGTGGCAAGGCGCAAAGGCTTGTGACGCCGCTTCGCATGAGCCGCCTTACCGCGCGGATTATGGCAATTATGCTGTTTCCGCTGGCTATTTTTCTGTTCGGACTGCTGTCGTTAGATCAATATCGCACCACCTTAATCCAGTCAGAATTTGTTGCGCTTGAACGGCAGGGTTTCACCCTCGCACGGTCACTGGCACTGGCCGAGGCGGATCGTGACCGGCGCGTTGCCCGCCGCCAGCTATCGCCTGAAACCATGACCCATCTATTGCCACTTGTTGGCCTCGGCAGCTCGTTACGGGCGCGGGTGTTTCAACCGAATGGCTCGTTGCTTGCTGATACGGCGCGGCGCAGCGGCTTTCAGCCAAATGTCGATATCCGGCGGCATCGGGGTAAAAGCTGGCATGGGCAAACCCGTAACTTTCTGAATGATATGGTGACGGCGGCATCGGGCTGGTTTAGCCCATATGATGAATTACCCGAATATGTCGAGCGGCGGCGCCAACGTGCCAGCCATTATGCCGAGGTCATTGCGGCGCTGTCCGGTGAGCCGCGCCGTGCTTTGCGCATTGACCGTGATGGTAACCTTATGCTGTCAGTTGCGGTGCCGGTGCAAAATCTACGCCTTGTCCGCGGTGCGTTGATGGTCTCAATTGGCGGTGGCAAGATTGAAAAAGAGCTGGCAAATGTGAATATCGTATTTCTACAGCTATTTGTTGGGGTGCTGTTGGTCACGCTTGGCCTTAGCCTTTATCTGGCGCGATCCATCACAAGGCCGATTTCGCGATTGGCGGCGGCAGCCGATAAATTGCGGCAAAGCGCAGATATGTCCAGCCGTCTGCAGCGCCTGCCGCATCGCAATGATGAAATTGGTCAATTGTCGGACTCGCTAATTGAACTGACCGATGAATTACAAAAGCGTATTCAAGCCACCGCGGCTTTTGCCGCTGACGTGGCGCATGAAATCAAGAACCCGCTATCATCTTTACGCAGTGCCACCGAAACCTTTAGCCGGGCAAAAACGGCGGCGCAGAAAAAAAAGCTGCTGGCGGTTATCTTACAAGATGTGCAGCGGCTTGATCGTTTGATCAGCGATATTTCCCAAGCCAGCCGTGTTGATACCGAAATCATCGGGCAAATCCGCGATCCGGTTGATTTTGCCAGCTTGATAGATAATTTCCTGCAGATGCGCGCGCAAACCCATAGCCAGCACAAATTACTGTTTGAGAAACCGGCAGCACCGATTATGGTGCGGATGAATGAGAGCCGGATCGTTCAGGTCATTGATAATGTGCTTAGCAATGCAATCTCGTTCAGCCCGAAACAGGGGGCAGTGCAATTTGTCCTCAGCCATGATGCTGCTGATAAAATGGCAGTCTTGGATATATTGGATGATGGCCCCGGCATCCCTGATAGCAAGCTTGAAACCGTGTTTAACCGGTTCTATAGCGAACGGCCAAGCGGCGAGAGTTTTGGCGAACATTCTGGCCTTGGTCTGTCGATTGCGCGGCAGATTGTCGATGCGCATAATGGGGAACTGACCGCCGCAAACCGGCTCGGTGGCGGTGCCCGTTTCCGGCTTGTTTTGCCATCAGAAAGCTAAAGCTGTTTTTTCCTGATGGCTGTAGTAAAGTGATGTCATGTCAAACCATATTTCTTCAGTAAAGCTTGTGCTTGTAACCGGTGTTTCGGGTGCCGGTCATTCGACTGCATTGAAAATTCTGGAGGATTATGGCTTTGCCGCGGTCGATAATCTGCCGCTAGCACTGGTTGATCCATTGATCGCGCTTGAGGTTGAAACGGGCGGCCGGTCGATTGCGATCGGGCTTGATGCCCGTACCAGCGGTTTTGGGGCTGATGCCGTGGCGCGCCTTGTGAAAAATCTGGCAAAGCGCCTTGGTGATGGCTTTAAAATGGTGTTTATCAGCGCCGGTCATGCCGATTTAATGCGCCGATATAACGCCACGAGGCGCCAGCATCCGCTTGGTTATGAGATGGATCTTGATGCCGCGGTCAGGGCAGACATGGAGCGCATGACCGATGTTGAGACCCTAGCCGATATCGTGATTGATAGCAGCGGGCTGGCACCGGCTGATCTTCGTCGCAGCCTGCTGGACGCGCTGCATCTTGATCCGGCGCCGCCAATGCCGGTTCATATTCTGTCATTCTCTTATCGGCATGGTCTTCCCGAAACTGCCGATCAAATCATTGATATGCGATTTGCAAAAAATCCGCATTGGGATGACGGGTTACGCGATTTAACCGGGCTTGATGCCAAGGTAGTGGCGTTTCTGGAAAAGGATGATGCGGCACAAGACGTTCTTGGGCAATTCAAAGCGATGCTATCGGTTATGTTTGCCCGGATGAAGATTGATGGGCGGCCGCATTTGACGCTTGCCTTTGGCTGTACCGGTGGCAAGCATCGATCGGTATGGGCCGCCGCGCATATGGCAAAATGGATTGAGGCCGAGGGGTATCCGGTGCGCCTTGAACATCGTGAATTGGCAAAAATAGCTGACTAGGTCTTTGGCCTACTGCCAGCGAACACGGCCCCCTAGGCGGCGCGATTTGCCGCGGCTATATCTAGCCCTTTCAAAGACGGTGTTAATTTGCTAAAAGACGCGCAGTTTTTACCGACAAAAAAGATAGGATAAAATGATGGCGACGGATTATGTGATTGCAGATATTGGTCTCGCTGATTGGGGCCGCAAGGAACTATCAATCGCTGAAACAGAAATGCCGGGTCTTATGGCACTTCGCGATGAGTTTGGGTCAGCCAAACCATTAGCTGGCGCCCGGATCGCTGGCTGTCTTCATATGACGGTGCAAACGGCAGTCCTAATCGAGACGTTGGTCGATCTTGGCGCCGATGTGCGCTGGTCGAGCTGTAATATCTTTTCAACCCAGGATCACGCCGCGGCAGCGATTGCCAAATCTGGTGTTCCGGTCTTTGCAATCAAGGGCGAGACCTTGGCCGATTACTGGCAATATGTTGATTGTATTTTCGACTGGCCGAATGACCAGACAGCTAATCTAATTCTCGATGATGGCGGCGATGCCACCATGTACATTCTGCTTGGCGCGCGGGCCGAGGCTGGTGAGGATGTGCTGGCTAATCCAGAAACCGAAGAAGAAGAATATCTAAAGGCGCAGCTAAAGCGCCGGCTTGCCAGCAGCCCAGGCTGGTTCACCCGCCAGCGTGATGCGCTAAAGGGCGTTTCTGAAGAGACCACCACAGGTGTTCTTCGCCTGTATCAGCTCGCTGAAATGGGCGGGTTGCCATTCCCTGCGATCAATGTGAATGACTCAGTCACCAAGTCAAAATTTGACAATCTATATGGATGCCGCGAGTCACTGGTTGACGGTATTCGCCGCGCAACCGACGTGATGCTGGCTGGCAAGGTTGCTGTTGTTGCGGGCTATGGTGATGTTGGTAAAGGGTCGGCAGCATCGCTTCGTCAGGGCGGTGCGCGGGTGATGGTTACTGAGGTTGATCCGATTTGTGCGTTGCAGGCGGCAATGGAAGGCTATGAAGTTGTCACCATGGAACAGGCAGCACCAAAGGCGGATATCTTTGTGACGGCGACCGGCAATCGGCACGTGATTACCATTGATCATATGCGTGATATGAAAGACCGTGCGATTGTCTGTAACATCGGCCATTTTGACAATGAGATTGATGTTGCGTCGCTGAATAATATGACATGGTCAGAAGTAAAACCGCAGGTTGATGAAGTCGAATTTCCTGACGGCAAGCGGATGATCCTGCTTGCAAAGGGGCGTTTGGTCAATCTTGGTTGCGGTACTGGCCACCCGTCATTTGTGATGTCGGCGTCCTTTACAAATCAGGTTCTGGCACAGATCGAGCTTTGGTCGCGCGGTGATCAATATGAAAATAAGGTCTATACCTTGCCGCGTCACCTCGATGAAAAAGTCGCCGCTCTGCATCTTGCCAAGGTTGGCGCAAGCCTTAGCACGCTTCGTCCTGATCAGGCCGATTACATTGGGGTGAAACAACAAGGCCCGTTTAAGAGTGAGCAATATCGCTATTAATTGATAGCCAAGGCCCGAAAAAAATGCCAGTTCTCCAATTGGAATTACCTGATTTGTCAGCAACGGCTCGGCTTGGGGCGTTGCTGGCCGAGGGGTTGATGGCGGGCGATGTTATCTCGTTAAGTGGCCCGCTTGGCGCTGGAAAATCAGCGTTGGCACGTGCGATTATTCAGGCGGCAAACCCTGATGAAACTGATGTGCCAAGCCCAACTTTCACGCTTGTTCAGACCTATGCTCTTGGTGATGGAACCCCGCTTTGGCATCTCGATCTTTACCGGGTTGAAACGCCCGAAGACGCTATGCAGCTCGGGCTTGATGATGCATTTGTTGATGCGGTCTGCTTGATTGAATGGCCTGACCGGCTGAAAAAGCTGCTGCCTAAAACCAATCTTTCTATTCATCTATATATGCCCGATACCGATGCTGAAAATGCCGCGCCTCTATCGAATATACGGTTTGCCGACATCACCGCCCCGCCGCATTGGGCTGATCGGATTAACCTGCTTCGGAACCGATTAAGCGAGGGCTGAGCAAGTTTATGCCGGTCTTGGCTGGCCGGTTACTGGTCTTTTACGGGCGGTTTTGAGAGATGGCAGTAAACGGGTCTCGCCTTTCAATCTTGTTGCTTTTATAGTTGTCTTATGACACCCCCTTTGGTTTACAGCATTGATGCCGGATTGCCGTTCGCCCGTGATCTGGCGGCTGGCGTTAGACAGCTGGCTGGCAGTCCAGAAAGACTGGCACGTGGGTTGGTTCTGCTGCCATCGCGGCGTGCAGCCCAGGCTTTACAGGCCGCATTTCTGGATAGTGCCGATGGCGCCCCGATGCTATTGCCGCGGCTATTGCCGATTGGTGATTTTGGCGGTGATGATGATGGCAGGCTAACCGCGTTTCTGGGCGATGACGATAGCGGTGATTTGCCGCCGCCCATCTCGAAGATTAGACGCCAGATTAATCTTGCTAAATTGCTGCGCCATTTCCCGCTTGGCGGTCATTATCCCAACCAGCCACAGGCCATGCACCTTGCGGACCAGCTTGGCGAATTGCTGGATCAGCTTTATAACGCCGATGCCACAGCTGAACAGCTTTGCGCGTTATTGCCCGAGCGCTTTTCTGCACATTGGCAGGATATTCTGACCCTTCTTGGGATACTGATTGAACGCTGGCCAGATATTCTGGCGCAAGAAGGTGTATTAGATGTGGTTGATCGGCGTAACCGGCTTTTGCGCCGCCGCGCCCAGCTTTGGCGTGAGCAGCCGCCGGATCAATTGGTGGTGGTTGCCGGCTCGACCGGCTCGATCGCGGCGACACGTGAATTGATCGGGGTGGTGGCGCAACTGCCTGATGGTCATGTCGTGCTTCCCGGGCTAGACCGTCAGGCTGGCGACCAATGGCCAGCGATTTCACAAGATAGCGGTCATCCACAATACCAGCTGGCGCAGCTGTTAAACGCGCTTGACATAACGTCTGATCAGGTGCGCGACTGGGTTGTCGCATCGCCTGACGTACCGCCAGAGTTGGCCGCGCGCCGGCAATTGATGCAGGAGGTGTTTCGTCCTGCCGCGCTAAGTGCACATTGGCAACGCCTCGGCGATACCGGCCCGCTGATTGACCGCACCGCCCTTGCTGGTCTCAAAATCATCACCGCGCGCGATCGACGCGAAGAGGCGAATATAATTGCCTTGTCACTTCGAGAAGCGCTGGAAACACCGGATCAGACAGCTGCTGTTGTGACCCCTGATCGCCAGCTTGCCGAACTGATCATTGCAGATTTGCTGCGCTGGGATATTGCTGTTGAGGACTCGGCCGGTAAACGATTATCGCTGTGCCCGCCTGGCCGGTTTTTATCGCTTCTTTGCGATGCGGTAGATGCGGATTTTGCGCCAATGCGGTTATTGTCATTATTAAAGCACCCGTATTGTGCGGGCGGCATGAACCCGGTTCAGTTTCGTCGTCATGTTGACAATGTCGAGCTGGCGGCTTTGCGGGGGACGCGTCCGGATGGGGGGCTGGCCGGGCTGGCGGCGATGCTTGATGATGGTGATCTGCGGGCGTTTTTTGAAACCCATATTATTGCCAATCTCACCCCGTTGATCGAGTGCTGGCGGGCACCAAATCCGACCTTAGCTAGCCTTGCCGAAGGCATTGGCGAAGCGGCTGAACGGCTATGCGCAACTGTCATGGATAGCAGCGGCATGGCAGCTGACCGCGGTGTTGGCGCGATGGAATTATGGAAAGGCGCTGACGGCATGGTGGCGGGTGACCTGTTCCGTAGCCTTGCCAGTGATGGCCGTGATAGCGCCATTGATGCCCGCGAGATGCCGCAGATTATGCGCCAGCTTCTTGATGCGGAAACGGTTCACCCGCATGGCACGCCGCATCCAAGGATTGCTATTTTAGGGGCCGTTGAGGCGCGAATGCATCCATTTCAGGTGATTGGCAAAAACCGCTTGATCATTGCCGGTTTCAATGAGGGGAACTGGCCGCCGCGCCCGGATGCCGATCCTTGGATGAACGGCGCAATGCGGGCAGCGGTTGGCTTGCCACCACGCAACTGGCGTAGCGGCCTTAGTGCGCATGACGTCTATATGGCCATTTGCAGCAAGGACATCATTATAACGCGTGCAGGCAAGGAGGCTGGAACACCAACAACCAAAAGCCGGTGGCTTCAGCGCATGGAAGTGGTGGTGAACGCGCTTGGGCTTGATGACGTCATCGACAATGGCGAATTGGAAAAATCATGGCTGGCAAAATGCGAGCCGACGACGGTTCCGCAACCAGCGACGCGGCCCGCCCCTTGTCCACCATTGGCCAGTCGCCCCCGCCAGTTCTCGGCAACCGAAATTGATATTTGGGTCACTGATCCCTATGCAATTTATGCGAAAAAAATCCTGCGACTAAAGCCACTGGATGACGTTGACCGGCCTGCTGATGCGGCGCTTCGCGGTATTCTGTTTCATGATGCGCTTGCTGATTTCTGCAAGGCCAATCCAAGGGGTGAATTAACGACCGGCGCATTGGCTGAATTGCTGAAATTTGGCAGGCAGCGTTTTGCCACCCGAATTGATCAGCCCTCGATCCGCCATTTCTGGTGGCCCCGCTTCGAAGCGATGGCGGCATGGTTTGTCGAGAATGAACATCGTCGCCGCGCCGGTCTTAGGGAAGTTTATGCCGAAAGAGACGGCGCGGTGTTTCTGCAAGCACCGCTTGGCCCGGTTAAACTGACTGCGCGTGCTGACCGGCTGGAATATAATCAGGATCACAGTTGGACGATTGTCGATTATAAAACTGGCACTGCGCCGGCTGCCAATTTAATCAATTCGGGCGCGCGCAACCAGCTGGCGGTCGAGGGGTTGATCGCGTTTGAGGGTGGCTTTGACGGCTTGTCAGCAGGCCCGATTGAGGCGTTGGAATATTGGCAGCTAAGCGGTAAGAAATCGGCACCGGGCGAGATTAAAGCGCCGTTTAAGGAGCTTTTTGATGCAGCTGAAATTCGGGATCGTCTGGAGGCGCTTGCGGCATGTTTTGATCAGGCTGAGACGTCGTATCCAAGTGAGCCAAACCCGAAGATTGTGCCTAAATTCAAACCCTATCAGCATCTAAGCCGAAGCCGCGAATGGCTTTATGGGGAGATCGCTGATGAATGAGATGATTGCCCGCGCGAGTGCGGCTCAGGCGGCCGCGTCTGATCCCGCTGCATCGGTGTTTGTGTCGGCCAATGCAGGTACTGGCAAAACCAAAGTGCTGACTGACCGTGTGCTTCGCTTGCTGTTAGCGGGTGCGCCGCCAGATGGTATTTTATGCGTAACCTATACGCGCGCCGCCGCCGCAGAAATGCGCAACCGAATTTTTAGACGCCTTGCCAATTGGGCAACGATCTCGGCCAAGGAGCTTGGCGATGATTTGGCAAGCATGGGGATTACCACGCCAAGTCAGGAAACCCGCCAACGCGCCCGCAGCCTGTTCGCCGAAATTCTTGATAATGACGATGGGCCGCGCGTCGAGACGGTGCATTCATTCTGCCAGTCGATCTTGCGCCGTTTTCCGATTGAGGCAGGTGTCGCGCCTCATGTTCAGCTTGCCGAAGATGACGAGCAAAATCGGTTAAAGGCTGTGGCGCGGGCGAATGTTCTTGGCAATCCAACGCCTGAACTTGGCGCTGCGATATTGCTGATTGCCGAGACGATCGGTGAGGCGCGGATCGAAGAGATTGTGAATGATCTGCTTAACCGCAGTGAGGGGCTGGATGCGCCGGACTGTCTTGCCCGTATCGACGCGCATTTCCGTGACGAGCTTGGTGTTGTTGATGCCACCATTAGCCGGACTAGGCTGGCAGACGAGCTGGCGCAAATTGATGATGAGAGGCTGCGGGCAGTTTCGGCGGTGTTGCAGGCGTCAGGGGTACCAACTCAGCAGGAGCGTGGTGCCAAAATGGATGTGTGGCTGGCACAGGATGCCGCAGGCCGCATTGATAAATGGTCATTTCTTGTTGATGCATTATTCAGCAAAGGCCGCCAACGTGCCAGTTTTTCCAATCCGGCTATTCGCAAGATTATGCCCGATATAGACGCGATCCAACAGCAGGTTGCCGACCGGCTGCGCCCGCTCTTGATTGATCAGGCCGCGCAGATTTGCCGCGACCGCACGATGGCTCTCTATCAGTTTGGCACAGCCTTTCATAAAGAATATAACCGCCTAAAGGCGCAACGGGGTCTGCTTGATTACAATGATCTGATTACCCGCACGAATGATCTGCTGGCGATGAGTGAGGCGTCGCAATGGGTTGCGTGGAAACTTGATAACGGCATCCATCATCTGTTGATTGATGAGGCACAGGACACCAGCCCAGCGCAATGGAAATTGCTGCGGCGGCTGGTTGATGAGTTTTTCGACGGTGAGGGCGCCGCGCACCACAAAAAGGACGACCAAGATCCGGGGCGAACAATGTTTGCTGTTGGCGATTTTAAACAGTCGATCTATTCATTTCAGGGGGCCGATCCGGCGGTCATGAACCAAAACCGGAGTGACCTTGCGCGCCGTGCCAATGCTGTTTCTGCGATTTTTCGTGATGTGCCTTTATCGGTGTCGTTCCGCTCGGCAAGCCCGATTTTAAATCTGGTGAATGACGCGATCCCCGATCTTGCTGGTATTAGTGATTTTACCGAGCATGAGATGGCGCGCAGTGGCGCTGGCGGTTTTGTCGAATTATGGCCATTGGTAACGGCGGATGATGATCTTGCGCCCGAGGCGCATGCGGCTACCGTGTTGGCGCGGCGGGTTAAAAGCTGGATTGGAAGCCGCCAGCTGCCGTCCGGTAAATTGGTGAATGCTGGTGATATTCTGATCCTGCTTCGTAAACGCGGACAGTTTTTCGAATTGCTATTATCGGCACTGCAAAGCATGAATGTGCAGGTTGCCGGGGCTGACCGGATGAAACTTGCCGAACAGATTGAAATTCAGGATTTGCTGGCGCTTGGTGATGTGATGCATCTTGGTGACGATGATCTGCAATTAGCGGCGGTGTTAAAATCGCCGTTATTTGGCATGACCGAGGATCAGCTTTATGATCTTGCTTATGACCGTGGCAAGGCTAGCTTGATTTCGCGGCTGATGGTGCATCGCGGTGCTGACAGTGCGTTGGGCAAGATGGCTGACCAGCTCAGCCGATGGCAAAATCGCGCCGAGTACGAATCCGTATTCGGTTTTTTCAGCTATGTTCTTGTTGATGGTGGGCGGCAGAAATTCAGAGATCGCCTTGGTCGCGCGGTTGATGAATCGCTCGATCATTTTTTGAGTCTGGCGCAAAATTTTGCCCTTGGTGGCGGTGTGTCGTTGCTTGAGTTCTTGACCACGATCCGCAGTAGTGGCGGCGAGGTTAAACGCGATATGGACGCATCCGGCAGCGACGAGGTGCGCGTCATGACAATCCATGGGGCAAAAGGATTAGAAGCGCCAATTGTAATCCTGCCTGACCTTCTGACCGGTAAAAATCGGCCAGCGCCAGTCCTGCCATCACGCGATGGACGGGTCCATTATTGGCTACCGCCATCAGGTCTGCCGCGGCCTGATTTTATTGAAGATGCGAGCATGGCCGCAGCAGCGCTGGCGGCCGAGGAAAGCAACCGGCTGCTTTATGTGGCGCTAACCCGTGCGCGCGATGGGCTGGTCATTGGTGGCTGGGAAAAGCCCCATGGGGTGCGCACATTAAAGGACAGTAATTACGCGCTATTAAGCGATATGATCACATCATCAGACAAGGCCAAAACCTTGGCTGACGGAACCGTTTTGATCATGGCCGAACAGGCCGGCGATGATGATCAGGAAACAAAGATAAAGCCCAATTTGCCGCCAAAAAAGCCGCTTGATGATGCGGCTGACTGGCTGTGGCGCCCGGCCCCGAAAGACGATCGTTCGGGGCGGCCAATCCGCCCATCCCAGCCCGGCCTTGACCATGATCCGCAATCGCTTGGTGGTAATGCTGGCCAGCAGGCCGCGCAAACACGGCAAATCAGCCTTGCTTATGGTCAGCTTGCGCACCGTTTGCTGGAACAGCTGCCCGCCCTTGATCCGGCGGCACGGCGCGATCGCGCTGTTCAGGTTGCGGCTAAGGTCCATATAATTCCAGATACGATGGCGACCAGCCTGATTGACAGGCTGCTCCGGCTAATTCAGATGCCCGAATTTGCCCCGCTTTTTGGCCCAGACGCGCTGGTTGAAGTGCCGATTAATGGGCGGTTGAACGGTGTCGGGATCGCCGGGCAGATTGACCGGCTCTATGTTGATGCTGAGCGCATTATTCTGGCTGATTTTAAAACAGGTCAATCTGGAAATGGCAGCATACCCCGCAGCTATCTTCAACAAATGGCGCTTTATGACGGATTGCTTCGTGAAATCTATCCGGGGCGAGACATTGAATGCTGGCTCATATGGGTTGACACGCTTGACTATCAGGTGATCGAGCATGAGGCGCGTGTTCAGGCATTGCGCGAAATTTTTGCTGCTTATCATCGTTGATCAATGATAAATATTCACGACGCTGCGCTTGACGTGATGCCGCCCGTTCCATAAATTCAAACCGTTAAGACCGCGGTGCAAATGCCGCAGATTTTTACAATGAAATGGAATCACAATGGCAACCTCAAAAACCACGGATAGCGATTTTAGTGCAGATGTTTTGCAATCGGACAAACCTGTATTGGTTGATTTCTGGGCCGAATGGTGCGGTCCGTGTAAGGCAATTGGTCCCGCGCTCGAAGAAATCGCTGGCGAAAAGCAGGACAGCCTTTCAATTGTTAAGTTGAACATCGACGAAAACCCACTGACACCGCAAAAATATAATGTTCGTGGGATCCCGACATTGCTGATTTTCAAAAATGGTGAAGTTGTCGCCGAAAAAATGGGCGCACTGCCAAAATCACAGCTGGAAAGCTGGATTGAGCAATCAGTCTAAGGCGGGCAATGACAGGCTGGAATTTTAAACGCTGTCCTATTCGGGCAGCGTTTTATTTTGCACCAATATATGTCCGGCAAGGTAAAGCGAGCCGCAAATGATCACCGGACAGGTTAAGTCGAGATTGTCAAAAGCCGACATGATCCCGCTAACTGGCGTTGCATATAGCCCTTGTTGGGTTGCGGCATCGGCCATCTGGCCCGCACTTAGACTGGCGTCCTGATCCGGAATGGCAAGACAGCGCACCGGCCCCGCAAGATCGGCGAGTGGTGCGATGAATTCTGCGGGGTTTCGGGTGTTCAATGCGCCACAAATGATGTTCCATTTGCCGCGATGAATTTGCCACAGCGCCGCCGCCAGCGCCTGTGCCCCATGTGCATTATGGGCCCCATCAAGCCAGATTGCCTGATGTGGCCAATGTCTAGCCAATGCGCCGGTTGCCAAATGCTGCACACGTCCTGGCCAGACGGCCGATTCTACCCCGCTGGCAAGTATTTTTCTGTCACTGTTTCGCGGCAATGATGCCAACAGACCCTTGCTGGCAAGATCGCAAAAACAGGCCGCTGCCAAACCGGCATTATCCAGCTGGTGCGGCCCGCGTAACCCGGGGCGCGGCAGCAAGGTGACCGCGCCATCAAGGGTAATTTCAATGCCGCCATCTGCTGGCCTGTTGATGCCAAAATCGCGCCCCGCGACAATGACCGCCGTGCCTATTTCTGCTGCATAATCATCCAGAACTCGCAAGGCTTCAGGGGCTTGGTGGGCGCTATAACACGGGGTTTCGGCCCGCATGATACCGGCCTTCTGACCAGCGATCTGGGTGAGGGTAGTGCCAAGAAAATGCTCATGATCTTGGGCAATCGGGGTGATAATCGTTGCCAAGGGTTGGGCTAGGACATTGGTCGAGTCGAGGGCGCCGCCAAGGCCGGTTTCAAGCAGCAGCAGATCGGCCGGTGTTTTCGAGAATGCGAGCATTGCCGCCGCCGTTGTGACCTCAAAAAACGTCACCGCCATATCGCCATTGACGGTTTCGACCTCTTCCAACAGATCGGCCAGCGCGCCATCATCAATCAGCTGGCCGGCAAGCCGGATACGCTCATTGAACCGGCAAAGATGCGGCGAGCTATAGACATGAACCTTGAGGCCAGCGGCCTCGGCGATGGCCCGCAGAAATGCGATCACCGACCCTTTGCCGTTGGTGCCGGCGACATGGATTGTTGGTGGCAGGCGATGATGCGGGTTCCCCAGCTTTTCAAGCAAGGCAAAGCTACGATCAAGACCAAGATCAATCAATTTTGGGTGGAGCCGCGCCAACCGGTCAAGCGCGGCACCCGCGCGGCCCGCAGCGATAGCCTGCGGCGATGATGAAGCTGGCATCAGGCGCGCTTTCTGCTGTCTTTCGATCCCATCATGAAATCAAGCAGGCGGCCGATATAAACAGGCTGTTCGGCACGCAGCACAACGGCATCTACCATACCATGGTCCATCAGATATTCGGCCGTCTGAAAGTCATCAGGCAGTTTTTCGCGGACAGTTTCTTCGATCACACGGCGACCGGCAAAGCCAATGATGGCACCAGGTTCGGCAATCTGGATATCCCCGAGCATCGCAAATGACGCGGTAACACCGCCGGTCGTGGGGTGCGCCAGCAAAACAAAATAGGGCAGGCCGGCATCACGAACCATTTCAACAGCGGCGATTGTCCGCGGTAATTGCATCAGCGATAACACACCTTCCTGCATCCGCGCGCCGCCGGTTGACGGCACTGTAATCAGCGCTGCTTTGCGGTCAACCGCCTCTTTTGCTGCGCGAACAATCCCATTGCCAACCATGCGGCCCATCGAGCCGCCCATAAAGCGGAAATCAAATGCTGCGATCACAACTGGATAGCCGTTAATCTCGCCAGCCCCGACAGCAATAGCGTCATTAAGGCCGGTTTTGTTACGGGTATCGCGCAGCCGGTCGGTATATTTTTTGCTGTCGCGGAATTTTAAGGGATCATCCTCAATCGGGGTTAACGCGATTTTCTCGAATTTTCCAGCGTCAAACAGCATTGAAAAACGCGCTGCTGGTGGCAAGGCCGCGTGATGGCCGCAGGTTGCACAGCAATTGTGAGCCTGTTCAAATTCGCGGTGAAAGATCATCTGGTTACAGGCGCCGCATTTTACCCAAAGATTATCTGGCACATCATCAGATTTGACCCATGCCTTGATTTTTGGAAGGACAGAATTTGTAATCCAATTCATAGCAATCTCCCTATGCGCGGATAGCAGCGCTAAGATCACCGACAAATGCGGCAACTTTACGGACGACAGCGGCGCGGTTTTCTGCTTCATCGGTGCTTGCCGGATTGGCAACAGCATCAGCAATCAGATCGACCACCGCAGATCCAACAACCGCGCCATCGCTAAGGCGCGCCGACTGGGCCGCCTGTTCGGGGGTGCGGATGCCAAATCCGGTTACGATCGGCAGGTCAGTCTGTTTGCGGATACGCTTGTAGGCCTGATCAATGCTGGTGGCAGCTGCGCTGGCCATGCCCGTAATGCCGGTCACCGAAACATAGTACACAAACCCGCTGGCCTCGGCCAAAATGGCCGGTAAGCGCTGATCATCGCTTGTCGGTGTGATGAGGCGAACAACGTTCAAACCTGCTTTGCGCGCCGGGATACACAGCTCACTATCTTCTTCAGGCGGCAAATCAACGATGATCAACCCGTCAACGCCCGCCGCCACGGCATCATCAATGAACCGATCATTTCCATAGATATAGATCGGGTTGTAATAGCCCATCAGAACCAGCGGCATATCAGGGTGGCGCTGGCGAAAATTACGTGCGATTTCCATAGTTTTGACAAGCGTCATGCCGCCTTTCAAGGCGCGCAGTGAGGCTGCCTGAATTGCCGGCCCATCTGCCATAGGGTCAGAAAACGGCATGCCAAGCTCGATAAAATCGACGCCCGCCTCAACCAGCCCATCCAGCAAGGCATCAGTGGTGGCAGCATCAGGGTCACCTGCGGTGATAAATACCCCCAGACTGCCGCGGTTTTCGGCTTTGGCCTTTGCAAATGCGATGTCGATGCGACCTGCCATGATTATCTCTTTTCCAATCTAAAAGGGCTTGCGGCTTACATGCGGCCAAGTTTTTCAAGAACTGGAAGCACCGCACCCAAATCCTTGTCGCCGCGACCGCACATATTCAAGATGACAATCTCGTCAGGATCCATATCGCCGATGACGGTGCTGACATAAGCCAGCGCGTGCGATGGCTCTAATGCCGGAATAATGCCTTCAAGACGGGCGCAAAGCTGAAATGCAACAAGCGCATCATCATCAGTGGCGCTAACATAATTGACCCGGCCAATATCATGCAGCCATGAATGTTCCGGCCCGATGCCCGGATAATCCAATCCGGCGGAAATCGAATGCGCATCAGTAATCTGCCCGTCATCATTCTGCAGCAGATAAGTGCGGTTACCATGCAGGATGCCGGGCGTTCCACCGGTCAATGACGCAGCGTGAAGACCGCTACCAAGCCCCTTGCCAGCGGCCTCAACGCCATAGATGGCAATCTCAGTGTCGTCTAGGAAAGGGTAGAAAAGGCCAATCGCGTTTGAGCCGCCACCGATACAAGCAACCAGCGCATCGGGAAGCCGACCTTCGGCTTCAAGAATTTGCTCGCGCGCCTCAATGCCGATAACCGACTGAAAATCACGCACCATCTGCGGATATGGGTGCGGGCCTGCGGCGGTACCGATAATATAGAAATGCGTGTCGGCATTGGTTACCCAATAGCGCAACGCCTCATTCATCGCGTCCTTTAGCGTGCCAGTCCCGGATGTAACCGGATGGATTTTCGCCCCAAGAAGGCGCATCCGGTCGACATTTGGCTTTTGCCGTTCGACATCTTCAGCGCCCATAAAGACTTCGCATTCCATATCAAACAGGGCACAGGCAGTTGCCGTCGCAACACCGTGCTGACCAGCGCCGGTTTCGGCAATGATCTTGGTTTTCCCCATCCGTTTGGCAAGCAGCGCCTGACCCAGCACATTGTTGATTTTATGCGCGCCGGTATGGTTTAGCTCGTCACGTTTCAAATATAGCTTGGCCCCGCCGAAATGCGCGGTCATGCGTTCGGCAAAATAAAGCGGGCTGGGGCGGCCAATATAATGTTTTTGATAATACAGCATCTCTCGCTGAAATGATTTATCAGCGCGGGCTTCATTATAGGCCTTCTCGACATTCAAAATCAGCGGCATCAGCGTTTCAGCAACAAACCGCCCGCCATGAATACCAAAGCGTCCAGCCTCGTCAGGCTGGTTACGGAACGTGTTTAGATTGGTTTTGCTCATAAAAAGCTCTCATCCTGTCAATGTCGGTAATACCAACGCGCGGCCCCCAGGAATTGTTTTAAACCATTTGGGCTGCCCTAATAAAGGCATGAATCTGTTCTGCGTCCTTTTTTCCGGGGGAGGATTCAACACCAGATGAAACATCGACTGCCTTTGCACCGCTGATTTTGACCGCGCTTGCAACAGTATGACGGTCAAGCCCACCCGCCAGCATCCAAGGCAGGCGGCCGCGATAGCCGGCCAAAATTGTCCAGTCAAATCGGTGCCCGGTGCCGCCGGGCTGAGACCCCGGTTGCACTTTGGCGTCAAACAGCAACCAGTCAGCAAGATCATCCCATTTCGCGCATTGATCCAGATCTTGCGGCGTTTCAATGGCGATGGCCTTGATGACCGGCAAACCGGTACGGGCCTTGATGTCGGCCACATCTTGCTGGGACTCGGTGCCATGAAGTTGCAGAATATCCGGGCGCGCCGCCTCAATCAGCTGCATCAGCTGGTCGCCAATAATATTCACGCTCAGCAATACTCGCAAAGGGTCATTCGGCCCCGCTATATCGGCACAGGCGGCCAATTCGGCCAGTTTGGCCACGTCTAGATGACGCGGCGATCCGGGGTAATGAACCATGCCAACCCAGCGCGCGCCAGCCTCTCGGCAGATATGATAGTCAGTTGCCGATGATATTCCGCAGATTTTAACCTGAGCGGTCATGTCTATCCTTTTAGCTGAGGCCGGATGGCATCAATGCTTAATGCAAGCGCCGATCGGCGGTCAATTGGTCTAATGCGGCCGGTTGATCGTCGGCACCTACAGATCTGGCTGGTGCTGTCAGGACGGGATGCGGCGCGGCGGCTGATGCCGCCCCTAATTTATCCGCATTGGCCTGTAACTTGTTGAATTGTCCTTGGAGTCGCCACAGCTTTGCCCGCACCGCCAGCCATTGCCCCCACAGGGTAATAGCGCCCATTAAGCCGCCAATGATAAAGCTGGATAGGATCAGCAACCATATTGGTGCGGTCAGGGTGCTTTCAAATGGCCAGAGACGAAGCGTGATCAGGGTTTCGTTTGACGTTGCAAATATAACCGCAAACAAAACCAAAGCAATGCTGATGCCTAGCCATAAAAGCCGACCTAATAGTCGCATGATTTGATCCGTCTAGCGGTTTAACCGCTCGCGCATACCTTTTCCCATCTTGAAAAAAGGCACTTTCTTTTCAGATACTTCTACGCTTGTTCCAGTTCTTGGGTTGCGACCGATCCGTGCTTTTCGTTCGCGTACTGAAAAGGCCCCAAACCCGCGCAGTTCAACCCGGTCTCCCCGTTCAAGCGCGCCGCCAATTTCGTCTAGGATTGTTCCGACCAGCCGTTCAATATCACGGTGGTAAAATGCTGGATTCTTTGCCGCTAATTTCGCGATAAGTTCTGACCGTGTCACAGAATACGCTCCCTTATATTCATTTTTATATATTCTGATAAGGATGCCTTTTTGCCAATCGCGGGTCAACTTAGAATCGGCTGAAGTTTGCAATAAGCATGGTAATGGACGGGCTGCCAGCCCACTACGGCCTAGGGTGGCGCTTAAAAAAAAGCCAGCCAATCTGGTGATCGGCTGGCTTAATCGTTAAAAGCAGTAATACCTGAAAGTTAAGGCAGATAATGGCCTCATCCAGATAATCGGCTTACTTATCGTCGGTTTCTTTCTTGGCAAGTGCCGCACCGAGGATATCACCAAGGCTGGCGCCGCTGTCTGATGATCCAAACTCGGCCATCGCCTGCTTCTCTTCGGCTGACTCGCGGGCCTTGATCGACAACGACAATTTACGGGTTTTCTTGTCAACACTGGTGACGATGGCGTCAACTTTTTCGCCAACGGCAAACCGGTCAGCGCGCTGCTCTGCGCGGTCACGGCTAAGATCAGTCCGGCGAATAAAGCCGGTCATGTTCTCACCAATGGTTACATCGATGCCATTGTCTGAAACCGCGCTAACGGTACAGGTAACAACTTCACCCTTGCGATAAGCATCTGCCTGACCGGCGAACGGATCGTCGGTAAGCTGCTTGATGCCAAGCGAGATACGCTCTTTATTCACATCAATATCGAGGACTTTCGCCTTGACCATATCGCCTTTGGTAAAGCCTTCAAGCGCTTCTTCACCAGCAGTTTCCCAGCTGATATCTGACAGGTGAACAAGACCGTCGATATCTTCATTCAGGCCAACAAACAGACCAAATTCGGTGATGTTCCGGATTTCGCCGTCGATCTCGGTGCCAACTGGATAGGTGGCGCTAAGATCTTCCCAAGGATTGTTGGTGCACTGCTTCAGGCCAAGCGAGATACGGCGCTTTGACAGATCAACGTCAAGAACCATAACTTCAACTTGCTGGCTGGTTGAAACGATTTTGCCCGGATGAACGTTCTTCTTTGTCCAGCTCATTTCAGAGACATGGACAAGACCCTCAACACCGGCTTCCAGTTCAACGAATGCGCCGTAATCGGTGATGTTGGTGACGCGGCCTTCCATTTTGGCACCGATCGGGAATTTGCCATCGACATTTTCCCAAGGATCAGACAGAAGCTGCTTCATGCCAAGCGAGATACGCTGTGTCTCAGCATTAAAGCGGATCACCTGAACCTCGACAGTTTCGCCGATTTGCAGGGCTTCTGATGGATGGCTGATGCGCTGCCATGCAATATCAGTCACGTGCAGCAGGCCGTCAACGCCGCCAAGATCAACGAACGCACCGTAATCGGTGATATTCTTGACCACACCTTGAAGAACCTGACCTTCTTGCAGGTTAGAGACCAGCTCTGACCTTGCTTCGGCGCGTGATTCTTCCAGAACAGCGCGACGTGAAACAACGATGTTGCCACGGCGACGGTCGATTTTCAAAATCTGGAATGGCTGCGGGGTGCCCATCAACGGGCCAAGGTCGCGAACCGGACGGATATCGACCTGGCTTCCCGGCAGAAACGCGGTTGCGCCCGACAAATCGACCGTAAAGCCGCCTTTGACCTTGCCAAAGATAACACCAGTAACGCGCTCTTGCTTTTCGAATGACGTCTCGAGAACGCCCCAAGCTTCTTCGCGGCGGGCTTTGTCGCGGCTCAGTACGGCCTGACCGTTGCGGTCCTCCATACGCTCGACATAAACCTCAATTTCGTCGCCGATTGAAACATCTGCCTTTTGTCCGGGGGCAGCAAGTTCCTTTAGCGGAACGCGGCCTTCAGATTTCAGGCCAACATCAATGATGACAGCATCACCCTCGATGCCAATAACAAAGCCGCGGACAACGCTGCCCTCGACATTGGTGCCTTCGCCAAAGCTCTCGGCTAGAAGATCGGCAAAGTTTTCAGTGGCAGCATCGGCTGCCGAATTCGTTGTAGATGTCAAAAAAATCTCCGTTTTGTCGCTATTCCGATGCTAGCCTCCATACGGCTAGAAACAGGATCGAAATGTTTAGTGCCTCAGCCGACATGAGGGCCGCATTGAACGAACGATAACCAAATCACAGTTGCTGTTTCTAGCAATATGGCTTGGTTCCAAGCGGGTTTTTTGGCGACCAGTTTGTTTCGCCGGCAGTCTGTTTATCATTTGAATGAACCGGAAATGTTCGCAAGGTTTCCGGTTCGGGCTCATCGCTTTGACGGAAAAGCACGATCAATATGCGACAGGGCTAGTGCTAAAACCGCCGCTGCATCCATGCTGGATGTATCGATGGTGATTGCGTCATCTGCGGCCCTTAACGGGGCCACCGACCTAGTCCGGTCGCGGTCATCACGCGCCTGCATTTCCGCCAGAACGTCGCGGAACATAACCGATTGTCCCGCCTGAAGCAACTCTTTGGTGCGCCGCTCGGCGCGAATGTCAATATCGGCGTCAATAAAGAATTTCAAATCGGCATTGGGCAGCACAATTGTGCCGATATCGCGGCCATCAAGGACCGCACCATTGCCGTGCGGGGGCGTTGCGGCAAAGGCCCGTTGCAGGGTCAGCAATTCAGCGCGTACCGGGCCAAGTGCCGCCACTTGCGACGCAAGGCTGGCAATCCGGTCATTACGGATTTCTGGTGATTGTGTTAATTCAAGATCAAGCGACGCAGATAACCTAACTGCCTGTTTTTCATTGATATCATCACCATCCGCGCCAGCCTTAAGCAGGCTGAGTGCAACGGCGCGATAGAGCGCTCCTGTATCGAGATAATCAAAGCCAAGATCCGCGGCAAGGCGTTTGGCAAGTGTGCCTTTGCCGCTAGCGGCGGATCCGTCAATGGCGATGATCATGCGTTTGGCCCGGGGCGAATATCGGCGCCAAGCTGGTTCATCCCATTGGCAAATCCGGGAAAGCTGGTTTCGATTGTGGCACAGCCGGTAACGGCAATCGGTGCTTCGGCAACGAGGCCAAGCGTCAAAAACGACATGGCGATTCGGTGGTCATGCTGGGCTGATAATGTCGCACCGCCCTTTATGACACTGCCTGAAACGCGCATCGAATCATCATCATAATCAACCGCAACGCCGCATGCGGCAAGGCCGTCGGCCATCACCTTTATCCGGTCAGTTTCCTTGACCCTTAATTCGGCAACGCCAAGCATCTGGGTCGTGCCGCTTGCCGTTGCGGCGGCAACTGATAAAATCGGAAATTCATCAATCATCGATGCGGCACGCTCGGCTGGAACGGTAATACCGTGCAGCTGGCTGTGGCGGATGGTTAAATCGGCAACGGCTTCACCGCCCTCGATCCGGTCGTTGCTTTTAACGATGTCGCCGCCCATTTCGACAAGAGTTGTAATCAGGCCGGTACGAAGCGGGTTCATGCCAATCCCAACGAGGGTGATGTCGCTGCCCGGTGTAATCAACGCCGCGACGATGGCAAATGCGGCAGATGACGGGTCGCTTGGCACGATGATGTCTGCGGCGCGAAGGGTTGCCGCGCCCGCCAGATGAACATGATGCGTGCCATCACTCTCGATTTTCTGTTCAACCGATGCGCCAAAATGGCGTAGCATCGATTCACTATGGTCGCGCGACGCGTGTGGCTCGATCACTGTCGTGGTGCCGCGGGCATTCAATCCAGCCAGTAAAATTGCTGATTTAATTTGCGCCGAGGCAACTTTGGAGCGGTATTGGAGTGCCATCGGGGTAACGGCGCCGGTAATTGTCACCGGCAAAAGGCCGCCATCACGGCAGGCAACAGATGCGCCCATTTCGGCAAGAGGGTCAGTAATCCGCGCCATTGGCCGCACGCTCAATGAAGCGTCACCGCAAAAAGTCGCCGTAATGTTTTGCCCGGCAACCACGCCCATCAACAGCCGCGCGCCAGTTCCTGAATTGCCAAGATCAAGCGGCGTCACCGGCGAGACCATGCCGTTTAGCCCAACGCCGGTAATATGCCATATCCCGTCATCATCGCGCCGAATTTCAGCACCCAGCGCAACAAGCGCATTTTTCGTCGAGATCACGTCAGCACCTTCTAGCAGGCCTTTGACCTTGGTCGTGCCAATGGCAAGGCTGCCCAGAATAAGCGAGCGGTGCGAAATTGATTTATCGCCCGGGATTGGCATTGTGCCGCGAAGCGAACCGGCCTTGTGCGAGACAAGTTGATCATGCGAATGTGATGACATCAAAAAACCTTTTTTCGGGTTACTGGCTGGCGATTTTGCCTGCCTCTTCCTAGCTCGGCCGCTTGTAACATTTTTAGGGCACGCTGGGCAATCTATGACATACCCGCTAGGCAATCTATGACATAAAAGTCCAGAATCGTTAAAACCGAGTGCTGGCTTGGAAATAAAAGTAAGAAAACCGGCGAAAATTGTTTTGACAGCTTGCAAAATTTGTTTCAAATCCCGTAATGATGATCAATATCTCGTTTCTATGGGTTAATGCAGGGGATTTTAGAGAATGGCAAAGGTAGAGCTTGGCGTTAAGCGGTCTTGCCTGTCATGTGACATGCGCTTTTATGACTTTAAACGCAGTCCGATTATTTGTCCGGGCTGTGGCACGGAATTTGATCCAGAAAATTTGGTAAAGGGCCGCAAAGGCCGCGCTGCACCGAAAAGCGCGTCAAAGGCGCAGCTGTCTGGCGACGCCGATGATGCGGATGATCTGGACAATAACGATTTTGATCTTGATGAAGATGAAGATGTCGATACTGACACTGCCGTTGACGAGATCGATGATGATATCGATTTTGACGATGATGACGATGTTGATGTTGATGACGCGGACGGGCCCGGCATCATTCATGATGATATCAGCGATGGCGATGAATTATTGCCCAATCTTGACAAGAAAGACGAGTAACCGTGATCACGCCTGCCAAGGCTTGATTGATCGGTGCGTATCTGGCGACGGCAATCGAAACGCCCGTTGCCAGATAAAAATCCCCGCTGCGGGGTAAAAATTACCTATACCGGATAAAAATCACTTGCGTCGGGCATCGCCCCTGCGATAAACATCCATCGCAGCGCGCAGGCGCCGCACGAATTGGGACCCGTTAGCCGGTGCAACGATAAAAACATTAGGCACGGCATAAACGGTAACAAGGGGCTATAGCTCAGCTGGGAGAGCGCTACAATGGCATTGTAGAGGTCAGCGGTTCGATCCCGCTTAGCTCCACCAATTTCCCATATATTCCAAAGCAGAAAGCTGGCGGCAGAGGAGCCTAGACGCATTGCCGCGATCTAAGCAGTGGCCGCGCTTTAAGCAGTTTCCGCGATCCAAGCAGTTTCCGCTGGTCGTCTAGCGTCGGCCTGACTGTTTGCGCCCAGCCGAGGGGAACAAAAACTGGGGGCTACAAACGGTGCGGGCTTGCAAGCGTTTTCATGTCTTAAAAAAAATCAGGCGATGGGGCTGACTAGGCGGCAACGTCACTGCGGGCTGCAAGAGATTGCAGTAACGCCTCGGCAGTTTTGGCCTGGCGAAGCTGATTACGAACAGCGACGTCACCAAGCAATTTTGCCACGCTTGAAACGCATTTCAGATGATCGCAATCCGCGTCTTGTGGGCCGATCACAAGGCACACAATATCGACGGGTTTTTTATCGGCCGCATCGAAATCAATCGGCGTGGCGAGAACAGCAATGATGCCAATCGTGCGGGTGAGGTCGCCATGCACGGCATGGGGAATCGCAATCCCGTCACCAATGGCGGTGCTGCCAAGACGCTCGCGGCGCATGATCATCTCAAAAAGGCTGCGTTGGGAAATGCCAGTAAGCACCGCACCGCGTTCAGCAAGCTGTTCAATCAGCTGCTTTTTGCTGCTGCTGACGACGCCAACCATTACCTGATCGGCGGCGATATAATCAATGATGGACATAAAATAGACCTGTGAAATGAATCGTGCCTTAACATCGCTAGCCCCTATCGAGACGGCAAGCAGTGCCAAAGCGGCGCAGGTATAGGGTGTGCGTGATAGGCTGTCAAGCGGTGATCGCCGGCTTTTAGATGCTAAAACGCTCACCAAGATAGACTTGGCGCACACCGCTATGCTGAACCACCTCATCAGGGGTGCCCTCCATCAGCACAGTGCCGTCATGGATGATGTAGGCGCGATCTACAATATCGAGTGTCTCACGAACATTGTGATCGGTAATTAAAACGCCAATTCCGTGCGTTTTGAGGTGGCTAATCAAATCACGGATTTCACCAAGTGCAATCGGGTCAATACCGGCAAGTGGCTCATCTAGCAGCAGGAATGTTGGGCGCGCAGCAAGGGCGCGCGCAATTTCAAGACGGCGGCGCTCGCCACCTGAAAGGCTGACTGACGGGGTGTTGCGAAGATGGGTGATGCCAAATTCGGCCATCAAGTCATCTAGGGTCGCGTCGCGTTCATCTTCGTGATCTTCCAGCGTTTCAAGAACGGCGCGGATATTCTGTTCAACGGTCAATCCGCGAAAAATACTCGATTCTTGCGGAAGATAGCCCATGCCAAGGCGTGCGCGCTGGAAAATCGGCAGGCCGGTAACGTCGCGCCCATCAATGAAAACCTGACCTTCATCAGCCGGCAGCAACCCAGCAAGCATATAAAAAGTTGTCGTTTTGCCGGCACCGTTTGGCCCGAGCAGGCCAACCGCTTCACCGCGTTGCAGCCCCAGCGATACGTTGCGGACTACACGCCGTTTGTTAAAGCTCTTGCCAAGGCCTTTGGCACGCAGCCCCTGATTCCCCGGCACCAAAACGGGCCGCACCATTCCAAAATCTAATTGTATATTGTCAGACACCATGATGCCCTTTTTAAAGCGATCAGGCTTTGACGCCCCAATGAATATCTATATATCGGCCGATTAATCACTAATTGTCAATGAGTTGTCGGCGCAATACCCGCAATGCCAGATGGTAAATCCGGCCGCAAGGTTTACGGCGTCAGGATGCCAGTGACGCGCTTGCCGGTTGGGCTTGACAGTATCTTACTGATTTCTTTGTCAAAATCAATCTCTGCACGATCGCCGCGCATGATATTCGCCTTATCGTTGATTTCAACATTCCCGACAAGATTTGCAAGGGACGTACTGGCGACATAATTCAATTCATCGGCAGTTGCGGTGGTGCCTTCGGTGGTTATGACTTTGGTATTGTCAAAGGCATCTATGGTTTTCAAGCTGCCATCGGCACCAATATAGGCAATCAGTTTATCGCCAAATATGCTGCGGCCATCGCTGTTTTTATAATGCGCCTTGCCAATTGCAGTGACCTTGCGGTTATCTTCATCAGTCGTATCATATGTGATTGATTGGGTTGCCGTCATCGCACCGCGCGGCCCAACGACCGACGCCTTTTTGCCAGTCAATACATAAAGGCTGGAGTTAAGATCATAATCCAGCCTGTCTCCCTTGGCAGTATTTTCACCCTCAACATAGGTGACGGCACCGGTGGCGATCACGCGGGTGATGTCTCGGGATTCTCCGCCGGTTTCGTAATTTGCTATAATATGATTGGCTGCAATGTTCGCGCTGCCCTGTTCGACATAGGCATTACCCTTGGCAACATATGTGCCGTTATTTTGATCCCATTCTAGGAATTCACTGGCCTCGATCGTGATCGGTAACGGGGCAGCATCGCCCGATTTTTTGGACGTTTGCGCCATAGATGCAGGGGCTAGGCTGCTGATCAGTACCAGACCAATTACACCGGCGGCAATTATGCGAGACGTGTATAACAAGGATGGAAGAGGTCGGCGCATAATGTCGGTTACTTTCTTTTCGCTAGGCTTTTGGTTAGGCTTTCCGTTTGAATTCTAGGGTTTGTTGCTAAGTCGTTGTTCTGCCAATCAATATCACGCTAATTTCACGCCAATAATCAGGTTTTAGCCTTGGTTTTTTGCAGTTCCTTGTCGGCGTCTGGTACGGGTGATGGTGTGGGTGACGGCGCGATGGCGTTACTGTTTTTGATCACCATTTTTGCCGCCCCGCCAAAAATAATACGCGCACCATTGTCATAGACTTTCATGCTATCGGCATTGATGCGCCTGTCAATGTCTTGCACCTCAACCGGCACATCGCTCTGCATCTCACCGGCTTGCAAATTTGCCTCTAATGCTTCGGTATTGAGGCGAAGATTGCGGGCGGGCTGGGTTACGACAACCGCGCCGGTCATGATCACGATATCGGTTTCTTTATTATATGTGCCAGCATTTGACTCAAGATTTACCAACGCGCCATTGCTCAAGGTCACGATGGCTGTTGGCTGATCCATGTCGACCCGACCCGACCCGTCGGGCGCTTCATTGGCCTTGGCCGCGGTAATTTGATATGGCCTGCCAGCCGGGGTCAGGCCGCGATAGCGCGCTCCGGTCAGCTGCACCTCGCCGGTGTCGTTGCGTTTCACCTCTTTGATCTCAAGCGATACATCCTTGCCGTTCGCCAACAGGCCAAGCCAGCTGGCAACAGCAAGGGTCAAGACCGCACCAACGCCAAGCAATAGCAATGATAATGGATAGCGCCGCTGGCTCGGAACTGCTGCGGCTTTGGCGCGCGGGGTAAAGCGGCTTTGTCTTTGTCCTTTTGTCTCGGCCATTTCTTTAAAGTCAGTTCCTGAACGATCGTTAATGGATGCGTCTGCCAGCAACCGTCTGCCAGCAATCGGCTGGCCGCGCTTTACCAGCTGGCCGCGCTTTAATGGTGAAAAATATCCATATCGGCAAAGCCGTCAAGATCAAGCTTGGCACGCGTTGCCAGAAATGCAAAGCATTGTGCGGCAACATCGCTGCGGCCTTCGCGTGCCAGCATCATGTCAAGCCGCTCGCGAATGCGGTGCAAAAATAATACGTCTCCCGCTGCATATTCGGCCTGTTCGGGTGTTAAGACGGCTGCGCCCCAATCTGATGATTGCTGCTGTTTCGAAATATCAATTTGCAGCAATTCGCGGCAAAGCTCTTTCAAGCCGTGTCGGTCGGTATAGGTGCGGACTAGCTTTGAGGCAATCTTGGTACAGTAAATGGGGCCAGCGACCGGGCCAATGCCATGGCTCAGGCTGGCAATATCAAAACGGGCAAAATGGAAAAGTTTGGTAATGGCAGGGTTGGCAAGCAAGGCAGCAAGGTTCGGGCTGGGCTTTTTCGGGCTTGCGATTTGCACAAGATGCGCATCGCCATCACCGCTCGATAGCTGCACAACGCATAGACGGTCACGCTGGGGGTTAAGCCCCATTGTTTCAGTGTCAATTGCCACCACATCGCCAAGATCAACATCAGCTGGCAAATCGTCTGAATGAATATAAATTGTCATAGATGCCTCGCTTTTTGGCCAATGCGTCTTGTTGAGCCTCGATCAAAGGACCCGGGCTGCGCCTCCCTCACACCGGCTATGGTGCCTTGGGTTTCCGGTTATAAAGACAATGGTGCCCAGGAGAAGACTCGAACTTCCACGACCTAATGGTCACTGGCACCTGAAGCCAGCGCGTCTACCAATTCCGCCACCTGGGCTCGCCATTGGCCTTGCGAAAAACCGCTGCCCTACTGACGGCGTGAGAATAGCCACAAACGCTGGCGTGTCAAACCTTTTTACACTGGTATTATAACAGCGATCATGGCGCCGAAATGCACCGCCCCATCGCTGTTTGATCGGGCCGCCAAACCCTAATTTATTGCAAATTTGCACGGCTGGGATTGTAAAGCTGTCAGGCTTGACCTAATTTGCAGTCATCATAAAGACGTAAAGTCCGGTTTTATCCGGCTGCCTTGTTGCCGATAGGGTGATAGCGCCGTTCCGGGATGGGCGGTCAAACAGGGGTTAATCCAACTAGGGATATAGTGATGATCAACACAGTGGCTGTAATTGGTGGATCTGGATTTGTTGGGCGGGCAACGGTCGAGCGGCTGGCACGTGCCGGCAAGCAAATTGTGGTTTTATGCCGCAATAGTGAGCGCGCGAAATATCTCAAACCGATGGGCAATGTTGGCCAGATCACCCTTGTGGCGGGTAATGCGCTGGATGAGACTGTGCTGGAAACAGTCATTAAGTCAGCCGATGCTGTGATAAATCTTGTCGGCATATTGGCCGAAGGCGGCGGTCAGAAATTTGAGGCGCTGCAAGCGGGCCTGCCCGGGCGCATTGGGGCGCTGGCGGCGGCGCATGATGTAAAGGCGGTTGTCCATATCTCGGCAATTGGCGCTGATGCAAACTCGCCAAGCCAATATGCGCAAAGCAAAGCAGCAGGTGAAGCCAATCTGTTAAAGGCGTTTCCGGCGGCAGTGGTGCTGCGGCCGTCGATTGTTTTTGGCCCGCGCGATGATTTCTTTAACCGCTTTGCCGCGATGGCGATGATGGCACCGGCTCTGCCATTGCCGGGCGGCGGCAAAATGAAGATGCAGCCGGTCTATGTCGAAGATGTTGTCAGTGCAATCATGGCAAGTCTGGGGCTAGGCGGTAAACTGGCCAAGCCTGCCGCGGGCAATATTTATGAACTTGGCGGGCCAGAAGCCTATAGCTTTCGCCGGTTGATGGAAATAACTTTACGGCAAATTGAGCGCCGGCGCCTGCTTGTGCCAGTGCCATTTTTGGCATTGTCATGCGGTGCGGCATTTGCCGGATTATTACCAAACCCGCCGATTACGCGTGATCAGGTAAGGCTGCTGAAATGCGATAATGTCGTTTCGAAAAAGGCCCGAACTCTGGCTGATCTCGGCGTCACGGCAACGTCGGTTGATATGGTGTTACCAAGCTATCTTGACCGTTATCGGCCGGGTGGTCTTTTTCGGTCTTAGGTGATGCTGGGGGCGATCCAGCCTTGCGTTAACGCTAGCAATAACAGCCCGCCAAGCACCAGACGGTAATAGACAAAAATTCCAAAACTGGCGACGGCAAGCCAGCCCATCATCCAGCGTATGGCAAGCCATGCAAGCACGGCGGATAAGACCGCAACAATCACCGCATCGCTGCCAAGCGCGGCATCGCCGCTTTGCACCAGATCAATCGTTTTCAGCAAGCCCGCACCAGCAATTGTTGGCAGCGACAATAGCAACGAAAACCGCGCCGCTGTAACCCGGTCAAAGCCGAGGAAGCGGGCAGCACTCATCGTCACACCCGACCGCGAGGCGCCGGGAACCAGCGCACAGATTTGCACAACGCCGATCACCAGCGCGTGCCGCCAGCTGATCTGTTTTAGATCATGCTGTGCGGCCGGCACTTTATCCGCGCCCCACAAAATTGCGGCAAATACCAGATTGGCAACGGCAAGGGTGTGAGCCATGTCGAGCCAGTGCCAATTGGCGTAATTCACGATATAGCCGACGATAATCACCGGAATGGTTGCCAAAACTAGCATGATACCAAGGCGTGCATTATGTTCATCACCGCGGCCAAGGCGCAACAGCGCGCGCAGAATGGCGATAATCTCAGCCCGCAAATAAACTGCAACCGCAATCAAGGTGCCGACGTGAGCCGCAACATCAATCGCCCGCCCCTGATAGGGAAAATCAGTCACGATGGGGATAAGGACCAGATGGCCGGATGATGAAACCGGTAAAAATTCAGTTAGTCCTTGGATTGCAGCAACAAGAATTAGCAGGCTCATCGGCATCAAACAGGCTCCCTACAGCAAGGCTCAAAACGCCTGCCGACAGTCGGTGCTGAAAGGTTTGGTCATCCAGCTATACCGCGATATACCATACCGCAATCTGTTCGGCGAGATATTCGGTGAATTACGGGTCAGGCGCGGTGGGGTTTTCGTCAGGCCAGATTTTAATTAGTACCAAATCGGCCATAGTTTGGCGGATACTGTTGATAGTCATGCGCATAATTGAATCTCACTTGCAATTATGTTTGAAAAAAGGTAACAGTTGTTGACTAATTATTCGCTTTCGCTTTGTCTCTGTGTAGTCGCCCCAGCCAACCGGCAGGTGGAAAAGGGCCCCGCAAGACAAAAGTGATAAAAAGCGGCGCTGATTTCGGGTGTTAAGGCCAGAAAAGAAAAATAGGGACTAAAAATAGGCGAAACAGTCGCTGGGAAGGTGGGTAGATCCTGCCTTTTTTTGACAAGATGTAAACTGATTTAACGGCCTCGGGGAATGGGTGAAGGTGCCATACCGCTGGGGCTAGTGGCACCGCTAAAACAGCACGCCACAGACGAAAAAAACCGCCTCTTTTTGCCGATTAAAGGCTGGCTTATGATGTGTGTGCTGAAGTGAGGCCTGCTGAAGTGGGGCGTGCCGGACAATTGGTTCGGGTTCGGGGTTGGATAATCGGTGTTGAGCGCAATGTTCATCACCAAGCTGAATAGCTGAAGTGGTTAGGAGAAGCTAAAATGTCGTCGAAGATGTTGAAATTTGTATCGACTGAAAAAGCCATGCCTGAAAAGCGCAAGGCGGAAAAACGCGTCGCTGATTTTGACGAGATTTATGACGAGTTTGATGCGTCCGAAGCCGAATCACAGGCATCGCGCTGTTCGCAATGCGGGGTTCCGTTCTGTCAGGTGAATTGTCCGCTTCACAACAATATTCCCGATTGGTTGATGCTAACCGCCGAAGGCCGGATGCAGGAAGCCTATGAGCTGTCATCGCAGACCAATAATTTTCCCGAGATTTGTGGCCGCATCTGTCCGCAGGATCGGCTGTGTGAAGGCAGTTGTGTGATCGAAAAAGGGTTCGAGTCGGTAACCATTGGCGCGGTTGAAAAACATATTACCGAGACCGCCTTTGCCGAAGGCTGGGTCAAGCCAGCAGCCCCGCGCATCGAGCGCGCACAATCAATTGGCATTATTGGGGCGGGGCCGGCAGGTCTGGCCGCTGCCGAGATGCTGCGTCATCGGGGCTATCAGGTGCATATCTATGATCGCTATGACCGGATTGGCGGTTTGCTGATGTATGGTATTCCGGGCTTTAAGCTGGAAAAATCTATTGTCGAGCGGCGCGGACAGCTATTGCGCGATGGCGGGGTTCATTTCCATCTTGGCGTTGATATTGGCGGCGAGACCAGCTTTGCCGATATCCGGGCAAAACATGATGCTATTTTGGTGGCAACTGGCGTTTATAAAGCGCGCGACATCGCGGCACCGGGAAGCGGGCTTGATGGGATTGTTCCGGCGCTCGACTATTTGACGGTATCAAACCGGAAAAGCCTTGGTGACAAGGTTGAGGCGTTTGAGTCTGGGGCGCTGAATGCCGAAGGCAAAGATGTTGTGGTAATTGGCGGCGGCGATACGGCGATGGATTGCGTTCGTACGGCGATTCGCCAAAAGGCCAAATCGGTTAGCTGTCTGTACCGTCGTGACCGGGCGAATATGCCGGGCTCGCAACGTGAGGTGCAGAACGCCGAAGAAGAGGGTGTCGTTTTCAAATGGCTGTCTGCCCCGCAAGCGTTTCTGGGTGATGGCAAGGTACGGGCCGTTCAGGCACAGCGGATCCACCTTGGCCAGCCCGATGCAACCGGCCGGCAGGTGCCCGAGGTAATTGAGGGCTCATCGCATGAACTGCCAGCCGATATGGTGATCAAGGCGCTTGGGTTTGATCCTGAGGATCTGCCAGCGATGTTTGATCAAAAAGGGCTGGAGGTTACCCGCTGGGGAACTTTGAAAATTGACTGGCAAACCATGATGACGAATTTGGATGGCGTGTTTGCAGCTGGTGACATTGTTCGCGGCGCCTCGCTTGTCGTTTGGGGTGTTCGTGATGGCCGTGATGCGGCCGAAGCAATTGATCAATGGATTACGGCCGCCGCTGATGCGCCGCGTGCCGCTGGTGCCGGACGTTAGAGCGCCGCGTAAAGGGAGTTTAAAATGACCAAGATTTTTGATGAAGCTGCCTATCTTCAGCGCCGTGCCGCAAATGAGGCAAAGTTAATTGAGGCTGGTGTCTATGGGCCAGAAATGGAGCATGATGCTTGCGGCGTTGGCTTTGTTGCGGCGCGTGATGGCAAACCAAATCGCGCAGTGGTCGAGTCTGCGATCGAGGCATTGCAGGCGATCTGGCATCGTGGTGCGGTGGATGCGGATGGCATGACGGGTGACGGCGCCGGTATTCACATTGAAATCCCGCGGGACTTTTTCATCGAGCATATTGCGCGTACCGGCCATGATGATGATGGTGGCAGGCTTGCGGTTGGCATGGTGTTTTTGCCGCGCACTGACCTAGCGGCGCAGGAACGTTGCCGCTGTATTGTCGAGCAGGAAATTCTGGCCGTGGGTCACAGCATCTATGGCTGGCGGCAGGTGCCGGTCGATATCAAGGCGCTTGGCACAAAGGCGATCGCGACACGGCCTGAAATCGAGCAGATCATGTTCTCGATGCCGGTTGAAATGGACGCAACAGAGGCTGAACGCCAGCTTTATGTTGTGCGTCGCCGGATCGAAAAAGCAGTGATGAAGCATATGATCAGCGATTTCTATCTTTGCTCGCTGTCCAGCCGGTCAATCATTTACAAAGGCATGTTTCTGGCCGAACAGGTTACGGCGTTTTTCCCTGATTTGCTTGATCCGCGCTTTATTTCGTCCTTTGCGATTTATCACCAGCGCTATTCAACCAATACAATGCCAACTTGGAAGCTGGCACAGCCGTTCCGGGTGCTGGCGCATAATGGTGAGATCAATACCATTCGTGGCAACCAGAATTGGATGAGCTGCCATGAAGACCGTATGGAATCGGCCGTTTTTGGTGATCATATTGATGATTTGAAACCGGTCGTGGCTGGCGGTAGCTCGGACTCAGCAGCGCTGGATGCGGTGTTTGAATTACTGGTGCATGGGGGGCGGCAATTGCCGATGGTCAAAACCATGATGATCCCCGAGGCGATTGATGTTGGCAGTGATCACCCGCGCGCCAAACTTTATGCCTATTGCAATTCGGTGATGGAACCGTGGGATGGGCCGGCAGCGATTGCCGCCTATGCCGGTGACTGGGTTGTTGCCGGCCTAGACCGCAACGGATTGCGGCCATTGCGGTATGTGGTGACCCATGATGGGTTGATTATTGCCGGCTCTGAAACCGGTATGGTGGTTGTTCCCGATACGAAAATCGCCGAACGTGGGCGGCTTGGGCCGGGACAGATGATCGGCATTAATCTTGCCGAGGGCCGTCTTTATAAAGATGGCGAATTAAAAGATGCCCTCACCAAAAAATGCGATTGGAATTCATGGATTGGCCGCGCCAAACAGATGGATGCGTTGTTGGCCAATTCAACGGGCAAAACCAGTCAGCCGCTGAGCAAAACTGAGGCCCGCCGGCGCCAGATGATGGCTGGCTGGACCATGGAAGATATGGAACTGGTCTTGCAGCCAATGGCGCAAACCGGCAAAGAGGCCATCGGTTCGATGGGTGATGATACCCCGCTGGCGGTGTTGTCGAATCGCTATCGCGGCCTTCATCATTTCTTCCGGCAGAATTTCTCGCAAGTGACCAACCCGCCCATCGACTCGCTGCGTGAACGTCATGTGATGACGCTGCGCACGCGCCTCGGCAATCTTGGCAATATTCTTGATGAGGCACCCGAACAATGCGATCACCTTGTCCTGAATTCGCCGGTCTTGACCGTACCAGAATGGGACGCGCTGTGCCGTTACGTTGGCGACAAGGCTGCTGAAATTGACTGTAGCTTTGAAAATGATGGATCAGACACTGCGTTTACTGACGCGATTGAACGGATCCGGGCCGAAGCTGAAGAGGCGGTACGCTCGGGGTGTGAGCATGTGATGCTGACCGATCGTCACGTCTCGGAAACCCGCATTCCGATCCCGATGATCCTAGCAACAGGGGCGGTGCATTCGCACCTTGTCCGCCAGCAATTACGGACATTTACCTCGGTTAATGTCGCCAGTGGTGAATGTCTGGATGTGCATCATTTTGCTGTGCTGATCGGGGTTGGCGCGACAACGGTCAACGCCTATGTGGCCGAAGCGGCAATTGCTGAACGGCATGAGCGCGGCCTGCTGGTCGGTATGGAGCTGCGTGATGCGGTTGCCAATTTTGCCAAGGCGGTCGAAGAAGGCCTGCTGAAAATCATGTCAAAAATGGGCATTTCGGTTATCGCATCCTATCGCGGTGGCTATAATTTCGAGGCGCTTGGCCTATCGCGGTCACTTGTTGCCGATTTCTTTCCGCCAATGTCATCACGTATTTCGGGCCTTGGCCTGAAGGGCATTGCGACACGCGTCATTGATATGCACAACAAGGCCTATGCCAACGATGATGTGCATTTGCCGGTCGGTGGTTTCTTCCGCTATCGCAAATCAGGCGAGCGCCATGCCTTTGACGGCCAGATGATCCATGCAATGCAGCATGCTTGCGACAGTGGGTCGTTTGAAAGCTGGAAAAAATATTCATCATTGGTGAACGGTCAGGGGCCGGTTAATCTTCGCGATCTGATGGAGTTTAAACCAGCCGATGCGCCGGTCGAGATTGACCGTGTCGAGTCGATCACCAACATCCGTAAACGGCTGGTCTCGCCGGGTATCTCACTTGGCGCACTCAGCCCCGAGGCACATGAAACTCTGTCGATCGCAATGAACCGGATTGGGGCAAAGTCTGATTCGGGTGAAGGCGGCGAGGATCCAGCGCGGTTTAAACTTCGTGAAAATGGTGACAATCCGTCAAGCGCAATCAAACAGATCGCCTCGGGCCGGTTTGGGGTCACGGCTGAATATCTGAATAATTGCGAGGAAATTGAAATTAAGGTCGCACAGGGTGCAAAGCCCGGTGAAGGCGGGCAATTGCCCGGCATTAAGGTTGATAGCCTGATTGCACGCCTGCGCCACTCGACCCCCGGGGTGACATTGATTTCGCCGCCACCACATCACGATATCTATTCGATCGAGGATCTGGCGCAGCTGATTTATGATTTAAAGCAGATTAACCCCGATGCAAAGGTCTGCGTAAAGCTGGTGGCATCGACCGGTATCGGCACGATTGCCGCCGGTGTTGCCAAGGCCAAGGCCGACTCGATTCTGGTATCGGGTCATGGCGGCGGTACTGGTGCCAGCCCGCAATCTTCAATCAAATATGCGGGTCTCCCATGGGAAATGGGTCTGTCTGAAGTCCATCAGGTTCTGTCGATGAATGACCTTCGCAACAAGGTGGTTTTGCGAGCTGATGGTGGCCTGAAAACCGGCCGTGATGTGGTTATGGCGGCGATGCTTGGGGCGGATGAATATGGCATCGGCACATCATCACTGATTGCCATGGGCTGTATCATGGTGCGTCAGTGCCATTCGAACACCTGTCCGGTTGGGGTCTGTACCCAGCGCGATGATCTGCGTGCAAAATTTGAAGGCACACCAGAAAAAGTCGTGCAGCTCTTCACCCATCTAGCAGAAGAAGTGCGGGAAATTCTGGCGGGACTTGGGTTCACCTCATTACAGCAGGTGATCGGCCGGACGGATCTTCTCACGCAGGTTAGCCGCGGTGATGAGGCACTTGATGATCTTGATCTCAACCCGATTCTGGTTCGGGCTGATGGCGAAGATGAATTGACCAGCAGCCGTGGCGGCCCGCGCACCGAAGTGCCGGACACGCTGGACGCGCAGATGGTTGTCGATGCCAAGCTGGCTCTTGAAAATGGATCAAAGATGCAATTGTCTTACAATGTCGAAAACACCCAGCGCGCCATCGGCACGCGGCTGTCCTCGCATATTGTGCGGCGGTTCGGTATGACCGGACTTCGTGAGGGGCATATTCTTGTGAGGCTTCGTGGCTCAGCCGGTCAGTCCTTGGGCGCCTTCGCCACACAAGGCCTGCGCCTCGATGTCATCGGTGACGCCAATGACTATGTCGGCAAGGGTCTTTCAGGCGGAATGATTGTGGTGCGGCCATCGGCAGCGGTCAGTTTTGTTGCCAGTGCGAATACCATCATCGGGAATACCGTGCTTTACGGGGCGACGTCGGGCAAGCTGTTTGCGGCTGGCCAGGCGGGCGAACGTTTATGCGTTCGTAATTCTGGTGCAACAGCTGTTGTCGAGGGCAGTGGATCGAACGCTTGTGAATATATGACAGGCGGTAAGGTCGTCATCCTTGGCGAAGTTGGCGATAATTTCGGGGCTGGCATGACTGGCGGTATGGCCTTTATCTATGATGAGGCGGGAACGTTTGAATCCCGCGTTAATCCGGAAAGCCTGCAGCTTGGCCGCATTGCGCACCCGCATTGGGAAACGGTGCTACGCGATCTGGTTGCCGAGCACGCCCGTGAAACCGAGAGCGCGCTTGCAGCGCGGATCTTGAATCAGTGGGATACCGCCGTGGCAAATTTCTGGCAGGTGGTGCCAACCGAGATTATTCCAGTTCTGGATGTACCACTTAGCGTTGAGGATGATCTGTCTGAAACTGCGTAACAGCTGATTTTGCATGGAGTATAAAAGCAGATTGTTTCCAGTGCTGCTTTGCTATAAAGCATAATTATGTTCCAGATTAAGCAGCAAACACAGGCAGATAGTGCGGTCGTCGAGGAATTGATGATTAAGGCATTCGGACCGGATCGGTATGACCGATCGGTTTGGGCCTTGCGTCCGGGTGCGCCTGTCGAGACCTTGTGTCTTGTTGGTTATGATGATGATCAACCCGTTGGCTCGTTGCGCTTTTGGGAAGTGATGCTTGGCGATGAGACAATTTTATTGCTTGGGCCGCTTGCAGTTCAGCCGCATGTTCGCGGGCAGGGCTTTGGCCGGCAATTAGTTATCGAGGGTATGCGTCTTGCGCGGCTTGGCGAATGGCGGTTGGTGCTGGTGTCGGGAGAGCCTGACTATTATCCGAAATTTGGATTTATACCGGCTGCCGGCTTTGGCCTCGATTGGCCCGGGTTTGTCGAACCGGAACGACTACAATTTTGCGAGCTGGTGCCGGGCGCGCTGGCAAGTCTGCCAAAGGCTGGCCTTGTTGTGCGGGGACTTACCCCGCCACTTTAATATTATATGATGCCGGAACACTGTATGATTTTGGCGGCGCGTTCTGGCTGTGTTTGGCGAAGGGGTTAGAGTTTTATGCGGGTCTTGCATCATTATCAATTATCAGCATCGTCACGTTTTATCCGCCTTTTGCTAGCCGAGCGTGGCTTGCTGGTTTTGCCAAAGCTCGAAATTCCGTGGCAGCGTAGTGAGGATTTTCTGAGTTTAAATCCGGCCGGTGATGTGCCGGTACTGGTCACCGAGGATGGGCTGGCGATAAGCGGTGCAATGGTGATTGCCGAATTTATCGAAGAAACCGAAGATACCACGCAGCATAATCTGTTATGGGGTGAAGCCCCCGCGCGTGCCGAGATTCGCCGGTTGGTACATTGGTTTGAATATAAATTCAGCCGTGAAGTGGGAACGCCGCTTTTGTCCGAACGGGTGGTGAAACGGTTTTCAGGGCAGGGCACGCCATCATCGGTCGTTTTGCGCGCCGCGATGAGTAACCTGCAAATCCATCTTGATTATATCGACTGGCTTGCCGAGCAGGGCAACTGGCTGACCGGTAAACAGATGTCGCTGGCTGATCTGGCGGCAGCGGCGCATTTGTCGGTGGTGGATTTCTTGGGTGATATCGATTGGAGCCGCCACCCTGAGGCAAAAAGCTGGTACGCAAAAATCAAGTCGCGCCCATCATTCCGCGATCTGCTTGGCGATCAGGTTGTTGGCCTGACCCCACCAGATCATTACAGCGATTTAGATTTTTGAACCCAAGCTGGCTGAATTTAGGGGGCAAGCCGGTTTTCTAATTGATCGCTAGCCTACCAACGCTGACGCGTTAATCTGCCCCCAGCCGATCAAGCAATTCTGTGATGGTTGTCTCAATCAATTGCAATTGTGCCGGTTCTGAAAACCGGTGTGTCGCTGTCTTGTCAAAATGCAGCATGACATCGTCAGACTCTAGGCAATCAGCAAGCCGTGTCGCGGTTTGCCATGGCACTTCGGCATCATTCATGCCCTGCAAAAGACGCACTGGCACGTGAATGGGCAAAGGCCCTCGAAGGCGAAGGTGCTGACGACCGTCTTCGATTAGATGATAGGGGTAGATGACCGGATCATCAGCATAGGGGTTGGCCATGGCGATATGGCCGGTGGCTTGCATATCAGCGCGGGATTGGGCGTCAAGCGGTTGCCAGATTAAATCTTCGGTAAAATCTGGTGCGGCCGCAATGCCAATCAAGCCAGCAACCCGATCTGGCCGGGCCAGCGCGACATTCAGCATGATCCAGCCGCCGAGTGATGATCCGACAAGGATTTGCGGGCCTTCGCTCAAATCATCGAGAACTGCGATTGCATCGGCTGTCCAGTTGGAAATATTGGTTTCCAGAAACACGCCATCCGAGCGGCCATGCCCGCTATAGTCAAACCGCAGAAAGGCACGACCTTGTTGTTGCGCCCAATTTTCAAGAAATAGAGCCTTGCTGCCTTCCATGTCTGAGCCATGACCACATAAAAAGATAATGCCCGGTGCCTTACCAACAAGTCTTTTATAGGCGATCTTGGTTGAGTGGTTTATTGTGTGCCGCGAAATAGAGTCCATAAGCCTATCTTTCTTGATCCGGTAATCGCCAGTTCTTTTATCATTTGGTTCTATCCTGAATAAATCTTGACCAATCTTGCAAATCATAGCCATCTTAGAAAGCCAATGACATTATCACCAGAATCAAATTTGCTGAAACAGCGTCGCAGGAGCGCGCCAACGATTGTGCAGATCCTGCCAGCATTGGTGCGTGGCGGCGTTGAACGCGGCACGGTTGAAACGGCTGATGCCATTCAACGACATGGTGGTCGTGCGGTTGTTGTGTCGTGCGGGGGGGCCATGGTGCGCCATCTTGATCGGCTTGGGGTTACCCACCATCAGCTTGATGTGCATAGCAAAAACCCGTTTCGCTGGCCGCAGATCCGGCGCCGGCTAAAGGCTATTCTTAGCAGTGAAGGCGCGGATCTTGTCCATGTACGCTCCCGCGCGCCGGCTTGGATTGCGCTGCCTGCCGCTGCTGCCCTTGGGATCGGCACGGTCAGTACCGTCCATGGCCGCTTTGTCGCCATATCTGCGCTCAAACGGTTCTACAATGCGAAATTGCTGAAAACCGATCATGTGATTGCGATTTCAAATTATGTGAAAGAATTAATCACCCAGCAATATGTCGGCATCGAGAACCGGATGACAGTGGTGCATCGCGGCGTTGATACAAATCTGTTTAATCCCGGAAAGGTAAACCAGACGCGGATTGTTAATTTTGTCGATAGCATGGCAATTCCCGAAGATGCGCCGGTGATCATGTTGCCAGCCCGTGCCACCGCATGGAAAGGCCACCGGATATTGTTAGAGGCGCTGGTGAAAATCAAAGACCAGCCCTTTATCTGTCTGATGGTTGGTGCTGGTGACGGTAAGCCGGCCTTTGTGTCCGACTTGGTGCGGTATGGTCAGCAATTGGGGCTGGAAGGCCGGTTCCGCCTGACGCCGATTGTTGATGATATGCCCGCCGCGCTTATGGTTGCGGATGTGGTTGTGATGCCATCGATCACCCCTGAACCGTTTGGCCGCGTCGCCCTCGAGGCGCAGGCAATGGGGCGGCCGGTTGTGGCGTTCGAACATGGCGGTGCCATCGAGTCGATCAAGCATGGTGAAACCGGTTGGCTGGCAATCCCGGGAGATGTTGATAGTCTTGCCGCCGCAATAAAGGCGGCGCTTGACCTTAGCCCGCGCAAACGTAAGGCTCTTTCGATCGCCGCGCGCCAGCATATTGAGGCGCATTTCTCCACTGAAACAATGTGTTGGGAAACGATGAAAATTTACCGGCGTGTGCTGGATCAGAATGCGGCAAAGCACGGCAAAAAATCATAGGCAATACACGGCAATTCTGCATAGGGAATACACGGCAATTGTGAACGTGTTTTTTGGCGGATTGTGCCGGCACGGATAATAGCTGCCATGCTGTGTCTAGGTACGGCACATGATTTGCACCCAACATCTGACACCCAAAGCACCATGCCCAAAGTTTAACATGGTAAAGCACCAGTGTACTTGCGTTTACCAGTCTATTTACGTTTAGTGTGCTTGAGTTTAAGCGAGGGTGAGGCTATGGTCGGCACGGGCGCAGAGTGACGCGGTTTCACAAAAACTGGCCGCATTGATATTAAGAGGTTTCGAACAATAATGCCAAATATTACGCTTCCCGATGGATCACAGCGATCATATGACGCGCCGGTAACACCTGCAACGATTGCGGCCGATATTGGGCCGGGTCTTGCCAAGGCGGCATTGCTGGCAGTGGTTGATGATGCTGAGTGGGATCTAACCCGTCCGATCGAGACCGATGCGCGGCTATCGCTGGTCACGCTAAAGGATGAGCAGGCACTGGCATTGTTGCGTCATGATTGCGCCCATGTAATGGCCGAGGCAGTGCTGGAACTGTTTCCCGAAACACAAGTTACCATCGGCCCCGCAATCGAAAACGGATTTTACTATGACTTCCACCGCGAAACCGCCTTTAGCGAGGATGATCTAGCCGCCATTGAAACGCGGATGCATGAAATTGTTGATCGTGATGAGCCGATTATCCGCAACGTCTGGAGCCGCGATGAGGCGGTCGCCTTTTACAAGAAAAACAATGAGCCGTTCAAAATTGAGCTTGTTGAGGCGATTCCTGCGGATGAAACCGTTACCTTTTATCAGCAAGGCAATTTTATTGATCTTTGCCGTGGACCGCACCTGCCCTCAACCGGAAAGCTGGGTCATGCGTTTAAATTGATGAAAGTCGCCGGTGCCTATTGGCGGGGCGACTCCAAGCGGCCGATGCTACAGCGCATCTATGGCACCGCATGGGCAAATGAAAAGGATTTGGCGGCCTATCTGCATATGCTGGAAGAGGCTGAAAAACGTGATCATCGTAAATTGGGGCGTCAGCTTGGCCTGTTCCATTTGCAAGAAGAGGCGGCTGGGTCGGTGTTCTGGCACGCCAAGGGCTGGGTGCTTTACCGCGAAATTGAGGCCTATGTCCGGCGCCGTCTTGATGCCGCCGGCTATAGCGAAGTCAAAACCCCGCAACTGGTTGACCGCAGCCTGTGGGAGGCGTCGGGTCACTGGGAAAAATTCGGTGAGAATATGTTTACCGCGCAATCGGAAGATGAGCGCACATTGGCGCTAAAGCCGATGAATTGCCCTTGTCATGTCCAGATTTTCCGGCAGGGCATTAAATCCTATCGTGACCTGCCATTGCGGATGGCTGAATTTGGATCTTGCCATCGTAATGAGCCGTCTGGAGCGCTGCATGGCATCATGCGGGTGCGCGCCTTTACCCAAGATGATGCGCATATTTTCTGTACCGAGGATCAGATCACTGCTGAGTCGGTGAAATTCTGTTCGCTGTTGCAATCCATCTATGCTGATTTTGGCTTTACCGATGTACGGGTGAAGTTTTCTGATCGTCCTGACGTGCGTGCCGGCAGTGATGCCACATGGGACCGCGCCGAGGCGGCGCTGACCGATGCCACCAAGGCGGCCAAGCTGGATACAATATTGAACCCGGGAGAAGGTGCGTTTTATGGCCCGAAACTGGAATTTGTGTTGCGCGACGCCATTGGGCGCGACTGGCAATGTGGTACCTTGCAGGTCGATTTTGTTCTGCCTGACCGGCTGAATGCCGAATATGTCGGCGAAGATGGTAACCGGCATCGTCCGGTTATGCTGCATCGTGCGATTCTGGGGTCAATGGAACGCTGGATTGGCATTTTGATCGAACAATATGCTGGGCGGATGCCGGCATGGTTGGCACCGGTGCAGATTGTCGTCGCGTCGATTACCGATCAGGCCAATGATTATGCCCGCGAGGTTGCCGATGCAGCAGCGGCGATGGGCCTGCGGGTTGAGACCGATCTGAGGAACGAGAAGATCAGCTATAAGGTACGCGAACATAGTGTCATGAAAGTGCCATTTATTCTGGCGGTTGGCGGGCGTGAAGCCGAGGCGAAAACTGTTGCGCTTCGCCGTCTTGGCTCGACTGATCAGCAGGTTATTGATATGGCAGACGCACTAGCAATGCTGAAAGGCGAAAGTCTGGCCCCGGATATGGCTGGCTAGGTATCTGGTCATCAAGGGCTATCTTGAGAGATAAAAACACCAGTGATGATAATTGAATGTTGAGAAAATCGAAAAAACTGGTATCAATCCGCTGTTTTTGGTAATTAAATAACGGTTGCAGGCTTGCCGATGAATGGTTTGCATCAAACTGAGCAATATACACCGCTATAGGAGAGTTAAATAGCACGTCCACATAGTAATACGCCGCCCACTTTGGACGGCCCGCGCGTCAATGGCGCCATTCGTGCACCAAAAGTACGCTGCATTGATCCAGAAGGTAACCAGCTTGGCGTTCTGGATACAACAGAAGCAATTCGTCAAGCCGAAGATTTCGGGCTTGATCTGGTTGAGGTGCAACCGAATGTTGACCCGCCAGTTTGTAAAATACTTGATTACGGTAAATTCAAGTATGAAGCGCAGAAACGCGCCAACGAAGCCCGTAAAAAACAAAAGATCATCGAGGTCAAGGAAATCAAGCTTCGTCCGAATATTGACGAGCATGATTATCAGGTCAAAATGCGCAGCGTGCAGAAATTCCTGAGCGGTGGTGATAAGGTCAAAGTGACCTTGCGTTTTCGCGGCCGGGAAATGGCACACCAAGATCTTGGTGCGGTTGTTCTGACACGAGTTCGCAACGAAACTGACGAATTTGCCAAGGTCGAGGCCATGCCGAAAATGGAAGGTCGCCAGATGATTATGGTTCTGGCACCAAAATAACCGCTTTCGGACTTTGATCGACGATCACGATTTCTGGATCGCATCCGCACGCTAGCATTTCTGCGTCACAAACATTTATCGTTCAGTGGGATCAGGGCTTGATTCCACTGGGCTTTGGCTATATAAACCGGCCATCAAAAGTCTTGCGTCGCGTCCGGGCCTGAAAAAACAGGGCATGCCCGGCCGGCTTATCGCTTTTTCATGCCTATCGATTGATGGGGATGGAACAAGCTTCCTTTTAAGAAGAAAGAGGTCAAAATGCCCAAGATGAAGACCAAAAGCGGTGCGAAAAAACGGTTTCGCCTCACCGCAAATGGCAAGGTTCGCGGCTCAGCTGCCTTCCTCAGCCATAACCTACGTCGCCGTTCCCAGAAAATGAAACGTCAAGCTCGTGGCACCATGATCTTGTGTGATGCCGATGCGCGCATTGTAAAACGTTTCCTTCCATACGCTTAACGGAGGCTGGAACATGGCACGCGTTAAAAGAGGTACCACGACTCACGCCCGGCACGCCAAGGTAATCAAGGCGGCAAAAGGCTATTACGGACGTCGTAAAAACACATTCAGAACCGCGACCCAAGCCGTCGACAAGGCACGTCAATATGCCTATCGCGACCGGCGTGTGCGCAAGCGGGAGTTTCGCGCCTTGTGGATTCAGCGGATTAATGCTGCGGCACGCCTATATGGTGTGACATATTCACAGATGATGGGCGGCCTGATCAAAGCTGGAATCGAGATTGATCGCAAGATGCTTGCCGATCTGGCAGTGAACGAGCCACGCGCATTTGAGGCCCTGGTAGAGCGGTCAAAAGCGGCAAGCTAGGGATCATCCCAAAATCGAGACGACAGACGAGCCGTTGTGTTGACCGGTGCCAGAAAAAATGATTGGTTTTGACCATGATTGATCTGGCGACTGCGATCACAGCGGCTCGTTTTTTTAAAGCTGAATTTCTGTTCAAAACGACATGACGACCAACGGTGACACATAATGCAAAGCCTTGATGCTGTATCCACAGAAATTATCGACGCCATTGGTGCCGCCGACAATCTTGATGCGCTGGAGGCGATCCGCATTGATGCGCTTGGCAAAAAGGGGCGGATTTCAGTGATGATGCGCGACCTTGGCGGCATGGATGCCGAGGCACGCAAACAGGCCGGACAGGCACTGAACAAGGTCAAGGATATGATTGCTGCGGCGATTGACGCCAAGCAGACCACATTGGCCGCGGCCGCATTAAATGCAAGGCTGGCGGCGGAACGGATTGATGTCAGCTTGCCAAGCCGGCCGGAAACCGAGGCCCGCCTTCATCCATTGTCGCGTACAATCGAAGAAGTGATTGCAATCTTTGCCGAGATGGGGTTTCAGGTCGCCGAAGGCCCCGATATCGAGTCCGATTACTATAATTTCACCGCGCTGAATATTCCGCCTGAACATCCCGCCCGTCAGGAGCATGACACATTTTATCTGCCAGCTGATGCCGATGGTAAGCGCAAAGTGCTGCGCACCCACACATCGCCAGTACAAATCCGCACGATGGAGGCGAACGAGCCGCCAATCCGCATCATTGTGCCGGGCCGTACTTACCGGTCTGACCATGACGCAACCCATTCGCCGATGTTTCATCAATGCGAGGGTCTGGTGATCGGCGACGGTATTCATATGGGGCATCTTAAAGGGTGTCTGATTGATTTCTGCCGCGCCTTTTTTGGCGTTGATGATTTGCCGGTAAGATTCCGGCCAAGCTATTTCCCCTTTACCGAACCGTCAGCCGAAGTTGATATTGGCTGTACCCGTGAAAATGGCGCGCTGAAAATCGGTGCGGGTGATGATTGGCTGGAAATTCTGGGGTCTGGCATGGTCAACCCGCGGGTGTTGGCAAATTGTGGTTATGATCCGGAAAAATATCAGGGCTTTGCCTTTGGTATGGGGATCGAGCGTATTGCCATGTTGAAATATGGCATTCCTGATTTGCGCACTTTCTATGACAGCGATTTGCGCTGGATGCGCCATTACGGATTTCTGCCGTTTGATGCGCCGTCTATCCATGCCGGTCTTGCTGGGGGGGCTGTCTAATGAAATTCACCCGTGACTGGCTTTTCTCGCATCTCGAGACAGATCGCCCATTGGCCGAGATTCTTGACGTTTTGCCCATGCTTGGGCTGGAAGTTGAATCCCTTGTCGACCGTGCCGAGATATTGTCGCCGTTCGTTATTGCCGAGGTGATTTCGGCAGAACAGCATCCAAATGCAGATAAGTTACGGGTTTGCATGGTCAATATTGGCGCGGGTGAGCCCGTGCAAGTTGTCTGCGGCGCGCCAAATGCCCGTGCTGGCATGAAGGGTGTTTTTGCGCCAGTTGGGGCGTATGTTCCGGGAATTGATCTGACCCTGAAAACCGGCGAGATTCGCGGTGAGCTGTCGAATGGCATGTTATGTTCTGAACGCGAAATGCAGCTTTCTGACGAGCATGACGGCATTATTGACCTAGCTGCTGATGCGCCTGTTGGCATGGCTTTTGCCACCTATGCCGGTCTCGATGATCCGATCATTGAAATCGCGATTACCCCGAACCGCGCTGATTGTCTTGGCGTTCGCGGCGTTGCGCGTGATCTGGCGGCAGCAGGCTATGGCACGCTGAAAGCACTCGATACCAGTCCGCTGGAGGGCAGTTTTGATAGCCCGATATCATGGGAACTGAACTTAAAACCGGAGCAGGCGCATCTCTGCCCGCTGGTTTCAGGTCGGGCTTTTACCGGCCTTAAAAATGGTGCCAGCCCCGCATGGATGGCAAACCGGCTAACCGCAATTGGACAGCGCCCGATTAGCGCCCTGGTGGATATCACCAACTATATTATGATTGATCTTGGCCGCCCGTTACACGCCTATGACATCGATAAGATTGATGGCGGTAAGTTGATTATCGGCCCGGCCAAATCTGGCCAAACCATGACGGCCTTGAATGAAAAGACCTATGAGCTTGATGAGGACATGCTCGTCATCGGCGATGCGAACGGGCCGGATGATCTTGCTGGCATCATGGGCGGTGAACGCTCGGGTGTCAGCGATGCCACCGATAAGATGTTTTTAGAGATTGCAATCTTTGATCAGATTGCGGTTGCCACAACCGGTCGCAAGCTGAACATTCATTCCGACGCACGCTTTCGGTTTGAGCGCGGTCTTGATGTAACCTCGCCTGAATGGGCATCAGGTTATGTTGCGCGCATGATTCTCGAGATTTGCGGCGGACAGGCAAGCCATGTCGTGACCGCTGGCGACGGTGCTAAATGGCAGCGTGAGATTTTCCTTGCCGCTGATAAGGTTGAGCGGTTGACCGGTATGCAAGTGCCGCCCGCCCGCCAGCAGGCAATCCTCGAAAGCCTTGGCTTTACAGTTCGTGATGATGCCGGTGGATGGCAGGTCAGCCCGCCCGCATGGCGCGGTGATATCGACGGTGCGGCCGATCTGGTCGAAGAGGTGAGCCGTATATTCGGGTTTGATCATTTGCCAATGACGCATCTGCCCCGCGAACATGTGGTCGCACAGCCCGCGGTCAATGCCGAACAGGCGCGCCCGTTACGCTTGCGTCGTGCGCTGGCTGAACGCGGCTTGACCGAGGCGGTTACCTTTTCGTTTCTTGCAGAAAAAGAAGCGGTCATTTTTGGCGGTGGTGATGCCAGTCTGAAACTGGTCAACCCGATTAGCGCGGAGTTGTCATTCATGCGGCCGTCTGCTCTGCCCAACCTTTTGTCAGCGGCGGCGCGCAATCAGGATCGCGGCGAGGCCGATGTCGCACTGTTTGAAATTGGCCCGGTTTTCCTTGGTGATGAGCCAGATCAGCAGCGCATTGCGGCGGCGGCAATCCGGCATGGGGCGATGGCACCACGTGAATGGCATGGTAGTCGCCGGATAGTTGATTTATTTGATGCTAAAGCAGATGCCGAGGCGGCATTGGCGGTTCTGGGCGTGCGGCGCGGCAGCCTTCAGGTTGAGGCAGGTGGGCCTGATTATTTCCATCCGGGTCGTTCTGGCCGGTTGTTGCAAGGGCGTAGCCTGCTTGCACAATTTGGTGAATTGCACCCACAAATTGCCGCACATTTCGGTTTGCGCAGCACACTTGTGGGGTTTGAATTATTCTTGGAAGACGTGCCGGTCGCCAAATCAAGAGGGCCGGCGCGCACCT